>Ga0172371_10001367_pt1 | contig 38659 bp, 38 predicted proteins | sample Lak12m_FD_114543 | JGI IMG/M metagenome (GOLD analysis project Ga0172371, IMG submission 114543) | Freshwater microbial communities from Kabuno Bay, South-Kivu, Congo - kab_022012_12m | ecosystem: Environmental > Aquatic > Freshwater > Lake | place: Democratic Republic of the Congo: South-Kivu... | reverse complement strand
GGCGTGCGTATCCAAAATAGGGAATCACAGCGCTGATACGTTCGGCCGAGGCACGCTTGAGCGCATCCACCATGATCAGCAGTTCCATCAGGTTTTCGTTGGTGGGTGCGCAGGTGCTTTGCACCACAAACACGTCGCGGGCGCGCACGTTTTGCTTCAACTCGACCGTGACTTCGCCGTCAGAAAAACGGCCCACATCGACCGCGCCGAGTTCAATCTTGAGGTGTCGGGCAATGTCCGCAGCCAGAGCGGGGTTTGCATTGCCGGTAAAAACCATGAACTCAGGGGGTTGATCGGCTTGCATGGGTATCCCAACAAATGTGATGCAGAAGCTTAAAGTGGTCTGAGGTCGGCACGCTTGGCAATTTGGCAGGGGAGGAAGGATTCGAACCTTCGCATGCTGGAATCAAAATCCAGTGCCTTAACCAGCTTGGCGACTCCCCTACACAGGTGCAGCGTGCAGTGCACGACACACCGAAAAAACCTGTTCAGCCAGCCCAGCCATGCAATGGGTGAACCGGCAACGTGTTGCGCAACCTTGACAACATGGACCGCGGCGGGTCTGACGCTTCAAAACCAGGCAACACCCGCGCGAACACCGCACTGCCAGAACCCGTCATCCGACCGCTCAAACCCTGTTGACTCAGCCAATCCAAAGCCAGGTCGATTTCGGGGCAGAGTTGCCGGGCAACCGGCTGCAAGTCGTTTTGACCAAAGCCAAACACGTCCGCAACGAAGCGCGAGAGTATAGCGGCTTGCGTGTCTCTTTTGAGTTGGGGGTGCGAAAAAATTCGCTCGGTGGCCAGCCCCTGGTGCGGCTTGACGACCAAAAATCGGGCTGGTGGCAAGTCCAGCGGCTCGATCTGTTCGCCAATGCCGCGCACCCAGGCGTTGTGCCCGCCCAGAAAAAATGGCACATCTGCGCCCAGTTGTACCCCGATGGCTTGCAGTTGGTCCAGCCGCAGGTTCAGTTTCCAGAGCCGATTGAGCGCCAGCAGCGTGCTGGCAGCGTCTGACGACCCGCCACCCAGACCCGCCTGCGACGGAATCTGCTTGGCAATGCCGATGTGGGCTCCAAGCGACGTGCCACTGGCGTGCTGCAAGGCGCGCGCGGCACGTACCACCAGGTCGTCAACGGGCAAGGGTTGCGTCAGATCCTCGCGGCTGATGGCACCGTCGCTGCGCACGTCGAAGTGCAAGGTGTCGCACCAGTCGATCAGTGTAAACACCGATTCAAGCAGGTGATAACCGTCTGTGCGGCGACCGACGATATGCAAAAACAGATTGATCTTGGCCGGCGCGCAAACGTCAACGATGGATTTCATGGCAGTACAGGGCGAGGGCGCAACAAACAACGTTCAGGGCACATTGTCCAGCAACAGTCGCAATTCGGTGCTGGGCTTCGGGGTGGTGCGGCGCGCCGTTATTTTGCCTTGTGCCATGCCACTCAGGTCCACCTGCCAACCTTCAACCGCTTGGTCTTGTCCTTGCAGCCATAAAAAAAAGGCGGCGATGGGCAGGTCGATGCCAACGGCTTGGCTGATCAGTTGCGCCAGACTGCCAAACTGCCGCGTTTCGCCGCGCGCCAGCAGTTCGGCACCATCGGGGCTCCAGCGAATCCATGCTGCCGTACTGCCCAGTGGTGTCAAAAACCGCAGCTCTCCCTGCTGCGCGCTGCCCTGAAGCTCGAACGCTCCCTGTAAAGCCTGGTGATCGCCCTGTGTCTGCACAGGGCGACCCAGCGTACGCACCGACAAGCGCCCGCTCCAGTGCCTGCTTTCAGGAGATTTTGAGTCAGTAGCCCTTTTGAAATCTGCACACCCTGCTACAAATAAAAAAGCAATCAGGGCGCAAAAAAGCGCTCTACGGCGTGGGTGTATCACAGCGGAACGCGCAATCTGTGGATGGTTTCCTTAAGCGTGTCGTTGTCGGGGTTGAGCCGCAGAGCGCGCCTGAAGATGTCAATCGCCTCGCCGCGCAAATTGCTTTCCCACAAGACTTCACCCAGGTGGGCCGCAATTTCCGCGTCGGGCCGATCGCCAAAGGCCTGTTGCAGCAGCCGCCGAGCCTCGGCCTTGTTGCCACTGCGAAAGTGCGCCCACGCCAGACTGTCGGTGATGAACGGGTCGTTGGGGGCGAGCTCAAGTGCCTTGGTGATCAGGGCCATGGCCTCGGGCAAGCGCTGGCCGCGGTCGGCCAGCGAATAACCCAGCGCGTTGTAGGCGTGCGGGTCGTCCGGGCGCTTGATGATCAGCTCGCGCAGCAAACGCTCCATTTCGGGCAACTGCCCCAGCTTTTCATACACCATGGCCAGGTCGTACACCAGGTCAACGTCATCCGGAAACTGGGCGATAAATGCCTCCAGCGTGGCGCGCGCGCGCTCGAGTTGGTGCTGTTCACGCAGTATCTGTACTTCTGCTGAGCGCTTCAGTCTGGCGTCTGAATCTGAGTGTTCGGGTTGGCTGCGGATCAGTTGTACCGCCTCTTCAAGACGCCCCTGCTGGGCGAACAGCGCAGCACGCCGGATTTGCACGCGCAAGAGATCGTCCGGGTTGTCCACCTTCTCCAACCATTGCAGTGCCGCAGTGAGGTCTTGTCGTTGCTGGGCGATCTGGGCCATGGACAGAAACGCTTGGGAACGCCCGCGTCGTACTTCCTGGGTTTGCCTGTTCGACGCGCCAGCCTGGGTCATGCCGAGATAGCGTTGCAAATGCTGCTCAGCCAAAGCCGGTTGAGTCAACTGCAGAGCCAGCGCTGCGCTCACCAACCAGGTATCGACGTAATCGGGGTGTTCATCCTGAAGATACAAAAGCTGCGCTTGGGCGTCGGTTTCACGCCGGGCGCCAAGCAGGACCTTCACGTAAGCCATGCGCAATTCGGGGCGGGCAAACGAGAGATGTTTTTCGACCAGCGCCTCGGCTTGTGCCGAGCCAGCGGCCATCAATGACAAAGCCAGCAGGGCCGGGTATTCGGAGCGCAGATCGTATTGCTGGGCTTTTTGTGCCGCGCCCAGTGCTTCGTTGATCTTGCCAGCGCTCTGCCACAAGCGCCCCAGCGTGGCCCACGCGGTAGCAGTCAGCTCGGGCTGCTTGAGGGGTTCTGCCAGGGCTTTTTGCACCACCGTGACGACTGCCTGCTTGTCGCGCGCCTGCTCGTACAGGCCGGGCAGCGACCAGATCAGTTGGCTGCGCCCCTGCATCGGCGTCAGGATGAGTTCTTTCTTGAGCGGCTCCAGCGTGTCGGTCACCCGGTTGAGCGCCAACAAAATTTGCAACACAAAGCGGTTGGCCTCGAGCGACTGGGGCTGGGCGAGCGACCAGGCCTTGGCTGCTTGCAACGCAGATTCTCCTGAACGTGCCTGCAACGCGATCTGGACTGTGCGGCGAAACAGCGCTGCGTCGCCCGTTTTGCGCGCCGCGTCGAGCATGATGGAGAACGCCTCTGCGGGTTGCTGCGCGCGTGCACTGAGCTCACCGATCAGGATTTGATAAAACAGTGGCGCGTCCATGGCCGATGCTTTTTCGACGGCCGTTTCGCGGGAAACAGCGACAGAGGGCGGTTCTGTGGCAATGGCATGCCTGCAAAAAAACGCTGCAACAAACGGCAAGACGATGGGGTAAATACGCATCCGTCCATAATAATCGAACCCGTCACACAGGCCAGTTTCATGCCCGAATTACCTGAAGTTGAAGTAACGCGTCGCAGTTTTGTCTCGGCGATTGAACACGCGACGATTCAGCGTGTGTGGCAGGGCTTGCCCTTGCGCTGGCCGCTGGGGTGTGCGCCAGAGCATCTTGTGGGGCAGCGCGTGGGTGCTGTGCAGCGGCGCGGTAAATATCTGCTGCTGGAGCTCAGCCAGGGGTGGCTGCTGGTGCATCTGGGGATGTCCGGCAGTTTGTTGTTTTCGGCGCGTTTGCCGACGCCGGGCGCGCACGACCATTTTGACTTGGTGACAACCCGTGGCGTGTTGCGACTGAACGACCCGCGTCGGTTTGGTGCCGTTGTATTTGTGTCTGACCTGGCCGCACCAGCAGCCGTCAAGTTGCTCGGCAAACTGGGGATGGAGCCGCTCTCCGACGAGTTTGATCCGGGCGTTTTTGCGCAAGGCCTGAAAATGCGGCGAGCTGCCATCAAGCAGGTGCTGTTGGCGGGCGACTTGGTGGTGGGCGTTGGCAACATTTATGCCTGCGAAAGCCTGTTCATGGCAGGTATCCGGCCCACCACGATAGCGGCCAAGCTAAGTTGGCCTCGGGTGCAGCGGTTGCACGCAGCGATGATTGAGGTGCTGACGGCGGCCATTGAGCGTGGCGGCAGCACCCTGCGCGATTTTTCCAGTGCCGACGGCCGTACGGGGCATTACCAGCTTGAGGCCAAGGTGTACGGTCGCGCGGGCTTGCCTTGCAGCCAGTGCGGCAACCCGATCCGGATGATTCGGCAAGGGCAGCGTTCGTCGTATTTTTGTTCGGTCTGCCAGAAAGCTTGACATCTGGGCCCTCATGGATTTTCCCGGATGAAAACTCAAGTGCCCGAGGGCAATGGTATCGACGGTTTTGCAAGCCTGCTGATTCGCTGGCAAAAAAAGCACGGACGCCACGACCTGCCCTGGCAGGGCACGCAAGACCCGTACCGCGTGTGGCTGTCAGAGATCATGCTGCAGCAAACGCAAGTGGCAACTGTACGGTCTTACTACCCGCAATTTGTGACGCGTTTTCCTGATGTGCAGAGCTTGGCGAACGCCCCGCTGGACGATGTTTTGGGTTTGTGGAGCGGGCTGGGTTACTACAGCCGGGCGCGTCACCTGCACCGCTGCGCCCAACAGGTCAACAGCCAGTACGCAGGAGAATTTCCAGGCAGCGCAGCGTTGTTGCAGGCTTTGCCTGGCATCGGCCCTTCGACGGCCGCAGCGGTGGCGTCGATTTGCTTTGGCGAACGGGTGGCCATTCTGGACGGCAACGTCAAGCGGGTGCTGACGCGTTATTTGGGGTTTGACGCCGACCTGGCCTTGGTCCAGAACGAACGCGTATTGTGGCAACACGCGACCGACTTGCTGCCGCGTGCGGATGTGCAGCGATCCATGCCCCATTACACGCAGGCCGTGATGGACCTGGGCGCCACCGTTTGCACCGCAAAGCAGCCAGGCTGCGCAGATTGCCCGCTGCACGCCTGTTGTCGGGCTGCCCTATTGCATTGCCCTGAAAAGTTTCCGGTGAAAACGCGCAAGCTCAAACGTGGCGCGCAGATGTTGTGGTTGCTGTACGCGCAAACGCCACTGGGTGCGGTCTGGCTGGGTCGGCGGCCAGCACCCGGTGTGTGGGGTGGTTTGTATTGCCTGCCGCTGTTTGAGAGTCGGTCTGACCTGCTGGCTGCGTTACCCGCTGGTGCGTGTCAAACCGCGCGCGATTTACCGTCGTTCAAACACGTCTTGACGCACAAGGATTTGTACCTGCACCCGGTGCGGGTCACGTTGACCGGAGACGGTAAACCCGATGCTGCGGGTGCTTGGGTACAAGCAAGGCGCTGGCCTCACCTGGGTTTGCCCGCACCGGTGCGCAAGCTGCTGGGTTATGCGCAGTGTCCTTAGATGGCGTCGATTTCGCGGTGACGTTTGAGCGTGGCCCAACCGCGCTCAAAAGCCCGGCTGAGCTGCTCAACAAAATACACCGATCGGTGCTGTCCGCCGGTGCAGCCAATGGCCACCGTGACGTAACTGCGGTGGTTTTGGGATAAAGCCTCCAGCCAGTCGCTCAGGAACGACTGGATCTGCTGCAGCATGCGTTGCACGTCAGGTTGCTGCTGCAAAAATTCGATCACTGGGGCGTCGCGCCCGGTCAGGCGTTGCAACTCGGGTTCATAGTACGGGTTAGGCAGCATGCGCACGTCAAAAACAAAATCAGCGTCACTGGGAATGCCGCGCTTGAACGCAAACGATTCAAAGACGAGGGTCAGCTGTTCCTCGGGTGCGGCTACAAAGGCCTTCACGTAACTTTGCAACTGGTTCGGCCGGATCATGCTGGAATCGATCACCTGCGAGCGCATACGCAAGTCGCTCAACAACGAGCGTTCCAGCTCAATGGCTTCGTTCAGGGCGTGGCGCTGGTCGGTGGCGTCTTTGGCCACGCGTTGCGACAGCGGGTGGCGTCGCCTGGTTTCAGAAAAGCGCCGGATCAGCGTGTCAGTGGCTGCGTCCAGAAAGATCGAATCGACCTGATACCCCTTGTCTTTGAGTTGCCCAAGCTGCCGGGGTACCAGGGGCAGCGAATCTGCGCTGCGCACGTCCATCGCGATCGCCAGCCGCCGGGCGTAGTTGCCACGTTCGAGCTTGACCAGCGGCAACAACAGCTCTGGCGGCAGGTTGTCAACGCAGTAAAAGCCCAGGTCTTCCAGTGCGTGCAGCGCCACTGATTTGCCCGAACCCGACATGCCGGTGATCAGCACGATGCGCAATTTTTTTGGGGTAGTCGTCATGTCAATTTTTATCAACTGCCTGTGCCTGAAGCAGATCGCGAGCGTGCACCAGCGTGCTGGCCAGAATGCGCTCGCCGGCCATCATGCGCGCCAGTTCGTCCACACGCGGCTCGCCCGCAACCACCGCCACAGAACTCAAAGTGGATGTCCCCTGCATCTGCTTGCTGACCACCCAATGGTGATCGGCACATGCCGCCACCTGTGCCAGATGCGTCACGGCCAGCACCTGACGGTCGCTGCCAAGCTGGCGCATCAGCCGCCCAACGGTCTCGGCCACGGCACCACCGATACCGGCGTCCACCTCGTCAAAGATCAGCGTCTGCGCGGTGCCAAGGCGGCTGGTGGTTACGGCAATGGCCAGCGCCAGGCGCGAAAGCTCCCCGCCAGAGGCCACCTTGGCCACGGCACGGGGGGCACTGCCGGCATGACCTGCCACCAAAAAGCGCACGTCTTCCAGGCCGAACTGCATCGGCTCGGCGGTCTTTTCAAGTGCCACCTGAAACTGACCACCGTGCATGCCCAGTTGTTGCATGACTTGGGTAATCGTCTGCGCCAAGCGGGGTGCGGCAGCGCTGCGCAGTGCAGTCAGCACAGCCGCTTCGCGCTGGTAGTTTTGCCACGCGCTGCTGACTCTTTCGCGCAGCGACTGCAGGTCACTGGCGGCATCCAGCGCCCGCAGTTGTTCTTGCCAACTGGTCAACAAAGCTGGCAGCTCTTCGGGCGGGCGTTTGTAGCGTCGCGCCAGCGACAGCCACAACGCCAAGCGATCGTCGAGTGCCTGCAAGCGCTGCGGATCCAGTTCGGTCTTGCGCAGGTAAGCGCGCAGCGTGTGCGCAGTGTCCTGCAGTTGCGCCAGACTTGAAGACAAAACCTCGGTCAGCCCTTTGAAAACGGGTTCAATCTGCTCTTGTTTTTGAAGTGATTCGAGCCCCTCGCCGAGTTGTGGGCAGGCCCCCCCTTCATCGCCGTCGAGCCGCTCCAAGGCGGTTTGCGCGGCCTCCAGTAGCGCCTGGGCGTGGGACAAACGGGTGTGCTCGGCATTCAATACTGGCCACTCGTCGGTGCCGGGTGCGAGCTTTTGTAGCTCGCCCAATTGCCACAGCAATCGCTCGCGCTCACTTTGCAGCGCATCCTGTGCTTGTTGTGCCTGGCCCAGTTGCGTCTGCGCCTGCTGCCACTGCTGCCAGGCAGCGGCTACCGCATGGGTGGATGCCTTGGCGTAGGCGTCCAGCAGTGAGCGCACGGTGTCGGGGCGCGTCAGGCTTTGCCAGGCGTGTTGGCCGTGAATGTCCAGCAGTTGTTCGCCCAGCGCGCGCAACTGGGTTGCAGTGGCCGGGCTGCCGTTGATCCAGGCACGGCTTTTGCCCTGCGCGTCGATGGTTCGGCGCATCAGCAGTGTTGCCTGTGTGTCAAACCCGCTGGCCTGTTGCCAAGCCAGGGTGGCTGGCGTGTTGTCAAACTCCGCACTCACTTCGGTACGTGCGGCATCCTCGCGGATCAGATCCACGTCGGCGCGCCCGCCCGTGGCCAACTGCAAGGCGTCAATCAGGATCGACTTGCCCGCGCCGGTCTCGCCCGTCAGCACGGTAAAGCCGTCGGTCAGGTCGAGTTCGAGCTCGCGCACGATCACAAAGTCACGCAAAACAATGCGTCTGAGACTCATGTGGGTGACACCCCTTCGTTCCAGTGCAGTTTTTCACGCAGAGTGTCAAAGTAAGACCATCCCCGGGGATGCAAAAACCGCACATGGTGCTCTGAGCGCACTACTTCAATGCGGTCACCGTGCAGCAGCGAAGCCAGCGACTGCATGTCAAAACTGGCGCTGGCGTCGCGCCCGGCGACGATTTCGATGGCAATGCGTGAACTGTTGGACAGCACGATGGGCCGGTTGGACAAAGTGTGCGGCGCAATCGGCACCATCACCCAACCGGGTATGGAAGGGTGCAGCAACGGCCCGCCCGACGACAGCGAATACGCTGTGGAGCCGGTGGGCGTGGCAATAATCAGGCCGTCAGCACGCTGGTTGGCCACAAAATGCCCGTCCACTTCCACGCGCAGTTCGACCATCCCCGACGTGGCCCCGCGGTTGACCACCACGTCGTTCATGGCCATGGCGGTATAAACACAATTGCCGTCGCGCATGACGCGCGCGTTCATCAGGCTGCGGTGGTCTTCCACGAAATCGCCGTGCAGCATGGGCTCAAGCGTGTGCGCAAAATTCTGGTACGGCACATCGGTAATGAAACCCAGCCGGCCCTGGTTGATGCCAATCAGCGGCACGCCGTAGGCAGCCATTTGGCGGCCAATGCCCAGCATGGTGCCGTCACCTCCCACCACCAGCCCCAGATCACATTGCTCGCCAATTTGTTGCGCCGTCAATTGGGTGTAGCCCACCAGGCCCATGTTGCGCGCCGAATCTTCTTCCAGTACCACGTCGCAGCCCTGGGCGTGCAGAAACCGCGCCACCGTTTCCAGCGCTTCGCGTGAACTGGCCACCGAAGCGTTACTGAAAAAAGTCTGGTACTTGCCAATCAGCGCAACCAACTTGAATTTGGACTTCATGCGCAAATTACATCACTAAAATTGCCGGATGCTCGACGACCGTGCCAAGTTATTGCTCAAAGCGCTGGTAGAGCGCTATATTGCCGACGGCCAGCCGGTGGGGTCGCGCACCTTGTCCAAGGCATCCGGCCTGGAGTTGTCGGCTGCCACCATACGTAACGTGATGTCCGACCTGGAAGAGCTGGGGCTCATCGTCAGCCCGCACACCTCGGCCGGACGTATCCCCACGGCAAGGGGTTACCGTTTGTTTGTTGACACCATGCTGACGGTGCAGCGCGACCAGATTCGGGGGCACAGCCTGGCACCGGATCAGCCGCAAAAGGTCATCTCCAACGCGGCCACGCTGCTGTCGAACCTCTCGCAGTTTGTGGGGGTGGTCGTCACACCCAGGCGCGCGACCGTTTTCAGGCACATTGAGTTTTTGCGCCTGTCGGAGCGGCGCGTGCTGGTGATTCTGGTGTCGCCCGAGGGTGACGTGCAGAACCGGGTCATCTTTACCGAGGTGGACTACGAGCAATCCCAATTGGTGGAGGCGGCCAACTATCTCAATGCCCACTATGTCGGGCTCGACATCGAGCAGGTGCGCGAGCGCCTCAAGAGCGAGGTGGAGTCGCTGCGTGCCGAAATTGCCAGCCTGATGAGCGCCGCCGTGGCGGCGGGCTTGCCCGATTCCCCCGAGCAACAGGCGGAAGTGGTTATCTCGGGTGAGCGCAACCTGTTGTCCGTCAGCGACTTTGCCAATGACATGGGCCATTTGCGTCGCGCCTTCGAACTGTTCGAGCAAAAAGCGCAGTTGATGCGACTGCTGGACGTGACCGGGCGGGCCGATGGGGTGCGCATCTTTATTGGCGGTGAAAGTCAGGTGATTCCCTTTGAAGATTTGTCGATTGTGAGCACGCCCTACGAAGTGGACGGCCAGGTGGTGGGAACGCTGGGCGTGGTCGGACCCACGCGCATGCCTTACGACCGCATGATCCAGATTGTCGATATCACCGCCAAGCTGGTCAGTAACGCGCTGAGCCACCACAAGTAGCCCCTACAATTCCTGATGGTGGGGGCCGTTAGCTCAGTTGGTCAGAGCAGAGGACTCATAATCCTTTGGTCCACAGTTCAAGTCTGTGACGGCCTACCAAAAAAAGTGTCGCTATAATTCAACGCTTCGCGGCTGTAGCTCAGTTGGATAGAGTACTTGGCTACGAACCAAGGGGTCGTGGGTTCAATTCCTGCCAGCCGCACCATATGAACAAGGACTTAGTGTCGAAAGGCACTAAGTCCTTTCTTCTTTGCGCCCAGCATGGGCGCACACCCGCAGGTGCAAGTCCCGCTGCGCGCCCTAAACGATACAGCCTGTTTTTATCAAAGGAATTGCCATGGAAATGGCCAGGGGGGGAAGGGGCAAGGTCTGAAGCATTATTTGGCTTGAAACTTGTGTGTGCAGATGCAAAACCCTATACTTAAACGGTTGTATATCAAAATGGAGGTTCAGGATGCAAGTTGCCAAATGGGGAAATAGTTTGGCTGTGCGCCTGCCCGTTGCCTTGGTGCAAGAGCTGGGCATTACCGATGGGGATGAGTTGGTGCTGCAACCGGCACCCCGGCAAGCGGCGCGGCCGGCCAGTGTGAGCGTGACCCGTTTGCCTGGCAAGCTGGAGCGGTTGCAGGCGGTGCGCCACTTGCGTGCGCCTTTGGGGGCAGATTTTGTCTTTGATCGTGATGAGGCCAACGCAAGGTGAAGGTCTTTATCGACACCAACGTGCTGATTTATTGGGTGGACGACAGCATCCGGGCGGATGTGGTGGAACAGTTGCTCGCGCAGCGCAGTGTCATCAGCGTCCAGGTGCTCAATGAATTTGTCAACGTGCTGCGCAGAAAACGCGCCATGCCGCTGGAAGATATCCAGACGCTGTGCATGACTTTGACCGGCATTTGTGAGGTGCTCGACTTGCGCTTGCGTACCCATCAGACCGCTTTGGCGCTGATGGCCCGCTACAACTTTTCGGTGTATAACGCCAACATTGTCGCGGCCGCGGCCTTGAGTGACTGCGGGGTGCTGTACAGCGAAGACATGCAAGACGGGCTCAATGTCAACTTATCTGGCTCCGACAGCGTCAAAGCCCTGGTGATCCGCAACCCGTTTGGGACTTGAGCAGGTCTTTGACCATTGCCTGCGGCCATAAAAAAATCCGGAATCGTCAATCAAACCCTGTCACGCTTTACTGGAAGGCGCTGCAAGACAAGGTGATCGACCTGATCTGTGCCTTGATGATTGTGCTTGCGGCGGCTGCCGGTATGACGCAAAGCCTGGGAGCCTGTCGGGCAACAACAATCCGGATTCAAGGGCCTGCGCCATGCGCCCGCCTGAACTGCGCCGGTGATTGTTCTGTCCACGCCTTGAACGCTCGCATAAAGCTTTTTTCATTCTGAAACCCGGTCGCTTGAGCCACCTGTTTGATCGGACGCTGGGTGCGCAGCAGCAAGTCTTGCGCGCGCGTGCGGCGCACCTCGTCTTTCAGCGCTTGCAGCGACGCACCTTCCTCTTTGAGCTGGCGGTGCAGGGTGCGTGGCGATATGGCCAGCAGTGCGGCCAACTCGTCAGCGCTGTGAAGGGCTTGGGGCTGGCTGGCCAGCGCCTGGCGCACGCGCTGCACCAGCAGGCGGTCGCGGTGGTATTGCAGCACGGTCAAGGGTAGGGCGCGCTTGAGCATCTGTCGCAGCGCCGCCTCGTCGCGGCGCAGCGGCAAGGCCAGGTAACTTGCATCAAAACCAATAGCTGCTTGCGCTTGTCTGTAAAGTGCCGGAGCCGAAAAAAGCACTTGATAGGCGGCTTGGTGCAGCGGCGCTGCAAACGGAAATTGCGCGCTGGTGAGTGGGATGCGCGAGTCCACCAACCAGCACGCCAGCCCATGAAAATTGCGCAGGATGGAGACCAGGCAAAACTCGCGCAGACCTTGCAAGTCGCGCTGTTCCGTGATGCTGAGCGTGGCCGTTTGGCCTGTGCCGTCAAGTGTCAGGACGATGTCGTTGGCAATCAACCCATGGTGGCGGCACCAGCGCTTCAGGGCCACGCCCAGGTTGGGTGCGCTGATGCTGGCACGCGCCAACATGCCGTAACTGCCCCACGGCAAGCGGCGGCCAAACCAGCCCAGCGCTTCGTCGTCCAGCTCTTGCATCGCATGGCTGGACAAGGCTTCAAATTGCATCGCCGTGACGCGCGCCGCCGGTTCTTGCAGCAGTTCTGGCGCAATGTGTGCCTGTCGTAAAGCGGCAGATGCATCCATGCCGCGCTGTTTATACGCTTTTACAATGCAATGAACGAAGGCAATGGGCGTGGCGGCGGTGGTTTGGGGGACGCGGGGCATGGCATCAGTTTGCTTGACTTTGGCGCAATTTGCAACCTGCGTGACATCCTCCCGTGCGCTTTGGGCTCTATGCTTGGCCCATCACAGCGATGTGTCGGTTATTGATTGCTTGCGCCCCATTCTTGCCAAGACCCTCTCTGATTCACAGAAAGAAAGCCATGCCCATTCTGTCCACCCAACTCAACGCCCGCTCTGCCGACTTCCAGGCCAACGCCAGCGCGATGCGCGCTTTGGTGGACGACTTGCGCGCCAAGTTCGCGCAGGTGGCGCAGGGCGGCGGAGCTGCTGCACGCGCCAAACACACAGCGCGCGGCAAATTACTGCCACGCGAGCGGGTGCAGATGTTGCTGGACCCCGGCACGCCGTTTCTGGAACTCTCACCCCTGGCCGCTTTGGGTATGTACCCGGATCGCGATGGCACAGACAGCGCTCCGGGCGCGGGCGTCGTCACCGGCATCGGGCGTGTCAGCGGTGTGGATTGCCTGATCGTTTGCAACGATGCCACCGTCAAAGGTGGCAGCTATTACCCCATGACAGTCAAGAAACACCTGCGCGCACAAGAGATTGCGCAGCAAAACCGCCTGACGTGCATTTATCTGGTGGACTCGGGCGGTGCCAATTTGCCAACACAGGATGAAGTGTTTCCGGATCGTGACCATTTCGGCCGCATATTCTTCAACCAGGCGAACATGAGCGCGCTGGGTATTGCCCAGATTGCTGTGGTGATGGGCAGTTGCACGGCGGGTGGTGCTTATGTGCCGGCCATGAGCGACGAGACCATCATCGTCAAAAATCAGGGCACCATTTTTCTGGGTGGCCCACCGCTGGTGAAAGCGGCCACCGGTGAGGTGGTGACGGCCGAAGACCTGGGCGGCGGCGATGTCCACACACGCGTCTCGGGGGTGGCCGATCATCTGGCGCAAAACGACATGCATGCGCTCTCTCTGGCCCGCACGGCAATCAAGAACTTGAATAAAAATAAGCCGCTGATGCCCTTGGATGTTGCGCCATTAGCTCCTAGATTTGCAGCAGAAGAACTTTATGGAGTGATCCCGGTGGACACCCATAAGCCTTATGATGTGCGTGAAATCATAGCTCGCATCGTCGATGACTCGGACTTTGACGAGTTCAAGGCGCGTTTTGGTACCACGCTGGTGTGTGGCTTTGCCCGCATCGAGGGGATGCCGGTTGGCATCATCGCCAACAACGGTATTTTGTTCAGTGAATCAGCCCTCAAGGGAGCGCACTTTATTGAGCTGTGTTGCCAGCGCAAGGTTGCGCTGGTGTTTTTGCAGAACATCACCGGCTTCATGGTCGGACGCAAGTACGAAAACGAAGGCATTGCGCGCAACGGGGCCAAGATGGTCACGGCGGTGGCCACCGCTGCCGTACCAAAATTCACGATCATCATCGGCGGCAGTTTTGGTGCCGGCAACTATGGCATGTGCGGTCGCGCGTATGCGCCACGCTTCTTGTGGATGTGGCCCAACGCGCGCATCAGCGTCATGGGCGGTGAGCAGGCCGCCAGCGTGCTGGCCACGGTGCGCCGCGACGGCATCGAGGCCAAGGGTGACACCTGGAGCGTGGAGGAAGAAGCTGCCTTCAAAGCCCCCATCAAACAGCAGTACGAGGTGCAAGGCCACCCTTACTACGCCACCGCGCGCCTGTGGGACGACGGCATCATCGACCCCGCCGACACGCGCCGTGTGCTGGCGCTGGGCTTAAGTGCCAGTCGTAACGCACCCATTGAGGACACCCGGTTTGGACTTTTTCGCATGTAATGTGTATGATTATAAAATTTCATACACACCAAAGGATCTGGGATGCGAACCAATATTGTGATTGACGATGGCTTGATGTCGGCTGCCATGGCGGCAGGCGGCTTTAAAACCAAGAGGGACGCCGTAGAAGAAGGCTTGCGGCTGATTGCCCGACGTGCAGCCTACCAGGAGATTCGACGCTGGCGAGGCAAGTTGCACTGGAGTGGTGATGACTCGGCAGACTGGAGCGTGGATGCGTCCAGCGCTGATGCGCAACCCATGGTTCAGGAAGCTGTCGCCAAATACGCTGGTCAGACCAAATGATCACAGTGGACTCCAGTGTCTGGATTGATTATTTCAATGGGCAGACCACACCGCAAACCGATTTGCTCGATGAATTGCTCGACAAAAATAGCGGCCAGTTGGTGTTGCTGGACTTGGTGCTGATGGAGGTCATGCGCGGCTTTCGGCATGACCACGAGCTGGCGACCGCGCGGCGAATTTTGTCGAGTATCCCGGTGTTGGATGCCGGTGGGCAAGCGCTGGCGCTGGAAGCCGCTGCACATTTCAGGGCATTGCGTCGGGTGGGTATAACCGTGCGGGGAGCCATTGATTTGATGGTGGGCGCCTGGTGCATTGCCCATGACGTGGCGCTGCTGCACAGCGACCGCGACTTTGTCGGCATGGCACAGCACCGAGGCTTGCGTGTTTGGACTGGATTTGAAGGCTGAATTTTCATGACCGCATCATCATTGCAGATCGCGCACCAAGCTGGTGTTGCCACCGTCACCCTGAACCGCCCCGACGTGCGCAACGCCTTCAACGACGAGGTGATTGCAGAACTTGCGTTGGCGTTCACACAGCTTGGTCAGGACAGTCAGGTGCGCGCCATCGTGCTCGCTGCCAACGGTACGGCCTTTTGCGCCGGGGCCGACCTGAACTGGATGCGTCGCATGGCCGACTACACGCACGCCGAAAACCTGGCCGACGCTGCGGCATTGGCCGAGATGCTGCGCGTGATCTACACCTGCCCCAAGCCCACCGTGGCGCGTATCCAGGGTGATGTCTATGCCGGTGGCATGGGCCTGGTGGCGGCGTGCGACATGGCGGTCAGTGTCGATACAGCGCATTTTTGCCTGAGCGAGGTCAAAATCGGCTTGGCACCCGCCACCATCAGCCCCTATGTGATCCGCGCCATGGGTGCGCGCGCGGCGCACCGCTATTTTTTGACCGCCGAGCGCTTTGACGCGGCTGAGGCTTTGCGCATCGGCTTTGTGCATGCGGTGGTAGGCCCGGACCAGCTTGACGCCAAAGTGGCCGAACTGACGCAGGCGCTGGCCAGCGCCAGCCCCCACGCCGTCCAGACCTGCAAAACCCTGTTGCACGAAGTGGCCAGCCAGGACATCGACGCCGCCCTGATCGCCCGCACTGTTGAAGGCATTGCCCAAATTCGCGCCAGCGCGCAGGGCAAGGAAGGCGTGCAAAGTTTTCTGCAAAAACGCAAACCCAACTGGCTTTAATTGGGGTCAGATTCCAGTTATCACGATACGGAAAGCTGCTTATGTTCACCAAAATTCTCATTGCCAACCGTGGGGAGATCGCCTGCCGGGTTGCCGCCACCGCGCGCCGTATGGGCATCCAGACCGTGGCTGTATATTCCGACGCAGATGCCAGCGCCAAACATGTGGCGGCGTGTGACGAGTCGGTCCACATCGGTGGCAGCGCGCCCAAAGACAGCTATTTGCGCTGGCAAACCATCATTGATGTTGCCAAATCCACCGGTGCGCAGGCCATCCACCCGGGTTACGGTTTCCTCAGCGAGAACGCCGACTTTGCCAGCGCCTGCGCAGCCGCGGGCCTGGTGTTCATCGGCCCACCCGCGGCCAGCATGCAGGCCATGGGCCTGAAAGCCGAATCCAAACGCCTGATGGAACAAGCCGGCGTGCCGCTGGTACCTGGCTACCACGGCGCAGACCAAGACCCGGCCCTGTTGCAGCGCGAAGCCGATCGCATAGGCTACCCGGTCCTGATCAAGGCCAGCGCCGGCGGCGGTGGCAAAGGCATGCGCGCGGTAGAGCGCGCGCAAGATTTTCTGGACGCATTGGCCAGTTGCAAACGCGAGGCCATCAGCAGCTTTGGCTCTGATGCTGTGTTGGTTGAAAAATACGTGCAGCGTCCGCGTCACATCGAAATCCAGGTGTTTGGCGACACGCTGGGCAACTATGTCTATTTGTTTGAGCGCGACTGCTCGGTGCAGCGCCGCCACCAAAAGGTGCTGGAAGAAGCCCCGGCACCGGGCTTGACCCCCGAGCTGCGCGCGCGTATGGGCGCGGCTGCCGTGGCCGCGGCGCGTGCCGTGGGTTATGTGGGGGCGGGCACGGTGGAATTCATTGTGGAGCAGCCGTTGGGTTGGGAGCACCCCGAGGCCATGAGCTTTTTCTTTATGGAGATGAACACCCGCTTGCAAGTGGAGCACCCGGTCACCGAGGCCATCACCGGGCAGGATTTGGTGGAATGGCAATTGCGCGTGGCCAGCGGTGAGCCGCTGCCGCGTACGCAAGACCAACTGCGCATCACCGGCCACGCCATCGAGGCGCGTATCTGCGCCGAAAACCCCGATCACGACTTTTTGCCCGCCACCGGCATGCTTGATGTGTACGCCAAGCCAGCTCATGTGTCGTTTCAGCCCCCGGTCGTCCCCGTTGTCCCCATGGGAGAGGGCAGGGGTGAGGGCTCTGCAAGCATCAGCACCCCAGTGCGCTTCGATGACGGCGTGCGCCAAGGGGATGTCATCAGCCCGTATTACGACTCGATGGTGGCCAAGCTGATTGTGCATGGCGACACCCGTGCGCAGGCGTTGGCGCGGCTGGACGCAGCACTGGCGGCCACCCACATCGTTGGCCTGATCACCAATGTTCAGTTCTTGCGCCACGTGCTGCGGTGTGATTCGTTCGCGCAGGCCCGGCTCGACACCGGCCTGATCCCGCGCGAAGCGGCGGCTTTGTTTCATCAGGAGCGTGTTGGCCTGGCCCTGGCCGCTGCCGCCGACGTGGCGCAAACGCTGTTGGACGAGCGCGCATCCGAGGTGTCAGACCCGTTCAGCAAGACCGACGGCTGGCGCGCGCTGGGCGTGGCCGAGCGACGCTTTGCCTTTGAATTTGACGGCCAGAGCGCCCAGGCCACGCTGCGCTACCTGCACGACGGCGCGCTGCATTTGAGCGTGCACACCGGAGCTGCTGTGGGTGGTGATGTGGCCGTCGCTGCAACCGATGTCACAGCCACCCGCAAATCGGCCACTGGCGTGCTGTCATTTACCGCGGTGCCAGCGGGCATCGACCTGCAATTTGCAGGCCAGCGTGCGTGCGTGAATGTGTACAGAAAAGGCGAGGTAGCCCACGTATTTACTGCGCATGGCGCTACACAAATCATTGCGGTGGACTTGCTGGCGCACGCGGGCGAGGCTCCGGCTGAGGTGGGTCGCCTGAGCGCGCCCATGCCCGGCAAAGTGGTCTCATTTGCTGTGCAAGCCGGTGACACGGTGCAAAAAGGCCAGGCCCTGGCGGTGCTGGAAGCCATGAAGATGGAGCACACCATTGCTGCGCCACAAGACGGCGTGGTGGCCGAACTGCTCTACGCCCCCGGCGACCAGGTGGTGGAAGGGGCGGAACTGTTGAAGTTGAATGTGGCTGACGCTTGATGCAAAAACACCCATGGCATCACTTCGCATCGCGTTCTGCTGCGCCAACACCGCCCCCGAGCCATGGCTGGCGGGCTTGCGTGCTGCTTTGCCGCAGGCCGAGGTGGCGGTGTGGCAGCCTGGTGCGGCTGCGGCCGACTACGCCGTGGTGTGGCAACCACAGCAGCAATTCTTTGACGAGCAAGCGCAGCTCAAAGGCATTTTCAACATTGGCGCGGGTGTCGATGCACTGCTGAAACTGCGCCTGCCACCGCAGGCCGTGGTGGTGCGGCTGGAAGACGCGGGCATGGCGGTGCAGATGGCCGAATACGTTTGCCAAGGGGTTGTTCGCCATTTCCGGGACCTGGACATCTATGTTGCCGACATGCGCGCTGGGCGTTGGACGTATTACCCACCACGCCAGCGCAGCGATTTCCCGGTGGGGGTGATGGGCTTGGGTGTCCTGGGTGCGCGCGTGGCGCAGGCGCTGACCGCCTTTGAATTTCCGGTCAACGGTTGGAGCCGCACGCCCAAGGTGTTGCCTGGTGTGCGGGCTTTCAGCGGCGCAGCGCAGTTGGAAGACTTTCTGGCCAGTAGCCGGGTGCTGGTCAACCTGCTGCCGCTCACGCCCGACACCCTCAACTTTTTGAACCGTGCGCGCCTGAACCGCCTGCAGCCGGGCGGCTATGTCATCAACGTGGCGCGCGGCGCGCATCTGGTGGATGAGGACTTGCTGGCGCTGATCCAAAGCGGGCATCTGTCGGGTGCGCTGCTGGACGTGTTCCGCACTGAGCCGCTGCCCGCTGATCATCCCTTTTGGCGTGAGCCGCGCATCACCCTGACCCCACACACCTCGGCGCGCACGTTGCGCGAGACCAGCATTGCGCAGATCGTAGGCAAGCTGGTGGCGCTGCAGTGCGGCGAACCTGTGGCGGGGCAGGTGGACGTCGCGCGGGGGTATTGATCGTCCAAAATGACCGCAAATCGACCGCACAGCCGCTGTGCAGGGCCGAAGATCCGTCTGATGGTTTCCCCGGTTAATTTTTGGAGAGTGTGACGCGCATGAACTTGCGCTTGCCCACCTGTAGCACATAGCTGCCAGCGCCCAGCTTCTGGCCTTTGTCCGCCACCACGGTGCCGTCCACGCGCACGCCGGCGCCGTCGATCAGGCGGTTGCCCTCGCCGGTGGACGCAGCCAGCCCCACGCTTTTAAGCAGCGCCCCAATGCCCAAGGGTGCACCGCCGTCGCCCAGGCTCAGCGTGCGCTCTTCGATCTGATCCGGAATGCCGCCGCGCGCGCGGTTGGCAAAGTCGGCCTGGGCCGCATCTGCCGCTGCCGCGTTGTGAAAACGTGTGGTAATTTCCTTGGCCAGCGCCACCTTGGCGTCCTTGGGGTTGGCACCCGTGGCCACCGCCGCCTTGAGCGCAGCAATGTCCGCCTCGGACTTGAAGCTCAAGAGCGTGTACCAGCGCCACATCAGCTCGTCCGAGATGCTCAGTACCTTGGCAAACATGGTGTTGGCGTCTTCGCTGATGCCGATGTAGTTGCCCTTGGATTTGGACATTTTTTCGACACCGTCCAGACCTTCAAGCAGGGGCATGGTCAGGATGCACTGGGGCTCTTGCCCGTACTCGGCTTGCAGGTGGCGCCCCACCAACAGGTTGAACTTCTGGTCGGTGCCGCCCAGCTCCAGGTCGCTTTTGAGCGCCACCGAGTCGTAGCCCTGCATCAGCGGGTACAAAAACTCGTGCACGCTGATCGGGGTGCCGGCCTTGAAGCGGTCGTGAAAGTCATTGCGCTCCATCATGCGCGCCACCGTGTAGCGCGCCGCCAACTGGATCATGCCGCGCGAACCCAATGCGTCGCCCCATTCGCTGTTGTAACGAATTTCGGTTTTGGCCGGGTCCAGCACCATCGACGCCTGGCGGTAATAGGTTTGCGCGTTGACCTCGATCTGTTCTCGCGTCAGCGGCGGGCGTGTGGTGTTGCGCCCGGACGGATCGCCAATCAGGCTGGTGAAGTCACCAATCAAAAAGATCACGGTGTGGCCCAGGTCTTGCAACTGGCGCAGCTTGTTCAGCACCACCGTGTGGCCCAGGTGGATGTCGGGTGCGGTCGGGTCCAGCCCCAGCTTGATGCGCAGCGGCTGGCCGGTGGCGGCGCTGCGCTGCAACTTTTTGACCCAGTCTTCTTGCGGGATCAGCTCCTCACAACCGCGCAGGGTCACGGCCAGCGCCTCCTTCACACGATCGGTTACACAAAAGTCGGGGGCTTGGGCGGTGGTCATAGGGTTTTTCTGGATGCAGGCATGGGGGCCGTCGTTATACTTCGCGCTTCGGCCAAGCCCTGATTTTAAAGGGCCCCCATGGCACACCGCCGCGCGGTTGTTGTCTTTGGCCGATCCTTTCGACCCCTTCCATTGTCAGGAACATCCTTTTGTTAAGCTCCGTTGTCCGTTTCGGTCGCAGTTGCTCTGATGTCGTGTTGCCCTTGATCCGGCAGCATGGTCGCGCGCTCGGGTATCTGGCGTTGACGGTCGTTGTGGGCGCCACTGGCGGGGCCTGGGCCTTGGTCACACTCGGGCCGGACGCCGAACTGATGCCGGTTCAGCAGGTCATCGAATCGGTCCAAGCACCACTGGTCGCCCCGCTGGCAGACGCAAACGCGCCCGCCCTGAATCTGTACCGCTCCGACCTCACCCGCTCCACCGACACGGCCGATACCCTGCTCGCCAGAATGGGTGTGCAGGATGCAGCGGCTGCGCAGTTCATGCGGCAAGACGCCTTGGTGCGCCAGCATCTGCTGGGCCGTCGCGGTCGCAGCGTCACGCTTGAGACCGCAGACAACCAGACGCTGATGGCCTTAACCGCGCGCTGGAGCGCGGACGACAGCGGCCAGTTCCGCCGCCTGGTGGTGCAACGCGACGGTAATCGCTTTACCTCGCGCCTGGAAACAGCCGCGTTGGAATCTTCGGCGCGCCTGGCCAGCGGCACCATTGAGTCATCGTTGTTTGCCGCAACGGACGCCGCCGCCATCCCCGATTCGGTAGCCGTTCAGTTGGCCGAAATTTTTTCGGGTGACATCGACTTTCGACGTTCCTTGCGCAAAGGCGATCGCTTCAACGTGGTCTACGAAACCCTGGAAGGCGACGGCGAGCCGCTGCGCCCGGGGCGTGTGCTCAGTGCAGAATTTGTCAACGCCAACAAGACCTACCAGGCCATGTGGTTTCAGGACGGCAACAGCCGCGGCGCTTACTACACGCTGGACGGGCAAAGCCTGACGCGCGCGTTCTTGAGTTCACAGGTTCAGTTTTCGCGCGTCAGCAGCGGCTTTGCCATGCGCTTTCACCCCATTTTGAACCAGTGGCGCAAACATCTTGGTACCGACTTTGCTGCCCCCACAGGCACCCCCGCTCGTACCGTTGGCGACGGCGTGGTGTCGTTTGCTGGAGTACAAAACGGCTACGGCAACGTCATCTTTATCAAGCACCGCAACAACACCGAAACGGTGTACGCGCACCTGAGCCGCATTCTGGTACGCCGTGGCCAAAGTGTTGGTCAGGGCGAAACCATCGGACTGGTGGGTTCCACGGGCTGGGCCACCGGCCCGCATCTGCATTTTGAAGTGCGCGTGAACGGTGCCCAGCAAGACCCCATGGCCATGGCGCGGCGCAGTGAAACGGTGCCGGTAGCAGCAGCTTCGATGCCGCGGTTCCGCGAGTTGTCGGGCAACGTACGCAGCCAGTTGACGGCAGCGGCTAGCACGCAAGCTGCCCGTTTCGAGTAAACCAGCGCGCCCGCTGACGACTCATTCCCGGTGGCGTGGGCCATGACTGACGTTTTCATAGGCCTGATGTCGGGCACATCGCTCGACGGCGTGGATGGCGTGGCGGTCAGCTTTTCTGACAAGCGCGTTCAAGTCTTGGCCGACGCCAGCATGGCTTTTTCGACGGATTTCAAAGCCGAGCTGTTGGCTCTCAACACCCCAGGGGCCAACGAACTGCATCGTGCAGCGCTGGCTGGCAACGCAGTTGCCGAGGCCTACGCGCAGGTGGTCGCGTCGCTGAAGCGCCAACTTGCAGCACAAGGCATCGCGTCAGCGTGTGTCCGTGCCATCGGCGCTCACGGACAAACGGTTCGTCATCAGCCGCGCTTGGCAACAGCGGATGGAACGACGGTCGGCTATACCCTGCAATTGCTCAACCCCAGCTTGCTGGCCGAACGAACGGGCATCGACGTGGTGGCTGACCTGCGCAGCCGGGACGTGGCCGCAGGCGGGCAAGGCGCGCCGTTGGTGCCCGCGTTTCACCAGCAGGTTTTCGGTCAGGCTGGCAAGACGGTATCGGTGCTCAATGTGGGCGGCATCGCCAACCTGAGTGTGTTGCCCGGTGACCCGCAGCAGCCCGTGCTGGGCTTTGATTGCGGGCCGGGCAATGCGCTGCTGGACGCTTGGTGCCTGCAGCACACCGGCGCTGCGTTTGATGCCGAAGGCCAGTGGGCGGCAAGCGGTCAATGTCAGCCAGACTTGCTGCGCTTGCTGTTAGAAGAGCCGTTCTTTGCGCTGGCGCCGCCCAAAAGCACAGGGCGCGATCTGTTCAACGGCGACTGGCTGCACCAAAGATTGAAGTCTCTGCCCAATCTGCGCGCCCAGGACGTTCAAAACACACTCACCGAATTGACCGCTAGAGCATGCGCTACAAGCATCGAACGCTATGCTTCACAGAGCAGTGTGGTGATGGTGTGTGGTGGCGGCACCTTCAACTGCTACTTGTTGCAGCGCCTACAGGTCTTGTTGCCGACGATTCCTGTTGAGGCGTCGGACAGGCACGCACTGGCCCCCTTGCAGGTGGAGGCGGCGGCATTTGCCTGGCTGGCCCGACAAACCATCGAGCGGCGACCGGGCAACCTGCCCGGCGTGACTGGTGCCGCCGGGCCACGCATCCTGGGCGCGATCTACCCTGGCTGACACTTGCGGGACAGCGCTGTCCCCAACCGATTAAACCGAGAAGCTCGACCCGCAGCCGCAGGTGGTGGTGGCGTTGGGGTTTTTAATGACAAATTGTGCGCCTTGCAGGTCTTCTTTGTAGTCGATCTCGGCGCCCACCAGGTATTGGTAGCTCATGGCGTCGATCAATAGCGAGACACCATTTTTGGTCATGGTGGTGTCGTCGTCGTTGACGACTTCGTCAAAGGTAAAGCCGTACTGAAAACCAGAACAGCCGCCACCCTGGACGAACACCCGCAGCTTCAGGTCCGGGTTACCCTCTTCGGCGATCAGGTCGGCCACCTTGGCGGCTGCGCTGTCGGTAAAGATGATCGGATCAGGCATTTCGGTTTGGATGTTGTCGGCGACTGCGCTCATAGGGACCTCGGGTTAAAAAGTGGAAACAAATACTACACCAAAACTGTCAAGTATGCGGTCAACTGTTGTTTGCCGCCAGCTTGAGTGCGGGTTTGTCCTGATCGCGCGCCGTGTCGATCGCCGGGATCAAACGACCATTAACGACGGCACCGCGGTGCATTTCAAGTGTCTGGTAAGACACGTCGCCGGTCACGCGCGCCTTGGGTTGCAACTCAAGCAGGGTGAGTGCCTGCACCGGACCCTGAACCTGTCCGTTGATGATGATGTGGTCGGCCACCACAGCCCCTACCACGCTGGCAGTTTCTGAAATGACCAGCATGCTGGGCGCACTTGGCAAGCCGGTCAAATTGCCCTTGATGACGCCGTCAACGCGCAAGCCTTCGGCAAAATTGAAGTGCCCTTCCAACACGCAGTCTTGTGCAATCAGGCTCTTGATAGCGGGTTGTTTTTTGTTCTTGAACATCGTGTACCTTTCGTGCATGGCCACTCTTTGGTGACCTAAATTTTGACGCTGCGCTGGGCCCGTACCATAGCACCCTGCACAAGCCTGACCGTTACCGACTTCACGACAGTCTGCGCCGGTACCGCAAAAAGCCCTTGCAAACGGCCATATTGTTTCACCTTGATGGGGACAACACCTGCTGGCAGACGACCCGTCCACGGTTTGCCAGCACTGGTGCCGATAAAAACCAATTCAAGCTGACCGTCCCATTGTGGCGGATTTTTTGCCCCTTGAATGACCAACACCTGCCACTGTAGTTCGCCACTTGGCAAGCGCGCCACCTGCAAGCCCCGGATCGTCAACGCCGCCGCATCCGCGCCGGAACTGGGTAACAGTTGCTCAAAAAAGCCCAGGTCATCGCGCAGTTGCTGGTTTTGCGCCTGCAAGCTTCGGTTGAGCTCCTCCAGTTTTTCTTGTGCCGCCTTTTCAGTGGTCAAGCGCGTGTCAATCGTGTTGGCAATCGACTGTGCACGGTTACGTTCATCGGTCAACTGCTGCACTTGCGCTTGGAGTGCGCCGTTTTGCATCCGCGCCTGATGCAACTGTTCTTTGTTGCCGTAGTCCAGCCCGGCAATTTCCTTGCCAAACTCAAACGACCACAACGCAATGGCCGCACAAAACCCGGCTACTACCGCCAAACCGGCCCAGCGCAATGGCCACGGCAGCGCGCTGCGCACGGCCATCCGCGGGGCGCTGACCGTCAGTCGTCGCAACAGCAGACGCAGTTTCATGATCTTCTACAACGCAGACAGCCGCCAGAATTTGCACCCGGGCGGCTGTTGCAGGAAGGCAAAAACGCTTAGCGCTTGCTGAACTGCTTGCGACGGCGGGCACCGTGCAAGCCGACCTTTTTACGTTCCACTTCGCGCGCATCACGCGTCACAAAGCCAGCCTGGCTGAGCGCAGGCTTGAGTGTGGCGTCATAGTCAATCAGCGCGCGGGTGATGCCGTGGCGTACCGCACCGGCCTGGCCCGATTCACCGCCACCTGCCACATTGACCATCACGTCAAATGTTTCAGCGTGGTTGGTCAGCACCAGCGGCTGCTTGCAGATCATGATCGACGTTGCACGACCAAAGAAGCTTTCAATGGCCTTGCCATTGACGACGATCTGGCCGGAGCCTTTTTTCAGGAAAACACGGGCGACGCTGGACTTGCGACGGCCGGTACCATTGTTCCATTCACCAATCATGTGAGCTCCTTAGATTTCCAACACTTTGGGTTGCTGGGCAGTGTGCGGGTGCTCAGCGCCACCGTACACCTTGAGCTTCTTGATCATGGCGTAACCAAGCGGCCCTTTGGGCAGCATGCCCTTGACGGCTTTTTCCAGGGCGCGGCCCGGAAACTTGGCTTGCATGTCGCGGAAGTTGGTGGAGCTGATGCCACCCGGAAAGCCGGAGTGGCTGTAATACATTTTGTCCAGAGACTTGGCACCGGTCACGCGCAGACGGGCTGCATTGGTGACGACGATGAAGTCGCCGGTATCGACGTGAGGCGTGTAGGTGGCCTTGTGTTTGCCGCGCAAACGGAGAGCAACTTCGCTGGCTACTCGTCCGAGGACCTTGTCGGTCGCGTCAATCACAAACCACTCGTGCACCACCTCAGCGGGTTTTGCGCTGAAAGTTGACATGAGAATTTCCTGAATGGAGTTGGTTTGGCGGGCTCTTTTCCACGGTCGGCGTTCCTCTGACGGGAATCTCTTAGGTGGGTTTTCAGTTTCGCCGCGGAGCCACAAGGCGCTGCGAAGCCGGGCATTATAGAGTAATGGCGCGGCGCTCCTGGTTCCGGTCATAGAAACACGCCCAAGTCATGGATTGCTTGGCGGCCATCGCAATGATGAACTTTGGCGGCAAGCTGCTGTGAGCCTGTGCCTTCTGCCTGCGACCCAGTTTGAGCCGGTGTGGGGCAGCAGGCGTGGGAGCGCACGCCGCACTTTTTTGGCCACCATCCGGGCTGATGCGACGGGGGAGGGCGGTTAACATCCGGCCATGTTCAGTTATCGCCACGCCTTTCACGCCGGCAACCACGCCGATGTGCTCAAACACACGGCCTTGCTGGCTGTTCTGCGGCACCTGACGCAAAAAGACACCGCGATCCATTTTTTTGATACCCACGCCGGTGCCGGGCTGTACCGGCTGGATGGCGATTACGCGCAAACCAGCGGCGAAGCGGAACACGGCTTCTTTCAGTTGCTCGACGGCCTGGAGACGGCCAAACCGGTTGCGGCAGCCTTGCAGGACTACATTGACATGGTGGCTGGCTTTAACCAAGGCACCAGCCACAAGGTTTATCCGGGTTCGCCGTTCATTGTGCAGCGACTGTTGCGCGAGCGTGATCGCCTGCGCCTGTTTGAGTTGCATCCCACCGACGCCAAGACCTTGCAAGCCAATGTAGCGCAACTTGATGCCGGTCGCCTGATCACCGTGATGCGCGAAGACGGCTTTGAAGGGCTCAAAAAGTTTTTACCGCCACCGTCCCGGCGCGCTTTTGTGCTGTGCGATCCCAGCTATGAACTCAAGAGCGATTACGGCCGCGTGGTCGAGCTGCTGACCGACGCGCTCAAGCGCTTTCCCACCGGGGTTTACATGGTCTGGTACCCGATCATCCCGCGCCCCGAGGCGCACGACTTGCCGCGCAAGCTCAAAACGCTGGCGCAACATGCCCAGCGCAGTTGGCTACACGCCACGCTGACGGTAAAGACCAGCAAACTGTTGCACGGTGAGGCAGGTGAGGTGGTGCGTCCGGGGCTGCCCGCCAGCGGGGTGTTTGTGATCAATCCGCCACACACCTTGAAGGCATTACTGGTGGACGCGCTGGGTCAGGCCAGCAAGCTACTCGCTCAGGGCAAGCACAAGGCGTTTGAGGTGGAAAGTGGGGGGTGATGGACTCAGCGGGGAGCCCCTTGGGTTTAACCGCAGTGAACGCCGGGCATCCAACTCCGCAGATGTCCCCCGGTTCGGGCCTGGCCCGAACCTCCTCCTTTATTCTGCTGCGTCAGATGCCCGACGCTCACTGCTTGGCGCTCGTCGTTCACCGCTAAATGCAATTTGATTGGGCGCTGACCAGTCAGGCCCTTCAAACCACGGATCGTTTCGCAGGTAGGCCGCCAGCATGGGCAATGCGTCGTAACCCCAGAACAGCTTGCCGTCCACCTCAATCGTCGGGACGCCAAATGCACCACATGCAATCGCTTCGTCGGTGTTGGCCTTGAGCTGGGCTTTCACTTCGGCGCTGGCAACATCCCGCGCAGGCTTCAATACGTCAGCCAACCGCTGCAATCGCTGCGGGTCGGTCGCATCCCCACCGTCACGCCAGACATGCCGCAAGATCGTTTCGCAAACGTACCGATTGGGTTGACGGTCGTGACTGCACGCCAGCGCCAAACGCAACAGCGCCAACGGATTGAACGGGTGTTGTGTTGGCAACTGCATGGGCACGCCGGCCTGGCGCGCCAGCCACAACACCTGGCGATACGTCCATTCACGCTTGCCGGCAATTTCTGCCGGACCCAGTTGCCCGTGCTGCTTGAGCAAGCCGGCAAACAATACCGGTCGGTAGCTCACGCTGTAGCTGCACCCCAACAAGGCCTGAGGCAATTGCTCAAACGCCAGGTACGCGTAGGGCGAAATAAAGTCCAAATAGAACGTGAGATGCTTCATGCAAGAACCTGCCTCGCTGCGTTAAGTGGCTCGCAATTTGACGGTAAACGGGAGCGCACTCGTGCCCCCAGAGCGGCCCAGATCTGGCGCTTGGCCGCCTCATCGGCGCGAGCCCATGTGGCAATCTCGTCCAGCGTGCGCAAGCAGCCCCGGCACAGACCGCTGGCTGCGTCCATCTGGCACACCGAGATGCACGGCGACGGCAACCCATGGGCATATTTTTGGCCTCCAGCCCTTATGTCTTCTGCGGTAGCTGCTATGAAAAGCATGGCTTTTTCATCAAACATCGCGCGCCTCTTGCTGCTCCACCACATCCACCACCGGCGCGCCGGTCAGGTGTTCCAGATCGCGCGGGTGCAGCTTGAACACGCCGTGCGGGTGCCCGGCCGCCGCCCAGATCTCGTCAAAGCGCAACAGGTCGCGGTCAATCAAGGTGATCGCCGCGTTGACGTGCCCCACCGGTGACACGCCACCAATCGAAAACCCGGTGCTGGCCTTGACAAATTCGGCGTCGGCGCGGCCCAACTTCTGACCGTCAGCACACACCAGCGCCTGCACCTTTTTTTCATCCACACGCCGATCGCCCGAAGTGATCACCAGCACCGCTGCCGCATCGGGCTTGCGTTTGAAGACGATGCTCTTGGCAATTTGCCCGACACCAATGCCCAGCGCGTCTGCTGCCTGCTGCGCGGTGCGCGCGGCCTCGGCCAACATCACTGGCGCGTGCGGATGCCCTTTGTCTTGCAGCACCCGCGCCACGCGTTGCACGCCCTCGGGCAGGGTTTTGAGTTCAGCACCGCACATCGCAAGCACCTCTTTTGTTGTAAAGCGCCTTGCCAGCGCGCGAATGGGTGGGCCGCCCCAAAAAGTCGCTGATGAACTGGCCCGCATCGATCAGCTTGTCCAGATCGACGCCGGTGTCAATGCCCATGCCATGCAGCATGTAAACCATGTCTTCAGTTGCTACATTACCAGTAGCGCCTTTGGCATATGGGCAGCCACCCAGCCCTGCCACCGACGCATCAAACTGCCAGACCCCCATGTCTAAACAGGCCAGCGTATTGGCCAGCGCCTGCCCGTAGGTATCGTGAAAATGCCCCGACACATCGTTCAGGTCGTAATGCTTCAGGGTCGCTTCCATAGCGCGCTGCACCTTCAGAGGCGTGCCCACACCAATGGTGTCGGCCACACCCACGTGCTGCACGCCAATGCCTTTCATCAGCCCGGCCAGGTAGCCAACTCGCTCGGGCGCGACCTCGCCTTCATACGGGCAGCCCACCGTACAGCTCATGGCACCACGCACGTAGATGCCCGCAGCACGTGCCGCAGCCACCACGGGGGCAAAGCGCTCGATGCTCTCGGCGATGCTGCAATTGATGTTTTTTTGGCTGAACGCCTCGCTGGCGGCGCCAAACACCACAATCTCATCGGGGCGACTGGCCAGCGCCGCCTCAAAGCCCTTGAGGTTAGGCGTCAGCACCGCGTAGCGCACCCCGGCCTGGCGCGCAATACCGGCCATCACCTCTGCGTTGTCGGCCATCTGCGGCACCCATTTGGGCGACACAAAGCTGGTGACCTCTATTTCTTTCAGCCCGGTGGCCTGCAACCGGTGCACCAGTTCAATCTTGACTGCGGCGGGAACAGTTTGTTTTTCATTCTGCAGGCCGTCACGCGGCCCAACTTCGACCAGTTTGACGTGGGTGGGGAGGTCCATGGAGATGCTTTCCGAAGTAAACCGGGCAACTTTAACCTCTGATCGCGTGTGATTCACGTAACGATATGGCAAACTGGGTGGGCATGCAGGATATTTTTGTTGATTTTTGATAAGGGCCAATTGTGAACGGGTGGACTTGGCTTCGATCGCTATTCTGGCTGGCTAAGCCAAAGCCTTTGCCTAATGTGCACCGGAAGGTAGCGCAGGCCAGGCGGGTGCAGCCGCTGCCAGCCCAAGACCCTGTCGTGTCTTCACACCTTTTCTTCTTGCCCTGGCTGACGGCATCAGACCAGAAGCCGTTGGCCACAGGCGACATGACTGCGCCAGAACAGGCCGTGCTGGATGAATTGCAAAAACTGCTGACGCTGAAAAATTTGCCAGATACCTTGTTGCCGCGCATGGCCGACGTGTTGCCGCAGTTGATTGCCTTGATGCGTACCGACCATTTGCCAGTCAAAGCGATTGCCCGGCGTGTGGAAAAAGATGCGTGGTTAACCGCAGAGGTGCTGCGCTTGGCCAGCAGCAGTTATTACAACCTGGATCGTCCGTTGTCAGACATTGTGCAGGCGATTCAGCTGATTGGTTCTGCCGGTTTGCAGACAGCTATGGCGCGCATTGTGCTTAAGCCTATTTACCGGGATGGCTCGGGTTTGGTCAACGCCAATTTGGTGACGCGCCTGGCCGAGCACGCTGATGCGCTGGCAGATGTGTGTGCGAATGCAGCGCAGCAGGCCGGGATGCCGCGTTTTGACGGCTACCTTGCAGGCATGCTGCACGACACGGGGTGGCGTGTAACTGTGCGTGCGATTGAACGCGCAAAAATGCCGTTGGATTCAGCTGTATCAGAACAGTTCGCTATTGAAATAACAGAGATCGCGCATCGGTTGTTTGGCTTGGCCGCGCGCCGTTGGCCTATTACCCCAGGCTTTACCGCGTTTGCTCAAGATGCCGTGAGCCACGGACTGGCAGGTGGCCAGCACCCGCTGGCATCCATTTTGCGCAATGCGTTGCAACAGGCCCTGCCGCCGCAGCAGGTCGTGGTCGAAGACGGCAAGTTGCAAAAATAGTTGACGGGGTCATTCACACGTTATTGCCAGCACGCGTCTGGCGTCCAAACTTCAGGATGCGCGTCGCAATCAGGGTTTCGGCCAGAAAGCACAGCAAGGCCAGCAGAAAGCAGGTAACACCGGTCAAAAACAGGATGGTGGCGATGCGAAAAATCTGCCACTCGGTGGTTTCCCCCAAAAACAGCGCCATGATGGTCAGCCCGATCATGATGGCGCAAAAGGTGAGCAAGGCGATGCAGGTGTTGACCAGCGCGCCGCGCTGGCGCAGGTGTCCAAGCTCAGCGTAGGCTGCGGGCATGGGGTCAGCGGCGGGTGCCCTTTCAATGCGGTCTTCCAGCACGCGGGCGCGGTCGATGATGCGCGCCAGCCGACCGGCCACACTGCCGATCATGCCGGCCACGGCAGTCAGCAAAAAAACCGGGGCCACCGCCAGCTGGATGCCGTGGGTGACGGTGTCAAGGTCTGTGGCAAAAAACATGAGGGATCCTCGGGGTGGCTGGGTTTACGCTGTGCTGTGTGCCTGAAGTATCGCGCGCGCCACCTCTGCAAAACCAGCGCCGCGCTCAGCCGTGGTGATGTAGTGTGGCAGGTGGGTCAGGCCAGCGGCACAGTGGCGTATGTTGGCCACGCCCACACTGTGTTTGAAGTGCATAAACATCGGCTGGTCGTTGCCCGAGTCGCCGACAAACACCCAACGCTCCAGCTCCTTGGCCAGTTCGCATCCATAAAGTCGTTGCACCAGCCAGCAAGCACCCTGCCATTTGTTGAAGTCGCCATAGCAGCCGTGGATGTGGATGCTGCTCACGCTGGTGTGCATGCCTTCGTCAACCAGGATGGCCAGAACTTGCTGCACCTGCCAGGGTGTCAATCGGTGGTGTTCGTTGTAGTCAAAGGCGATATCGGTTTCGCGTCCACCCAGGTCTTGTGCCAGCCGCGCCTGTGGCACCTCACGCAGCACGCGCTGGGCTGCTTGCTGCATTCGGGTCTGGTTGGTAGTCCGTTCGGTATCTGATTGTTGGTATATTCTTGATAGCTGCTTGCGCTTATTTGGTCTGCACTGGAGGGCGATTTGGTTTGAATCTTCAGACACCAAAGCCAATGCCCCGTTTTCTGCCAGCAGCGCGTCAATCGGCAGCGGCTCCATGCCCTGCGCGGCGTCACTTTGCGTCAAGCGTTCACACCAGCCGATGTGTCGGCCGGTGGCCGCTATCACCTGCAACCCCGCCGCGCGCAAGGCGGTCAGCGCTTGCAGGGCGTCGGGGGTGATGACCCCACGCGTGGTGAGCGTGTCGTCGATGTCGGTAAAGACGCCGGTGATCTTTCTGCGGTCGTGCAAGGACCAGTCGGCTAGCGGCTTCACAGTCTGTCTTTGCGGGTTTCATCCGCAATCCATAGCACCGAAGACCTGGATGAAGGGTCGTTGCCCACCATGACAACCAACCGGAAATACACTGGCTTCACTTTGTGTGTTCTTTAACCCGCTGACTGCAGCGCCAGGCCGGCGTGCTCGCGCAGCGGGTGGAAGTGAATCTTGGGAAAGCGCTCCTGCGCCAGCCGCACGTCGTAGGGGCTGGTGCACAAAAAGGCCAGCGCGTCGGCGGCATCACGCGCCATGCGCTGCGGGTAGGCGTTGACGAAGTCTTTGAGCTCTTGTGGGGTGTCGGCGGTGATCCAGCGCGCGCCGGTGTACTGGCTGCTCTCCAGCCGTACGTCAGCGTCGTATTCGCCTTTGAGGCGGTGTTGCACCACTTCAAACTGCAACTGCCCCACAGCACCCAGCAGCATGTTGCCGCCCATCTCTGGCCGAAACACCTGAATGGCGCCTTCTTCGCCCAGTTGCGCCAGGCCCTGCTGGAGCTGCTTGGTGCGCAGTGGGTTTTTCAGAATCACGGTGGTGAACATTTCGGGCGCAAAAAACGGCAGACCGGTAAACAACAGGTTGACTGAACCATCCGTGATGGTGTCGCCCAGTTGTACGCCGCCGTGCGTGGTAAAGCCGACGATGTCACCGGCGTAAGCCTCGTCCACCGCCTCGCGGCGCTGGCTCATAAAGGTGACCACGCTGGTGGGGCGCAGTTCTTTGGCGGTGCGCATGACCTTGAGCTTCATGCCCGGCGTGTAGCGTCCGCTGGCAATGCGCACAAAGGCAATGCGGTCGCGGTGGTTGGCGTCCATGTTGGCCTGCACCTTGAACACCACGCCGCTGAAGGCTTCGTCTTCGGGCTGCACCTTTTTGATGACGGGTTGTTTGTTGACGACAAAGCTGCTGGTGCGCGGGCCCGGGCTGGGGGCCAGGTCAACCAGCGCGTCCAGCACTTCCATCACGCCAAAGTTGTTCACACCCGAACCAAAAAACACCGGCGTTTGCTGGCCCGCCAAAAAGGCGGCAGCATCAAACGTGGGCGATGCGCCGGTGGCCAGTTCCATGCTTTCCAGCGCAGTAGCCCAGTCGTGGCCAAAGCGGGCGGCGAGCGCCTCGGGCTGCGCCAGCGGCACCGTTTCAAAGTCTTGCGGGCGGCGTTCGCTGCCGGCCTCGAACACCGTCATGGTTTGCGTGCGCAAGTTGATGATGCCGCCAAAGTGTTTGCCTTGCCCAACCGGCCAGGTCATGGGCACGCAGGGCATGCCCAGTTCGCGCTCGACCTCGTCCAGAATGTCCAGCGGGTCGCGCACTTCGCGGTCCATCTTGTTCACAAAGGTGATGATGGGCGTGTCGCGCTGGCGGCATACTTCGATCAGACGCCGGGTTTGTGACTCGACCCCGTTGGCCGCGTCGATCACCATCAGCGCCGAATCCACGGCAGTCAGCACGCGGTAGGTGTCTTCGGAAAAGTCCTTGTGACCAGGGGTGTCGAGCAGGTTGACCACGTGGTCGCGGTAGCTCATTTGCATCACGCTGGATGCGACCGAGATGCCGCGCTGCTTTTCAATTTCCATCCAGTCGCTGGTGGCGTGGCGGCTGGCCTTGCGCCCCTTGACCGCGCCGGCAATCTGGATGGCACCTGAAAACAGCAACAGTTTTTCGGTCAATGTGGTCTTGCCGGCGTCCGGGTGGCTGATGATGGCAAAGGTGCGGCGGCGGCGGGTTTCAGAGGCGTAGGTCACAGGTGATTCTCGGGTTCAGATGCACCGGTCTGGGTGCCTGAGGCGCCGCAGCCGGTAGCGGCCAGGCGGGATAAAGAGTTGAGGGGATTTTAATTGGTGCTAAATTGGGGCCAACGCGTTTGACTGGCCTCTTTGACATCATGACCCTCCAGACCCTACCAACACAAGCTTTTGAAGGTCAACGCCCGGGTACTTCCGGCTTACGTAAAAAAGTGACGGTGTTCCAACAGCCGCGTTACCTGCACAACTTTGTCCAGGCCTTGTTCGATGTACTCAATGGTGTGGACGCCAGCGGCCAGGTCGGCACGGCCTTGCACGGCAAGACGCTGGTGCTGGGGGGCGACGGGCGCTTTTACAACCGGGTGGCGGTTCAGATCATCCTGAAATTGGCGGCAGCCAATGGAGTTGCGCAGGTGCTATTGGGGCAGGGCGGTATCTTGTCCACACCGGCCACCAGCGCGGTGATTCGGCGCCGACAGGCTTTTGGCGGCATCATTTTGTCGGCCAGCCACAACCCGGGTGGCGCGGATGGTGATTTTGGCATCAAGTACAACGCCAGTAACGGCGGCCCGGCCAATGAAGCGCTGACCGAGGCTGTCTATGCCCGCACCCGGAAGTTGACGCGCCTGTGCATCAGTGACGCGCCGGATATCGACATCGACACGCTGGGTGAACGCCAAGTCGAGCACATGCGGGTACAGGTGATCGACCCAGTCGCCGACTACGCCGCGCTGATGCGCGAGCTGTTTGACTTTGACGCCTTGCGCGCGTTGTTTCAGCGCGGCTTTCGGGTGCGCGTGGACGCCATGAACGCTGTCGGCGGCCCCTATGCCCGCGCCATTCTGGAAGTCGAACTGGGGGCGCCAAAGGGCAGCGTGGTCAATGCCGTTCCGCTGGAAGATTTTGGTGGCTTGCATCCAGACCCGAACCCGGTCAATGCGCAAGACCTGATCGAGCGCATGGCAGCGCCGGACGCGCCCGAGTTTGGCGCGGCGATGGACGGCGACGCGGATCGCAATATGGTGCTGGGGCGAGGCTTTGTGGTGTCGCCATCGGACAGTCTGGCGGTGATGACGGCGCATGCGCGCCTGATCCCCGGCTACCGTCAGGGGTTGGCCGGTGTGGCGCGCTCGATGCCTACCTCTTGCGCAGTGGACCGGGTGGTGAAGGCGCTGCAACTGCCGTGTTTTGAAACACCCACCGGCTGGAAATTTTTTGGCAATTTGCTCGACGCCGGCCGCGCCACGCTGTGCGGCGAAGAAAGCTATGGCACCGGCTCCAGCCATGTGCGTGAGAAGGACGGTCTGTGGGCCATCCTGTTCTGGTTGAGTTTGCAGGCCGCCACTGGCAAGAACGTGGAAGCGCTGGTGCGCGAGCACTGGCGCACCTATGGTCGCAACTATTACTCGCGGCACGATTACGAGGCCATTGCCACCCCCGTGGCCGACGCCTTGATGGCTGACCTGCGGGCCAGCTTGCCCGGCTTGCAGGGACGGCGTTTGGGCGCGCGGTGCATCAGCGTGGCTGATGACTTTTGCTACACCGACCCGGTGGACGGTTCGGTCTCCCGCGCGCAAGGCGTGCGGCTCTTGATGGACGATGGTGCGCGCGTGGTGTTTAGGTTGTCCGGCACCGGTACCGAAGGCGCTACGCTGCGCGTCTATCTGGAACGCTTTGAGCCGGATCCAGCGCGGCACGACCTGCCGGTGCAGCAGGCGCTGGCCGACCTGATTGCGCTGGCGGATGATGTCGCCGGTATTCGTGCACGCACCGATCGCCACGAGCCCAGCGTCGTGACCTGAGTCGGCAAACAACGTCAACCACTGAAGACATCACTCTTAGGGAGACATCATGATGAAGAAATTGGACACCCTTCCCAGCACGCACCAACTGGTGCGTCACACCGTGGCGTTGATTCTGGCCGGTGGTCGCGGCAGCCGCCTCAAGCAACTGACCGACACCCGCGCCAAACCTGCGGTCTACTTTGGCGGCAAGTTCCGCATCATCGACTTTGCGCTGTCCAACTGCCTGAACTCGGGCATCCGACGCATGGCGGTGGTCACGCAATACAAGTCGCATTCGCTGATGCGGCACATGCAGCGCGGCTGGAGTTTTTTGCGCGCCGAACTCAACGAGATGGTTGATCTGCTGCCGGCGCAACAGCGTGTGGGCGAGGAGCATTGGTACCGTGGCACCGCCGACGCGATCTTCCAGAACTTGGACATCATTCGTTCCAGCCATCCTGAATACATTGTGATCCTGGCGGGTGATCATGTGTACAAAATGGATTACTCGATCATGCTCAAGGACAACGTGGCTCGCGGTGCCGGTTGCACCGTGGGTTGTATCGAGGTGCCGCGTGCCGAAGCGTCGGCGTTTGGCGTGATGGCGGTGGACGATCAGCGCCAGATCACCGCGTTTGTGGAGAAACCCGCCAACCCGCCGGCCATGCCGGGCAACGACCAGGTGTCGCTGGCGAGCATGGGCATTTATATTTTCAACGCCGATTATCTGTATCAGTTGCTGGAAGACGATTTGGCCAACCCGGCATCGGAGCACGACTTTGGGAAAAACGTGATCCCCAACGCGGTGGCCGACGGTCGCGCACTGGCGCACCCGTTTAGTTTGTCATGCGTCTCGCGGGTCAAGCGTGGCGCGCCGTACTGGCGCGACGTGGGCACCATCGACGCCTTCTGGTCAGCCAATCTGGATTTGGCCTCCACCGTGCCGGAACTGGACATTTACGATACCGACTGGCCGATCTGGACTTACCAGCGCCAGTTGCCGCCGGCCAAATTTGTACCTGATAAAGACGGCAACAACGGCGTGTACGTCAATACCGTGGTGTCGGGCGGTTGCATCGTGTCGGGGTCGTTTGTCGGGCATTCGGTGTTTTTCTCGGAGGTGCGGGTGCATTCCGATTGCCACATCAAAGAGGCCGTGGTGCTGCCTGACGTGACCATCCATCGGCATTGCCGCTTGCGCAAGGTGGTGATCGACCGCGGCTGCGTCATTCCAGAGGGTTTGGTGGTGGGCGAAGACGCTGCGTTGGACGCGCAGCGCTTTGAGCGCACCGAAGGCGGCGTGGTGCTGATCACGCGCGACATGCTGGCCAAGCTGTAACCGTGGGGCTTGCTGTGATGAAGGTCTTGCAGGTCAGTGCTGAAATTTTTCCGTTGCTCAAAACCGGTGGCTTGGCCGATGTGGCCGGGGCATTACCGCTGGCGCTGAACGCTGCTGGGTGCGAGGTACGTGTGTTGCTGCCGGGCTTTGCGCCGATTCTGGATGACTTGCAGAACGCGCAGGTGCTGGCGCAGTTGCAAGCGCCTTGGGGCGAAGAGGTGGTGGTGCGGTACGGGCGGCTCGCGCGCTTGAATGGCTTGCAGGCGTATGTGATCGACGTGCCTGTGTTGTATCGGCGTGCGGGGTCGCCCTACGAAGATGAGCACAAGCTACCCTTCAGCGACAACGACCGCCGCTTTGCCCTGCTGGGGTGGGTGGCGTCGCGCATGGCAGCCGGGCTGGACGCGCAGTGGCAGCCGCGTGTGGTGCACAGCCACGACTGGCACGCCGCGCTGGCTGGTGCCTACATGGCCTACCTGCCGCCGCAACGCCAGCGCGTGGCCAGCGTCTATACGGTACACAACCTGGCGTACCAGGGGCTGTTTGCACCCCGGCACTTTTTTGAGCTGGGGCTGCCCGCCTCGGCGTTTGCGGTAGATGGGCTGGAGTTTCATGGGCAGCTCTCGTTCATGAAAGCTGGCCTCTACTACGCCGACCACATCACCACCGTCAGCCCCACCTACGCGCGCGAGGTTCAAACCCAAGAGCAAGGCTGTGGCTTGGACGGCCTGTTGCGTACCCGCGCGGCGGACCTCTCGGGCATTCTCAACGGGGTGGACGAAGCGGTCTGGAACCCGGCCACCGACGCCACGCTGGCCGCACCCTTTGACGCGCGCAAGCCCGAAGTCAAGGCGCAGTGCAAAGCCGCATTGCAGCAACAACTGGGACTGAATGTGGCACCCGACGCGCCGCTGTTTGGCGTGGTTAGCCGGCTCACCGAGCAAAAGGGCCTGCACTTGGTGCTGGAGGTCATCGACGAGTTGATCGCCCGCGGCGGTCAGCTGGTGGTGCTGGGCACGGGCGATGCAGCCTTGCAAACGGCCTTTGTCGAGCGGGCGCGGGCGCACCCTGCGTCGGTGGCGGTGCGCATCGGTTACGACGAACCTTTCGCTCATCAGATTTTTGGTGCGACCGACGTCACACTGGTGCCATCGCGCTTTGAACCCTGTGGCCTGACCCAGATGTACGGCCTGAAATATGGCAGCTTGCCGTTGGTTCACCGCGTGGGCGGTCTGGCCGACACGGTGGTTGACTGTTCGCTGGAAGATCTGGCCGAGGGCCGCGCCAACGGCTTTGTCTTCAATGAATTCAACACGCAGGCCTTGTCACGTGCGGTGGCACGCGCCTTTGCCCTGTACGCACAACCGGCGCAATGGCGCAAGGTGCGCGCACGCGCCATGCGTCAGCCCCTGGGTTGGGAACAAGCCGCTGGGCAATATCTGGCGCTGTACCAGAGGCTATGTCATTGAGCGTAAGGTGGGGGACGTATCCATTCCATGCAAGCCTTTCAACACCGCCCAGCGGCGTGCATGGGGTATCTGACGCAGCGAAATAAAGGAGGAGGTTTGGGTGAAGCCCAAACCGGGGGACATTCGCGGAGTCGGACACCCCGTGCATGCTGCGGGTTATACCCATAGCGTTTCTTCACATAACCCAGATGACCACATCTCTCTTGACCCAGCGCCGCGCCGGTGTCATCCTGCACCCGACGTCGCTGCCCGGCCCGCACGGCAGCGGTGATCTGGGTCCCAACGCGTATTACTTTGTCGACTGGCTTGTGAGTGCCGGGCAAACGCTGTGGCAAACCTTGCCGTTGGGGCCGGTCGGGCCGGGCTATTCGCCGTACATGGGCAGTTCGGCGTTTGCGGGCAACCCGATGCTGGTGGCGCTGGAACCTATGGTGGCACAGGGTTGGCTGCCTGAGCCTGCGTCAGGCGGCGCGTTTGATTCCGTGCACGTGGACTTTGCCCGCGTGCTGCCGTGGCGGCTGTTGCAACTGCGCCAGGCCTTTGCAGGTTTTGAACATCAGGCCAATTCTGAACAAAAGCAAGCTCTGACTGACTGGGCCGCGTCCCAGCATGACTGGCTGGACGACTACACCTTGTTCATGGCGCTGGATCAGGCCTGGGGCGGTGTGCCCTGGCCGCAGTGGCCGGTGGCATTGGCCCAGCGTGACGCAGCGGCGCTGACCGCTGCGCGCCAGACCCACGCGCAGGAAATCGCTTTCTGGACTTTTGTGCAGTGGCAGTTTGACGCGCAGTGGCAAGCCCTCAAAAACTATGCCCATGGCAAGGGCGTTTTTCTG
>Ga0172371_10001366_pt1 | contig 38717 bp, 38 predicted proteins | sample Lak12m_FD_114543 | JGI IMG/M metagenome (GOLD analysis project Ga0172371, IMG submission 114543) | Freshwater microbial communities from Kabuno Bay, South-Kivu, Congo - kab_022012_12m | ecosystem: Environmental > Aquatic > Freshwater > Lake | place: Democratic Republic of the Congo: South-Kivu... | reverse complement strand
CGCATCGGCGTCGGCATCTGCTGGGACCAGTGGTTCCCGGAGACGGCGCGCATCCTCGCCCTTAAGGGCGCCGAACTGATTTTGTATCCGACGGCCATCGGCAGCGAACCGACGCTCCCCGTCGACAGCCGCGATCATTGGCAGAACGCCATGAAAGGCCATGCCGCCAGCAACATCGTGCCCGTCGTCGCCGCCAACCGCGTCGGGACGGAAACCGACGGCGCTTCCAGCATGACGTTCTATGGTTCCTCTTTCATCACGAACGAAATCGGCAACGTCATCGCCCAGATGGACCGCCAAAGCGTCGGGTTCATCACCGCGACGTTCGACCTTAAGGTAATTGAAAAATACCACTACAGCTGGGGCGTTTTCCGCGACCGGCGGCCGGGCGCCTATGGCGATATCCTAAAAAAGTGACGTTTCGTTGAAGTTGACGATAAAAAGCTCAAATCCGTAAAAGCGGTCGACCTGGCCGCTTTTTATATTCAAGTCGAGTCGGTACAGCTCCTCGAGGATGCGGTTGAGCCGTTCGTCGTTGAAGGTCCGTTGCTTGTTGATGGCCAATTTGACGCGGTACTCGTGGACGTTCAAGCGCTTGGCGATGGCCTCGAGCGACAGTCCTTCTAGCGCCAAATAATATATTTTGAGCATCAGACGGAACTGCTTCGCCAAAAGATTGATCAACGTGACCGGTTCTTCGTTGAAGGTTTTGAGGTCGCGGAAGATGGCCAAAGCTTCGTCGAGCCGTCCGTTGACGAGAGCATTCGATAATGCGAATGTGTTCTCCTCAAGCGGGCGCGTCACCAGCGTCTTGACGTCTTCCAAGGTCACGTGCGCGCTCGCCAGCATCAGTTTGTTGGCTTCCTGCACGAACAGTGTGGCGTCGCCTTGGCATCGGGCCACGAGCTCGGTCACGGCGTTATTATCGATGCGGACGTCTTTTTTGGTGAAATAACGACGAACGTACTCGGGCCAGGTCCGCTCGTCGATGTCCGTCAGTTCGACGACGTTGGCTTGGTCCTTGATAATCTTGCCGTACTCGGATTTCGCGTCGAATGACGGTTCCGCCAGCGTCAGGACGAGGTCCGTCTGCTCGTTTGGCTGCTTTAGATAACGAACAAAGACGGAAAAGTCCTGGTCCTTGTCGTTTTTTTCTTTGGTTTTCGAGCCGCTAAGGAAGTAGGCATCTTCGACGACGACCATTTTCCGGTCATATCCGAGCGGTATGAGCGCGCACTCGGCGACGACCGTCTGAATCAAGGTTTCGCGCCCCGAAAAGCGGACATAGGCGAAGTCGTCGACGATGGGGAGCCGCTCCTTGACCAGCTTCTTAAGATGCGTCCGAATCATCAATTCCTGTTTTCCGAAAAGAAAATAAATCATATGGTTAGCCATATTTTACACTAAACGAAGCCCGTTTTTATAGACAATCGTCCCCTCGATGTCGGTCCGCCGTATCACGATACCTAATCGCGTCAGCGTTTCCAGCACGTCTTGATGCGGGTGGCCGTAGTAGTTCTTCCCGACGGAGATGATTGCTTCTTTCGGAGTGATTGTCTTTATGAAATCGTAACAAGACGAAGTACTGGAACCGTGATGGCCGATTTTGACGTAATCAACGTTTAAATCGGGATGTCGGCCGACGATGTCTTCTTCGACGGCAACTGGGGCGTCCCCCATGAAAAGCCACCGCGATCCGATGAAAGAAAACGCGAGCACGAGCGAAGCCATGTTGGCATCGACGTCTTGCGTTATCGCGTTGAGGTTGTCAAACGTGATCCCGCATCGGATCAAAGGAAACCCCTCCGGATGCGACACGACCTCGCCAACCTGGAAATGCTCCCGCAGGCTGGGGAGGGCGCCGCTATGATCAAAGTCATCGTGGGTAATCAAGGTGACATCGACTTTGTCGATGCCATGCTTATGGAAATAAGGAATCAAAACTTCGGTCGCTACATCGAGATAAAGCGAACCGCCGGTATCCACCAAGACGGCTTTATGGCGGTTTTTGATGAGAATGGCGTCGCCTTGACCGACATTGATGAAATGGATTGATTGCTCGCATAGGTTGGAAACCGGGAACGCCATCAGTAGCGTCGCCAAGACCAAGACGGTTCCGGCTTTCCGCTGCATCTTCTTCAGCGACCAGTCGCGCACCAGCAAAACAACAACCAGCAGCGCGAAATACGCCAATGCTTTTACAATACTCCAATCGGCAAAATTAACGGTTATTTCAATCGCGGTCGCCCATGACGTCAGGACTTCGTTCAGCCGCACGAATGGAATGACAAGGAATGGTATCGGGACGGTCACCAGTTGAACAATGGCCACGAGAACAAGCGCCGCATTCAAATATACAAGCGGCAGATATAACAAAAACGACACTAGATTAATGCGGGCGTTGACGGCGGCAACGTAAGGCAATAACAGAATAAGCGGCCAGAGGCGCATGGCGATCTTGTCTTTCAGCGAAATGGCCTTAGTTTGTTTGATCAAATGCATCGCACTAGCCAAATAGAACGACAGATAGAATGAAGGGCTATTTACTATATATCTACTAAATAACGACATTATTATTCCCACTGCGCCTTTTATTGACCAATATAACATCCGCTTGTCAAAATAGCGTCTATTCCATTCGTTGATAATGGCCTGTAGCAAAAGACGCCATAGCACGATGGATGTCGGATTGAAAAAGAGCCAGGGAAGCAACCCGAGCGTCGCCCAACGACGGGCTCGTTCTTCCGATAATCGTAAACTTAGTAATTTGGCGATCGCGGCAACATAACCATGGGCGACAAGGCCGGAAACGCCGAATAAATGGATGATACCCAAACGATCGAAGTGCCGCTGCATGTCGTCGTTTGCCGCTTCCCCAAACACAAGCGTTTTGATATAGGCGCCCGTCGTCGCGTCGAACCTGCTTAAAAAATTTTCCTTTATTGGTTTGATACGGAAAGGCCAAGCGAAGACGCGGCTGATTTGGGGATTATCGAGTTGCCGTCCGACGCCGCGATTGCTCAGGTAAGCAGCGAAATCGAACTGGCTCTCCAAATGGGAAAAACGAAGCGGAGACCATGCGCCCGAAAGCTTGAGGATATCGCCGACTTGATAGTCGTTATCAGGCGCATAGACATAAGCCCGCGCCAATCCCGATTGGACGATGGCATAGTTGTCACGGGCGTCGATAACGATGGCGTGAAATCCGTCTTGGGGCGGATAAGCGACGGGAATTAACCTAATAAGAAGGCCGGATAGGTATCCGCCAAGGATGAATAACATGGCCAAGAATCCGAAGCGATACCACGAAAACGCCAGCGTGACGACCAGTACAATGATTGAAACATAAAAGGGTACTGCTAATAGTAATCCGAGAAAAAGGCCGATGAAAACGCCGAAAAGATTATTCGAGAGTAATGTAATTCTTGATTTTCTCGAAGGTGGCATTGCCGATTCCGGACACTTCCTTCACTTGTTCGAGATACCGATAGGAGCCGTTGTCCTCGCGATAACCGACGATGGCGGCGGCGATCGTCGTCCCGATGCCGCTGACGATCAGGAGTTCCTCTTGCGTGCTCGAGTTAAGCCCGACTTTCTCATAGGGGTAATCGCCGCAAACGTCGTCTTCGGCGAACAGCGGGGCGATGTAATAGCTCATCGAAGCCAACAGGTCGCAATCGGGCAAATAAGCGCGGTCGTCGGCGTTATCGGTCGTCCCGCCGGCGGCATCAATGAGATCCTCGAGTTTGCTTTCGGGATCCACCACGTAGGTGCCCGGACGGAGAATCTCCCCGCTGATGGTGATCGAAAAGGTCGTCTGCGAACTGGATTCCAGCGCCAGCGAGTTCCCATTGATGTTCGGATCGAGACTTAACAGGATAATCAAGGTGACGACGGTAAAAACCAAAACGGCAATCATGACTTTGAACATAAAAAAACCTCACTTTTTAATAGTGAGGTGCGGAGTGATTTGGACGATCGGCTATTCGATTTTGATGATTTCGACCGAATACGGCTTCGGGGCTTTGACGGTGGCGACGTCGCCGACGTGGCCGCCGAGGATTGCCACGCCGAGCGGGCTGACGTTGGAGATGGTATTGGCGGCTGGATTTGTCTCATGAGTGCCGACGATCTTGAAGGAAAGCAGTTTGTCGGTCCCGAGATGCTTGATGGTGACCGTGCGGCCGAAGGATACGACCTTGGTGCTGGTCGAGGTATTCTCGACGATGGTGGCCGCCGACAGGATGTCCTCTAGTTGGCGGATGCGGAGCTCGACGTCGGACTGGCGGGCTTTGGCGGCGTCGTAGTCGGCGTTTTCGGACAAATCGCCCAGCGAGCGGGCGAATGACAGTTGTTCGATGACTTCGGGACGGACGTCGTCGATTAGATGGCGCAGTTCCGCCGTTAGCTTCTCGGCCCCTTCGCGCGTCAGTATTACTTTTTCCAGATCCATGGTGACTACCTCGTTTAGTTCGTATGTATTTTACCAACATTGACTTCATATTTCCACATATTTATATGTGAAAGGGGATGTTGCCTTTTGTGCGACCGAACCGTCATCTGTGGTATAGTAATATCGTTTTATGAAACGAACTTCCTTATTCCGACTCTTTATCGATTTCCTGAAAATCGGCTTGTTTACCTTCGGGGGCGGCTACGCCATGATTCCGCTGATGCAGCGGATCGTCGTCGAAGACGAAAAGTGGCTGACTTACGGCGACATGCTCGACATCATCGCCATCGCCGAGGCGACCCCTGGCCCGATCGCGCTTAACGTGGCGACCTTCGTCGGGTATCGCCAGCGCGGCATCCTCGGCGCCATTTTCGCTTCGTTCGGTTTGGCGGTGCCGTCTTTGGCCATCATCATGACGATCGCGTATTTCAAGGATTCGTTTTTGAACAACCGCCTGATCGCGGCCGCCCTGTCAGGCATGAAAGTCGCCATCGTCGTCTTGATTGCCAACGCCCTCTTCAAATTGGCGAAGTTGCTGCCGAAGAACCGTCTGGTCTATGGACTAATCGGCGTCATCGCTTTGGCGCTATTCCTGCTTGATTTGAACAGGACTCCGATCTCCGGCATTTACGTCATCGTGGCCGGCGGGCTTTTGGGCATGCTTTTGTACGCTATCGGCCATTATGTGGCGAAGCGAGGATCGCGGTCATGATTTACCTCGAACTTTTCTACGTGTTTCTCTCAATCGGCTTATTCACATTCGGCGGCGGTTACGCCATGGTCCCGATCCTCAAGACCGAAGTCATCAGCCGCGGTTGGATGAGCGAAGCCCTGTTCATCGACTTCATCAGCATTTCCGAAGCCACCCCGGGACCGTTGGCGCTGAACATGGCCACTTTCGTCGGGATGGAACTCGGGGGCGTTCCCGGGGCGTTGGTGGCTTCGCTCGGGATGATGTTGCCGTCGTTAGTCATCATTACCTTGATTGCCGCCTTATTCACGAAAATGATGGAGCAGCCGCTCGTCAAGGCCGCCCTAAGCGGAATCAAACCGGTGGTCATCGCCTTAATCGCGACAACGGTGCTGTTCCTATTGTGGAATATGGTGATTATCCGCGGCGAAACCGACGCGGTCAACGGACTCGATATCCGCCATCTCGTCTTATTGGCCGATCTCGGAGCAATCTACTTCGGTTATAAATACCTAAAGAAAAAGCCGCTGCACCCGATGGTGTTGATCATCATCGCGGCGTTAAGCGGCATCTTGGTTTTCGGTTTCTAATCTTCTTTTTCTTCTTCTTCGGGCTCGGGTTCTTCCTGTTCCTCAAGGAAGTTTTCGAGGATCGCGCTCAGATGTTCGTATTCCTCTCCGTCGACGTCGTAGAGGTTGCCCTCGTCGTCGTAGCGGCTGGCGAGCACTTCTTCATCATTAGCGGGATCGAAGTACAGGACATACGTTTTCTCGTTGTCGGGATGTTCGTAGGTGAACAGGATTTCCATGATCGTCTGGGTTCCGTCGTCCTTGGTGATGATCAGTTGGCGGTCTTCATTGATTTTCATGCTGGCGGCTCCTTTGCATATATGATTCGAGTATTAAGACGGCGGCGGCGCTGTCGATGACTTCGTGGCGGTGTTTGGCCCCCATCGAGGCGGCGACCATCATCTTGTTGGCCATGACCGTCGTCAGCCGTTCGTCGACGAGATGCATGGCGACGTCCGGGTGTTCGGCCGTGAACTCGTCCTTGAAGCGCGCGACCGACTGCGCCCGTTCGGACATGGCGCCGCTCATGTGGAGCGGATAGCCGATGGCGATGGTCGTCACCGCTTCCTTTTGGCAAAGGGCGTACAAGTAGTCCTTGGCGCCCTTGTAGTTGCCGCGTTCGAAGCGGAACGTTTCCAAGGGATGGGCGGCCACGCCGAGGCGATCGCTGATGGCGAGCCCGAGCGTCTTTGTCCCGAGATCGGCGCCGATGATGCGTTCTTTCATCCTAGTAGTTGCTGGAACAGCCGTTGGGCTTCGTCCCAGGCTCCCTTGTTTTTGCCGGCGCCAAAGGCGATGTCCGGGCGTCCGCCGCCGGAACCGCCCAAAACGGCGGCTATTTGTTTAACGATTAGTCCGGCCTTCAGCCCGCGGGCGATGTCCTGCGGGCAAAGATAGACGACCAGCGGCATTTCGCTTTGATTGGAAGCTCCAAGAAGGAAACTCCCATCGGGACGCGTCGCCTTGACGTAATCGCCGATTTTCGTGAATATGTCGCGGTTGGTGTCCTCGAGAAGGGCCACGAGAGGACGCGCTCCGTCAATGAGCAGTTGGCGCCCGAGCAATTGCGCTTGCGCCTCGCCGAGGCGGTTGATTTTTTCAAGCAATGCCGTCCGTTCACCTAAAGTCGCCTTCAAGCGGTCGCCGACTTCGTAAATAGATGAGGCTCCAATCAAGTCGCGCGTCTTCATGAAAAGCTTTTCGCGATGTTTGAGCAACTCATAGGCATGGTAGCCGGTCCGGGTGACGATGCGGCGGATGCCGGCGGCGATGGACATTTCGCTTTCGATGGCGAAAACGCCGATGGCGCCCGTCTGGCCGACGTGGGTCCCGCCGCAGAATTCCTTGCTGAGCGATCCAAACGAGACGACGCGGACGATGTCGCCGTATTTTTCGTCAAACGGGGAGATGGCGCCTGACTTTTTGGCTTCTTCGATCGGGAGCACCTCCACTTGGCGATGTTCGTTGGCTTCGATGTAGCGGTTGACCAAAGCTTCGATCTGGAGCAATTCGCTCTCGGATACTTTCTGCGGATGCGTGAAGTCGAATCTTCCGTAGTCGGGATGGACGTACGAGCCTTGCTGGAGGATATGCGGTCCGAGCACTTCGATCAATGCTTTTTGGAGCAGGTGGAGCGAGGAATGGTTGCGCATCGTCAGATAGCGGCGTTTCACATCGATCTCAAGCCGGACTTTGGCTCCGGCCTTCACGGTTCCGACGGTCACCGTCACGAAGTGCATGGGCTGGCCGTTAGGCGCTTTTTGGACGTCGGTGACTTCCAAACGCAGGTCATCGTTTTCGATGATGCCGACGTCGGCGACCTGGCCGCCGCTTTCGGCGTAGAACACGGTCTTGTCGAGAATGATCACGCCTTCGTCGCTTAACTCGTCCACTTGGTTTCCGTCTTTGAACAGCCCGATGACGGTCGCTTCGAGCGTCACGTGGTCGTAATCGAATGCCGCCGGGGTTTTAAATCCAAGCAAATCCTTGGACTGGAGACGCATGCTTTGGGCTTCGAGGCGGGCGAGGCGGGCGCGTTCGCGCTGGGCCTCCATCAGGGTATTGAATCCGGTAATATCGACGCCAACGCCGTTTTCCTGGCATATTTCCTTTGACAATTCAATCGGAAAACCGTAGGTGTCGTAGAGTTTGAAGGCATTGGCGCCGCTTAAGACGGTTTCCGTTTCCAAAAGTTTCCGGAGCATCGTCTCGCCGTTCACGAGGGTGCGCAGGAACTTCCATTCCTCGGCTTCGATCATCTTGGCGACAGCCACTTCGTGATCGTGGAGATATGGGTAAAAGTCGCCCATCATCTTGGCGACGACAGGCACCAATTTATATAAGAAAGGCTCGTTGATGCCGATCTTGCGGCCATAGCGGAGCGCCCGCCGCAACAGCCTGCGGAGGACATAGCCGCGCCCTTCGTTCGAGAAACTGGCGCGGTCGGATAACGCGAAGGTCAGCGTCCGGATATGGTCGGCGATGACGCGGTAGGGGCGGTAGCCGCTTTGCTCGTAGCCGACGGAAGCCATCTTGGCGGTCGCCTCGATGAGCGGGTAGAACAAATCGGTCTCGAAGTTCGTCGGCTTTGCTTGGAGGATGCAGGCGATGCGCTCGAGCCCGGCCCCGGTGTCGATGTTCTTGCTCGGCAATTCCTTGTAGGTCTCGCGAGGCTGACCTTCGATTCCGTTATACTGCGAGAAGACGATGCCCCAGATTTCGATGTAGCGATCGTTCTCGATTTCTTCTTCCAACAGGCGTTTGCCGATGTTCTGGGGATCGTAGGCCGGCCCGCGGTCGAAGAACACTTCGGTGTTCGGGCCGCACGGCCCGGAGCCGATTTGCCAATAGTTGCCTTCGAGGGCGACGAGGTGGCTCGGATCGAGGCCTTCCTTGATCCACAGATCGCGCGTTTCGGTGTCAAGCGGATTGTAAGTGGCGTAGATCTTTTCTTTCGGCATCCCGAACCATTGCGAATCGGTCAGGATTTCGAATGCCCATTTGACGATTTCCTTACGGAAATAATCTCCGATCGAGAAGTTACCGAGCATTTCGAAAAAGGTATGGTGGCGCGCCGTGTAGCCGACGTTCTCGATGTCGTTGGTGCGAATGCTTTTCTGAACGTTGGTCAACCGTTTGTGGACGGGTATCTCGCTCCCGTCGAAATAACTCTTGATGGCGGCGACGCCCGAGTTGATCCATAGAAGCGTCGGGTCGTTATGGGGCACGAGGCTGGCCCCCTCGACGACGATATGACCCTTGCTCTTGAAAAAGTCGAGCCACATCAGGCGTATTTGCTGTCCGGATAGATGTTTCATGATGACCTCCACTAAAATAAAAAAAGTGCCACTAAGGAACGAACATGGTCGCGGTACCATCCTTATTCATTATCGCTAATGCACTCGATTGGCCGATAACGCCGGCGGCGGCAATGGTTAATTGCGTCTTCGAAGGGGCTCATCCAGGTGTCCGCGACCGTTTCCACCGTCCGGTCGTCGCTATGTCGGCATGGCTGGACTTATCTTCATCATCGACGGAAATATTATACCATAATGACATTTGATGTCATCCGTTATTCGTTGATGAGGCGCCCCTCGAAATAGACGGCCTTGATGAGCCCGCCCCCGAGGCAACGGCTGCCGTCGTAGATGACGGCGGCTTGGCCGGGCGTGATCGCTTTCTGGGGGAGCGGCAACTTGAGCGTCATCGTTTTTTCATCGAGCGCGGTGACGATGGCCGGCGTCACTTTCTGGCGGTAACGGTATTTGGCGCCGTAGGTCTTTCCGTTTTCCGGGACGTCGGCGATCCAATTGAGGGTGTCGACGATGACGGTATCGCCCAGAAGGTAATGGTCTTCATGTTCCGAGGCGACGTAAAGGATGTTGTTCTTGACGTCCTTGCGGACGACGAAATGGCTCCCGGGAACGTGGTTGGCGATACCGCCGATGCCCAGCCCTTTCCTTTGCCCAATCGTGTAGTAATAGACGCCTTCGTGCCGCCCGATCACCTCGTCGGTGGCGATGTCGACGATAGCGCCGGTCATCGCCGGAATGTAATTTTTTAGAAACAGGCGGAAATGGCGTTCGCCGATGAAACAAACGCCGGTCGAGTCCTTCTTCAGGGCGACCGGGATGTTCGCTTCTTTGGCGATGGCCCGCACTTCGCTCTTGAGCATTTTTCCCAAAGGGAAAAGCGTCGCCTGCAGTTGCGCTTGGCTGATCTGAGCCAAAAAATACGTTTGGTCCTTCGCCTGGTCGCGGCTTTCGAGCAAATAAGCCTTCTCACCGATGCATTCCTTCGATGCGTAGTGACCCATGGCGATTAAGTCGCAGCCGTGGCTGACGGCGAACTTCCGGAACGCTTCGAATTTGATGAACTTGTTGCAGAACAGATCAGGATTTGGAGTGCGGCCGCGTTTGTATTCGTCGAGGAAATAACTGAAAACATCGTCCCAGTACTCTTTGACGAAGTCGATGCGGAACAATTCGATGCCCAAACGGGCGGCGACGGCTTTGGCGTCGTTATAATCCTGCTCCTGGGGACATAAGTCCTGCCCCAGCGTTGGATTGCCCAAGACGTCGGAATTGGCCATGGCGTCCCAGTTGCGCATGAAGCCGGCGACGACGTCATAGCCTTGCCGTTTCAACAAAAGAGCGGCGACGGCCGAATCGACGCCGCCGCTGAGCCCGATCATCACTTTCACGGCCGCGCGCCCCACAGCTCGTCGGAATCGATGATCAGTGTGAAGGGTCCTTTGTTCACCAATGCGATGTCCATGTCGGCGCCGAAAACGCCGGCGGCGACCCGCGGGTAAAGTGTCCGCAGTTCCTTGACGAACAAGGTGAAAAGCGGCTCCGCTTTTTCGGGGCTTAGCGCCAAATCGAACGAAGGACGCCTGGCCTTTTTGAGCGTGGCGTAAAGCGTGAAATTGGGAATCGCCAGGATCGTCCCCCCAAGCGCCGCGATATCAAGATTGGTTTTGCCTTCTTGGTCGGGAAACACGCGCATGGCGCATATTTTCGCCGCCATCTTCCGGACGATATCATCGTTGTCGCCCGGCGTGAAGCCGACGAAAAGGGCGAGGCCGGGTCCGCTTTGGGCGCCGTTCTTCCCGCTGATCGCGATTGTTCCTTGGGCGATGATTTGACTGACGATACGCATGGTGGTTACTGGTATAATTATAGATAATCGTTATTACGATTGGTATAGTATTGATATTATGGAAAACCCGCTTGCCTTTAGGATGCGTCCCCTTCGGCTTGGCGCAGTCATCGGCCAGGAACACATCGTCGGCCCCGACGGTTTTTTAACCAATTGCCTGAAGCAGCAGTCGCTCGTTTCCGTCGTCTTATACGGTCCGCCGGGCAGCGGCAAGACGACGATTGCCGAGGCCTTCGCCAAAAGCCTCGATCTCCATTTCAGCAAATTGAACGCCGTCACCGCCTCCAAGAAGGAAATCGAGACGGCGATGGACGACGCCCGCCTGTTCCACCCTTCGATCATGCTCATCGACGAAGTCCACCGCCTGCCCAAGGATAAGCAGGACCTCTTGCTGGCCTCGATCGAGGACGGCACCGTCTATCTCGTCGGAGCGACGACGGCCAACCCATATATGTCGCTCAATCCGGCGTTAAGGTCGCGCTGCCATCTACTCGAGGTGCAACCGCTGACGCCCGAACACGTGACGATCGGATTGAGACGCGCGCTCGACGATCCAAAGATCAAGCGGATGAATATTGCCATCGAAGACGACGTCATCGAGGCGATCGCCCGCTTATCGGGCGGCGATCTCCGCTATGGCTATAACGTTTTGGAAATCCTTTTCATCGCGGCCAAGCGCTCCCCGATCACATTGACTGACTTGACGGAAACGATCAAAGTAAGCCCTTCGGTCGTCGACAAGGACGAAGGCGGCCATTACGACGCCGTGTCGGCGCTCCAAAAAAGCATCCGCGGAAGCGACGTCGACGCCGCGCTTTATTATCTGGCCCGTCTGATTGCCGCGGGCGACCTTGAAAGCATCCAGCGCCGCCTCTTGGTGACCGCTTACGAAGACGTCGGCCTCGCCAATCCCGGCGCCGTCAGCCGCGCCGTCCAGGCGCTTGAAAGCGCCAAGCTCGTCGGCTTTCCGGAAGCAATCATCCCATTGGGGTTTGCCGTATGCGATCTCGCGCTTTCACCGAAATCGAAAGCGGCCTGCGAAGCAATTAACCGCGCCCTCGACGCCGTCAAAGACCATCCGCAAGATGTGCTCGATTATTTGAAACTAACCCCGGTTGGCATGGCCGAGGAAGACAAATACCCGTACGACCGCCCCGATTTATGGGAAAAGATGCAATATTTGCCGGATGCCCTTACGGACATGCGGTTCTTCGTCGGCGGCGATCGCGGCGCCTATCTCCGGCAATTAAACGACAACTATAAAAAGTTGACGGCGGTCAAGCGCCGACGCGATTTGGCGAATCTGAAACGGGAAAAATAACGTTTTATTGAATCGTTTCGTAAACGATGGGACCGGGTTTGACCGGTTCTTTTTGGATGACGAAGGCGTGCGCGATCTCATCGAGAACTTCGGCAATATCGTCCTTGTTGGTGTGGGCATTGGCGATGATCTCGCCTTTCATGACGGCGTCGCCGACCTTCTTGGTAAGAACGATGCCGGCCGTGAAGTCGATGGCGGCGTCTTTAGTCGCCCGTCCGGCGCCGAGTTTCATCGCCGCCTCGCCGATCATCAAGGCGTTGATGGTGCGGACATAGCCGCTTTCGCTCGCTTTGATAGCGATGGTACGGCGGGCGATAGCGAATTTTTCCGGATGTTCGAGATAACTGGCGTCGCCGCCTTGGGCACTCACCATTTGTTTCAATTTGCGGAACGCGGAACCGTCCTTCAGCGTTTTTAAAAGCATGGCGCGTGCCTCATCGGATGTTTTCGCGGCTTGGGCCTGAAGCAACATGATCGTGCCGGCCGAAAGGCACAGTTCAACGAAATCGGCAGGACCGCGGCCATGCAACGTGTCGATCGCTTCTTTGACTTCGAGGATATTGCCGACGGCCATGCCAAGCGGCTGTTCCATGTCGGTGATGATGGCTCTGGTGTCGCGTCCGAGTTTCGTGCCGATAGCCACCATCGTCTGCGCCAATGCGCGAGCGTCTTCGAGCGTCTTCATGAACGCCCCTTGCCCGAATTTGACGTCCAGGAGAATCGTTTTGGCCCCGGAGGCCAGTTTCTTGCTCATGATCGATCCGGCGATAAGCGGAAGCGACTCGACCGTCCCGGTCACGTCGCGGAGGGCGTAAAGTTTCTTGTCCGCGGGCACGAGAGCGCTCGTTTGGCCCAAGATCGCCAAACCGATGTCGTTGACTTGGGCGATGAAACGGTCGCGCGGCATCGTGACGCTGACGCCGGGGATGCTTTCGAGTTTGTCGAGCGTGCCGCCGGTATGCCCCAACCCGCGGCCGGACATCTTGGCGACTTTGACGCCGCAGGCGGCCACCATCGGGCCGAGGGCGAGACTCGTCTTGTCGCCGACGCCGCCAGTCGAGTGTTTGTCGACGGTGATTCCTTTGATGTCCGAGAGGTCGATCGTGTCGCCGCTATGCATCATAAGGTCGGTCAAGACGGCGGTTTCCCGCTTGGTCATCCCGACGAACTTGACGGCCATGAGCCAGGCGGCGATTTGGTAATCGGGGAGCGAGCCGTCGCTGATGCCGGTGACGATGAAATTCAGTTCGGCGTCGGAATGTTCGCCTCCGTCGCGTTTTTTGATGATCAAATCGATCATGCGCATATCAATCATTCTCCTTCTTGACTTGGCGGGCGGGAATCAATTGCGTGTCCGTCACCCGCAGCTTGTCGATTTCGGCGGCGAGGCGGGCGCGGACCAGTTCCGCGAGCTGCACCGTGTTCATATGTTCGTATTCCTCGGGCGTGATTGGCTCCAAAAGCGAAACCTGGACCGGGAAACGCTGCAGGTGGTATTTCCGGTTCAAGGCGCGGAACGTGCCGTACAAAGCGATGGGAACCACCGGCGTCTTCGTATCGAGCGCCAGTTTGAAAGTGCCGGCTTTGAACGGCAATAGCGACCCGCGCGGCTTCTTGTTGCGCGTGCCTTCGGGGAAGATGATCCAGCTCGTCGCCCGTTCGCTTAGCGATTGCTTAACGGTCTTTAGGACGGCGATTTCCTTCCGGAGATTGTCACGCTCGATGAAGACGCAGTCGATGCCCTTCATGATACGGCCGAAAAACGGGAACTTGAGGATTTCGTGCTTGCCGACAAAAAGGACCGGCCGTTCCGACAGGCACATGGTAATCAGAGCGTCGAACATCGAATGATGGTTGGCGACGAACAGATATGTATTGCCATCATTGAAATAGTGGCCGTTGGTGACATGGTAATCAACGTGCAGGTGTTTGACGATTTTCAGCGTCAAGCGGCGCACTTTGGTATAGCGGTATTCAAGCGGCCACCGTTCCGGATGGCGCGAAAACGGGATCATCCAGCCGAAATAGGCAAAGAGAATGTCAAAGAAGCAAATGGTGATCGTCCGGATGTAGCGCCACATATCGTTTTACCTGAATATATATTATAACAAAGCGGCGCCGTTTTGTTATCGTTCCAAAGGTTTCGCCGGCATCAACGTCTCCATGTAATCGATGACGATCGTCAGTCCGACGTCGGTCATCGTTTCCAGTCTACCCTTGACGAAAACAAGGGTTCCGGCGCTCATCGTCATGAAATAGTTGTTGGTCGCCCGCGTCCAATAGCAGATGGGGATGCGATCGGTCTGAAACGTTCCCGCGACGTCGCGGTGCGGCCGTTCGACGGCAAGCATCCGGACATTCGGGCGCACCGGTTCCTCGATGACGCCAAGGGCGATGATATGAGTCAACATAAATAAAACCTCCGACAATTACCTCAATTGTAAAAGGCGGAGGCCGATCGGATTCCCGATATTGTCCCGTCAGGCGACGAACACGAGCAGCGACAAGGCTTCGATCATCACGTCTTTCATCGTGACGCCGCGCTCGAGCACCCAGCCTTTGTCGCTAAAAGCCAGCGTCATGTAACCATCGAGGGTGAAGTATTGGTCATCGGTCGTCGGATTGATCATGACGATCAACTCATGGTACGGTTTCAAGACGGTGCGGTCGACGTAGGCGACGAGCAGCGCCCCGTCGCCGACATCCTCGAAGCGGACGCTTTTCTCGATGGCCGCGGGCGCCGTAAGGCGCAACGCCTTGAACGTCTTGCGGACGCGGGTCAGGTCGCGTAAATAGGCGAACATGTCAACTCGTTCGTCCAGGACGCGGTAATCGTATTTATTGATTTTGTCGCCCGATTTATAGGAATTGAGGTCGCCCTGTTTGCTGAGGCCGATTTCCTGACCCATATGGAAAAACGGGATTCCGAACGCCAGCATCGTCGCCGCGTTCATGAGTTTGATCCGTTTGAGCCGGTTGGCGAGGCTTTCTTGGCCGTTGCTGACAGCCAGTTTGTCGTAAAGCGTGCCGTTATCGTGGCATTCGACGTAGTTGATCGACTGGTTGGCGGCGGCGAACTTCGAGGGGAAAATCAAATCGAGGCAGCTCCCGACCCAGGCGAATTTGAAACCGAGGCGGTAGCTGGCGGCGCCCAATAGATAGCCGCGTTCCCGGAGTTTGTCGTCCATCGTCCCGCCTTTGACGATTTCCCTGAACGAATCGTTGAAATAGGCGAACGTCGGCAGCTTGTCGCCGTTTTCGAGCGAACTCCGCTCGGCGGGCGCAAGTTCCGTCGGCATGTTCCAGCCTTCGCCGTAAAGCATGATGTCCGGTTTGATGGATCGTAATTTCTTGTCGATCAGGCGCATCGTCGCCATATCGATGTTGCTCATCAAATCGAAGCGGTAGCCGTCGATCCCGAACGTCTTGACCCAATAGGTCACGGCGTCGACAATCAATTTACGGACCATCGGTCGTTCGCTGGCGACGTCGTTGCCGCAGAAGGAGCCATTGGACAGGCGTCCGTCTTTGCGGCGGCGGAAATAGTAATCGGGGACGACTTTTTCAAATACCGACAGATGGGCGTGGTAGACGTGGTTGAAGACGACGTCCATGACGACGCGGAGGCCTTTTTCATGGAATGCGGCGACCATTTTACGCAAATCGATCAAGCGCGAATACGGGTCGTCGAGGACGCTGGCGAAACTGCCTTCGGGCACGAAATACTGCTGCGGGTCGTAGCCCCAGTTGTAAAAGCGGGAAGGATCGCGTTCGTCGACGGTCTGGAAATCGTAAATCGGCAGCAATTGCAGGTGGGTGATACCGCTCTTCACGAGATAGTCGAACCCGATCGGGTTTCCCTTTTCCGTCGTCAGGCCTTCCTCGATCAAACCGAGAAAACGCCCTTTGTTCTTAATGGCGGTCAATGGGTCGCTCGTCATGTCGCGGACGCTGGCTTCGTAAATGATGGCGTCGGTATACCCGTCGAGCTTCGGGAGTTTGTCCTCCCGTAACGGGATGTCCAGTTTGGAAAAATCGACGACGACGGACATTTCCCCGTTAAGCGTCGAACCGAAGGCGTAGGGATCGGTGACGCTGGCGGAAATGCCGTTATTGGTGACGTGGTAGCGGTAAGCGACGCCGCCGAGATCGCCTTGGCATGTGAGGCGGTAAACGCCTTTGTCGCCGCGATCCAGCGGCAGCCACTGCGTCGGCGCCGTCCTCAATTCCAGCACGACTTGGCTCGCCAAAGGCGCCCATAAGGCGAAACTTGTCGCCTCCTTGGTGTGGCGGGCGCCCAAATCGTCGCCTTCATATGTGTATTTTCCGTCGAAATCGGGGAAGGACAGGGCATTGGTCATCGTCACGGCCGCGCGCCCGAAACCTTCAAGAACGATGTCGCACTTATGCCCGAGTTCCAACGCGGCATAACTATAGAGTTCGAACGTCCATCCGCCGGTGAACGGCGTCACTTTCTCCAACCTGAGCGTTTCGATCTTGACGTCGTCGGTAATCAAAAGAAACGACGTTTTGTCTTCTTTACCTAGCGGGCTGAACAGGATCGCCTTGATTTTCTGCGCGGCGACGAGCTTGCAACTGAGATAGCTGTCCTTCATATCATTTGGTTTCGGTCGGGACAAAGACGACGGCGATGGCGTAATCGCCGTCATGGGAAATCGAAACCTCGTAGCGCTGGTCCTTGTATAGGAGATACGGCGTCCCGAGTCGATCGTAAAGGATCGAGACCTTGCTGAAGGCCACTTGCCCAAAACTCCCGCTGACAGCCTTCAAGAAGGCTTCTTTGGCGGCAAAGCGCCCGGCGATGAAACGGACCTTGTCCATCCGCTTCTCGTAAATCAAGTACTCCTCGGGTGATAGAATCCGGCGCGCCAGCCCCTCTTTGTTTTCGAAGCGCGGCATGTGGACGATGTCGATTCCCAGTCCCATATATCTTCCTCCATTGCTTAAAGTTGCTCGTTGTCGTCGATGTTGGCGATGACGCGCAGCCCTTTGTTCGACTGCGGCGTGTCCGGCGCCTTGGCGATGATGTTGTCGCGTTGCAATAACCCGATGATGTTGGCGGCGCGCGAGTACCCGAAGCCGTACGCCCGCGTCAGGCGGTTGGCCGAGATGTATTCCTGGGTCAAAACATAGTTTTTGATTTCTTCATAACGCTCGTCGGCTTTAAGCTCGAATTCGCCGCCAAAGGAAGGACCCATGGCCGTGATGTCGACGAGATTTAAAAAATCCGGGTGGTAATGCGGCTGATAACGCTGTTTGATGTCGTTGGCGACGCACATCGTGTCCTCCTCGGGCACGTAGGCGCCCTGGAGGCGCAACTCCCCGTGGCGCGACAATTTGGACGAGGCGGCGATCATGTCGCCCTTGTCGAGCAGTTTCTCGGCCCCGGCATGGCCCAAGACGGTGACCGAATCGACCTGCGAATTCATGCGCATGGCCACTTTGGTCGTGATGTTGTTCTTGATGTTGCCGGAGATGACTTTAATGATCGGACGCTGGGTGGCGATGATCAGGTGGATGCCGGCCGCGCGCGCCTGGGCTGCCAATAATTCGACGAGTTCGGTGATGCCGTTGATGCCTTCGGCCAAATCGGCGTATTCGTCGATGATGGCGGCGATGACCGGCAAGGTCTCGCTGTCTGTGTCGCGGGCATAACGGTTATAGTTCTCGATGTTCGAGATGTCGAGGTCGTGGAACAAGGCAAAACGGCGTTTCATCTCGGCGACGAGCCGCGTCAGGGCGACTTTGGCTTCGCCATAGTCGTTGATGACGGGGCACAAAAGATGCGGGATGTCGCGATAACGGTTCATCTCGACGCGCTTGGGATCGATCATCAACAGGCGGATGTCCTCAGGCGTATCGCGCATCAGCATCGTCATAATCAAGGTGTGCATGAATACCGACTTGCCGCTGCCGGTCGTCCCGGCCACGAGCATGTGCACGATTTCCCGTAACGGCGCCGCCTCGATGCCTCCTTGAAGATTCTTGCCGAACGGAATGACGATCTTGCCGTTGAATTTGCTGTCGGCGTTGATGGCCTTGAGCATTTCCTTATAGCTGACGATGGCGATTTTTTCGTTCGGTACTTCCAGCGTCGGGTTCGTCTTGCCGTAGACGACTTCGTTGAAAATCGAAGGCATGCCGCCTAGACGGATCGAGATTTCGTTGATGACGGCGGCCACCGATTTCACGAACGTCGTCCGGTCGAGGATGATGTCGAACGAGGTGACGGCCGGTCCAACCTGATACGAGACGGTTTCCGCCTTGACGTTGAAATCGCGGAACGTCTGGTTGATGATGTCCATGCGCCGGAGCGAGACATCGTCGTTATATTCAAAATCGACATCCTCGGGAATATCGCTCAATAGGTCGATGTCCGGCAAAACATACGAAGGACCGGCGGCGGGCATCGCTTTCTGATGTCCCAAACCCGGGATATCGGGTTCCCGTAAGGGTTGCATCGGGTTTTGATCAAATGTCGGGCCGACGTATTTGTTGTCGGGTCGTTGGGGTTCGATCGCGGGCACGAACGCGGGTTCCGGGGTTTCCGTTCGCGGGTTTGGCTGCGGTTTCGGTTCCGGTGTCACTGGCCGGCTGCTGGCGAATTTGGGAACGTACTGCGCTTTTTGCAAGGTCGCCGCGCCCGAAGTATCTTGCAGTGAACGGGTATAGGTTAACGACCGCGATGCCCAGCCGCTTGGTTTCGGGGCGACGTAAGCGGTCTCCGGTTTCGCTGATTCGTCCGGCGTCTGGCTTCCGAGTTTTTTGGCGGCCTCAAGCCGTTCGCGTTCCTGTTTGGCCAAACCGGCCCGGTGTTTGATGACGCGGTATAGCCACTGCCACAGGGTTTTCAAAGCCATGGCCAAGCCGATGGCCAGCGCGATAATGATGAGCACCAGGCCGTTTTGGGTTCCGGCGATGCTGTTGCAGATGCCAAGGAACAAATAGCCGACGATGCCCCCGGCGACGGCGGCGTCATACGAGGTCGGGATGTCTTTTAAAAGCGGAAAACTGTTTTTAAAGAGATTGAAGAAATTGATGATGGTCACCGGTTCTCCAGGTGTCGCCGCCAAAGTGATATACGTCGCCAACCCCAACAGGGACACCGTCAAAATGATGACGCCGATCGTCAGCCAGTTGGCTTTGATGCGAAACGGCCGCTTGGCGATGACGCGGTGGAAACCCAAAAAAATGATGAAAAGGAATCCGATGAAGTTGTACGAGCCGACGAACACGGTCACCGTGTAGTTGAGCAAACCACTGACAAACGTGGAATTGGTCAGCCCGAGAACACCGAAAAGGACAATCATGATTCCGATGAGAATCGTCTCGAAATCGTGATTCACGAGCGGATTGTAACCCAATTCGTCCGCTTTCGGCGTGTTTTTCTTCCGTTTCGTCATTAGTAAATATTATAACAAATGCGGGTGCGCATTTCGCTGCGAATTGATAATTCATTTAGTTTCCAAATTGCTGTGAAAGAATGTATGATTATTTTATTAAGCGATATTGATTGCCCTTGGAGACATCGTGACGAAACGCTACGTGTGGTTGCTGCCGCTGTTGACGCTGACGCTGACTGCCTGTCAGTCTTCTTCGGTCATCGAGTATAGCGACGACGAACCGCTGACGCTGGCATTGGCCCAGGATTCGATTCGCATCATGCAGGTTACCGACTTGCATCTTACCTATGGTTTCGACGCCAACGACCAACGGACCTACAGTTTGATTGAGAAACTGGCCGAGGCGACCGACCCGGACATCATCGTGGTCACCGGCGACTTGACGATGTCGCCTTTGGCTCCATCGCTTTATCGGCAAATGACCCGCCGCATCGACACAATCGGCATTCCCTGGACTTTCACTTTCGGCAATCACGATTCCGATTTCAACGATTACAAGAAAAATCTCGACGCCATCACGGCGGCCGAACCGACCAACCTTCTATTCAAAATCGGACCGGAAATCACCGACGGCGGCTACGGCAACTTCGTCATCGACGCCAAATTCGGAAATACGACGATCCACCGGCTCTACATGATGGATTCCAAAGCCGAAAACGGCGGTCTCAACGACTACGATTGGCTGTCGGAAGCGCAGGTGGCTTGGTATGGCCAAAAAGCGGAGCAGGACGCCATCGACGGCATCTATTCGACCGTTTACATGCACATTCCGCTCATCGAATACGAAGAATACGTCTACTATGAACTGCTTGATGGTCAAATGGGCGAGGATAAGGTCTATTCGCAAGGTCAGAACACCGGCTTTTTCGCCGAGATGGTCGCCCATGGCGTGTCGATGGGCGTCTTCGCCGGACACGACCACCTGTCGAATTTCAGCTTTATGAAAGCCGGCGTCATGTTGGCTTATGGCCAAACGAGCGGCTATAACGGCTACGGCCAAATCGCCCGTGGGGCCCGCATCATCGAAATCGTTCCCGGCGGTTCCCCAAGTGGCGTCTTGACTTCGTATCTGATCACGGACGCGGAGGTCGGCGCATGAAACTGATCGACCGCATTCTCATTTTGTTCGTCACCATCTTCTGGTTCGTGCTCGGAGTGTTCTTCTTCCGGACTTATTGGCTGGCGGCTTTGCCGGCCTTGGCTTTCGTTTACGTATTGATCGGAGGGCGCATCCATGTTTGAGTTGATGGTCGGCACTTCGATAATCAGCCTGCTCATCACGATGGTCGGGATGACGCTGATTTTGTTGGCGCTACGTATCCTGGAAGTGATTATCCGCCGCATCAACATCGGCGAAGCCTTGATCATCATTTTGGTGCCGTTTTCAATCGGTTACTTTTTACGCGTCCCCTCCAACGGCGTCATCAAAAAAATCTACCGCAGCCTGATCATCCTGTTCTTCGTATTGCTGCTGCTCGGCTCGTTCTTCGTCTTCTATATGCAAAAATAGCCTATTCGATTGGTTTTATGTCGTCGATATCGATGATTTCCGGCAGCACCAGCGGCCGTTTTCCCGTTTCGCGCCGGATGTAGCGGAGCGCTTTCTCGACGATGGCGATTTTGACGTCGTCGAGGAGCTGGAACGTCTTGCCGAGATATTCCTTCACGCCCTCGGTCATGATGGCGTACAGTTCCTTGCCGACGGTGTCGGAATCGCGCACGAACACGAAGCCGCGCATCTGAATGTCGGGTCCGGCGATGATCTTCTTTTGTTTTTTGGAGACGGTGATGCCCATGACGATGACGCCGTCGTCGGACAGTTGCTGCCGTTCGAGGATGACGTCTTTGCGGACGTCGCCGACGCCGAGGCCGTCGATGAGCAGGTCGCCCGTCGCGACGGCGTCGAGGTTGCTCGTAAGCACTTTTCCCTTGCCATCGAGGAATTCGAGCACCATCCCGTTATCCATCAGGAAAGTGTTCATATGGTTCAAGCCGATATTCATGGAGACCGCGAGCTTGGCGTTGGCCACGAGCTCGACGTACTCGCCCTTGACCGGCATGTAATATTTCGGGCTCAATAGCGATATCAGCGTCTTCAGGTCTTCTTCCTGAGCGTGCATGCTGGCGATTTTCTTGCGCGTGATGTTGGTGACCTTGGCGCCGCTTCGATACAAGTCGTCGATGGCGTCGGTCGCCAACACTTCGATGGCCGGGGCGCTCGGGGCGGCGACGATGAAACTGTCGTCGGGTCCCAACGCGAAAGTCCGATCCTCGTTCTGGCCGACGGCGAGTTCACCGATTTTCTTATAGATCTTCTCGCCCGGTCCCATCATTAAAACGACGAGGTCCTGCGGCGGGACGCGCAGGTGGTTCTCGCGCAGCACCACTTTGTCTTTGGGGAGGTTGAGGCCGCCGAACGTCTGGAACGTGCGGATGTAATCCTCGGTGTCGCGGTCGTAAAAGACGATTTTCTTGCCTTGGCTGAAGGCGAAAACGATCGCTTCCTCGAGGTTGTAAACCGATTGATTGTAGAGCGCGATGAAGATGCGGCCTTTCGCTTCTTGAAACGGTAACGCCAGATGCGGCGTCAGGCGATGGTTCGGACTCGTGTAGCCGGGTTTGTCGGCACCGCCGCTTTCGGTCATTAAAAGCAAGGTGTCGCGCTCGGCGATCTTGGCGAGGGCATTGAAATCGTGCTTGTAGTTTTTGTTGGCGTTATACTCGATGATGAAGTCGCCCGAGTAGACAATGTCGCCGAAGGGCGTCTCCAACGCGAAACCGGAGGTGTCCATGATCGCGTGCACCGTCTGGAAAAAGCGGAACTGGTAGCCGGCGATCATCACGTTTTCCGTCGGTTTGATCGGATGGAAGTCATACACGGGAGCCGGATTGAACGAGCTCGAAAACTGTTTGATGAGGGCAATCGTGGCCGCTGAGGCGTAGATGGGGGCCGGCGCGTGCTTGTAAATATACGGCAAAGCGCCCATCTGGTCGTCGTGCCCGTGAGTGACGATATACGCCCGAACCTGACTTCTATGGTCGCGCAGGTAGTCGTAACTCGGGATGATGGCGTCGATGCCCGGATGCGTCGCGTCCGGATATTTCAATCCGGCCTCGACGACGAAAATGTCGGTCCCGATTTCGATTACGAACAGGCATTTGCCATTCTCGTCGAGCCCGCCCAAAGCGAACACGCGCATGCGATGAGCCATATAGTTCCTCCAATAGAAATTATGATTTTATGTTTCGAATTCGTAGATATTATACTTGATTGGCGCCGTTTTTCAACGGAAACGCCATTTAAATCGTTTTTAGGATTGGTCGGGCTGGTAAAACTCCATCTTCAAACCGTCGTCATGAATCAATATCGGTTCTTTATGTTTCATCAAGACGCCGACGACGTAAAAGTCGCCGATTGAACCGCCGGCGTTCAGCCCGAGGATGATCAGCGTCGGCCAATACCACGGCGCAAGCGTCGCGGGTCCGAAGGCAATGATAAGCGTCAAAGGTATCAAGATGGCGCTATACAAGACGAACGGCGCCAAGGCAATCAGGACATAAGCCCCTTTGCCGAAATAACCTTCGTCCATGCCGGCGTAAGCGGCGTATGCGTTAAAACCGAACCGGACGCGGCTTTTGACGAACAGCCGCATGAAAGCGGCATACGTCAATTCATGAAGGGTGACGTAAGCCAATAACGCGGCGACCAAACCGGCGACCTGGACCAAGCCGAGCGACGCCCCGAACGGAAACGGTTTGACGAAATAACCGATTGCCAGGACGGCGAGGAAAATCAAGGTGCCGACGATATTCAGCAAGCGGCCGAGCGTCCGATCGTTTTTCAAATCGAGCCGATAGACCTGCCGATAATCGGGCGGCAAAACGGTCCGATTCATCGTTTGACGCTTCTCGTGGCGACGACGTCGACGCCGAGACCGCAAACATTGGCGATGATGACTTGATGCAATTCGACCGGGGCGGCGACGGAAACCTTCTTGATTTCTTCCATCACGTTGAAGATTTCGCGCTTGGGTATTTCGCAGCTGGTGACGACCGGCAAGCGCGCCAAATCGGCGCTTTCGATGGCGACGGTCGATGATAACAGCCGCGTCGGATTCAACAACTCGGCTTTACCGTAAACGACGCCGCGCGGGCAGTCGTGGCCGCTGACATTCAAGTCGTCGTCAATTTTAAGATGGCAGCCTTTCGGGCAGACGATGCAAATCAGTTCGTGCACGCGATTCATTGCTTGGCCTCCAAAAGGACGGTTATCGGCGTCGCTTCATCGATATGGACGCTTGCGGCCAACGTCATGTTGATCATCTCCGAAGGGATGACGACTTGATGAAAGGACCGTTTGAGTACCGTCGTGCCTTGCTTGATGGTCACAAACGTGTCTTTGACCGGAGCTTTGACGCGGAATTTAAAGGAAATGTTACCACCGCGATTGCTGATATCGATTTTCTGAGGCACCACGTAACCAATGCCGAGCCCGGGCAGGACATCGATTGTTTTTGTTGGTTTGGTTTCGGTCGTTTTAATGAATTTGGCGGCCGTTTGACCGGCGATTTTGCCTTCGAGCGACACGAAATCGACCAGATCGTGGACATGGAGTACGTTGCCGCAGCTGAAGACGCCGGGGATGCCCGTCTGGAGATTCTGGTCGACGATGGCGCCCTTGGTCTTGTCTTGCGGCAGGCCGAGATGGTCGAACAGTTCGTTCGAGGGAATCAGGCCGACCGAAAGCATCAAGGTGTCGACCTCGAATTCTTTTTCGGTGCCAGGAATCGGAGCGAATTTATCGTCGACTTGCGCGATTTCGATCTTCTCGAGTCGGTGGCGACCGGTCACTTTGGTCACCGTGTGCGATAGATAAAGCGGGATGTCGTAATCGACCAGGCATTGGACGATGTTGCGGTTGAGCCCGTTGCTGTAAGGCATGATTTCGGCGACGCCGAGGACCTTGGCGCCCTCAAGCGTCATCCGGCGGGCCATGATGAGCCCGATGTCGCCGCTTCCGAGAATGAAGACTTTGCGGCCGACGAGATAGCCATCGATGTTGAGATACCGCTGCGCCAATCCGGCGGTAATCACGCCGCTCGGACGGTCGCCCGAGATGGCGATCGACCCGGCGTTTCGCTCATAGCAGCCGGTCGCCAAAATAACGGCTTTGGCTTGGACGCGAACCTGGCCTTCAGCGGCATTCGAATAGGTGATGACTTTGTCTTTGGTCATGCCCATGACCATCGTGTCCAGGCGATACGGGATGTTCCGTTCTTTTGCCATCTCGATGAAACGTTCGGCGTATTCGGGTCCCGTCAGCTGTTCCTTGAATTCCTGAAGCCCGAAGCCGGGGTGGATGCATTGGTTCAAAATGCCGCCGAGAAAGCGATCCTTTTCCAAAATGAGGATATCGCGGATACCTTCGTCATAGGCGCTGACGGCCGCGGCCAAGCCGGCGGAACCGCCGCCGATGATCGCCAAATCAACGGTTTTCATCGGGATTGACCTTTCCCAGCGGTTCTTTCAGGATAAACGTGCTTTGGGCGTCGTAAAGGACTTGATCGGGGGTTACCCCGTAATGGTCGGCCAAAAGTTTCAGGACAAGCGGTTGGCAAAAACCGCCTTGGCAGCGGCCGAACCCGGCCCGCGTGCGCTTTTTGACACCCTTGATCGAATGGGGCGGGCACGAACGGCTCAAAGCGTCGGCGATGTGTCCCTCGGACACCATCTCGCAACGGCAGACGAGATGCCCGAAGCGCGGGTCTTGCTTAATCAGGGATTGGATTTCGGTATCGCTCATCCGGTTAAATCGATAAAGCGGACGGATGCGTGGTTGGTAACGCTCGTTCGGAATCAACTCCAATTTGCCTTTGATCAGGTGTGCGAGAACGTATTCGGCGATGGCCGGCGCCGCCGCCAAACCGGGCGACTCGATGCCGGCGACATTGATGAAATAGGGTTGCCCCGACGCTTCGGCGATGATGAAATCGCCGCCCGAAGGAGTGGCTCTTAAACCCGAGAACGTGCGGATGACCTTATCGAATGGCATTCGGGGAACAAGCCTCAAGGCATGCTCCTTGATGTAAGCCATCGCTTCGCGGTCGGTGCCCAGATCCTCGCGGTCATCAGTGTAATTGCTGTTGGGACCGACGAGGTAATTGTAGGAATACGACGAAGTGACGACGATGCCTTTGCCCCATTCGTCGGGAACCGGGAAGATGATGTGTTTCAAAAAATGGTCGTCGAAATGGTCAAACACGAAATACGAGCCCTTGCGGGGTTTGATTGAAAAATCGTTGGGGCCGACCAGCTCGGCGACGCGGTCGGAATTGACGCCGGTGGCGTTGACGACGAGTCGTCCTTCATGCGTTTGGCGATCGGTGACGACTTGGTATCCATTATCAATTTTATTGATGGCGACGACTTTTTCGTTAAGGAAAAGTTTGACGCCGTTATCGATGGCGTTTTCCATCGCGTGGACGACGAGCTCGAAGGGATCGACGATGCCGGCGCTCGGGGCGAATAAGGCGTAGACGACTTCGGGCGCCAACTCGGGTTCCAGCGCGTGTAATTCGGCGTGGCCGAGGATTTCGGTTGCGACGCCGTTGCGGCGCCCGCGTTCCTGAAGCTCTTTCAGAATCGGCAGTTCTTCTGCCTTCGTGGTCACCGTCAAGCTTCCGATGCGCCTGAAAACAACGTCGAGATCGGCGCACACCTGGTCATACATGGCGTTGCCCCGGACATTCAGCAAAGCCTTGAGCAAACCTGGTTCCGGATCGTAGCCGCTATGGACGAGGGCCGAATTGGCCATCGAGGTAAAATTGCCGACGTCGTTCTCCTGGTCGATGACGATGACATCCAGTTGGTAGCGCGACAAGGCGCGGGCGATGAAGGCTCCGATGACTCCCGCGCCCAAAATGACGACATCATGCATGATCAGTAAAAACCTCTTGTAGAAAATATTACCATTTTAGCGGTTTGAATAAAATAAAAAAGGCTAGCTCACGCTAACCTTTTAAGTCGCTATTTCTTTTCGGCGAATTCTTTGTGCGACAAGGCGACGCGGCCCTTTTCGTCGATTTCGACGACGCGGACTTTGATCGTCTGGCCGAGCTTGAGGACATCTTTTGGATGTTCGACGCGCCCTTGGGCGAGCCGCGAGACATGGACCATGCCGTCGACGTCGCCGAACAGGTTGACGAACGCCCCATAGGCTTCGATACGGACGACGCGGCCTTCATAGATTTCCCCGATCTTGGCTTCCTTGGTCAACGCCTCGATCATCTTGACGGCCTTGTTGATCGGTTCCCGGTCTTGGTGGTAGATCATGACGCGGCCATCCTGCTCGATGTCGATCTTGACGCCGTCGCATTTGTCGATGATGTCGTTGATGATCTTACCGCCGGGACCGATGACATCGCGGATCTTGTCGATCGAGATGAGCATCTGGTGCAGTTTCGGCGCGTACTTGCCGACTTCCGGACGGGCGCTGGGAATCGCCTTTTCCATCACCTCGATGATCTGATGACGGGCTTTGTGGGCTTGTTCGAGCGCTTCTTTAAGAACTTCGCGGGTGATGCCGCGGATCTTGATGTCCATCTGGAGGGCGGTGATGCCCGTGCGCGTGCCGGCGACTTTGAAATCCATGTCGCCGAAGTGGTCTTCGAGCCCTTGGATGTCGGTGAGAATCGTATAAGGATGTTTTCCGTCAAGCGGTCCCGAGGTGATGAGCCCCATGGCGATGCCGCCGACGGTGGCTTTAATCGGAACGCCGGCCGCCATCAAGGCCATCGAAGAGGCGCAGATGCTGGCCTGCGAGGACGAGCCGTTACTCTCGACGACTTCGGAGACGACGCGGATGGTGTATGGGAATTCCTCTTCGCTCGGAATCACGTAACTGAGGGCTCTTTCGCCGAGGGCGCCATGGCCGATTTCGCGGCGGCCGGGCGAGCCCATGCGGCCGGTTTCCCCGACCGAGAAAGGCGGGAAGTTGTAATGGTGCATGAAGCGCTTGCTGTCTTCGAGCGAGAGATTGTCGATGATTTGGACGTCATTGAGCGAAGCCAGCGTGGCCACGGAGATGACTTGTGTCTGGCCGCGCGTGAACATGGCCGAGCCGTGGACGCGGGGCAGTAGGTCGATCTGGGCGTTGAGCGGTCGGATTTCGTCGACCTTGCGGCCGTCGGGACGGACCTTCTCTTCGGTGATCAGACGCCGAACCTCCTCGCTGACGACGAGCTCAAGCACTTCCTTGACCTGGGCGACGACGAGTTCCTTGGCTTTTTCGGTCTCGTATTTTTGGTTTTCGTACGTGGCGATGATTTCCTTCTGGATGTCGTCGATGGCGTTTTGCCGCTCGAGTTTGTCGAAGATGGAGATGGCTTTGACCAAGCGGGCGGTGCCGGCTTTGCGGACGTCTTGCTCCAGTTTGGCCTCGACTTTGTATAACGGAATATCGCGCTTGGCACCGCCGATTTTGGCGATGATCTCGCTTTGGAAGGCGCACAGTTTCTTGATGGCTTCGTGGCCGAACATCATCGCTTCGAGCATGACGTCTTCGGCGACTTCGCGGGCGCCGGCCTCGACCATGTTGATGGCGTCCTTGGTCCCGGCGATGGCTAGGTGGATATCGCTTTCCTCGGTTTCCTTAAGAGAGGGATTGATGACGAACTTGCCGTTGAGACGACCGACGTAGACCCCGGCAACGGGACCGTCGAACGGGATGTCGGAAATGCCCAAAGCCAGGGATGATCCGAATAAGGCACTCATCTCCGGGGTGCAGTCGAGATCGACGCTGAGAATCGTGTTCACGAGTTGGACTTCGTTGCGGAAGCCCTCGGCGAACAGCGGGCGGATCGGACGGTCGATCATGCGGGCGGACAGCGTCGCATGCTCGCCGGGACGGCCTTCGCGGCGCAGAAACGATCCGGGAATCTTTCCTAAGGCATATTGTTTTTCTTCGTAGACGACCGTCAGCGGGAAGAAATCCCCTTCTTTCGGTTCTTTGCTGGCCACGGCGGTCGCCAGGACGACGGTGTCCTCGTAGCGGACCATGACCGCGCCATCGGCTTGTTTGGCGACTTCGCCCGTCTCGATGACGAGGCGTCGCCCTTCGAACTCCAGTTCGAATGTTTGTTTTGACATACTCTTTCCTCTTTCTATGTTTTTAACTGGTATATTATAGCAAAGATCGAGGCAATTATAATAAATAACTATTGTTTCTTTACGATTTGTATAAGGAGCTGGACCATCGTTTCCATTTCCTCGAGGACGGCCAATTCGTATTTTCCGTGAGCGTGATAGCCGCCGGTGCCAAGGTTCGGGCACGGTAATCCGGCGTAGGTCAAGCGAGCGCCGTCAGTCCCGCCGCGGATCGGGGCAGCCTTATAAACGATGCCCAGACGTTCAAACGCTTGCTGAGCCCGCTCGAGCACTTCGGGTTTGGCTTCGATGTGGTGGCGCATGTTGCGGTAGCTGTCGGTGATCGTCAGCGCCACGGCGTCGTATCCGTACCGTTCGTTCATGGCTTGGGCGACCGAGCGGAATTGGTCGAGATGCCATGCGAGTTTGGCGCCATCGTGGTCGCGGACAATGTAGTGGGCTTCGGCCGTCTCCACTTCGCCTTTGGAGGCGACGAGATGGTGGAAACCCTCATAGTCATCGGTCAGCTCCGGAATCATTTTTTCGGGCAGACTTTCATAGAATTCATGGGCTAATGATTGAGCATTGACCATTCGTCCTTTGGCATAACCGGGATGGATCGCTTTGCCGTGGAAGACAACGTCGGCGCTGGCGGCGTTGAAGTTTTCATAATTGATTTCGTTCAGCGGCCCGCCGTCGACGGTATAGGCGAAATCGGCCCCAAAGAAGGCGACATCAAAGTGGTCGGTCCCGCGCCCGATTTCCTCATCAGGCGTGAAGGCGATTCTGATGGGACAATGTTTGATTTCGGGATGGTTTTTCAAATGCTCGAGCATGGCCATGACGATGGCGATGCCCGCCTTGTCGTCGGCGCCTAACAAAGTCGTCCCGTCGGTGACCACCAGTGTCTTGCCCTTGAATGACGGCACATGCGGGAACTCCTTAACATCCAAGACAATGTTTAATCCTTTGTTCAAAACGATGGAGTCGCCGTCATAATCGCCAATCACGCGCGGTTTGACCGGACCGCCCGGCATCTCGAGAGCGGTGTCCATGTGGGCGAGAAAGCCGACGATGGGATGGGTCACTCCGGCATTCGAGGTCAGCGAGGCGTACACGATGCCATACTCGTTAAGGGTGGCATCCTGAAGACCAAGATCTTTAAGCTCGGCAACAAGGAGGCGCGCCAAATCCAACTGTCTTAGGCTGCTGGGAGCCGTCTTGCTTTTATCGTCGGATTGGGTGTCGATTTTGACGTATCGTAGAAAGCGGTCGCGCAATGTCATGGGAATCTCCTTAAGGTCATATTATACGGATTTCGGTCCCTTCAAAACAAAAAGACCATCGCTGGTCTTTCGTTTTTACTTGCGCAAGTTCAGTTTTTCGATGACCTTGAGATACTGTTCGCGGTCGGTTTTGAGCAAGTAGTCCAACAAGCCGCGCCGTTTGCCGACGAGCACGAGAAGCCCGCGGCGGCTGTGGTGGTCCTTGTCATGGACTTTGAGGTGGGCCGTCAATTCGTTGATTTGGGCCGTCATCAGGGCGATTTGGACGGCCGGGGATCCGGTGTCCTTGCCATCGCGTCCGAATTCGGATACCAAGGCGGCTACTTTCTCTTTGCTTAGAGCCATGTGTCTTTCCTCCTATGATGTCTTGGCACGCGCCACGGATGACGGCGGAAATACGTCATTCATAGCCACGGCTGCTCGTATATTTTATCTTATCGGCCGATTAATGCAACTCTTTTTACTTGAAAAGCGTCGCTTTCAAGGCGCGGACCGCTTGTTCGTCTTCCTTCATTTTGGCGATGAGCTCGGGTACGGTTTTGAACGTCAGTTCCGGCCGCATGAACTGGAGAAAGGACACCGTCAGCGGCTTCTTGTAGATCTTCTTGGCGAAATCGAAAATATGCACCTCGACAATCGGTTTGTCGAGTGGGGCAATCGTCGGGTGGTAACCGACGCTGGCCATGCCATAATATGATTTCCCGTCGAGGAGGGCGCTGACGGCGTAAACGCCGTTGAGCGGGAGCACGTAGGCCGCGCTCATGGCGAGGTTGGCCGTCGGATATCCGAGCTTTTGGCCGTTGCCTTGGCCTTTGGCGACGGTGTCCTTGACGGCATACGGCCGTCCGAGCATCCGCGTGACGGCGTTGATGTTGCCGTACTGGAGATGCTTGACGATGCGCGAACTCGCGATTTTGGCGTTGTCTTCCATGACTTCGGGGACGATCGTGGTCGCGAAATCGCGTCCGATGCCGTATTTGAGCATCGTGGCGTCGCCCTTGGCTTTGTAGCCGAAGCGGAAGTCGGGTCCGCAGAAGACTTTCTTGACTTTGAGGTGGTTCAACGTCTCGATGAACTGTTCGGGCGCCAACGATTTGACCGTCTCGTCAAACACGACCAAGAGCGTTTCGCTGACCCCGAGTTTCTCGAAGATGGCCAACCGGTCTTCGACCGTCGTCAGCAAAGGGCTCCCGAGCGTCGCCTTGGGCGAACGATCGAATGTCAGGACGGCGACGCGCAGACCGCTTTTGCGGGCGTTTTCGATCAAAGTCTGATGGCCGCGGTGGACGCCGTCGAAAAAGCCGAGGCACAAGGCCGTGTCGGCGTTAAATGGTTGGATGTCGATGAGATTGGTGATCGTGACTTTCAATTAAAAGAGACCCCTGACGCAATAGAATAAGCCCGATTCGCGTTTTTCGTAAACGGCCAACGCTTGTTGGCGATTGACGACCAGCAAACGATCTTCGCCTTTAGTGAAAAGCTGCGGTTTACCGTCCATGACGTCCTTGGCGATCTGGCCGTCGACGTTGACGCGCGGCATGAATGACAGTCCTTCGAGGACGGGAATGAGGCGCCAGGAGGCCGCATCGTCGAGTTTGTGGGCGTCTTTGAGACTGAAGATACCGACATCGGTGCGCGTCAAAGCCGTCAGGTGGCCGACCATCCCCAGTTTCTTGGCGATGTCTTCGCCCAACGTACGCATGTAAGTCCCCTTGGACACTTGGGCCGTGAACGTGATCAAGCCGTCCTCGAGTTTATCAAGTTTGATTTCATGGACGTGAATCTGGCGCGGTTCGCGTTCGATCGTGAGACCCTGGTGCGCGAGTTTGTATAATGGCTGACCGTTAACTTTCAAGGCCGAATGCATCGGCGGCATTTGGATCGAGTCGCCCAAAAACGTTTCCAGCGCTTCCTGGACGTAATAGTCGAATAGCGGATATATTTCCGAGGTGGCGATGGGCTTGCCGGTGAGGTCGCCGCTATCGGTCTGCGTTCCCAATTTCAGCGTCGCCGTGTACGTTTTCGGGAGCGCTTCGACGAAAGGGCCGGCCTTGGTGGCTTTGCCGATGGTGATCACGAGCAAACCCGTCGCGAACGGGTCGAGGCTGCCGGTATGACCGATTTTTACCTTAGGGAAAACCTTCTCGACGGCGTCGACGGCGTCGCGGCTCGTGATGCCATGGGGCTTGTCGATCAACAGGAATCCGTCTAGCGCCGGCTTGTTGCTTTCTTCCATATTAATGACATCCTCCGATTCGTGTATATTATAATAGTTTTATTGACCCAATTGTCATAAATATGAAAGCCATCCGCATAATCCTCGCCGCCCTGCGCCAGGGCGATGAAACCTACGATCTCCTGTCCGAGAACGACCGCGTCATCGTCGGCGTTTCCGGTGGCAAAGACTCGCTGCTTTTGGTGTACGCCCTGCATTTGTACCGCAAATTCGCCCACAAGAACTTCGAGATGCGCCCGGTCATGCTCGATCTCGGCTTTCCGGGTTTCGACCCCAGCGTCGCCCAGGCGTTCGTAGCCTCGCTCGGAATGGAATTACTCATCCGGCCGGCTACCGACGTCTATCCGATACTTAAGGCGCAGCAAGGGCCGAACAAGCACCTGCCGTGCTCGATTTGCTCGCGCATGAAGAAAGCGGCCATCAACAAAGTGGCCCATGAGCTTGGCTATTCGAAAGTGGCGTTCGCCCACCACGCCGACGACGCCATCGAGACGCTTCTCATGAACGAGATTTTCGGAGGCCGTTTGGCGACCTTCGCCCCGAAGATGCATCTCGAACGCTCCGACATCACGTTCATCCGCCCATTCATCCACGTGCGCGAAGCCGACATTATCCGCGCCGTCAAGGAACTGAACATCCCGGTCACCCCAAGCCCGTGCCCATCCGATGGGGCGACGACGCGCGAAGACATGAAAAACCTGATCAACGACATCTATCGCCGTTACCCGACCAGCAAAGCGAATTTCTTGACGATGTTGTCGAATTATGAGCAGGCCGATTTGTGGTTCGACGAAATCAACTACCAGCTTCCGGGCACCGGCTTATCGATGCGGCCGGTCACCAGCGCCTACGACGGCATGGTCGCCGCCTACATGCGCCAGGAAGTGTTCGTCATCGGCCAGAACGTCCCGCTCGAGCTCGAATTCGACGGGAGCGACGCCGACGCCCATAGTTTCCTTCTCATGAAGGGCGGGCAGGCCATCGGGACGATCCGCTATCTCGTCGACGAGCCGCACCATTACCACATCGGCCGCGTCGCCATCAAGGAGACTTACCGCGGCCAAGGCTATGGGACATTGATGATGCGCTGGCTCCATGATTATCTCTATGCCCGCGACAACCCCTTGACAATCGTCATCCACGCCCAAGCCCATCTCCGGAAATTCTACGAAAACCTCGGCTATGTCGTCGAGGGCGACGAATTCATGGAAGCCGGCATCCGCCACTATAAAATGCGGGCGGAACTGAAATAGAAAAAGAGTGCGTACGCACTCTTATTTTTTGAGCCATTCCGCTTCTTTTTTCAAGGCGTCGTTCAGCCGCTGGGCGCGGTCGCCCGTGTCGTCGTAGACGAAGCCGATGTCCGGCACTTTGTACGTCGTCAGCCGTTTGGCGAGTTCCGACCGGATGAAGCCCTTGCTTTTCTGCAGTTCGGCCATTTTCGCCTCGACGTCCCCGCTTCCGAAGAAACTGACGTAGACGCGGACGAATTCGTTGTCGCGGCTGACTTTGCCTTCGGTGATCGTCACCATCCCGATGTTCGGGTTCTTGAGCTCGTATTGGATGATTTCGGTGATGTGGCGGACGATGAGGGCCGCCGTGCGTTGCTGGCGGTGGTTCATGCTATTTCTGCGCTTCGTCGACGAGGTGGTAGCCTTCGACGACGTCGCCTTCCTTTTCGTCGTTGTAATTCTCGAGCACGATGCCGCATTCGAATCCTTGGGCCGCTTCCTTGACGTCGTCCTGGTACCGTTTCATGCTGGCGATCTTGCCTTCGTAGATGACGACGCCGTCGCGGATGAGGCGAATCGGGTTATTGGCTTTGAGGTAACCGGATATGATCATCGAGCCGGCGATGGTTCCGACTTTCGAGACCTTGTAGATCTGGCGCACTTCGGCTTGACCGGTCACTTCCTCGACTTGGACCGGTTTCAGCATGCCTTTGCAGGCGGCTTCGATTTCCTCGATCAAGGCGTAGATGATGCGATGGAGGCGGATTTCGACCTTGGCTTCGTCGGCCTTGATGCGGAGGTTGGCGTTCGGACGGACGTTGAAGCCATAGATGATGGCATTGCTGGCGCTGGCGAGTAAGATGTCGCTTTCGGTAATCGCCCCGGCCGAGCAGCGGATGATTTTGAGGTTGACGCCCTTGACGGCGATTTTCTCGAGCGAGGATTTGACGGCCTCGGCCGAACCGGTGTTGTCGGCCTTGATTAGAAGGTTGACGTCGATCTGCTCGTCTTTGGCCAGCCGTTCGTTCAAATCGGCCAGCGAAGGCGCCGAGGTCCCGGCCCGCATTTCGGCTTCTTTCTTCAGCTTCCGTTTGGTGGCGATGTCTTTGGCTTGCTTTTCGTTGTCGAAGGCCATGAAATGGTCGCCGGCCAGCGGGACTTCGCTCAAACCGGTGATGGACACCGGGGTAGAGGGCGGGGCGATCTTGACGACTTTTTGATATTCGTTAGTCATGCGCCGGACTTTGCCGTACGTGGCGCCGACGACGACGTAATCCGAGGCTTTCAAGGTGCCGTTTTGCACGAGAAGCGTGGCTTTCGGGCCTTCGCCTTTGTCGAGAACGGCTTCAAGGACGGTCCCCATGGCGTATCGGTCGGGATTGGCTTGCAGCTCTTTCATCTCCGACATCACGAGGATGTTTTCGAGCAACTCGTCGATACCGCGTTTGAATTTGGCCGATATTTCCAAAAAGATGTTGTCGCCGCCGAATTCCTCGGCCACGACGCCCAATTGAAGCAAATCGTCTTTAATCCGCTTCGGGTTGGCGCCCGGTTTGTCCATCTTGTTGATGGCAACGATGATCGGGACGTTGGCGGCTTTGGCATGGTCGATCGCTTCCTTCGTCTGCGGCATGACGCCGTCGTCGGCGGCGACGACCAAAATGATGATATCGGTCACCGAAGCCCCGCGCGAGCGCATCGCCGTGAAGGCTTCGTGCCCGGGGGTGTCGATGAAGGTGATTTTCTTACCGCGGAAATCGCGTTGGTAGGCACCGATGGCCTGCGAGATGCCGCCGTATTCGCCCTCGACGAGATTGCTGGAGCGGATGGCGTCGATGAGTGTCGTCTTGCCGTGGTCGACGTGACCCATGACGGTGACCACGGGTGGCCGTTCCTTCAGCTGTTTGGGATCGTCTTGGATGTCGTATTCCTCGATGTTCTCGGCTTGGACGATTTTCTCTTTTTTGAAGTCGTAGCCAAATTGGAGGCACACCATGCCGACGCATTCGTCGTCAAGCTTGGAATTGATGGTGATCATCTTGCGGTTCAGGAAGAGAAACTTCATGATTTCGTTGACCGGGACGTTGATCTGCTTCGACAAATCGACGAGGCCGATCTCCCCGGTGTAGACGAAAACGCCGTTGCTGACTTTGGCGCGTTCGGATTTGGTGAACGTAGTGCCGGTATTCGTCTGGCGCCGGGCTTGGTTACCGGTGTTCGTTTTCTTCCGATATGGTTGCTTTTTATTGTTCATGTTGTTCCTCCTTCAAGACTTGGATTATTCGATAGGCAAGATGGGTGTCGTTGATGGCCAAGACGGCGACTTCGGTTTTTCCGAACAGGCGCCCTAAGTCGGACTTGGCGCCATACGCATGTAGCGGCACGGCGGCGGCTTGGCATTTGGCGACGAGGCGGGCACGGGTAGCGGCCGCGGCATCGCCGGCGACGATGACCAAACGGGCTTTGCCCTTCGATACGTTATCAAGTGCCGTTTCGCCGAGCGCGTAACGCCCTGATCGCCGCGCGAGCCCGAGATAGCCTTCGAGCCTGGTCGGGTTCATAGATAACGGCGGATCTCCTCGTAAAGTTCGGGTGCGACGGCCATCGCAAAGGTTTTTTCAAGAATGTGCTTCTTGATGGCGATTTCCAGGACGGCGACGTCTTTTTTGATGTAGCCGCCATGGCCGTTGAGCTTGCCGGTCGGGTCGACTTTAAGCGCGCCTTCCGGCGTCTTGACGATGCGGAGCATGTCTTTCTTCGGCAATGTCTCGCCGCTGACCAAACAGCGGCGGAGCGGCACCTGTTTCACGGGCTATTCCTCTTCGTAGTAATCTTCGAATTCCTCGAAGTCGACTTCTTCCTCTTCCTCTTTGACCTCTTCCTTGTCGAGCTGCTCGAGTTCTTCCTCGTTATAGATGTCCATGTACGTGGTCGGGGTCAGGCTCGGGGCGGCCGGTTTCGCGACGGGGAGTTCGTCCTTCTTCTCGGACGGCCGTTTGTAAACCTTCTTCTTAGGGGCGACGGCCTTGGCCTGCTCGCGTGCCTTTTCCTTCTCGAGTTCGCGTTCGAGGTCTTCGAGCGTCTTCGTCGTCCGGATGACCGTTTTCTTGATCGGGGCTTCGATCGGTTTCTCGACGGGCGCGGCCATGATCGGCGTTACGGTCGCCGCGGGTGTCCTAATCGGCGTTTCGGCCGAAACGGACGCCGCTTGCGCCATGATTTCCTGAGATCGTTGCTGTTCGAGTTCGATGGCGGCCAAACGGAGCTTTTCCTTTTTCTCGATTTCGGCTTCGTAGCGCCGGATTTCGTCCTGGCGCCGCAAATCGTCGGCCGTCATGTATTTGAGTCCGGCGGTGATCGCTTCGTCCAGTTCCTTGATTTCGATGTCCCAGCCCGTCAGTTTCACGGCCAAGCGGGCGTTGATGCCCTTTTTGCCGATGGCTTTGCTCGATTCGTTATTGGCGACGACGGCGATGGCCGCATGCTTGTCCTCGTTGAGGACGACGCCGACGACTTCGGCCGGTTTCAAGGCTTCCATGATGAAGATGCCGGGGATGCTGTTGTAGGTGATGATGTCGATGCGTTCGGCTTCCTTCGACGAACCGAGTTGGCCGACGACTTTGGCGATGCGGGTGCCGTTGGGTCCGATGCAGGCGCCGGCCGGATCGACGTTGGGATCGGTCGAATAGACGGCGACCTTCGAGCGTTCGCCGGCTTCGCGGGCGATGTTCTTGATGATGACGGTGCCATCGTATATTTCATGGATTTCCTCTTCGAAGATGCGGCGAAGGAAACCGGAATCGGAACGGCTGACGGCCAGTTGGGCGCCTTTGGGCGTCGAGACGACGTCGACCAGGTACAGTTTGACGCGATCGCCGATTTTGAAGACTTCGCCCGGGATCCGGTGCGAGTTCGGAAGGAACACGGAGGTCCGTCCGATATTGAGAATCGTCGAGCGTTCGTCGACTTTCTCGACGACGCCGGTGATCATCTCGCCGATCTTGTTCTTGTATTCTTCGTACAAAACGCTCTTCTCGGCCTCGGCCAGTTTCTGGCGCAGGATGTTCTTGACGGTCATCGCCGCCATTTTCGTGAGGTCGTCGGTCGGGGCTTCGATTTCGAACACGTCGCCGATTTTGATGTCGGGCTTTACTTTCTGGGCCTCGTCAAGACTGATTTCAAGAAAGTCGTCCTCGACTTCGGCGACGACGTTTTTGAGTTGGTACATGGCAATCGACCCTTTGAGAGAATCGATGTCGACGCGTACCTGCGCGTCTTCGATGGCGCCGAGCTGTTTGCAGTAGGCTTTCTCCATCGCTTCCTTCAAAGCGGCGATAATCGATTGCTTGGTGATGCCGCGCGTGGCTTCGATTTCGTCAAGGGCGAGGATGAGTTCTTTGTTGTTGATCATGGTAACTCCTAGAATTTGATGGCAAGGCGGACTTTGTCGATGTCCGCGATCGAGATTTTCTGAACATAGGCTTGGCCTTTGAGAAAGCCTTTGAGAGTGATGGTGTCCGCGGCGGCTTCAAGCATGGTCCCCGTCAGTTCGTTTTCGCCGCGCCAAGGTTTGCGCAAGTGGACGCATACAAAGGAACCGACGTTTTCGCCCAGACGTTCCAAGGGAAGCGGGCGTTCGGCCCCGGCGCTCGAGACGTCGAGCAGATACCGGTGGTCGATCAGACGCGAGGCGTCAAGGAGCGGATTGATCGTTTCGGTGACCATGACGATGAAATCGAGGTCGACCGGACCATCGCCGCGGCTGACGGTCACGTGGAGGACGTGTTGGCCTCGTTCGAGACTGAGGCTGATCGTCTCCAACGTCGCCCCCAATTGGGCGATCGGCGGCTTCAGCAACGTTTCCAAATCGGATATCAAGCTCATGGATACTCCCTTCAAAAGACAAAGAGTGGATCGGAACCCACTCTTGCAGAGCTATTAACTGGCAATCGCATCTTACGATGAGATTACTTTAATATAATATACCCTTAACATGATTATTTCAACAATAAATGTAATTGCGAATCTGATTTATTAAGTGACAAACTCAATGCAACGATGATGTGATTTGCTTCGTTGCTTATAATTAAGACATCTTTCTTGCCCCGGGAAGGAGGATGTATGGGCAACAAAGTAAACCGTCGACTTGATGTCGAAGATCGCATGGTGATTCAAGCCTGCCTGCATGATCGCATGACGAT
>Ga0172371_10001363_pt1 | contig 38755 bp, 31 predicted proteins | sample Lak12m_FD_114543 | JGI IMG/M metagenome (GOLD analysis project Ga0172371, IMG submission 114543) | Freshwater microbial communities from Kabuno Bay, South-Kivu, Congo - kab_022012_12m | ecosystem: Environmental > Aquatic > Freshwater > Lake | place: Democratic Republic of the Congo: South-Kivu... | reverse complement strand
TCCAATTTTACGGATAACAGCCATTATGAATATAATAATGATCCGATGCGCTATAACTATGCCCTGTCGACTCCGTTCAGGGCACTTGCAGGATTTGCATACCAGTTCAAGAAATCTGCTATTTTCAGCCTCGACTATGAGTTTGTAGATTACAGTACTGCAAAATTTTCGGAAACAGGCGATAACTACGACTACAGTGATAAAAACCGGGAAATTAAGAATATGCTGAAACCAGCCAGCAATATACGTGCGGGAGCAGAATACAGGCTTGACAAATTTTACTTTAGGGGAGGCTATGGATATTATGGCAAGGCCTTCGAAACAGGAGAAATAAATGATAATATGGATCACCGGACAATCTCTTTCGGAATTGGTTTCAGGGAACAGAATATTAATCTCGATTTTGGCTTTACAAACCTTAAGAGCAACCAGAAATATATAGTTTTTGATCCGATTGTTTCAAATGCTGCTGTTGCAGGGCTTACCAGCAACAGGAACATCTTTACATTTACGATGGGTTATAAGTTCGGATATTAGACCATCTGCAGATCATAAATAATCAGAAGCTTCAGGACCAGTGTTGAAAATCAGGTCAAGAATGCTCAGGCCGGGGACAAAAGAGTTATTTCCAAAAACCTGTATATATTGTTTTGCCGGGATCAATGGTTCTGTCCCCGGCCTTATTCTGTACCTGTAATCATTTTCGGCATCCGACACAGGGACAAAGGATGCGGTAAGAGATACAATCTTTTTAATGTTAACGATCTCCATACATTTAAGCAAAAGCTCATTGTTCAGATCCAGCAAATACCTGTGGTTTTTCAGCAAGATAGGTTCAAAGTATTCAAAATAGTACTGGAAATATGGTGACCTGTTGTATGCGGAGATTAAAGCTCTCAGATGAACCTGTTGCCATCTTTTTGAATAATCAATCTTGACATCGCGGGTATGTATTTTTGTTCTGCCTTCCTTTGTTACCGGGACTGAAAGATCCATTATTCCTCCCGATGCAAGTATCCTGCATCTGTTTCTGTAAGTCTGCCGGGGGTAGTTCTCCTCCTGTTCTATTATTATCCTGTCAGAATTCTTTATCAGTGCAAAATATCCGGCAGGCGGGAAATATGCTGTTGAAAGTAGAATTTCTCCCGGCATAAGGAAAATATCATTTCATCTGGTTTATCATGCTTGCTGAAAATCCGGCTCCGAAGCCATTGTCGATATTTACGACAGTGACGCCGGCTGAACAGCTTGTAAGCATTGCAAGTAAGGCTGAGATGCCTCCGAAATTTGCACCGTATCCGACACTTGTGGGTACTGCAATCACAGGTTTATCGACAAGTCCGCCGACAACGCTTGCCAGCGCACCCTCCATTCCTGCAATTACAATTATTACCCTGCATTTTTTTATTTCAGGCAGTTTGTCAACCAGTCGGTGAATGCCTGCTACTCCGGCATCATAAATCCTGAGCACATCATTTCCAAGGAGCTCGGCTGTCACAGCTGCTTCTTCGGCAACAGGCATATCAGAGGTACCGGCGGTGATGACTGCTATTTTCCCTGACGCAACAGGACGCTTTTTTTTCTGAACACTGATTATCCTTGCAACCGGATGATAAACTGCCTCAGGAATCTCTGATTTCACAAGCTCATAAGCCTTTGAGTCCGCCCTGGTCCCGATAACATTGTTTTCCCTATTAATCATTATTCTGAAGATCCCGGCTACCTGCTCCGGAGTTTTGCCTGCACAATAGACGATTTCGGGATATCCTGTCCGCATTTCCCTGTGATGATCAATTTTTGCATAGCCAAGATCGGTGTACGGGAAGTTCTGAAGGATTTCAAGAGCTTCCTTTACTTCCATTTTTCCGCTACTTACATCAGTGAGCAGGTTTTCAATTTCTTTCTTTGTCATAAATGAGTGATTTCCGGATCTGAACTTCCTGATCTGTAACCTTCAAGATCCAAAGATACATATCTGAATCCGATTTTTTTCAGGCTATTGATAATATGTTCTTTTTCAGGACTCTGGATTATCTTTTCAAAATACCCGGGAAGGCATTCAATTCTGGCCAGATCACCATGGATCCTTACCCTGGTCCCCGGATATCCCATTCCGAAAAGAAAGATTTCAGCCTTTTCTATCATTCTCAGTGCGTCTTCATTCACATTCGTATTATAGGGTATCCTCGTGAGAAGGCATGCCATTGCAGGTTTATCCCAGATAGAAAGGCTATCGTGATGAAGAAATTCTCTGATTTCCTTCTTAGTCAAACCTGCCTCAAGAAGAGGACTCTTAATGTCAAGTTCCTTCAATGCCCTTAATCCCGGACGGTATGTACCGGTGTCATCGGCATTTGTTCCTTCAGCAACATACCTGTAGCCATTTTTACGTGCAAAAGTAACTAGCTCACTGAAAAGAGTCCTTTTGCAGATATAACATCTGTCCTGTGGATTATTTCTGACAGATTCAGGGAATGTAAGGTCAAGTACGCGGTGTTTGATACCGTAAGTCCTTGCAAATTCTGTGGCTTCTTCAATTTCCGAGGCGGGAATATAAGGGGTCTTTATAGTAACTCCTATGAAATCCAGATTTTTGATTGCGTTTGCCCTGTAGAGCAGGAAGGAACTGTCGACTCCTCCCGAAAAGGCCACAACGAACGATTTCATCTCTTTCAGAGTGTTATCGAGTATGTCTCTTTTATTTTCTGTCATACCTGGTCCTTTTTAAGTGAAAGCAGAGCCATAACATGATTATAGATTTCCTTTACCGGAATTCCCTTTTCGGCAGCAATCCTTTTACAATCTTCATATTCAGGTTTTGCCGAAACAGGAACATTTTCGTAAAATGATTTTTTTATCGTGACCTCACCGTAGTCGGTGCTAATCTTATCAAATTCCCTGGCAAGTGTTTCCTTTCTGAATTCAAATATCCTTATACCCAGCGTTGTGGATTCTTTGAATATTATCTCCTTCATAACATCTTCAAGGCCTGTTTCACAGATAACCTTCAGTACCACACCAGGTCTTCCCTTTTTCATTATTATCTGAGAAAAATATACATCAGAAGCTCCTGCCTTAAAAAGTCGTTCGGAGATATAATCATAGAACTCCGGATTCATGTCGTCAATATTCGATTCGATGAGAAGGGCTTTATGGCCTGAAACAGCTTTTGCTACAGTCTCACCCAGCGATACCCTTAGCAGATTAGGCAAATCAGGATTATCTTTATGTCCGACGCCATATCCGGTCCTGGCTATTTTTACAACCTGTGCTGATCCGAATTCTGTTCCAAGGACTGATAATATTGCTGCACCGGTAGGGGTAGTGGCTTCAAATCCGACACCACCTGTTTTCACTGGCAGATCCTTTACAATTTCTGCGGTTGCTGGTGCAGGAACGGGGAGTTTGCCATGATCACATTTTACGAATCCGCTTCCAAGTTCAATTTCTGAAACAAATACTGCCTCGGGTCTCAATGCTGCAAAACAGATTGCAGCACCAGTTATATCGATTATTGAATCAATTGCCCCGACTTCATGAAAATGGACCTCTTCGACAGGAATGCCATGCACTTTGGCTTCGGCGACAGCAATCTTCCTGAAGACTCTCATACTAAGTTCCTTTACATAATCTGATAAGGAGGATCCTTTAATTATTTGTTCAATATCTGAAAGATGACGATGGGCATGTTCATGTGCAGTCTGTCTGACAGTTACTTTCGTACCTGAGATCCCGTGTCTCTGCGTCTTCTCAACTAAAAGTTCCCATCCTTTCAGATTCATTTTTTCAAGTTCACTTTTCAGATAGGATTCATCAATTCCCAGGTCCAGCATGGCACCCAGATTCATATCTCCGCTTATACCCGAGAAACAGTCATAACATAGTACTTTCATAAAACTTTGTATTATAATAACAACACCCCAAAGGCTGTAAAGTTAGAATAAGTAAATTAATATGAGATTAAAACAATTGCTGATAGTGGTTTTGAATTTACATACCTGGTGTTATTGTGAAAAAAAAGTAGTAATTTTCGGGGCTTTTTGCATTAAAATTTTGACATAACAAACAGATTAATCATGAAGAGAAGAGAATTTTTCAGGTCTTCATTCGGAGCCGGGATTGCAGCAGGTGCGGCTTTGAGCCTGGGCGGTTATGACAGGTTATGGGCTGCTGGCCCAGCCGCTGCGAAATACGATATGGTTGCTGTAATGGGCGGGAATCCTGATGCTATGTTTGATCTTGCCATTCAGGAACTTGGCGGGATGGAAACCTTTGTCAAAAAAGGACAGAAAGTGCTTGTAAAACCAAATATCGGATGGGATGTGGTTCCTGATCTTGCCGCTAACACTAATCCTTTGCTGGTCAAAAGAATAGTTGAACATTGCTTCAAAGCCGGTGCAAAAGAAGTATATGTCTTCGATCATACATGCGATAACTGGGTCAATACCTATAAAAACTCGGGTATTGAAAAAGCGGCAAAAGCTGCAGGAGCAAAGGTGGTCCCCGGTAACAGTGAGAATTACTATCAACAGGTCAGCATACCAGGAGGTGTAAAGCTGAAAAGCGCGAAAGTGCATGAGATACTTCTTGATACTGATGTTTTCATAAATGTCCCTGTCCTTAAAGATCACAATTCAACCAGAATGACCGCCTGTCTTAAAAATACTATGGGTATTGTATGGGACAGAGGGTACTGGCATTCCAATAATCTGCATCAGTGCATAGCCGATTATGCATTGTTTGAAAGAAAACCAGCACTTAATGTGATCGATTGTTATAATGTGATGGTCAAACACGGACCGCAGGGAGTATCAAAGGAAGATGTTGTACAGATGAAATCGCAGATTCTGACCACCGACTGGGTGGCAGGCGATACTGCAGCTGCAAAGATGCTTGGTGTCGATCCTCAAAGGATAGACTATATTCCGATCGCTCATAAAATGGGTATTGGCAATATGAATCTTGACAATATGAATATCAGGCGTATCAAAATGTAATTTATAATGACATCTTCTTTCCTGAGGAAATTCCGGATTGCTTTTTCTGCAATAATCTTCATTTGTTTTCTGGCCGTTTTCCTGGACTTCAGATCGCTGGTTCCTGAAAAATTCATGAATTATCTGCTGTTCCTTCAGTTTGTTCCTTCAGCAATAAAATATATTGACATTAAAACCATGGCAGCCGGAGGTTTTATGGTGACAATACTTCTTACATTGCTCTCCGGACGAACATATTGTTCATTCCTTTGCCCGCTGGGCATTGGCCAGGATCTTAACAGCAGGATCGGAGGAAAAATAAAGAAAAAGTTCAGAAGATACGGTTTCAGACGTCCGCACACGATAATCAGGTATTCGATACTTGCCTTAACGCTGGGAATAGCTATCTTCTCAGGAGTATATATTCTTATTGTTCTTGATCCTTACAGCATTTTCGGACGTTTTATGACTTATCTTGGAAAACCGGTAATCCTTGTTATAAACAATTTTCTGACACATATCCTTGGCAGGTTTGATATATATACCCTCAGTCATGTTGATATTAAAGGATTTAAGCTGATAGCTTATATCGTGCCAGTAGTTTTTACCCTTCTTGGAGGAATTCTTTCCTTCATAATGGGCCGTCTTTATTGCAATATGATATGCCCGGTGGGCACCCTGTTGGGTCTTATTTCAAAAATATCCTTGTTCCGTGTCAAATTCAATGAAAGCAAATGCACAAAATGCGGAAGATGTGCAGTGAGGTGCAAATCATCATGTATCGACTTTCTGAATTATGATATTGATGTAAGCCGCTGTGTGGATTGTTTCAACTGCATTGACATTTGCCCTGAAAAAGCGCTTTCGTACAGTCTTTTGGGAACCAAAAGCAAGATAAATGAGGAAATGAAAGCTGATGAAGGTAAGAGAAAGTTCATAAAGGGGTCACTTCTGATGCTTCTGGGCATATCAGCATATGCCAGAGCTCAGGAAAAGACAGTTCCTGTACCAAAAAAGGAGTCGACTGTGAAGGAACCAAGAACATCTCCTGTTTGTCCACCCGGCGCCGGCTCAATAGAATTCTTTACAAGGAATTGTACTGCATGTTCATTATGCATCACAGCATGTCCCAATAAAGTGCTTCAACCTGCAACAGGTCAGTATGGACTGGCAGGTTTTATGCAGCCTGTAATGGATTATCACAAGAGTTTCTGCACATATAACTGTACTGTATGCACCGATATCTGTCCGACAGGAGCCCTGAAACCCCTGATGCTTGACGCTAAGAAGCTTACACAGATCGGGAAAGTAAATTTCATTAAGGACAATTGCATTGTCAAAACTGAAAAGACAGCCTGCGGAGCCTGTTCTGAGGCATGTCCTACAAAGGCTGTTTACATGATACCTTACGAGGGGAACCTTGTTATTCCTGAGACTAACCAGGAGATCTGCATCGGATGCGGACATTGTGAGTTCGCCTGCCCGGTGACTCCTTACAAGGCAATTTTTATTGATGGTAATCCTGTCCACCAGGCGGCAAAAAAACCTGTCAACGTGGAATCAGAGATCACTACTCCTGTGGAATTTCCGTTCTGAAAATATTCCGGTCCTGATAAAAAATCAGGGAAACATGATTTTTATCTGCATGAGGTATTTATAAGCAGTTAATTTTGCTTAAATAATACTTTTATCTTAAATTTAATACTACATGAAACCATCACATATTGAACATATTGGGATCGCTGTTTCAGATCTTGCCCGATCTGTGGAGATGTATGAAAATGTTTTTGGACTGAAATGCTATAACGTTGAAGAGGTGACAGATCAAAAAGTAAGAACAGCCTTCTTTATGGTAGGGCAGACAAAAATTGAATTGCTTGAAGCTACTTCGCCAGATAGCCCAATTGCAAAGTTTATAGCAAAGAAAGGGGAGGGGATACACCATATTGCATTTGCTGTAACAGGTCTGGAAGAAGGTCTGAAGCATGTGGAAAATAATGGTATAAGGCTCATTGATTCAAACCCCCGAAAGGGAGCAGAAGGACTTGACATTGCATTTTTGCATCCGGGATCCACAGCCGGCGTTCTTATAGAACTGTGTGAACATAAAACAAAATGATATAAATATTCAGATGGATAGTCAGGAGAAGGTAAAGCAATTGATAGAACTCCGGGAAAAAGCCCGTTTGGGTGGAGGGCAGCATAAAATTGATGAGCAACATTCCAAAGGAAGACTTACGGCGCGTGAAAGAATCAATATCCTTCTTGATGAAGGCAGCTTTGAGGAATACGACATGTTTGTAACCCACCGTACGGAAGACTTTGGCATGGGTAACAAGAAATTCCTTACCGATGGCGTGGTGACCGGACAGGGTACCATCGACGGCAGGGTAGTCTATGTATTTGCACAGGATTTTACAATCTTTGGGGGATCACTTTCGGAGTCATTTGCAGAGAAGATCTGCAAGATAATGGACCATGCAATGAAAGTAGGTGCACCTGTTATAGGTATAAACGACAGTGGAGGAGCAAGGATACAGGAGGGTGTAAGAAGCCTTGCAGGTTATGCTGAAATTTTTGAACGAAACATTCTTGCTTCCGGCGTAATACCTCAGATATCAGCTGTTTTCGGACCCTGTGCTGGCGGTGCAGTATATAGCCCTGCTCTTACCGATTTCATTGTTATGAGCGAGAAAAGCAGCTATATGTTCGTTACAGGTCCTAAAGTCACAAAAACTGTTACAGGCGAGGACATCTCAACCGAAAATCTTGGCGGATCAACTGTCCATGCTACCAAATCGGGAGTTGCTCATTTCGTTGTCGAAGAAGAAGAACAGGGATTGCTCCTCATACGTAAGCTTTTAAGCTATCTTCCCCAGAACAATCTTGAGGAACCTCCCCTTTCTGAATGCGACGATCCCATCGACCGCAAGGATGATGAACTGAACAGTTTAATACCTGAAAATCCCAATCAACCATACAATGTAAAAGACATAATCTTCAAGATAGTTGATCACAGTGAGTTTCTCGAAATTCATGCCGGATATGCCCGAAATGTGGTTGTCGGATTTGCAAAGATGGGAGGAATGCCGGTTGGTATAGTAGCAAACCAACCAAACTTCCTGGCAGGCGTTCTGGATATTGATGCTTCACGCAAAGCTGCGAGGTTCGTAAGGTTTTGTGATGCTTTCAATATACCAATAATCACTCTCGTCGATGTGCCTGGATTTCTGCCGGGAAGCGGACAGGAATACGGAGGTATTATAATCCATGGTGCGAAGCTTATGTTTGCATATGGCGAAGCCACCGTTCCAAAAGTGACTGTAACCCTCAGAAAATCTTACGGAGGAGCTCATTGCGTTATGTCATCAAAACAACTCAGAGGCGATCTTAACTATGCCTGGCCATCAGCTGAGATTGCCGTTATGGGTCCTTCGGGTGCAATTGAGATACTCGAGGGAAAAACACTTGCCGAAATGGGTGATCCTGAAAGAAAGGCAAGATACTTCGCTGAAAAGGAAGCAGAATACAAAACAAAGTTTGCAAATCCATATGAAGCAGCAAAATATGGTTTTATAGATGATGTAATTGAGCCCAGAAATACCAGGTTCAGAATAATAAGAGGCCTTCGGACTCTTGCAACAAAGAAGGACCCCGGACCAATGAAAAAGCATGCAAACATACCTCTGTAAAACAATATGATATGCATCATTTACAATTGCTAAATAATACATTGAATTTTATTGATGAGAAATTTGTTGTCTTTCTGATCTGGCTGAACATTATTCTCCTTGCTGTAATCATAATTTACTTTACGGTCAGGGTGATAAGACCATGGGTCTCAAAATATCTTGCTATAACCAGGGAAGAAAACAAAATCCCGACTGAACTGCCGGAAAATAAAAATATTGCTGAGGATAATGCCGATAAGGCTGCAATTGCCGCTGCACTCTATTTTTATTTTAATGAGATGCATGATGAGGAAAGTGATATAATAACTGTCAAGAGGGTATCGAAAACCTATTCACCATGGAGTTCAAAACTGTACAGTATGAGAAATCTGCGATAAAGAACACATCAAATGAAGAATTTTAAATTTTCAATTGCCGGTAAGAAATACGATGTAAGTGTTCTTTCCCTGAATGGCAATACAGCCAGGATAAAAGTCAACAATGAAGATTATGTTGTTGAAATAGAGAGAGATATAAAGCCTGAAAAGACTCCTATTGTAGTCAGGTCAACAGTTAAGGAACCGGAGAAGGAAATTGAACGGAAATCGGGCGGACCAAAAACTGAAATAAAATCACCTCTTCCCGGGATTATTGTAAAAATATTCGTTAAACCCGGAGAAACGGTTGAGAAAAATCAACGCCTCTTCAGCCTTGAAGCGATGAAAATGGAGAATGAGATAAAAGCTGAGAGAGCCGGGGTGATTTCAGGAATAAGAATTGCGGAAGGACAATCGGTATTGCAGGACGAGGTTATCATGGAAATGGACTAACTATCTGAATTATGTATAACAATCTTGCTGTCTCGGGAAATTCCGGACCAAAGGTAAGGTCTGACTGCCAGATGGAACTGGAACTGAAAGATGAAGGTGGTATTGTGATCGAACTGAAATCAAAAGTTCAGGTGCTGTATGGCGAATCAATAATAAACCAGTGTCGTGAGATACTCAGCTTTTTTGGAATCACAAACGCTGTCCTTAAGATCAATGATACCGGAGCTCTCCCTTTTGTGATATCGGCACGTCTGGAAGCAGTAATAAAACAGCTTGTTGATACTGATACTGAATTTCTTCCAGAAATTTATAAAGAAAACAAGTTGCCTTCAAAACGCGACAGGTTCAGGTTTTCGAGGCTTTATATTCCGGGTAACACTCCGAGTATGATGATAAATGCCGGGTTACATTCTGCAGATGGAATCATACTCGACATTGAGGATTCTGTTGCACCTGAGAAAAAAGATGAAGCGCGGATACTAATAAGAAATGCCCTCAGGCAGATAAACTTTTACGGAGCTGAAAGAATGGTGCGTATAAACCAGGGAGAAAGGGGGTTAAAGGATCTGGAATTTGTTGTGCCGCATTATGTAAATCTCATCCTTATTCCAAAATGCGAAAGTGTAGAAGAGGTAAAAAGTATTGAGGCAAAAATAAATGAGCTTAAGCATATTCATAGGCTCGATGGAGATATATTCCTTATGCCAATCATTGAATCGGCAGCTGGTGTTGAAATGTCGTACGATATTGCCAGATCTTCAGATCTGATTGTAGCAATGGCAATCGGACTTGAAGACCTTACTGCAGATCTCGGCGTTGCGAGGACAAAAGGAGGAATGGAAACTCAATATGCCAGGACACGGATCGTAAATGCCGCCAAAGCAGCAGGAATTCAGCCCATCGATTCTGTATTTTCTGATGTCAGCGACATGGAGGCTCTGCGTATGAATGTCCTCTCATCAAAGGCACTGGGATTTGAAGGTATGGGATGCATACATCCGCGCCAGGTGCCCGTTGTCAGACAGGGATTTGCTCCTCAGCCTGAAGAAATTGAAAAATCCTTAAAAATTGTTATGGCTTATGATCAGGCAAGAATCAATGGACTCGGTGTGGTGGCTCTTGGCACAAAAATGATAGACCAACCTGTGGTTGTCAGAGCACAAAGAATTGTTGATCTGGCAATTCGTCTTGGCCTTTTGCCTGACGACTGGAAGAATAGTGTTCCAAATAAAACTGAATAAATAATCAATTAGGAGGCAAAATGGCAATCCCGACTGTAATAAATGCTGCAGGCAGAGAGGTACCTCTGGAAATAAACGGAAAGCCTGTAATCCCTTTCATGGGTGTTGGTAAATATAAACCCGGGGGTAATAAATACGGGCCGCCTATTTCTTCGTGCTCTGATTTTCCGGATGATGGCAACAAAGTGGTCCCAACCCTCGAAGAAGCTCTTCTCAGGTGTGGCATCCGTGATGGTATGACTATTTCAACTCATCATCACCTAAGAGATGGCGATCTTATTAGCAACAGGATCTTCGAATTAGCCTCGGTGATGGGAGTAAAGGACCTCGTTTGGTTTCCTTCGGCATCCTTCCCATGTAATGATCCTGTCATCAAATATCTTGAAGACGGCACTATAAACAGGATAGAGGGGAGCATGAATGGTCCCCTCGGGAAATTTGTATCGGAAGGCAAAATGAAAGGTACTGCCGTACTGCGTTCCCATGGGGGCCGCGTGCAGGCAATACAGGATGGTGAGGTTAAAATTGATATAGCGGTTCTAGTAGCGCCCTCTGCAGATTCATACGGAAATGCAAGCGGTACAGGCGGAAAATCAGCATGCGGTGTTCTTGGATATGCAAAAGCCGATTCAATGTATGCTGACAAGGTTATTGTGGTTACTGATAATCTGGTGGATCTTCCGTGCCTTCCTGCTGAAATTGAAGGAAACTATGTCGATTATGTTGTAGTTGTTGACAGGATAGGAGTACCCGAAAAAATCGTCTCGGGGACAACACAAATTACAAAAAGTCCCGACAGACTTCTTATTGCGGAGATGACTGCATCATTCCTGGAGAAATCAGGGATACTTAGAGATGGTGTTACAATGCAGGCCGGAGCCGGCGGAACATCTCTTGCCATTGCCGTTTTCCTGCATGAGATCCTTAAATCGAAAGGCTGGAAAGCAAAATTTGGATTTGGGGGAAGCACCTTATACATGGTTGACATGCTGGAACAGGGACAGATGGGTTATATACTTGATGCACAGGCTTTTGATCTTGATGCAGTATTGTCGGTCAGCAGGAACCCAAATCATATTCCGTATTCTGTTTTTAATGCCTATAACTACCATTCAAAAGGCAACCTGACAAGCATGATGGATATAATGATACTTGGAGCAACCGAAGTCGACCTTAATTTCAATGGGAATGTTGTGACTCATTCGGACGGTTACCTTTTACATGGCATCGGTGGATGGCAGAACTGCCTTCATGCAAGGAATGTTATACTCCCTTTGCCTCTTTTCCGTGACAGAATACCTGTTATAGTTGATGAAGTAACAACCTTATGCGGCCCCGGTGAACTTATTGATGTTATAATAACTGAAAGGGGAATTGCAATTAATCCTAAGCGGACGGATCTTCATGAAAGAGTAAGGAACAGCGGCCTTCCACTCAGAACGATAAAGGAACTTAAGGATGAGGCTGAGAGGATTTGCGGAAAGCCTGAAAAACCTGTAAAGGATGATAAAATTGTTGCTGCTATTAAATGGGTAGATGGTACAATAATAGATGTTGTGAGAAAAATCAAGCTATAATTTAATCTGAATGGAAAGATATAAATGCGAAGTGTGCGGATTTATATATGATCCTGCTGAAGGTGATCAGGCCTCGGGTATTGAACCGGGCGTACCGTTCGAAAAACTGCCTTCCGACTACAAATGTCCGGTGTGTGGAGCCGGTAAAGATGAGTTTTTTGCCTACGATTGAAAGCCTGAACTTAAACCCTGAAATCAGACATTCCCATCGGGAATGTGTTTTATAACATCAATAAGAAGGTCCCAGAACATCCCGACTGTCTTTATTTCAATTTTTTCTTCAGGAGTGTGTGCTCCCATTATTGATGGTCCGAATGATATCATATCGATGCCCTTGAACTTTTCATAGAATAAACCACATTCCAGGCCTGCATGGATTGCCCTTACCTGAGGATACTTTCCAAACAGGTTATTATATGATTTACGGGTGATCCCCAGTATCTCCGACTTCAGATTAGGTTTCCAGCCAGGATAACCACTCGAGTGTTCGACCTTTGCATTTGCGAGTTTCATACAACCCTCAACCATTCGGGCGGCATCGTATTTTGATGATTCTACTGAGCTTCTTTGCGTTGTTATTATTCTTACAGTCTGATTTCCGGTGAAGTTCACCGAAGCCAGATTTGTTGATGTTTCAACAAGATCTTCCATGTCTTTCGACCAGGAAATAACACCATGTGGACAGCACGAGAGAAGCTTGATCAGTTTGTTCCTGCTCCTTGTATCGAGTACCGTTTCAGCAGGTTTTATCTCTTTTGTGCTGATCTTCAGGTTTTTTTCCAGATCTCCGAATTCATTATGGAAAACTGGCTGCAGTTCCATGACGAATTTCTCAACATCGCCGTTTGTTAATTTATTAACAGTTATTTCGGCAAATGCTTCGCGGGGTATTGCATTTCTTAGATTACCGCCGTCAAACCTGCTAAGTCCTATTTCAAACTGCTCTGCAAGGTTCCTTAAAATTCGGTTCATCAGCTTAACCGAATTTCCGTAACCTTTATGTATTTCATCCCCGGAGTGGCCGCCATGAAGTCCCGTTATTGAAATTCTGTATCCGGTCATCCCTGGTGGTACGGGAGTGTTCCCGAATCGCATTTCTCCGACAGTATCTATTCCGCCAGCACAACCAATGAAAAGAATTCCCTCATCCTCAGAATCAAGATTTATTAAAGTTCTTCCCTCAATGAAATCAGGTTTGATATTGAAAGCACCTGTCATGCCCGATTCTTCGTCGGTTGTGAAAAGACATTCGATTTTTCCTGTATTTAGGTTAGGATCTGTAAGTATTGCAAGCTGGGATGCCAGTCCAATACCGTCGTCTGCACCCAGCGTAGTCCCTTTTGCCTTAACCCATTCACCATCGATATACGGAATTATGGCATCTGTATCCCAGTTATGAGGGTTATCAGAATCTTTTTCTCCAACCATATCCATATGGCTCTGAAGTACAACTGTTTTTTTGGTTTCGAATCCGGGCGATGGTGGCCTGATTATCACAATGTTCCCGGCTTTGTCTTCCTTCGATTCAAGATTATGGTCTGATGCAAATTTCAGGAGATAACTTCTTATTTTTCCTTCGTTCTTGCTTAACCGAGGTATCTTACAAATCTCTTCAAAAAAAATCCAGATAGGTTCCGGATTCAGTTCAGCTAAAATGCCCATGCTTGCAGAATTGATCTTATAAAACTCGAAATTAGTGATTTTATGATATTCGATAAGACCTATATGATAAATATTGGCAATCTTAATTATTAAAATTTGTTAATTTTACTAAAGAGAAATCTATAGTTTACCAAAATAGTATTTTATGGCACGACGTACAATAGTTGCATTGCCAGGCGACGGGATAGGTAGAATAGTGCTTGAACAGGCCCTCAGGGTGCTTCATGTTTCGGGCTTCGAAGCCGACTATGTTTTCGGAGATATTGGATGGGAGTTCTGGTGCAGGGAGGGAAATCCGTTGCCGCAGAGGACTCTCGACCTTATCAGCCAATACAAAATAGCTTTGTTCGGAGCAATTACCTCCAAACCAAATGAAGAGGCCAAGGCTGAACTTGCCCCTGAATTGCAGGGCAAAGGCTATGTATATTCTAGCCCTATTGTCGGATTAAGGCAAAAATTCAACCTTGATATATGTGTGCGACCATGCAGGTCATATAGGGGTAATCCTCTGAATTTTATAAGGAGGGGAAGGGGAGGCGCTATCGAAGAACCTGTCGTTGACGTTGTTATCTTCAGACAGAATACAGAATGTCTTTACTCTGGTGTTGAATGGACAAATCCTCCTGAAAATGTTTACACGGCATTCATGACACATCCAAAATTCAGGGAGAACTTTGGAAAAGTCCCTGTGGAAGAATTATCTATATCTACAAGGATATTCACGCGCAAAGCTACTGAACGGATTCTTCTTGCAGCATTTGAGCACGCAAGAGCCAATAATTACTCATCAGTTACTGTCTGTGAAAAGCCGAATGTAATACGGGAGACTTCAGGTCTGATGTGGAAGCTTGCCAGGGAGATCCAGAAAACCAGATATCCATCCATAAAGCTTTTAAACACAAACATCGATGCGCAGATGATGTGGCTCACGAAAAATCCGGAGGACTATGGAGTTATTGTGGCCGGAAATATGTTTGGAGATATCGCTTCGGATGCTTTCGCTGGTCTTATAGGAGGGCTCGGGTTTGCCTGCAGCGCTCAGTTCTCTGAAGATGGCATTGCGGTTTTTGAACCAACTCACGGCTCGGCTCCAAAATATGCAGGTTATGAGGTTCCGATAGTGAATCCAATAGCCATGATTGAATCAGCATGCATGATGCTCGATTATATCAACGAGAAGGAAAAATCTCAGAAGATAAGGAAAGCTATTGCCGGGGTTATTCTCGAAGGGAAAGTCAGAACCTATGATATGATGAAGATGCAGGGTAGCCCTGATGTTGTGATGAACGGAGCTGCTTCTACAATACAGATGACAGATGAAATTATTTCGAAAATCAATTAGGTAAAGTCAATCTAATGAACGAAGCAGTAAGAAAACTCTGGCCTGAACTCGAATGGATAAAGGATGAATCGCTCAGGGAAAAGACAGCCTTAACATGGGAAATTGCTCTTAAAAAGAGCGCACTTAAACCTCAGGATCTGGAAACGATCCCTTTTACACTCCTTTGCGGGCCGGATCTGAAGGTTACTTTCATGGAACATAAAAGATGCGTTGTTCATATAGCAAAGGCCAGCGGCGAAAAGATGAATGAATTTTTCGGAAAAGATCTCCCGGTGAATATGGATGTCCTCATCTCAGGCGCCATTCTGGCCGATGTTGGTAAACTCCTTGAATATGAACTTGATTCAGAAGGAAAGGCAATTCAGGGAAGATATGGTCAGTATCTGCGGCATCCTTTTTCAGGTGTTTCACTTGCTGAGGAATGCGGTTTACCACCGGAAGTATGCCACATAATTGCGGCACATGCTCATGAAGGCGACCTGGTGAAGAGGACAACTGAGGCTTATATTGTCCATCATGCCGATTTTATGACGTTTCTTCCGTTTAAGAACCGGCTCTAACCGAGTTTCATCTTTTCGATCTCCTCAAGGTTCCGCTCGTTACTGACGTCCTTCGCATCCGGTGTATAAAGATAGTCTATAAGATCCTTGTATTTGTCCATTATTTTACCTCTGACGATCTTCATCGTTGAGTTCATAAGGCCGTTTTCTTCTGTGAATCCTTCCTCGAGTATACCGATTGCAACCGGCAGCCATCTTTGCGGGAACATATCACCGTATTTGCCGTTTGTGCGGTATTCATTGACCTCATTTTCAAGCAGTGTGGTTATTGCCCTCCTTCCTTCATCTGAATCGGCGGTAAGGTTCTTTTCTTCAAGGTAACCTTTAAGTGCATGCTGGTTCGGAACGATAAGAGCAACTGTATATGGTTTCTGATTGTTATACAACATGCACTGTTCAATATATTTCGACTGTTCTGAAATTGCCTCTTCAATTCCTTCAGGACTGAATTTTTCACCATCATCGGCAATCAGAAGGCTCTTGAATCTTCCCAGAACATAGAGGAATCCATCTTCGGTCATATAACCCATATCTCCGGTATAAAGCCATCCGTCCTTTATTGTTTCACGGGTTGCAGCTTCATTTTTCCAGTATCCGTACATTACATTTCCGCCCTTAATAACTATTTCTCCCTTCTGACCGACAGGCAGTTCCTTCCCGTCATCATCACAAATTTTAAGATCCATATTGTTTACAAGGACGCCTGATGATCCCAATCTGTGACGCCCTGTTGAGTTTGATGAAATGACGGGAGAGGCTTCGCTTAAGCCGTATCCCTGGTACATTGGAATACCGAGAGCGTAGAAAAACCTCTGGAGCTCAATATCCAGCAACGCACCGCCGCCAATAAAATAGTCAAGCTCTCCGCCGAAGCTCTCGCGGATCTTGCTGAATAAAATCTTATCATAAAGATCGATAAGAGGTTTTTTAAGTTTCTGTAAACCTTTTCCCTTATTCCATCCTTCTTTATTATATGAATAGGAGATTTTAAGGGCATGATTGAAAAGCATTTCAGTCATCTTTCCCTTCTCCTTAATACCTTTTTCAATGTTTTTCCTGAAGTTTTTGGCAATTGCAGGAACGCTCATGAGCAGATTGGGCCTTATTTCCCTCAGGCATCGCGGAAGATTCCTTAAGGTTTCCATGGGCGTCTTCCCTGTTTTTACGGATGCTATGCTTGCTCCCTTTCCCATGAAGGCATAAATTCCGCAGGTATGACCGAATGAATGATCCCATGGGAGTATCAGTAGTGTCTTGTAAAAGGATGGAATATCCATCAGGCTGTACGACTGATAAACATTTGTAACATAATTTCCATGAGTAAGTATTATTCCTTTTGGATCGGCAGTTGTCCCGGATGTATAACAGATATTTGCAAAATCAGATGGTTTTATTCCTGATTTTATTTCTTCGAATTTCGCCTTGTTTTCCGCAGATTCAAGCCATTCCCTTCCGATTTTCCTTACCTCATTGAAATGTATTTCCTTATCAGAGTATTCTTCCTGGGTATCAAAATGTACGATCTTTTCAATTGTCTTGCATTCATCTATTATCTGTTTCAGTTTCTGAGACTGAATATTTGAAGTCAGAATCATTTTTGACTCCGAATGATTTATCCTAAACTTAATCTCGGGCGGAGTAAGTTTGACCGATAAAGGAACGTTAATAGCACCTGTAAACAAGATCCCAAGTTCTCCTATCACCCAGCTGTTCCTTCCTTCGGAGATAAGACTTATCCGGTCGCCTTTCCTGATTCCCAGACAAAAAAGTCCGGCTGCAAATTCGCAAACCTGTTTATGTGTTTCTTCATAGGTTGTACCCTCATATTTATCCTGAGGTTTTTCCCACAGATAGACATTACTGCTGTACTTTTCAACACTTTCTTCGAAAAACTGTATCAGGGATTTCATCCGATAAATGTTTTTGATTTTAAAATTACTAATAGGTTAAGTTAATTTAATAATATGACAATATACAAATTTTGTATAACATATCTTCACCTGCATTGATTGAAGATCAGGGAATGCCATTTTATCTTATCATTATTGAATGGACAACTGCAGAATCATCTGAAGATTGTGGCATTGCGGTCAGGACCGACCGAAACAATGGTTACCGGTATTCCTGTTTGTTCTTCAATAAATCCAATGTATTTTCTGAGATTTTGTGGTAAGTCGGAGAATTGCCTTATGCCAGTAATATCTTCACTCCATCCATCAAGCTCATAGTAAACAGGCTCAATATCAGCATTATTATCAAATGGTATTTCAGCCTGATTTTCCCCTGCGATCTTATATGAGGTACATACCCTGATTGTTTTAAACCCCGACAGAATATCTGATTTCATCATGAATAGCTTAGTAACGCCATTTATCATTATGGCATATCTGAGCGCCGGGAGGTCGAGCCATCCGCACCTTCTTGGCCGACCTGTAGTAGCTCCGAATTCACTTCCTTTCTTTCTGATCAGCTCACCTGTATCATCCTTAAGTTCTGTAGGAAAGGGCCCGCTGCCAACACGGGTACAATAGGCCTTGAATATTCCGAACACTTCACCAATATTCCCCGGCGATATGCCCAGCCCGGTACAGGCTCCTGCACTTATGGTACTTGAAGATGTAACAAAAGGGTAAGATCCAAAATCGACATCCAGCATGGTTCCCTGCGCTCCTTCTGCAAGTATCTTTTTCCCCTGCAGAGACAACCTGTTCAACAAATATTCAGTGTTTTCTATTCTGAATTTCTTCATTAACTCAATCCCTTCAAACCACCCTTCTTCATACTTCTTTATATCATATTCAAAATTGTAATTCCTGAGTATCATCAGGTGAAATGACTTATGCTCCTCATAAAGATTCCTGAAACCAGGATTAAGAATATCACCTGTTCTGAGTCCGTTCCTGCCTGATTTATCAGTATATGCCGGACCAATCCCTTTAAGCGTTGAACCAATCTTGAGATTCCCCTTATGTTTCTCATATCCTGCATCCAGTATCCTGTGAGTAGGAAGGATCAGATGGGCTTTTGTTGACAGGATGAGCCTCCCCGCAAGCTCTTCCACCGATGGTCCGAGATTTTCAATCTCACATTTGAAAACTGCCGGATCAATAACTAATCCATTACCTATTATATTAAGTTTTCCCGGATGAAATATTCCGGAAGGTATCAGATGCAAAACATGTTTTACATTATTGAATTCCAGCGAATGCCCGGCATTCGGACCGCCCTGGAAACGGGCTACAACATCATAAGCTGGACACAAAGCATCAACGACCTTGCCTTTTCCCTCATCTCCCCATTGAAGGCCTAACAATATATCAATCTTCATTTTATATTTTATGGTTTAGAAAAAACAGATTCCAAGTTACAAAATAATCCGGCTGAAAATAACGTTAAGAAAATATTGTTGAAAAAGAAATGGTCCGGAGAAAATCGGAACCAATGCGTAACTTTTATTTATAATAGTTGTAATTATTTGGCTTAAAAACATTTGCATCATGAAAAAAATGGTCGTTCTTTTTGTTCTGGCTATCTTCTCCATATCCTTATTTGCCCAGAGCGAAATTGAGGCAGCTCCGGAGAAGAACGTTCTGAAAGTAAATACTCTTGCCCTTATAATTGGTACGGGATCCGTATTTTATGAGAGGGAGCTAAGCGATAACATGTCAGCTCAGATGGGTGTTGGTTATCTTAATTATAAAATTGACGAAACAAAATTCAGCGGGCTTATTTTAACTCCGGAATTTAAGTTCTATATCCGGAAAAATGCTATTGATGGATTTTACCTGGCCCCATATCTGCGTTATAACAAGTTTGATTATACTGAAAATGACAATCAGAACCAGGGATCATTTAAGGCATTTGGTGGTGGTGTTGCCTTCGGAAGGCAGTGGATCATGCAAAAAGGTTTTATAATGGATCTCTTTTTCGGTGGTCATTATACCGATGGAAGTGTCGACATCAAATCAGGCTCAGATCCTGCTGATGTTACAAAATTCGAGGGATTCAAAACCAGAGTTGGCTTTGCAATAGGATTCGCTTTCTGAAGCATCCTATTTCCTGCCCGGATCTTTAAGATTACCGTAAATATAAAGGGAATGATATTGTGGTTCGAAGTTATACAGACTGCTTGCAGTACGGATTATTTCCTGTATTCTTGGATCACAGAATTCAATAACCTTACCTGATTCTATATCAATAAGATGATCGTGCTGACCGCATTGATAGGCACGTTCAAACTGAGCCATATTCTTCCCGAACTGGTGCTTCACAACAAGGTTGCAGTCAAGAAGCAGTTCAATCGTATTGTATAGGGTTGCCCTGCTTACTCTGTAATTCTTGTTTTTCATGAATATATATAGCGACTCAATATCAAAGTGACCGCTCCTGGAATAAATTTCGTCGAGAATTGCATACCTCTCAGGTGTTTTCCTGTGCCCTTTTCTTCCAAGATACTCTGTGAATATCTGTTTTACCGTCGACCTGGTATCATCGTTAATCATATCTGGTCTAATTAAAAATAATGGCAAATATATTGATTTTTACCTTTAAGGTCAACGACCGGGGTATTTAAGCCTCATCTGTGAAATCCTCGACTCTTCTAATAGTATCGATTCCCCTGACATTTGATATTTTGAGGATCAGGTTGTTAAGGTCTTGGGTGTGATGCACATAAAGATCAATTGTTCCTTCAAATATACCGTCTTTGACACTAATATTAATATTGGTCATATTAACCTTAAGCTCTGAAGAGATAATATTGGTAATATCGTTTACCATCCCTATCCTGTCGACCCCGGTCATACTTATCCTTGCAAGAAATGAAACAAGCTTATGAATGGCCCACCTGACCGCAATTATCCTGTTACCTTCATTAGACATTATCCTGATTGCAACCGGACATTTGGGCTTGTGAATTATTATTGAACCTTCAGGTGAACGATAACCAATTACTTCGTCTCCGGGGATTGGATTGCAGCATCTTGCTATTTCATAGGATTGTTCCGCATTTTCAACATTTTCCCTCAGAAGGAAAGGGGAAGACGGATCTATTTTCCCATCTTTTGTTTCCTCTTCATCTTTTTTTTCTTTCCGGGAGCCAAGAAGTTTCAGTTCCCAGTATTTAATAACACTTTTTGATGGGTTTTTGCGTACAATTTTTTTGAGATTGTCGAGGTTGACAGTACCAAGTTCAATTCCTGAATAGAGTTCATCCTTATTGAGTACATCGTAAGAGAGCATTATTTTTTTCAGGATCTCGGTATTAGGGGAAACACCAAGTTCTGCAAGCTTTGTTTCCAGAATTTCCATTCCTTTCTGGATCCTGTTTGTGGATTCTGTTTTGAGTGCATTTTTGATGGCTTCCTTGGCTTTGGTTGTTCTGACAAATGACAGCCATTCTTTTTCGGGTTTCGCTATATCTGAAGTTATTATTTCAACCTGGTCGCCGCTCATCAGAATTGCACTTATCGGATTAAGCTTATAGTTTATTTTTGCGCCGATGGCCTTATTGCCTATTTCAGTATGTATCTCATAAGCTAAATCCAGGGCTGATGCGCCTTTGGGCAGGCTTACCAGAGTCCCTTTAGGTGTGAATACCATGATCTCGGATGAGAAAAGGTTCATCTTGAATTCATCAAGGAATTCGATTGGATCCTCAAGAGGATTTTCCAGCATCATCCGGATTTGTTTAATCCATTTATCAAGCTCTGTTTCAGGGGTATTGTCCCCCTTGTACTTGTAGTGTGCGGCATATCCTCTTTCAGCGATTTCATCCATTCGCCTGCTTCTTATCTGAACCTCAACCCAGTGTCCTTCCGGGCCCATTACAGTTACGTGAAGTGCTTCATAGCCGTTTGGTTTTGGACGGCTTATCCAGTCGCGAAGCCTGTCAGGTTTGGGAAGGTAAGAATCAGTGATTACAGAATAAATATTCCAGCATGTCGTCTTTTCCGGTATCCCAGGAACAGGTTCGAATACTATCCTTACCGCGAGAACATCATAAATCTCTTCGAAAGGAACATTTTTAGCCTGCATCTTCTTCCAGATGGAGAAAATGGATTTTGGCCGGCCACTGATATCGAAAACAAGTCCCGATTCTTTAAGCTTGTTTATAATTGGCAGGCTGAATTTATTTATGAGGGAATAATATTTTTTCTCCCCATGCTTCAGCTTCGACAAAATTTCTTCGTAAAAAACAGGCTGACGGTATTTGAAACTAAGATCCTCGAGTTCACTTTTTATTGCATATAATCCCAGCCTGTTAGCAAGAGGTGCATATAGAAATATCGTTTCCCCGGCCACCTTCATTTTCTTGTTCTCGGGCATCGATTCAAGGGTCCTCATGTTATGAAGCCTGTCGGCGATCTTTATGAGAATGACTCTGAGGTCATCGGAAATCGTAAGGAGCATCCGCCTGAAATTCTCTGCCTGCATTGAAGAAGATGAACCCTTGTTGTAGGTACCGGATATTTTTGTCAGTCCGTCGATCAGTGAAGCTATTTTAGGTCCGAATTCCTTCCTTATATCATCGAGGGAATAGCCTGTATCCTCAACAACATCATGAAGCAGGGCAGTGGCTATTGATTTTGCTCCAAGTCCGATCTCCTGGTTGACTATCTTAGCGACACAGATAGGGTGAATGATATAAGGTTCTCCCGATTTTCTGCGCATGTTCCAGTGGGCCTCGTTCGCGATCCTGAAAGCTTTTTCTATAAGCTCCCTGTCGCCGGGATTGTTACAGCGCAATAAATTGCTTACCAGTGAATCGTATTCTGCCTGAATGCGTTTATTATCTTCCTCATCAAAAATATCCTTGCTCCCCATAAATATTCACTGTGTTCTTGTGCGTTCTGCAAAGATAGCTTTATTAGCACAAATTTTAAAAGCAGGTTTAAACATATGAATCGACTGTCTTTACCTCCTTATCAAAGTAACAGTTCCCGTGCGTGAAATGTTCTTGCCGGATGGTGTTTTAATACTTATAAACCAGAGATATACTCCTTCATTTATCATGTTTCCCGCCTTATCCCTTCCGTCCCATGAATCCATAAATGCATTTGTGTCAAAAATGACTTTTCCCTGCCTGTCGGTAATCAATAACCTGTATTCATCAGGTGTGTAGGAAAGAAACGGTCTGAAAAGGTCGTTTTTCAAGTCTCCGTCGGGAGTGAAGACATTGGGCACCGTTACAGTCTCATTTATTATGAAACAACTTATGTTTGACCTGGATTCTGCCTGTATCCCATAAGGATTGCCGGTTTCGTAAGCTTCGGTATAAAAACAAACCTTGCCTTCCTTTAAGGTGTACATAATTTCAGGTATACTGATTGAATAAATCGAATCGCCTGGCTCTGCAACAGCTATTTCCGAAAATCCGCTTCCTGTATCCATAAAAATGTGATATGATGAAATGGTTCCATTCCATTCCCTGTACCTGTTCCATCTTAGCAATAATTCATCACCTTCTGTTTTATTTTCAAGTATTATGACAGTGGCAATATTCGAGTACCCTACATTAATATTGCATGAGTTTATAGCTGCGAGTCTGTAAGAGTAAACAGTATTTTTCCGGGCGGTATTATCAGTAAATGTCACATTATCGGCTTCAGGTTTGTTAATCAGTGAGATTTGCTGAAATGATCCCGAAAATCCCTGTCGTCTCTCTAAGGAAAAAAGGTCTGTCTCGGATAAGTTATCGATTGTGAAAGAAAGTGAGATTTCATTATTATCGTCAACTGTTGCATAATCAGCATTTATCCATTCGGGTGCTTTCTGTATCCTTACGTTTATACAGCCCCTATTGGAGCACGATTTAAGTCCGTTCTTAAGGGTTGCTTCTATTGCAAAACAGTATTCCGAACCAGTAGAAATATTACCGAAAATGAACTCTGTTGTCTCCGCAGAGGTATGTCCCGCAAGGTAGTATGGACCGGAATTAACTGAAACGAGTATATCATATCCTGTCACTTCTGAAGGCATTGAAGAATATCTGTTCCATTTCAGGTTTATCCTGTTATTACATGTGTCTGTTTGCGTATTTGCATAAATGGTGCTGAGTTCATTCGAAAGGGGACTGATATTGCCGGAATAGTCAATCGCCGCAACAACATAAGATTCGTAATCGTAATAACTTGTTCTCGGCCTATCTGCAGAGTATGATGTGGCACGGGGATCAAAAATAGTGTCAAGTGCATAACCTTCCCCGTTTTTATACAGATAAACAACATATCCTGCCACATCAGGAGAAGAACTTGATATCCAGGTCATTTCAGTGTGGCCGTTTGCAGGGTTGATTGTAACCAGAGTGAATTCAGGTGATTCAGGCGGGTCTTCATCAGCCTGGCCGGCTACCTTAATTGTAAATGCCAGAAGAAATACAAAAGGAATAAGTTCTGCCTTTTTCATTTCATCCTGCTGTTATTTCATAAAGGTCATCAATATTGTAATACAGGTTTGCAAGTCTCATTATTTCTTCGGGAGTAATGGTCTTTACAGAAATCAGCATCCTGTCGAAATAGCTGAAATCCAGGCCGAATTCCCATACCGCCTTGAAACTGTCAGCAATGGCGAAGGGTCCATCAAACATCCTTACCATATCGCCCGACATATAGTTTCTTACTACTTCCAGTTCATCATTTTTTACAGGCTCTTTCTGAAGAAAACTTATTTCCCTGTAAATCTCATCTACCGCAAGGTTAATGTATTGCTTGCCGGTTTCAGTCGAAATGACTTTGTAGCCTGCCTGATCAAGGGATGTCACCGAGGAATAAATGCTATATGTATAACCTTTGTTTTCTCTTATGTTTTTCATAAGCCGCGAACCGAAATAACCCCCCAGGATAGTATTTAGAATTTTAAGCCCCGGATAATCAGGATGACGTTTATTTATCGTTGCAGATCCTATCCTTATTGAAGTCTGGACAGTTCCGGGCTTTTCGATTCTGATTTTCCTTATATCCGAGCCTTTCAGAAAATTCATTGAATTTCCGGCAGGCTGGAATTGACCAGCAAAACCTCCGAAATGTTTTTCGAACAATTGAACCGTATTCTTATGAATCTTTCCCGAAATTATGGCAGCCATATTTCCGGGTTTATAATATTCTGAATGGAAATCTCTAAGAAGATCAGTAGTTATTGCTTCAAAATCCTGTTCTTTTATCTGCTTCCCATAAGGATGGTTATTACCGAATACAGATTCGTAGAACTGGTCACTTGCTATATTCTGAACCTTTCCCCTGGATATTCTGTATCCGGCAAGCCTTTTTTTCATCAGGAGGGTCAGTTCCTTCTCCGGAAAGACAGGGAGAAAAAGAATTTCAACGGCAAGTTCCAGGGCTTTTTCAATATGCCGGTTCAGGAAAAACATGTTTAATCCGGCTGTGTCCCTGTCGGTTGAAAGGTTCTGAAATATCCCGTAATAATCAAGAGTGCTGTTAAGCTCTTCGGCAGTATAATGCTGTGTTCCTTCAGAGAGCATCATATTTGTTGTACCAGCCAGAAGTGGCATGGATTCCTTTGCCATACCTGCTTTTACTACAAACTCAACCTTTGCAATATCCTCAGTGCCAGCATTGATCATATAAAGCGACATGCCATTATTCAATACTATTCTTTCAACAGGAACGCCTGTGGTTGCATTAACACTCTTAACCGGAGGCTGTTTCTTTCTGAAATTATCCATTATCGGGTAAGTTGGTCTGACAGGTAATGCAAAGTCGAACAGTTTTCGGGAGTGAAATACTTATTTACAGTCTCTGTAACCATTTTTTTTGTAACATTTCTGTAGTTCAGGACATCCGTGTTTATCATATCAGCGTTTCCGAGTAATTCATAAATACAAAGGTTCATTGCTTTATGCAGGATATTTGTATTTGAAAGTACCGTTGATGTTTCGTACCGGTTCTTTACTTTTTCTATTTCAGTATCTGAAACCTTTCCGTCCTTTATTTCTTCAACAACTTTAATCAGCTCATTTTCTGCTGTCTTAATATCTGTCCCCCTCATTATTTTCCCGCTTATGATTGCAAGTCCCGGATCGAAATCAGAAGTAATATATGCATTTATTTCGCTGAAAAGGTTAAGTTCCCTGACCAGCCTGTTAAAGAGCCTTCCTGATTCGCCTCCTGCCAGGAGGTCGGTCAGAAGATCAAGTGTATAAAAGTCATCACCGGTCCTTGGCCCGATGTGCCAGGCTTTATAGAGGGCATCTGAAGGAACATTACGCCTCACAGTGATTTCCCTTGCCTTAACCTGTTGAGGTTCTGCAGGAAGGTTCCTAACCTTAGAAGTTCTGCCTGAAATTGAGCCAAACCAACGGTTTGCAAGATCAAATGCCTTGTTGGAGTCAATGTTTCCTGTAAGGGAAAGGATGGCTTTTGAAGGGGCATAGTTCATATTAAAGAAACGCCTGACATCCTCATTTGTGATTTTTTCAATATGTGAGATATCCCTGCCAATTGTTGGCCACCTGTAAGGGTGGACAGTATAGGCAAGAGATCTTAGAATAAGCATCACATCACCATAGGGCTGATTCAGATAACGCTGCCTGAATTCTTCAATAACCACGTTTTTCTGGATTTCCGTTTTCTTTTGTGTAAAGTCAGGGTCAAGCATTCTGTCAGATTCTAGCCAGAAAGCGGTTTCGACGTTTTCGGATGGAATTGTAATATAATAATTTGTTATATCATTGTTTGTAAAGGCATTATTGTCGCCTCCCGCAAGCTGAAGAGGTGTGTCATACTCCGGGATATTGGCTGATCCTCCGTACATAAGATGTTCCAGAAGATGAGCAAGTCCGGTAAGCCCGGGGTCCTCATCCTTCGACCCTGCATCATACAGGATATTCATGGCAGCAAGTGGCGTCGATCTGTCCTCATGCACAATAACCCTCAGCCCATTATCCAGAATGAACTTACTGAATTCTATCATACCCGGGAAAAATAACAAAAAGACAAACTTAGTTAAAATATAGAGAAGGTTTGTTATTGTTTTTATATTTGCATGGTTATGTCAGTTAGCAGTAAACTAAAAAAAAATATTTTCAAATTTCTGGTTGAACCAGGCCAGACACGGCTGGTTTACCTGCTCAGCATACTGGTAGGCATATTGAGCGCCCTGGCAGCAGTAATTCTTAAAAATGCCATTGTCTATACAAACAGGTTACTTATCCGGGGGATTACACCGGAATCTGAAAGTTATTTCTTTATTTTTTATCCTGCCGCTGGAATGCTGTTGACAGTCCTGTTTGTAAAATATATCGTAAAGGACAATATTGGCCACGGTGTAAGCAGAGTTCTGTATGCAATATCCAGGAAAAAAGGCAAACTCAGGACACATAATACCTGGACATCAATAGTTGCCACAACATTGACAATTGGTTTCGGTGGTTCTGTAGGTGCAGAGGCACCTATCGTTCTTACCGGCTCCTCAATCGGTTCAGCCCTCGGGAACTATTTCAGGCTTAATTACCGAAATGTTACATTGCTCATAGGATGCGGTGCTGCTGGTGCAGTAGCCGGAATTTTTAAGGCTCCAATTGCAGGGATCGTTTTTACGCTTGAAGTGCTGTTGCTCGATCTTACAATGTCCTCGATAGTCCCGCTTATGATCTCGGCGGTAACTGCAGCCACTGTTGCATATTTTCTGATGGGTGAAAAAGTTCTTCTGTCATTCCTGGTAATTGAGGCTTTTAACATTAAGAATATCCCATGGTATCTTGTCCTTGGTGCAATAACCGGACTGATCTCTGTATTCTTCTCAAAGACAACACTCTATCTTGAAAGCCAGTATTCAAAGATCAGTAACACCTTTGTCAGGCTATTCACAGGTGGTACAGCTCTGGCTCTTCTTATTTTCTTCTTTCCTCCTTTCTACAGCGAAGGTTATGATACAATCAGGGAACTTCTGGAAGGCCATTCACAGACGATCTTTGGGAACTCTCCATTTAGTGGATTTGGCGGCACATTTACTGTTTACATTTTATTTTTCACCGGACTTATCCTGCTGAAAGCGGTGGCAAGCAGTTCAACCAACGGGGCAGGAGGTATAGGAGGTATTTTTGCCCCAATCCTTTTTGTAGGTGGCATCACCGGTTTTACAGTATATGCCTTATTAAACCACTTTGCAGGAATCGAAATTGCTGATAACCAGTTTGTGTTGGTCGGAATGGCAGGCGCAATGGCTGGAGTAATGCATGCACCACTCACTGCGATCTTCCTTATAGCAGAGATAACCGGGGGGTATGCCTTGCTGATCCCTCTTATCATTACTTCAACAATCTCCTATATAACTGCGAGAACCTTCCAGTCCCATTCCATATATCATGTACAGCTGGCAGAAAAGGGTGAACTTATTACACATGATAAGGATAAGGCCGTGCTGACCCTTATGAACTGGAAAAGCGAAATTGAAAGGGATCTAATAAAGGTCAGTGCAAACAATACCCTCGGAGAACTTGTAAAAGCAATATCCAAATCAAAAAGGAATATTTTTCCGGTCGTTGACCAGTATAATATTCTTGAAGGCGTCGTTCTGCTTGATGATGTCAGAGAAATAATGTTCAGGAGCGAGCTTTATGATACCATCACGGTACGGGAGCTTATGAGGATCCCACCCTCTTATCTTGATGTAAGGGAAAGCATAGAAACTGTAATGGATGCTTTTGAAAAGACAGGAGCGTGGAACCTTCCTGTTCTTGACAGTGGATTTTATGTGGGATTTATTTCAAAATCAAGGTTATACGCCAGATACCGCGAACTTCTTGTCCAGTTTTCAGAGGAATAGTTGGAATATGTTTAAAACAATTTTTATTTTAACATTATATTTGTCGGCGGCATTCGTTACCGGGCTGATCCGGGCGGCAGACCGGTATATTTTATAACCTTCTCAAATACAGCAATTAATAATTTAAATAAAATGAATAGAGACAGCCTCATATTTGACCTTATTGAAAAAGAGAAACAGCGTCAGCTGAATGGTATAGAGCTTATTGCATCCGAAAATTTTGTCAGCCCCCAGGTGCTTGAATCAATGGGCTCAGTGCTTACTAACAAATATGCAGAAGGTTATCCTGGGAATCGTTACTACGGAGGATGTGAAATAGTCGATCAGACTGAACAGATTGCCATTGACAGACTGAAACAGCTTTTTGATGCCGAATATGCAAATGTTCAGCCGCATTCCGGAGCTCAGGCTAATATGGCTGTATTCATGGCTGTCCTGAAGCCCGGTGATACTTTCATGGGACTTAATCTTGCACACGGCGGACATCTTTCGCACGGATCACCTGTTAACTCATCAGGCCTGCTTTACCGTCCGGTTGCATATAATGTAAGGGAAGATAATGGCCTTGTCGACTATGATATGATGGAAGAGCTGGCTTACAGGGAAAAGCCAAAAATGATAATAGGTGGTGCCTCTGCATATTCACGGGAATGGGACTATGAGAGGATGAGAAGAATTGCTGATGCAGTGGGAGCGATCTTTATGGTTGATATGGCACACCCCGCAGGCCTTATTGCTGCAGGGCTGCTTAAAAACCCGCTCAGATATGCCCATATCGTTACTTCGACCACCCATAAAACACTACGGGGACCGCGTGGTGGTATTATCCTTTTGGGGAAAGATTTTGTCAATCCATGGGGGTTGACAACTCCAAAAGGTGAGCCGAAAATGATGTCGGCAATTCTTAATTCATCACTTTTCCCGGGAGTACAGGGCGGACCGCTTGAACATGTAATTGCTTCAAAGGCAGTATCTTTCGGTGAGGCGCTTCTCCCTGAATTCAAACAGTATCAGACACAGGTAAAGAAAAATGCTGCAGTGATGGCCGAGGCCTTCATAAGCAGGGGTTATAAGGTCGTTTCGGGAGGGACCGACAATCACCTGCTGCTTATCGACCTAAGGACAAAATTCCCTGAAATTTCAGGAAAGAAGGTTGAGAACACACTTGTACTTTCTCATATAACCGTCAACAAAAATATGGTCCCGTTCGACAGCCGGTCACCGTTCCTTACTTCAGGGCTAAGGGTAGGTACCCCGGCAATTACAACCAGGGGTATGAAGGAAGAACATATGGGGGTAATTGTTGAACTGATTGATGAGGTGATCTCAAATATTGATAACGAGGCAGTTATTAAAATGGTGGGAGAGAAGGTAATTGCAATGATGAAATCATTCCCGCTGTTTGCCTATTAATGGTATTTCAGGTTAACAGGAAGTTTGGTTGTCTTACCTTAGGATAAAGTTGTAAGTAATTGTGCCTTTCTGGATTACTGGCGCATCAGATTTCGGGTCGAAACGTGCTTTAAGGGCTGCCTCTTTTGCAACTTTCAGAAGATATTCGTTAAGAGTTGTGGATCCTTTTATGCCTGGTATAGCCTGGGTGACCTTCCCGGATCTGTCGACGCTTACCTCAACCACAACTTTGCCTTCTTCCTGATATTCGTAAACTGGTTTTGGCAAAGACTGAAAACCTCTTCCTCCCAGATCATAGGAAATATTACCCTGGTTTCCGAAACCTCCTCCTTCGCCTCTGTTCTTTGAATCGACAGCGCCTGTGGGTACACCCTGGTTGCCGGTTCCTCCTGCTTCTCCTTCACTTTTTGATGTAGTGCCTGCATTTTTGGAATTGGCAAGTGCATCACGGGTCCGGTTCATTATGTCGGCCTGTCTTTTTTGTTCGGCCTCTATTCTTTTTCTTTCCATTTCCTCCTGCTCCTTCCTTTTTCGTTCAGCTTCAATCTGTTCGCGGAGTTTGCGGTCGGCTTCAAGCTTTTCACGTCTTTTCTTTTCTGCTTCGGGATCGACTTTTTTCACTTCAGGAGCCTCTTCGTCATTCTGGGTAATAAGAGGTTCATCAGCCTGCACCTTTGGTGATGCTGCCGGAGGTGGAGGTGATGTCTCTTCCTGTACAGGCGGGGCTGAGGGCTCAATCATACCCAGCCCGGTTTCATCGGTGCCGAAATTCACGAGTATTCCCTCTTCAATTTCCGGAGGTTCAGGAGGGACAAAAGCAACAAATATCAGAAGCGCCAATATCACAATATGCAATATTGAGGTTCCGATTATCCCTTTTTTCCTTTCTGAAGGGATCTTTCGCAGGTCGCTATTTTGGAGAAGTGGCAATTATCAGTTTATAGTTGTTTTTTTGGGCTATGTTAAGTACGGCAACAACTGTTTCGAAAGGTACGTTTTTATCTGCATGCAATGAAATATATGTCTCAGGATTTGCTCCGAGCTTCTGTTTCAGTACAGCCTCGAGAGTCTCAAGAGTTACAGCCTGCTGCTCAACATAATATTTCTGATCGGCCGTTATTGATACAGTTGTCTGAGGCTTTGCAGATGTCTGGGTGCTGCCTTTGGGCAAAAGAAGTTTTAAAGCTGTGGGATGTACAAGTGTTGATGTCAGCATAAAAAATATGAGCAGGTTAAAAACAACATCCGTCATCCCTACAGAGCTGAAATTGATGCTTATTTTATTTCTCGACGATATTGGCATTTTAACGTCCTGTTTTTAATGGTTCATTAAGCACATCCATGAATTCTGTAAGTGTGGCCTCAAGATTGAAGACTACCTTTTCAACTCTCACAACAAGTGTGTTATATGCGAAATATCCGAGTATCCCGACTATAAGTCCTGCTACAGTGGTTATCAGTGCAGTATAGATCCCGTCTGAAAGTAAGGAGACCTCTATATTGTTACCGGCCTGTGCCATGGCATAGAACGATTTCACCATTCCGATTACAGTTCCCATAAATCCAAGCATTGGTTCGGCGCCTGTAATTGTTGCCAGAGTCGGGAAACCTCTTTCGAGTTTGGAGATTTCAAGTTTTCCTACATTTTCGATCGCAGTTGATATGTCCTGCAATGGCCTTCCAAGCCTGCTTATACCTTTTTCAACCATTCTTGCCGAGGGACTGTCGGTCGATTTGCAAAGGGCGGCTGCAGCATCAATCTTACCATCATGAATATAATCCCTGATCCGGTTCATGAAATTTGTATCCTCCTTTGTTGCTTTCCTTATCACATAATATCTTTCAATGAAGATATATGCTGCTACGAGCGACAAAAGAATGATAGGAATCATTACCCATCCTCCCTTAATAGCAAAATCCAGCAGGGTTAATTTCTTGGCGGCTGCTGCCTGTACTGCTGCCGGACCCTCCTGCATTAAGAATTGTTGAAATCCCATATCGTCCTGTTTTATTAATTAATTAGTAAACAATTATTTATCTTCCCCAAACTTTAATTTTTCACGGGCGAAGTTATTAAAAAACGGAAATAAGGGGTATGCTATTATTGAGTGTTAATAACATTATTGCATTATTTATCAACTCTTATTCAACAATTCTGATATCTTCTTCCTTTTTCATATCTGAATTCTGTTTCTTTCTGAAAATATCTGACAGTTTGTTGAAATCCTGCTTGAAGAAAATACCCAGCCCCTGGGTATATGGGGCACCTCGTCCGGTATAGGGATTATTGTACCTGTTGAAAGCCTTGAACCTTATCTTTTCAGTGATTTTGTATTCAATATCAAAATCCCCGCTCAACGGTGTACCTTCTGAGTTGTTTTCACCTCTCACATCAAAGCTGCCGTTGATGGTGACCCTGTCGTTAAGAAGCTGTGTCGAAAGGGCAACCTGAAGCTCCTGCGAGTTAATGTCCTTATTGCCAGGCCTGTAATTGAAACCGACATCAAAATCGTTGCTGATCTGCGAAAGCCAGTTGCTAAGCTGGTTCGAAAGCATTTCAGTTGTTGTTACAGCCATTGCTGAAGTACCACCGGCTGATGAGGCCATGGAGGATGAATATGACGACTGGGAAGGATCCGAGTAAAAGCTGTTCATAACAAGAAGATACAAAAACTGTTTGCTGAGTTCCTCCTGCGTCGTTATTGCATTTCTGAGATATGTTCTTGTTTCTTCATCGGCATTTGGAAGGTAAATGTTGAATCCGACGACAGGATTGAAAAGCTTTCCGGAGAGAATGAGCTGAGGTTCAACAGGTATCCTGGTCTTATACTTTTCATCCTGGAGGATTGGATAAAGTATAGGGTAAAGTGATGTCCTCAGGTTTTTATACCTCGCTGTGAGGTCGATCTCTGCATTTTCCATATTCCCGTTGAAGGAAACTTTTCCTCCGCTTTCAACATCGAATCGCTTGTTAAACAGGTTCTGGAGGGTGAAAAGATAATCTCCCTGATCGATAACATAATCTCCGAAAATTTTGAATTCGCCCTTGTTGTTAAGACTCAGATTAAGTTTCCCTCCACCGCGTCCCCTGATTACATCGCCAGCTTTGGGATCTATAAGGAGCTGAACTTCTGCTTCGGGAGTTACATCAAGGTCAAAATTAAGCTCAAGCGATGAACCTCCACTTCTTTCTGGCAGCCTGGCAGTTTTATCAGCTTCTTTAAGAGATGCTGTGTCGTGACTAATAAATGTTATAAATGAATAGTCGGAAACAGATAACCCTGAATTAAGAGGGATAAAGAACCTGGTCCCTTTTCCCATTCTGGCTGAAATGTCAAATGAAAGTGTATTTGTTGTACTTTTAATAGTTGTAACTCCTGATGCATAGACAGTTCCGTAAAACATACTGTTGTCCTTCTGCGTGGTATTAAGCACCAGGCAGTCATTCTTGTCCATATTTACCGTTAAATCGACAGTATAATTCTTGAAATTCCTGTGTAAGATCTCCCCCGAAATAGTGGCAGAATTTCCTTTTTCATCGAAGACTTTTGAGTTCCTGAATTTTATACCGGTTCTGTCGAACTTTATGGAGTCGTTTAGTTTGAATCTTGTTTGAAGATAATTAATTTTCATTGAGGTATTTTCAGCCATAAGCGCCCCATTGAGAACAAGTTCATCAGGTCTTCTTGTTAATGTAACCTTCCCTGATGCTGTTCCGGATATTTCCGAGGCAAAGAAGTTGAGCAGAGGATTCAGGCCCGATATAGGTAGTTTGGAAGCTACACCATTAAGCAGTAGAAGCTTTTTTTCCGGATCATAGAAACCTTTTATTTCGATATTCCTTTTACCGTCAAGATTGTTATAAAGATTAATATCAGCAACCTTGCTTCGTGAATTCCATGCTGATAATAATGAAACATCGCCAAATTTCTCTCCAAGAAGAGAGAAGTCATTTATCCTGACATTGCTTTCAATCAATGGATTCTTAAGTGCTGAGGATATAAGCACATTACCGTTTACTGTACCTCCCGGATTAAGGAGCATACCGGTGCTCTGAACTTCCTGATCCTTTTCTCCAAGGTGTCCGAGCGGACTTAGTTCAATGCCTCTGAAAAGCAACTTAAGGGTGTCGGAGGAATTCTCAGAAACTGTTCCGTCGACTGCATATGAATTGTATCTGCTTGCAACAATAAACTTATCGATCCGGGTAACATTTGAGTCTAAGGTAATTACTGACTGTTTAACCTTCCACAGATTGTTTTTGTTATAGATATTTGTCGAGTCGATTTCAATTCTAAGCACAGACCCGCTCTTTCCATCTCCCTTTCTTAAAAACTCACCCCTGGCTATGAATTCTCCTCTGCTCATAATTTTATCCCTGTTATCCCAGTCGAGCCTGAGCTGAAAATTATCGGGTCTCGTATAAAAACCTATCCTGAAATCTTCAAGCTCCTGCTGTCCCATTAGGCTGAAGCCTGAGCTATTCAGGTCAGCCCTGAATTTATCTCCTGAATATTCAGCGTCAATCGCCAGCTCATTAAGGATGTTGTTCCTGAAGTTCAGTGTTTTTGCTTTGGCTTGAAACCTGAAAAGACTATCCTGGTATACAGCTCCTTCGATAGTGGCTTTTTCTGAAAGAATGAGCTTTGTCCTGAAGAGTCTGTTTATCTTATCCGTATTCTTGAAATTCAGGGAAAAAGTGAATTCATTCCCGGGACCTTTTTTAGCCTGTACGGGAGGTCTGAATTTCGATGGCATAAGTGAAGCAAGTGCTTTCCTGACAGAGGTTCCGATTTCGCTGAATTTATAATAACCCCTTAGGTCAGCGTCCATGAAATCGGTTCTTATCGAAATTGTCGGTTTACCATTTTCGTTAAACGCTTTCAGCGAGAAATCATAAAGGTCGAGTTTGTTGCCATATTTTGTCAGTGTTGAATTCAGCATTTTTATTTCTCCGAAAATATTATCGAAGTTGTTGCCCCTGAAGTTTGCTGTAAGAAGAGCAGAAAGCCTTGAAGTTGAATCCTTTTTGTCAACATTCAGTTTATAAAGATCCGATTTGCCAAGGTTAAGTGTGAAATCAAACTCAGGGAGGTCGTTGCTGAAATTAAACATCCCAAGAAGGTCAAGTTTAATGTTGTCATCGGAGATTTTAATACTACCGTCCCATGTTTTTTCCGTAAATAGTCCGTCAAGTTGTACATCTCTGTATACATATCTGTTCACCTCGACACTATCAATTTTTCCGGAAATGCTACCTGATATTTTATTTCCTGTAGTGGCAAATCCGTCAACATTTGTGACCATACTGAGCTTTCCGAGCAATTCAGTGTTGTCAGTCAGCTTTCCCAGGTCAATGTTTGTTCCCTTTACAAGTCCTTTTACCCTGAACTTGCTTTTCCCCTCGGGCCTGAATGAAATATCTGTGCTCAGGTTTCCGGTTTCGGATCCCAGCCGGCCATAGGTGACAAAATCAGTAGTAAAACCTGTAAAGCTTCCGGTAAATGAAATATTGCCTAATTTGTAAAATATGGGAGGAAATCCGGGTCCTTTACCCTGGCCTGACTTCAGCTTTTCGAAATCCTTTGCGTTGGTTGTGAAACTATTAACACCAATATGTATAAATGTGTCCTCTATTCTTGGAAGCCCTGAAAGGTCAAAATTGCAGTCGAGGGAACTGTAATCTCCGTATGAAATTTTTAAGTTTCGTCCCTTTAGTTCAGAAAGACTGCCCGATATCCTTCCCGACAATTCGACCCACCCGGTGAAAATATCAAGTGAAGGGACAAAATATCTTAGATCGGCACTGCTTATTGATGATTTTCTTAGAACTATGTCGAGTCTTACATCATCCTTGAAATTCCGGAATGATCCTGTTGTGTCAGCATCAAGGACAATTCTGTCGGCATTAATTATTGAACTGTCGAGATAAAGGAATACATCCCTGAAAATTTTATCTTCACTGGCCAGAATAACCTTGCTGTTCATGCTCCGGACCAGAAATCCCTTTGATTCAGTGAATCCAAGGTCGGTGACAGAAAATGTGACGGAATCATCAAGTATCCTGAAATCTTCAACATTTCCGTTAATCCCTTTCAGCCTGAGATGGCTGAAATCAATTCTGTCGTTTAGGTCTTTTGAATTCCTGTCAATAAGTCTGAATGATCCGTCCTTCAGGGTAATCTGTTTAAATGAAAGAGAGGTTTGTGTTTTTCCGGACGATTTACCGGGGCCTGAAAGCAGCTGAAGATAACGGTCAAGATTCAAGATTCCCGATGTATCTGTAACAAGCGAAAACTCAGGTTTCAGAAGTCCGACATGCCCGAATCTGAATATGGTCCTTTTTAAATTTAACCCGGTTATCCCGGCAGTCATGCCGGCTGCATAAATCATGGTATCCTGATTATGATCCTTTATAAGGAGGTCCCTGATCTCAATTTTATTAAAGAACTTATATTCAAACCTTCCTATGGAGACTGTCGACTTGATCTCCTCCGAAATATGACCGGTAATCCTTTTTACTATAAAAGTCTGAACTTCAGGGATCCTGAGGATTAGGGAAAAAAAGGTCGGGACCAGTATCAAAATACCGATCAGGATCATCAGATACTTAAAAGATTTTTTAATAGTTTTGAGCATTCAAAAACATGTAAAAAACCAATATTCAAAATAACCTAAAATATACGTAAAAATCAAAGCTCTCCATGGGAGTCACAATACTTGCCATAGAATCGTCGTGTGACGATACTTCATCAGCCGTTCTGAGTGACGGTTACATCCTTTCCAATCTTATTGCAGGTCAGGAAATTCATATGGCTTATGGCGGTGTGGTTCCCGAGCTTGCCTCCAGGGCACATCAGGCAAATATTGTGCCGGTAACCGATTTGGCACTGAAAAGAGCCGGCGTGACTGTCAATGATATTGATGCAGTGGCTTTTACAAGAGGTCCGGGTCTTCTCGGATCACTTCTTGTTGGCACTTCCTTTGCCAAAGGTTTTGCTCTCGCACGTAAAATACCGCTTATTGAAGTCAATCATTTGCAGGCTCATGTACTTGCACATTTTATTCTGGAAAAAGGAAAGGAAAACCATATTCCCTCATTTCCTTTCCTTTGCCTGCTGGTGTCGGGTGGCCATACCCGCATAATACTTATGAAGAGCCACCTCGAAATGCAGGTTCTTGGAAATACTATCGATGATGCTGCAGGTGAAGCCTTTGACAAATGTGGTAAGATTATGAATTTTCCCTATCCTTCAGGCCCTCTAATTGACAGACTGGCTGCAACAGGTAACAAAAATGCATTCAGATTTGCAGAACCTCATGTAAAAGGTCTCGACTTCAGTTTCAGCGGACTAAAGACAAGCTTCCTGTATTTTCTTCGCGACAGGCACAAGGAGGAGCCTGATTTCATTGAAAAGAACAAAGCTGATCTTTGCGCATCCCTCCAGAATACAATAATTACAATCCTCATGAGTAAGCTGGTAAAGGCCTCACAGATGACAGGGATAAAAGAAGTTGGGATAGCAGGAGGTGTTTCTGCAAATTCAGGTCTTAGAAATGCCCTTTTGACAGAAGGGAAGAAGCGGGGATGGAATATCTTCATACCTCATTTCAGCTATTCGACAGATAATGCTGCAATGATCGCCATTGCGGGTTATTACAAATACCTAATGGGCGATTTTGCGAACCAGGATGTCGTTCCGCTCGCCCGATACTGAATCACTAAAACAGTATAAATGAAAAGCAAAGATCTTTCATTCCTTGTCCTCGGAGCAGGAGCGATCGGAGGAATAACCGCCGCCCTCCTTAAAAAAAACGGGTATGATGTAGAAATCCTTTGCAGGGATAAGGAATATGCATCTCTTATTTCAGAAAATGGATTATCGATAAGCGGGATATGCGGCAGTTTTTCCATCCGGGTCCCTTCATTCTCTTCTGCATCAGACATCCGGGGCAAAAAGGACATAATACTTCATGCAACTAAAGCGACAGATATGTCAGTTGCGTTGAAGGAAGCGCTTCCTGTCCTGAAGGATTCGGGATACGTGGTTTCAATGCAGAACGGGATCTGTGAAGATGAACTGGCTTCTGTTGCAGGTTCTGAAAAAATCATAGGATGTGTAACCGGTTGGGGCGCTACAATGGAATCAAGAGGTGTACTGTCAATGACCTCTGCCGGAGATTTTATCCTTGGGTACCCGGCAAAACCGCCAGATGATTTCCTTGATATTCTCTCCGAGGCCCTTTCTGTAATTGTACCGGTCAGAACGACTGACAATATCATGGGTCATCTGTATTCCAAGCTTATAATCAATTCATGCATAACTTCCCTGGGCGCCATATGTGGCCTTTACCTGGGAGATATGCTCAGGATCAGAAAAGTCAGGAAGATATTCATAGAAATAATCAGAGAAGCCGTAATAGTAGCTGATAAGATGGGAATTAAGATTGAAGTTTTTGGCGGCAGCCTGGATTTCAGGAAGTTCCTTGCCGGGAAAAGCCTTATCCCACAACTCAGGAGGCATGTCCTTATCAGATTTATTGGATTTAAATACAGACGGCTTAAATCATCAAGTCTTCAGTCGCTCGAACGGGGGAAAAAGACTGAAATTGATTACCTGAATGGTTATATAGTTCGTAATGCAATGAAATATAATCTGAATGTACCCGTTAATTCAGTAGTTGTGGATATGATACATG
>Ga0172371_10001362_pt1 | contig 38756 bp, 34 predicted proteins | sample Lak12m_FD_114543 | JGI IMG/M metagenome (GOLD analysis project Ga0172371, IMG submission 114543) | Freshwater microbial communities from Kabuno Bay, South-Kivu, Congo - kab_022012_12m | ecosystem: Environmental > Aquatic > Freshwater > Lake | place: Democratic Republic of the Congo: South-Kivu... | reverse complement strand
CGCCAGGTGATGAACACCTGGCGCCCCGTGTTTATCACGGGGCGAACTCTATTTAGGTTAAAATTACTTAGAATTAAACTGTTGTGCCCTCACTGAGACTCGAACTCAGAACCAACTCCTTAAAAGGGAGCTGCTCTACCAATTGAGCTATGAGGGCTGGCCTCGCCAGAAGCGAGGAATTACTCTAATTATACTAATTATTCTAATTATACTAAATAATTTTAAAATTATCAATACCCAAAAACTTAGTCATTAGACATTGTTATTTGATTAGGTCAATTAGAAATTAGGTTAATTAGTCATTTACAAACCTTCCTCTTTTAGCTTTTCGAGTAATTCTTTCTGTTTTTTAGATAATTTCTTGGGTGTTCGAATTCTCAATTCTATGTATAAGTTTCCTCGCCCAAATCCTTGAAAATGCGGTATTCCCTTGCCTGAAATTTTTAATATTTTACCAGATTCTGTTCCTTCTGGAACTTGCAAAAGCAATGACGTGCCATCTAGTGTTTTTATTTCTATTTCATCACCCAAAGATGCTTGTGGGAAGCTTATTTCGGTTTTGGCAAACAAATCATCCCCCCTTCTCTCAAATACCGGGTGTTTGATAATAAAAACTCTTATAAACAAGTTTCCAGATTTTGCATTTTTCTTACCCGCATCACCCTTGCCTTCAAGCTTTATTACTTGGTCAGAATCTATTCCAGCTGGAATGCGAACTTCTATTGTTTCGTGGCCTTTGGTTCTGCCTTCACCCTTACACACATTACATGGTTTTTCTGGGCTTGTGCCTTCACCTCTACAAGCTGGACAAACAGCTAAACTGGTAAAAGATCCAAAAGGAGTTTTTCTAACTTGTTGCACTTGGCCTGTGCCTCTGCACGAAAAACATTCTTTAATTTTTGTTCCTGGTTCTGCTCCATTGCCAGAACATCTGTGGCAAATAACTTGTTTTTCTAAATCAAATTTTTCTATGTTGTCTTTCAAGGTTTTCTCTAAAGGAATTTGTAACTCAATTTGAATATCCTTACCCTTTTTAGAATCCTTTTTTGATGCTCTTGCTCCAAATGGACCGCCACCACCACCGAAGAATTCAGAAAATATATCACCAAGATCATTCATATTAAATTCTGCTCCTTCACCAAAAGGATTTCCATTGCCCCAGCTCCAGCCACCACCCTCGAAAGGATTTGGGCCAGCACCATTTTCAAATACTCTACCAAACTGATCATATTGTTGGCGCTTATTTGTATCTGAAAGCACCTGATAGGCCTCATTTATCTCTTTAAACTTCTTTTCATCTCCGCCCTTATCAGGGTGATGCTTATGAGCCAACTTATGAAAGGCTTTTTTTATTTCATCTTGAGTAGCACCTTTTGCCACTCCAAGAACTTCATAATAATCCATTATTTTTCTTTGACGGTGGCTTCTTCGGGGCCATTGTCTTCTTTTTTGGTTTCACCGGAATTTTGTTGGGGGCCGGCTTGCTTATATAATTCGGCGCCGATTTTTTGTACGGTTTGTGACAAGTCCTGTGTTTTTGCCTTAATATCTTCTATATTATCAGTTTTTTGAACTTCTTTCAAAGCACTCATCTTGCCCTCAAGAGTTTTTTTATCTTCTGGTTTTATTTTATCACCTGCTTCTCTTATAGTTTTTTCGCAAGTGTAAACCAAAGCATCAGCAGAGTTTTTAATTTCTATAACTTCTTGTTTCTTCTTGTCTTCAGAAGCATGCATTTCTGCATCTTTTTTCATACGCTCAATTTCTTCTTTAGAAATACCAGCTGAACCCTCAATTCTAATTGACTGTGATTTATTTGTGGCTTTATCTTTTGCCGAAACATTCAAAATTCCGTTAGCATCAATGTCAAAGCTTACTTCAACTTGTGGAACGCCTCTTGGAGCTGGCATAATTCCATCTAAAATAAACCTTCCCAACGTTTTATTATCTGTAGCCATTGGTCTTTCGCCTTGTAACACATGAACTTCAACACTTGGCTGATTATCTGCTGCAGTAGAAAACACCTGGCTTTTTGCAGTGGGAACGGTTGTATTTTTTTGAATTAAAATTGTATTTACTCCACCGAATGTCTCTATTCCAAGTGAAAGCGGAGTCACATCAAGCAAAAGTACATCTCTTACTTGTCCCTGCATAATTCCACCCTGTACGGCGGCTCCCACAGCTACCACTTCATCTGGGTTAACTTCTTTGTTTGGTTCTTTGCCAAAATATTCTTTTACCATTTGCACCATTTTTGGCATTCTGGTTTGTCCTCCAACCAAAACAATTTCATTTATATCTTTTGGTGCCAAACCAGCTTGTTTCATTGTGGCCTTTACAAGTTCAATAGATTTATCTAAATAATCATGTACCATTTCTTCTAATTGAGCTCTTGTAAGCTTATATAGTAAGTGCTTTGGCCCAGATGCGTCTGATGTAATAAACGGTAAATTAATTTCTGTCTCAAGAGAGCTAGAAAGCTCAATCTTTGCCTTCTCTGCTGATTCCTTAATACGTTGTAGAGCCAAATTATCTTTTGCCAAATCTACTCCATTTTCTTTTTTAAATTCCTTTACAACCCAGTCCATAATGCGTTGGTCAAAGTCATCACCACCCAAGTGTGTATCGCCACCAGTTGCTTTTACTTCTATGGTATCGGTTCCTACATCTAATATAGAAATATCAAATGTTCCGCCACCAAAATCATAAACTACAATTTTTTCATCTTTCTTTTTGTTCATTCCATAGGCCAAGGCAGCTGCAGTTGGTTCATTTATAACTCTGTCTACCTTAAAACCTGCAATTTCACCTGCTATTTTGGTTGCTTTTCTTTGTGAATCATCAAAATATGCAGGGCATGTAATAATTGCTTCTGTAATTGTTTCACCAAGCTTGGCTTCGGCATCTGCTTTTAATTTTTGTAAAATCATAGCCGAAATTTCTGCTGGGTTTAACCATTTATCTCCAAATTTTACATCTACTCCGCCGTCTGCTGATTCTCTTATTTCATAAGGCATTAATTTTTTATCTCTTTGAACTTCGGCATCTGTAAACTTTCTTCCAATTAATCTTTTTACAGAATAAATGGTGTTGTGAGGGTTTGTAACTGCTTGTCTTTTTGCCAAAACTCCCACTACCCTTTCCCCAGATTTTGAAAGCGCCACAATAGACGGCGTAGTCCTAGCACCCTCTTTATTTTCAATAATTTTTGCCTCGCCACCTTCCACCACCGCCATCGCGCTAAATGTTGTTCCTAAATCTATTCCTAATATTTTTGCCATATGTTTTTTTATTTAATTTTTTAATTATTAGTATTATTATTTATTGGTATTGTCTATTTGTTGTTGTAAGCTGTTTAGTAAGCTGGCCGATTGTGAAATTTTAGAAAGCGAAACGATTGTTTTGCTGGCCACATTATAAATTCCATATAACGCAAATATAACTATTATTAATATAATTATTTTTAAAATTATATTCATATTTTTTAGGCGTTACGCATCATAACGTACTCGCCAATTAATTTACCTTTATATTGAATATGTTTTGGAAGTTTTGCGACAATTTTAAAACCATTTTTCTTATATAAAGCTATAGCTGGCTTATTATTTTCCAAAACTTCTAATCGAAAAATCTTCGGGGTAGGTTTTAATTGTTTTTTTGCTAATCTCATAACCTCTGGCATCATATAACTTCCCAACCCAACTCCCCTATAACCATTTCTTATAGCTATACCAAATCTTGCAATGTGATTTTGTTTATAAGGCATAAGTTCAAAACTTGTGTTGGCCACAATTTTCTTACCGTCTTTGGCTATAAGATATATTTTCTTGCACGCTTTTGTTTTTTTGACTGCGTCTTTAACAAAACCTAATTCTTGTTTTAGGGTCTTCTTCACGTTCATTAAAATCTTGGCATCTTCTGCAATAAGGCAGTTTATAAAATCCATGTACTCTTTAGCACATTTTAAATCCTTTTGGCTAAGCGGTTCTATTGTTAATTTTTTATCTCCGAAAGTTTTTGTTACCATGTTATTTGCTTAATTTTATCCCGAAAATGGCTTCGCCATAACGAGATCAGTGTTCACTTCGTTACCCTGACTTTTGCGGGGCGAATTAATTTTTCGTGCATTGTGTAACCCTTTTGAACTTCTTCGGATACAACTTCCCCATCACCATCTACAGCTTCCATAATGACTGGATCAAATTTTTTGCCCAAAACTTCTATTGGTTTAATTCCCTCTTTTGCTAAAAAATCCTCTAATTGTTTTTGTATTTGTAATACTCCAGGATCTTTTACGTGGTTTGCTGCCAAACATAAATTATCTAAAACTGGTAATAGATTTAAAATAATTTCTTCATTGGCATATTTTACTAGCTGACCAATGCGCTCAATTTCATCTTTTTTGTAGTTTATAAAATCAGCGCGTTCCCTTTTCCATCCATTTAAGTATTCCTCGGACTTTTTTTTGAGCTCTTCAAGCTCATTTGTTTCTATATTTGGTTCTTGTGCCATTTGTCTAAAATATTAAGAATATTAAATATATTATCTTGTTCTAATGCGCGCATAATTTCTTGCATGTGGCGCATTTCGCGTTCCATTTCTTCATGCGCCTCGCGCACTTGTTGCATAATAAAATTTTCTAATTGATTCTGTCTTTCTATTTCCAGTTTTTGGGCAAAATATTGGTAAGCTCTTTGAGTTGGTATTCTACCTGCCGAAGTGTGTGGTTGGGTTATAAAACCTTGTTCAGTTAAAGCTTGCAAATCATTTCTAATTGTGGCTCCGCACACATCCAAAGAACAAGCTTTTTTTAAAGCTTTTGAGCTTACAGGTTCTGATGTCAAAATATATTCTTTAATCAGAAAATCCAATAATTTTGCTTGTCTTGCAGTTATCATAATTTAGTATATTTCTATATTAGCAAAATTAGCAATCTCGTGTCAAGAGTGCTAATTGTCCACACAAAAAAATACGGCGGATTAATCCGCCGTATAAAACATTTTTTAGTTTATTTTTAATAAATCAACTACAAATATTAAAGTTGAATTGGCAGGAATTAGGTCTCCAATTGCCGAAGCTCCGTATCCTAATTCTGGTGGAATTGTGAGTTTTCTTTGCTCACCAACCTTCATGCCAGCCACCCCAAGCTCCCAACCTTGAATAACTCTATTTTCTCCAAGAGTAAATGAAAATGGTTGATTTCTATCAAATGAAGAATCAAACTTTTTTCCATCAACTAATGTTCCTGAATAATTTACTGTAACAGTGTCCCCTTTTTTAGCTTCTGTTCCTGAACCTTGTTTTAAAATTTCTACATTCATACTTTGAATATTAAATTTGCTTGGACCTGTGGCAACTTTTTCTTTTGGAATGGCAACTATAATTGCCAATGCCACTAGCACCAGAACAACAATTACTAATAATACTAATATTTTTTTATCCATATTTTATTTATTTTTAATAATATTTAATTAATTATAAAATTATTTAATTTATTTTACAATACTGCCTGCGGGCACTTCTTTGTCTGGGTGTAATAAAACTGGGCTTCCGTTGTCTGATGGGCACAATATCATTCCTTGCGATTCTAGGCCCTTTAGCATACGCGGAGCCAAATTATATGCAAATGGACATTCTTTACCCAAAAGCTGTTCTGGAGCGTAAATTTTGCCTATACCAGCTAATATTTGGCGTTTTATTGCTTGTCCTGACTCATCTACGCCAAAATCTACCTCTAGCTTAATTAGTTTGTCTGATCCCTCTACTCTTTCAGCTAAAGTTATTTTTCCTACTCTTATATCTAATTTTATAAAATCTTCAAAATTTATTGTTTCCATAATTTTTATTTAATCATTTTACGCAAAGCGCAAAATTCACAATTTTTATTATCGCATGTTTTATCCCAAAAATCCAAATTTAAAATTTCTTTTGAGATATTTTTTATTTGTGTTGTTAATTCAGCAACCATTTTCGGTGTAATAGTGAAAAGCTCTTTATGATAATTTCCTTTCTCATCTGGTTGCACAAAATCTATTTCTCCTGAAACCATTTTATATTTGTTGTCTAAGTAATTATTTAAAAGAATATTATAAAATGTAAGCTGTCGTAAATAATCTCCAGTGCTAGTTTTATTTAAACCAAGTATTTCGTTACGAGATTTTGGCTTGCCCGTTTTATAATCAACAACATTTACTTGGCTATTGTCATTTAAAACCTCTATCTTATCTATTTTTCCATTTATAGAAATATTTTCATCTATTTGAACTCTTTTTATATTAAATTCATTTAAAATATTGGTTTTCCAGTCTTTATGATAAAAATTGTAATACCCAGCTAAATCTTTTTGTCCTTTTTCAAGCATTTCTGTGTATTCATTTGTAGGAATTGGCCAACTTGCTAACGACTCTTTAAATCTTTTAATTAAATAATCTTTATTTGGTTGTTTGTTTTCAATAAGCGCATCAAAATAATTGCTTAACGCCTGATGAACAGCTGATCCCAAAATCATATATTTGTTTTGCGCGCCAGGAATTCTTATTAGGTTTGAAAAGAAATATTTCCATGGGCAAGACAAATAATTATTTAAAGCAGTCACAGAAAGACCATTTTTTATAAATAACTGATTTAAAAATTCTTTTTCTTTAAGTTTTGGCAATTCTGCTGATTCTTTAGCATATTCTATATTGTTTTCATTTTTATCTAAACTCATCTCGGTTTTATCTAATTCAAAAACATTAATAAATTCTGGTTTAATTTCTTTTACAAACAAGCTTGGCAGGTTCTCTCTTCCATCATTATTTTTTTCTGCATAAGTAATTGTAATATGTTTCTTTGCGCGCGTTAAAGCTACGTAAAATAAATTCCTTTCATCTTCATCATCATCGTCAACAAAATCTTCATCTATTTTATTAAGTAATAAATAAACCTCTTCTGGAAGCTTTATGTTGTTATGAATCCTACGAGAACCCCAGTTACCCTTAACAGCATTTACAATGTAAACATAATCAAACTCAAGCCCTTTAGATTTGTGGGCCGTCATAAGCCTTACTCGACCGGTGGCATAGTTAAATCCCTTACTTTTAACTGAGACATTATGCTCTCTTAAAACGTCTAAATATTCAAAAAATTTATCTAATGAATAATCTTTATGGTTGGCAATCAAGGTTTTTATTTGATCAAAAAATACGCCAAGTTTTTGAATTTTTTCAGGAGCTAGTGGATCAGATAAAATTTTTGCCAATAAACCCGAATCTCTTATTATGCTTTCTAAAACAATAACAGCGTTCTTATTATGCGCTTGTTTTTTCCATTTAGATATTTTTTGGTAAATTTCCTGGAGTTTTTCAACATTTTCTATTTTAGCTTCTTGTAACAGCTCTTTTGATTTTAATAAGTCGTAAATACCCATTCCTGCTCTATTAAAGCTTGCAAGTTTATAAACATCTAAAGGTTCAATTTCAAAAATATCTAAATATAAAAGCTCTACCAATTCCCTATCACTTCCAAATTTCTGTATGGCTTTTAAAATAATTAAAAGTTTTTTTATATCTTGATCTTCTAATATATCTTGGTCAGATTCAATAGTAAAAGGTATGTCAAATTTTCTAAAAAATCTGGCAATATCAAAAACCTCACGGTTTTCTCTATATAAAACAGCAATTTGGTCTGGTTTTTGTCCATTTTTAATTAGTTCCTTTATTTCCTTAGCAACAAAGCAATTCTCTGATATTTGGTTTAAAAATGGTCTAATGTTTATTAAATTTTCCGCATTTTTTGAATTAGCTAAGAGTTCTACAGATTTTGGTTTTAGACTGTGCGAAGCGTTTAAAATGGTTTGCGTGGACCTATAGTTATGTTTTAAGGAAATTTCTTTTAAACTTGGATATAATTTTTTTAAATATAAAAAGTTTTCTGAAGAAGCTCCTTGAAATCTAAAAATTGCCTGCTTTTCATCTCCTACAATAAAAATATTTGGGTTTTTGTGATAGTTTGCCAAAAGCTCTAAAATTTTGTTTTGAGCGTTGTTGGTGTCTTGGTGTTCATCTACTAGTAAATATTGATATTGTTCTTGTAAAATTAATAATAAATTATTGTTTCTTTCTAGAGCTTTTTTTACTTCAATAATCATATCGCTAAAGTCATAAAATCTAAATTCTCTTAAATTTTCTTGGTACTTTTCATATATAATGGTCAATTCTTTGTTTCTTTCAATATCCTTCTGCAAAGTAATGTATTTGCCTTTCATTTTACCCTTGTGGGCGCCTTTCTCGTGAATTAAGTCATTAATTGTTCCAAAGTTTTCTGCCTGTTTTATTACTAATTTTTTAAAATCTTCTGGTAAAAAACCTTGTTGTTTTAAGTCTCCTATTGCATGAATAATTGACGGTATATAATAATAGTTGTTACCCCATGGTTTTAATGTGTTAAAATTTGAATTATCTAAAATATTTCTTATAACGTTTATTTGATCAACTCCTGAAATATTTGTAGAGCCTATAATATGCGGAAACTCGTCGGGGTAATTTTTGATTATGTTGTTTGCAAAGCCGTGAAAGGTTGTAATTTCAACTCTATATGCCATAGTTCCTATAATTTCACCCAAATTTTTTCTCATTGAGGCAACGGCAGATTCTGTAAATGTAAGAGCTAAAATAGCTTCTGGCGGAATATCGGTTTTATCTAAGATATTGGCAATTCTCATTGTTAACAAGTGGGTTTTTCCTGTCCCAGGGCCAGCAATAACCATTATTGGGCCTTCTATTTCGTCAACTGCCAGCTTTTGTTCTGGATTTAAGCGATTATATAGCGTATTAAATTTTTCCTTTAAATCTTTATTCATATTCTATGTTTTTATATAATACCATGATTTTTTGCAACAAAAAAGCTTGAGAATCTCCCAAGCCTAAAAATCAGCCGGGCATGCCGACGGCCAGACAGAATTCTGGCATAATCGATCCGCTTACGCTAGCAGAATTTATGCCGTCCTCGTTCAAATGTAGTCCGCATGGACCAAAACCTTCCACAATAACTGGTTTAACTGCAACATGAACACCATCACGAAACTCGGAATGCTCACATTCTATGCGTAGGAAAACTCCGGTCTCAAATGGCAATTCAATGTTTGCTCCCATATGCTTTAAAACGCCTAGCAGATCTTCAAGCGTAACTTGCCATGGTGGCTCAAAATCTGATGGATCAAATATATCACGGGCGTAAACTTTGGCCAGCTTTATATTTGTAGGAGTCTTAACCCTGTTTCTTACCATATGATGAATTTCTTCCTCAAGGTATCTTGCAGTGGTGTTAACTCCCCTGTCATCTAGAAGCTTAAGGAAATCCTTTGTTTCACGCGGAATAGTTAACCCAATTGCGATAGTATGCCACAATGTAAGTTCTGGTATTTTCATAATCTTCCCCCTTTCGTTTTGTTGTCAAAGAGTACGGTTTCAATTTAATCAAAAAAGCGCCTGTTGTCAAGCGCTTTTTCTTTAAAACAATTTTAAAACTATTTTGTTGGTTCAGGTGCAACTTTTGGCTCTGGTGCCAATTTTGGTTGCTCTGGTCCAACTTTTGGTGTTGGGATCATTTTTTTGTCTTTCGGCTTTATTAATTCTCCTTGACCTTTGTAGCCTCTATTTTAGCAAGATTAAACACCCCAGTCAAGACTTATGCACATCAAAAGACTGTTGCTAAAAAAACAAAAAAGTGATAGTATAAATTGTATTGCGAGGTCGTCTAATGGTAGGACATGGCCCTTTGGAGGCTAGTATCTTGGTTCGAGTCCAGGCCTCGCAGCAAAAATTTTCTACTTTAAAACTGTTTGGCCGTTAGAGTCCAAATAAAATTTTAGTTCCTCAAAATTTAAAGACTTGTCTTTTGGGTCAATAAACATTTTTACCCCCAATCCATTTCTTACATTTTCTTCAAAGTATTGGTCAAATATAAAGTTTCCTAAAGAATAGTAAATTTTTTTTCCTTTATATTCTTCAGAGTTTTGTATTACGTGTGGATGTGAACCAATAATTGCGTCTGCTCCTGCGTCAATAAACTTGTGTGCTATTTCTACCTGTTGTTTGCTTGCCGTAGTTTTATATTCTAAACCCCAGTGGCAATAAACAATTATAATATCTGAAAAACCTTTAGCTTTTTCAATTTCGGTAATTACAGAAGCGGTCTCATTTGTAACTGCCGAAAATTCGTTATAGCTTATAAAAGTTATTTTTATGCCTTGTATTTGAGTTGATATACTACGCGAACCTCCTGGTTCTCCAAAATAATCAATATTTGCCTTATCTAGGTAGTTTTTTGTAGATAAAACACCTTGCTGTCTAAAATTTGATATATGATTGTTTCCCAAGTTAACAATTCTTATGTTTTGGTTAAATAATGTGGTAGCTAAGCTTGGATCAAAGGTAAAAACGTAATTATTTGGACTTTCGGGCACAGTTCCAAAGCTAACTGATTTGTTTTGTGTAATAGGACCCTCTAAATTAGCAACAACTAAATTATTTTTTAATAACAAATCTTCTATTTTTTTAAATATAAATTCATTACCACCGTTTTTTTCTGCAAAATACCGTATTCCGCGGTCAAACATTAAGTCTCCAACAAACAAAATATTTACTTTTGGATATTCAGTAATGCTATTTTCAAAGCTATTTATATTTGGTTTAGAATAATAAACAACCGCTGTGATAGCAGCGGCTGTAATTATTATAATGACAATTATTGACAAATACTTGAGGCTGTAAGACATTTTGCTTTACCTAGTACACCCTTACTGCTCATGCAAACATAACTTCCGTCTGGTAATTTAGCAGAAACGCAGTAAGCACTTCGTTGCGCAAAACAAGAAATACTTGATGCGCCCGCGGTTGTGGCGCTTGCAAGGGTGTCAGTTAAGGATTTTGATTTACACAACGAGTAAAAGCTTTTGTTAGTTGTAAAAAATTGAGCAGCTAAACCATCAACTGACAAAAAAGCTGATTTTATTTTATTTATTTGCCTAGCAGGTCCTATTAAATCTTCTAAATTCTGGCTTTCAGCTGGTTCTTGAATAGTGATAGGTTTATTTATATCAGAATTAATAACTTCTACTTTAATTTTTAAGTTACCGGCCATATCTTTGTCTCCAAATACCGAAAACTTTGCTAAGTCAATGTCTTTATTTAATACAGATTTATACATAATTTTATCAGTTTTCCCAATCCAGACATCATAATCTATATCACCAATATAATTAACAAAAACTCCAACCGTAGCAGAAAAAATGCCTTGTATCATTGTTATTTCCTGTTCAGATAAATTTGATTGCCCGGCTTTTAATTGCTCTTCTAATATTTTGCTAATAAAAGTAGTTAATTTTTCTTTTGATATTTTAAGAGTATAATGATATGTAGATTTTCCATTAATACTTTCGTCAGCAAGCTGTTTTGTTACAGAAAAAATCTTTTGACCTACAATAATGTTTTGAACTTTTTTAATTATTTCAGGATCATAAGTAATATTTTCTGAACCAACCATAGAAACTTGTCCTTCGGAAGGAATAAAAGACTTTAAAGACGATTCATCAATTTTTATCCAAACCCCTTTTAACTGTGAAGCTTGTGGGTTTAAGCTGTCCCAAATTGGAGAGTCGCTTAGTTTTAAATAAATTGTGCTCCCAATCATAACCAAATCAACTTTAGCAGAACTAAAATCAATTGATGGCAAACCGGAGATAGAAACGTCTTTAAACTGTAGACTAATGCTTGCTTTTGGGTTTTTTATATCCGATATGTCTTGTTTAGAAGAAATGTAAAGAGTTGCTTTTCCAGCTTGAGATGGTCCATTATCATATGCAAGACTTATAGTACTATCAGAAGAACCTGTTTTTATATTGAGAGAATTTTCTAATGATTTATTTAAAATAGTTTCTGGATTTGGCCAAAATGGATTCCATGGAAGATTTATATACATTCCTGCAACATAATATCCGCCAAAAGCCAAACCAATTATTACAATAAACACGGCTAAACCAACAACTACGGCTTTTATTGGGGATCGTCTTGTCTCTTCTGGTTTTGTTTCATTTATCATGCTAACGGGATTGGTTTGAATTTTAGGTTGAACTTGTGCAACCGGTTGAGCTTGGGTTTGTGGTTGTGTTTGAACTTGCGCTTGTACTTGTGGCTGTACAACTAAAGCCGAAAAAGCATCTGTAACTTCATTTTCAGTCCAGCCATTTTTAAATAATAAGCTACGGGTTTGTTCGTCAGTTTGCCCAGCTTCTTTTGCTTTTTTAATATAATCAACTAATTGTTGTTCTGCCATATTTTTTATATAAATAATTTAATTTATTTATTATAACACAAAAATAAAAGTCAAGCTGTGGATAACTAAACTCGTTCGCAAGCATCAATAATAGCTAACTCCATAGGAAGTTGGCTTATTGCAGAATATTTTATTTTATTTTCAGCTTCAATAAAGAGCTCTAGCATTGTTTGTAACTCTTTTTGGCTTAACTTGTTTACTTGCGTCTTCATAATACCAAGTTCTTGTTCAGAAAGTCCCGAATTTTGTAAATTCAAGAAAGATGGATTAATTTTTAGTAATAATTGCTGACGTAGATAAAAAACTAATGTTTTTGCAAATTCCTGCAAATCAAGTCCTGCATTAAAAAGAGAATCTAAAAACAAAATAGCGTCCTTTGAATTGCGTGATATTATAAATTCAACAAATTTTGATATTTGACTTACTTCAATAATTCCCAAAAGCTCTTCTATGTCTTCAGCTTTAATAATTTTGCCTTTTTCTGCTCCAACAAAGCTTAAGCATTGATCTAATAATGATTCTGCATCTCTAAATGATCCTCGTGAATTAAGCGCAATTAATGAAATGGCCGATTCATCAAACTTTACGCCTTCTTTTTTGGCAATAAATTCTAGTTTTTTGGCAATTTCTGGAACTTGTAATCGCTTAAAATCAAATCTTTGGCATCTTGAAACAATAGTGGCTATCATTTTATGAGTTTCAGTTGTAGCTAAAATAAAAAGTGCGTGAGCTGGTGGCTCTTCTAATGTTTTTAATAAGGCATTTGCAGCTGACTTTGAAAGCTGGTGACATTCATCAATAATAAAAATTTTGTATTTTGATTTTACTGGAGCAAACCTTATTCCTTCTATCAGTTGTCTTACGTCATCTACTCCAGTGTGAGATGCGGCGTCAATTTCTATTAAATCTATTGAATTACCAGCTGAAATTTCAAGGCAAGAAGAACATTCATTGCACGGCTCACCGTTTTTTAAGCTAGTGCAATTTATTGCTTTTGCAAAAAGTCGAGCCATTGTTGTTTTGCCCGATCCCCTAGGACCACAAAACAAATATGCATGCGAAATATTTGCGTTTTTAATTGAGTTTGTAAGGGTTTGCACTATGTGCTCCTGCCCTACTACTTGGCCAAAACTCTGTGGCCTATATTTTCTATATAATACTGCCATGAATTTATTTTAGCATGATTTTTAAAAATCTATATCTTTAAATTTTCTAAATTTTATTAAACATTTTTTGTCCGTCTTTTTGGCGTACGCCAAAAAACAGGACATTTTATGCTACCTCCTGGTTATAACACGTTTCACAATAAATAATCTCCGGCCTCTCGGGCGCATATGCGCTTTTTATTGGCTTTTGACATTTTGCACAAGCTCTGTCCCATAACTTGAATGGTTGGCGTTGATGCAATCTTGCATAATGCCTGCAATTTGAACACAAACGCGGTAAGGCCAAATTCATTTTTCTATAAAATTCAAGTTCAGAAGGAATAATTTTAAATGCTCCTGTGCACTGCTCATTACATTTTCCTTGATGTTCACAAGCAATTACTTGATTTAAAATATCGTCATTTACATCTTTTATATGGTCTGGCAAATCAGCGGGCTGCATAGTAATTTTATAATTTTTTATATCCGGCTCTTTCCATTTATAACCTTGCTCTAAAATTTCATCTTTTGTTTTGTTGTAATATTCCTGCGCAATGGTTTCGTTGTATGCGAACGGCGAAATATCCGAAGGAAAAAACTCTCCGTATTTATACACCCTCCCCTTCTTATCTACATGCGGCATCGTATTCATGTGCTCAATAATTTTTGGCACAAGTTCCTCGTACTCTTCTTTTGTGTATTGTTTATTTAAAATGCAATACCTTTGGCTTCTCAACCCAACGCAACCAAACAAATGAGCTGAATTCTGGCACGCATAAGTGTACTTCACGTGCTGGCAGGAATGAGTAAAAACAGTAAATAAGTTTCTGGTAGCGTCGATACCAGTATCTACAACCTCGTAGGCATTGTTCAGATTTGCGCCGAAACCATAACCATCATAACTATCTTTAAGACCGTCCCAAGCGTGAATTATATATCTACAGTCCTCAACTCCACCATATGTATCAAAACCCATATAAACGTTTTTGCAGTTTAAAATATTATCACCAACACAATTAAAAGATTTTTGCACGAAACCAAAACGCCGTGGTTTGTCTTTTATAAAATCAGCAAATTTTTTCTTAAAATCCATCAGTTGTTTATAGCTTCCAAAATCATACTTAGCTCTTTCCTTCAAATATTCGTCTTTTGTGTATTGCTGATTAAATATGCAATTAGATTTATTGCGCAGGTTTATGCAACCTAAGGAATCCATTACATTTTTGCATGCGTGTAAAAAGTCTGAGTTAACGCAGTCATCACTATCAAAGGTAAAATTAACTTTATTAAAATTACTTCCTAAAACAGTATTGTAACACTGTATAAAATCAAGGCCCTTGTACACATCAACACAGTTTTTGCAGTTTACTATTCCATAACAATAAGCAGAGTCTTCGTTTTTAAATGAGGCATAAACAAGATAACAATTTTTTACATCAGCGTTGTGGTTGCCGTATTCTGAATCACGCGTATTGGAGTTGGCCAAATTGGGTAAAGGAGCTTTTTCAAATAATTCTTTATATTGCTGGAAAAATGGCTTTGAAAAGTCATAATCTTTACCCGAAGCCAGCTGATCCCAGTTATCTGACCACCAATAATCCCTATCATAAACAATGACTGGTTGTTCAGGGCTAAACATTGTAATAATATTTTTACCAGTAGCATCACACTTTCTATGATATAAGGTGCGCTCATTTCTCCATGTCATACGCCGTATTGCCCTACACTCCCAACAAAACGTTGGCGCTGGAACCTTCATTTTTTCGTAAAATGCAAAATCATCTGGCTCTATTATAAAGTCTTGCTTACAATTTTGACATTTGCGTGTTTGTTCCATTTTTGGTAGGATTATGTATTAAGTAATTAAATCATTATTTATGAAAATATTCAATACGCTTACCGGGCAAAAAGATGAATTTAAACCCTTAAAAGGTAAAAAGGTAAACATTTTTGTCTGTGGACCTACTGTTTACGACTATTCACATATTGGACATGCCAGAAATTATGTATCTTTTGATTGTTTTGTAAAATATTTGCGCCATAAAAAATACAATGTTTTCTATTTGCAAAATATTACCGACATAGATGACAAAATAATTGCAAGGGCCAGAGAAAAAGGAGTAACGCCAAAAGATTTGGCATTGGCTTTTGAGAAAGAATATATTAAAGATATGAAAGCGTTGGGAGTAAATAGCGTTTCCAAATATGCCAGGGCCACTGAATATGTAAAAGAAATAATTAGTCAGGTAAAAAGATTACAAGATAAAGGTTTTGCATATGTTATAGAAGGTGACGGAATTTATTACAGTATAGATAAGTTTAAAAATTATGGGAAATTAGCTGGCAGAACAGCTCTTGATGCCGAAGACGCTATTTCTAGAATTGATTATTCTAAAGATAAAAAAAATAGAGGTGATTTTTGCTTATGGAAATTTAAACAACAAGAAGAAGAGCCAAGCTGGGCAGCATCTTTTGGAGATGGCCGACCGGGTTGGCATATAGAAGACACTGCTATTACAGAAAAGTTTTTTGGCGCGCAATATGATGTTCACGGCGGAGCCAGAGATTTAATATTCCCCCACCATGAAGCTGAAGTAGCGCAAATGGAAGCAATATCGGGAAAAAGCCCGTTGGTAAAATATTGGATGCACGTTGGATTTTTAACTGTAAATGGCCAAAAAATGTCAAAATCAGTTGGAAATTTTATAACTATAAGTGAGTTTTTAAGAAGAAACCAGCCAAAACACTTAAGATTTTTCATTGCCAAAAATTTATGGAGTTCGCCAATTGATTACACAGAATCAACAATGATAGAAGTAAGATCCGCCATAGATAGAATAGAAGATTTTGTTAGAAAAATAAAAAACTCTAACTCTAAAATTGCATCCAAAACCGAAAACCAAACAATTATAAAAGAACTAAAAACAAACTTTTATAACGAATTAGATGATGATTTTAACACACCAAAAGCTTTTGCTGTGCTCTTTGATTTTATCAATAAAGCAAACCAAATTGAGTTTTCTAAAAAACAAGCTAGCGAAGTTTGTAAATTTTTCCAAGAAATAAATGATATTTTTGGCATTATTGATTTTAAGAAAATAAATCAAAAAATTCCTGCTAACATAAAAAAGCTTGCAAAAGATCGTGAATTAGCCAGAAAGAATAAAGAATGGCAAAAGGCTGATCAACTGCGTATGGAAATTGAAAAACAGGGTTACATTGTAGAAGACACTCCAACAGGCCCATCAATAAAAGCCAATTAATTGCAAAAAAAATAGCCGAGTGACTAAACCACCGGCTGACGACGATTGAAACCAAGAAGAAAGGTTGGATTGATACTTTCGGGTGGTTCAATTCCTATTAATTTACGATTAAGCCTTCCCGCAGAAGCACCCGCCCAAAAAAGCGAAATTGCTTTTTCTTTCAAAGTGGGATGAAAACCTTCTGGACAGCACAATTTATGATCCTTACCTTCTTTGACTCCACAAAAGAAACAACACTGGTCCATATGCTTTTCCTCCTTTATTTGTTTTCCGAGGTTGTAAAAGACCGAAAATTATTAATTTATGTTATCACACAGTTTATCCACTGACAAGGACTTGCATAGGTTTTTAGGTTTTGGTAATGTTAACTATAAACATGACAACAAAAGAAAACATAGAAAAACTTCCGCCACAAAACGTTGATGCCGAGCAATGCTTGCTTGGATGTTTAATGTTAGATAAAGACGCTATAATAAAAGTAGTTGATTTTTTGAAAGCAGAAGATTTTTACAAGGGCCTGCATCAAGATATTTTTCAAGCAATGGCAGAGCTTTATGAAAAATCTGAACCAATTGATATTTTGTCTGTATCAGCTCGCTTAAAAGAAAGAAACAAGCTAGAAGACATTGGTGGACAAGCATATTTAACTACTCTAATTAACACGGTTCCCACTGCTACCCATGTTTCAAATTATGCAAAAATTGTAAGAGAAAAGAAAATTTTAAGAGATCTTATTTCTGTTTCTGAAGAAATAGGATTATCAGCTTTTAATGAGGCTGAAGATGTAGATATTTTGTTAGACAAGGCTGAAAAAACTGTTTTTGATATTGGCCAGCGCGCTTTAACGCAAAACTTTGTAGCTATAAAAGATATTTTACCAGAAACTTTTGAAAGATTAGAAGCTTTATCAAAACACCAGGGAAATTTAAGAGGAGTTGCTACTGGTTTTAGAGATTTAGATAATAAGCTTTCTGGTTTACAAAAATCTGATTTGATAATTTTAGCTGCAAGGCCCGGTGTTGGTAAAACCGCTCTTGCTTTAAATATAGCTAAAAACGTGGCAATAAGAGAAAATAAAGCAGTTGGAATTTTTTCTTTAGAAATGGGTAAAGACCAATTAACCGACAGAATGATTTCTGCTGTAGGAAACATAGACGCCTGGGCTTTAAGAACAGGTCGCTTAAAAGATGATGATTTTTCTAGAATTCAACATGCAATGGGGGTGCTTTCTGAAGCTCCTATTTATATAGATGACGTTGGTTCGGTAAACATTTTACAAATGAGAGCCATGGCGCGCAGATTGCAAGCCAACAAAGGGCTTAGTTTGTTAATTATTGATTATTTGCAATTAATGCAACCAATGAACCGTTTTGCCTCACCAGTTCAACAAGTTACCGAAAATACCAGAGCTTTGAAAATTTTAGCAAAAGAATTAAACGTACCTATTTTGGTTTTATCACAGCTATCTAGAGCCGTAGAGCAAAGAACTCCTGCAATACCAAAATTGTCTGATTTGCGTGAATCAGGATCTATTGAGCAAGATGCTGACATTGTTATGTTTATTTACCGCGATGACATGTACAATGAAAATAGCTTAAAACCTGGCCTAGCCCAAGTTATAATTGATAAACATAGAAATGGACCCACTGGCACAGTTGATCTATTTTTTGAAAAGGAAAGATCTGCTTTCAGAGATTTAGAAAAAGGCGAATATCAAGGTTTTGAAGCTGAAAGCGCTTAAATAAATTATTGTGGATTCTATAAACAAACTTATATCACTATTTAGGGACTTCCCTACTGTTGGCTCTAGAACAGCTGCCAGATTTGCTTATTATTTAGCTCGCCTGCCAAAAGAAAAAGTAGATGAACTAATTGGCGCAATAAATAGTCTAAAAAATAACATACACCTTTGTCAGCTTTGTTATCAACCATTTGAGGGCACAGAAAGTTTATGCCCTATCTGCTCTGACGTACGACGCAACAAAAATATATTATGCGTAGTAGAAAAAGAAAATGATTTGTTTTCTTTAGAAGCTACAAATAAATTTGCAGGTTTGTATTTTATTTTAGGAGGAACTGTTTCTACAATGAGAAAAGAAGATTTAAGCCAATTACGTATTGAAGAATTAAAAAAACGCTTGAAAGCATTTAATTTATCTGAAATTGTTGTAGCCCTAAACCCCACTCCAGAAGGTAAAACAACTTCTATTTTAGTTGAACAAACTATAAAAGAAATTTTGTCTCCAATTCCAAAAATAACTCACTTAGCTCGTGGCATTCCAATTGGAGGTGAACTAGAATATGCCGACGAAGAAACCTTAGAATCTGCCCTTCTCGACCGCAAATAAAAACACACCTTTTGTAGGTGTGTTTTTAATTATTTTTTATCTACCGAATTTTTGAATACTTTCAATTCTTTTAGATAATTCCTTTTCAGATCTATAAGTGTTCCTTACCTGTTTTTTATTATCAAACCACTTTTCTGCCCAGAAAAATAAACCCATTTTCCACATCCAGGCAATTACCAAAGCAATTATTAAAGGAAGCTCAAATGAATCAAGCCAGAAATTATTGGTTAAACCTGTTGAAACTGTTGAAGCCCCCAAAACTCCTGCTTTTGTAACTATAACCGATGCAGATGCATTTGGTATATAGCTTGCATTAGAAGATGTTGCGCTTACAACGTTAGTTAAAGTTGTGGTTCCAAAGTTAAAACTTGTGCTTGGAGCAACTTGTGCCTGATAAGTAATTGTTACAGTTTGGCCGTTGTATATTGTACCCAAGTTAATTCCAGATGTTATATCACCAGAATTGTTATATCCTGTAGCGCAAGTTGCAGAATTTGCTCCAGCGCAGGCCACAACAAGCTGATTATTATAAATTAAGTTAGATGGCAAAATATCTCTTATGTATACGTTTTGCGCATCATAGTTTGAAGCCCTCAAGGTTATCATAAACATAACCATATTTGAAGGAGTTGCATTAACTGAAGATGTAAACCCATAACCTGTATTTATGTTCTTAACAGTTTTAGTTACAACCAAATTGGCGTTTGTATTGTAATTATAATTGCATGTTTGGCAAGAATTATAACTGCATCCACATTGACAATTTTGCACAAAGCTTCCTTGGCTCCCGCATGAATCATACCAGTATATGCTATTTCCAGAACATCTCTGATAAGAGTTTTGTGTGCAAGTGTTGTAGTTTCCACAAGAGCCAACATAGTTTCCTTGGTTCCCGCATGAATCATACCAGTATAAACTGTTGCCTATACATCTTTGATAAGAGTTTTGTGTACAATTTTGAGCTACTGAGACTGAACAACTTGTATTTGCTGTTTGAGTTCCTGAAGTTACTAATACAGTTGCTGTTTGAGTTCCTTGATAGTTAATTGGACCAGAACATGTTTGACCGTATCCAATACAAGCCCCTGACCAAATATATGAATAATTACCTGCCCCACCAGCTACAGTTGCCGAAAAGGTTGTTGTGCCCCCAACAGTTGTGCTTGATGGGTTAGCTGAACAATAAACTGAAAGAGTTGGTGCGTTAAGTTGATTAACAACTGCTGAACAGTTTGCTGTAGCTGTTTGAGATCCTGAAGTTACAGTTACTGTTGCTGTTTTTGATCCAGAAACAGAATAATACCTACTGGTTGTGCTAGATATACCAGTTAAACCATCTGTGCCTGTCCAAGAATAAGTGTATGCACCATTTCCTCCCGAAGCTGTAGCAGTCCATGTTATATCATTGTTAACATTGATTGATCCTGGGTTAGCTGTACAAGAAACTACTAAAGATGGCAATTGATTAACAACCGCTGAACAGTTTCTTGTTATACTTTGTGTTCCTGAAGTAATTGTAATCATACCTATCTTAGATCCTGCTGTAGTATATGATCTGCTAGTTGTTGAAGAACCACCAGTTAAACCATCTGTGCCTGTCCAAGAATAAGTGTATGCACCATTTCCTCCTGAAGCTGTAGCTGACCAGGTTATATTAACACCTGTGTTTGCAGTAGATGGGTTGGCCGTACAAGAACCATTTAAAGTAGGATCTTGTGGGACAACTAAGTCAAATGCTACACATCCTGGAGTTAAACTATTTGAATTGTTAGCAGGATAAGCTGAATGCATTGCAGTAACTCTATTTACTGCCTGTGGCAAAACCAATCCAGTATCTATAACCTCGGCTCTTGAAACAGCTCTCATATTATCTGGCAAATCATTTGTAGAATATGCGGTTGAATAAGTGGTTCCATTTAAACCAGTTGCAATTAAATACAACTTTTCGGCTGGCTGTGATACATTCTGTCTTCCCTCGTAGCCATCAAAAGTAAACATTGTTACCTTATAAGTACCTGCAGGAATACTAATGCTTCTAGTCATTTGAGCTTGAGCCAAAGTTCCATTTGAGACAATAGAATCATTTGTTGATGTGCTAAAATACACAATAGTTCTATTGGCTTGAGGATTTAATATACAAGAAAATTCATCTGCAAGCGCTGTTTGTGGAAACACAAATGCGCCAGTTCCCAAAACTGTGAAAATTATTAATGAAATACCTAAAAAGTGTTTATTCATATATATTGTTATTATCTATCTATTATATCACCTTTATCTAATGTTGTCAATAGTTGCGGTCACTGTAATACGTTGATAATCTTTTCCAGGTGGCCAGCAACTTATTAAGGTCAAAACACTACTGTTAGCAGGAAAATCACTTGCTGGTATTTCCGCTCCCCTAGCAATAACTGTTTTTTGTCTTACAGTATATTTATATTGCTTATTATTAAGTGAAACATATATAAAATCTCCAATAGACAAATTATTAATATCAGAAAATATCCAATCATATTTTACTTTTGGCCAACCTAAAGGAGCCGAGTGACCCAATATTACAATTTGGCCAGCTTGCCCGGGATTTACAGATCCAGGATAATAAACAACGCCCTTTTCAAGATCTTTTGAAAGTAATGTTTTGTTAGTGCTTTCAGAAAATACAATAGGAGCTGTAACAGAAATACTTGGAATATCTAAAGAGTTAACTTTATCTGTGGCAGTCCAAGCAGTGCTATTAACTTGTTGCGTAATTGGTTTTAATATTGGCTTTGAAGTAAAATAACCCGCTCTTATAGTTGAAGCATCAATGGATGGAAAAGGATTAAAAAAATCACTTACAAGACCAGAAACCTCTTTATAATTAAAAATCCACGAAACATCATTCCAATTTATAATAAAGAAACTAGCAAGGTAAACCAATGCTACGATTTTGAAAATCTTTTTTAACTCTTTTTTATTCATTTTTAAATTATTACTTTATGAGGAATTAAAGATGTAATAATGCTTTGATCAAATGCTGTAGCTGACAACAAAACCACAACTAGCAATAAGGATCTAAATACAAATTGGTGTTTTAGCCCATATCTATAATTGTGAATTATTACAGAGATTATAGCAAGGATAATAATTGTAAATATAACATAAATTCCTTTTTGCAACATATCCTGATAATCATAAATTATGTAGTTTAAAAATCTAGAAGAAAAACCAGCGTTTGTGTTTGTGTTTGCAGTTACCAAATAATCTTTATTAATATCTATTTCAGACAAAACTTCTTTTTGAGTTTCAGGCTGTTGGACTGGTTTTTGTTCAACAGGTTTTTTTACAGTTTCAATGGGGTTACTCTTTGTTGTAGCTGTTTTGGCTGGAGCTGGGCTAGCAAATTCTTGCACTACAATAATTGCGTTTCCACCTCCATAACCAGGCAAAACAGCTGTTCCAACTTCTGTATATTTGGGATTTACAATATTTGCTTTGTGAGAAGGTGAATTTAACCAGGCATTATAAACCTCTTCAGATTCAAAAAAACCAATGGCAAGATTTTCGCCTGCGTATTTATAGTTGTAACCAGCCTTTGAAAACCAAAACCATGGTGTAATTCCACTTGGGCTTGTGTGGCTAAAATATTGCTCTTGAATCATATTTTGAGCTTTTAGTTGAGCTACTTGGTTCAATTTTTGGCTTTCTGCCAAACTATTTAATCCCAAAGCAATTCTTGTTTGGTTAACAAAATTCTCCAATGAGGATTTAGTAATATCAGCAAAGAATATATTGACTGGCAAATTAAACGAAAGCAAAACCATGCAAACCTTTAAAAATGCTAAAATCAATACAAAATAAAGCAATATTCTGCTCTGTAAAAATATAGATTTATAACCATTTGATTCGGCAGGAATAATAAAATATTTGACCTTGTTTATAACCCTTTCTATTACCTGCCCTTGCAATGTGTAATCCATATATTAATAATACACCATACAAAGTGTTTTGTCAAGATAATGGCCTAATTTCCGGCGCATTCTTCATTATCACACACAATGGTTCTATTTTCTGGCCTAAAGTCAATATATTTTATATTTTTACCTATCAATTCCCCACTACCTAAAAGCAAAGCCATTTTTTGAATTTGAGAATCTAATTTATCTTCACCGCTTAAATCAAAATATATTTTAGCGCCATCTACCAAAAAAATATTAATCCTTGGACTTTTTGCTATTAAAATCTCTTTTATTTTGGTAATAAAATTGCCTTCAACAGCTTTTTGTAATATGGTTATTTGACGCATCGTATCTTTTGCAATTACATTATTACCTATAACTAAATCTTTCTTATTGTCTACAGATTTTAAAACAACTAAATTATTATCCTTTAATAAATCTTCTTGAAAAATTACTCCGCTTATATCAATAAAATAACATTTCTGATCCTGACAAAATCTATTTATCGCCTTACGCTCAATCACTTCAAGAAATAAACTGTTAGGATAATGTTTTTTTAATTTAGCATTCTCTAGTAAAGGATTGTTTTGCAAAACTTTTTCTTCAATTTTTTTACCATTAACTAATAAAATATTCTTAGTGCTAAGTTTTAGGTTTTTTATGTCAAATAATTTTATTACAGAATTTTCTAAAACAATATTTTCAAGCGTTTGGTTAGAACCACCACTACCCCCTTTGATAATCACATTTTTTACTTGCAATCCGTCAAAGAAAAATAATAAATAAATTATTAAACCTGCTATTAAAGCAATACAAAAACAAATCCAAAACCAAGGTTTAGCAAAAACCGAACGCTTTGGCTTTCTTTTTTCCAAATTTGTCTTAATATAATCTTTTCTATAAGACATTAAAGATTTCTCTTTAATTTTCTAAACTTTTCTATTATATAATTTAACCAATAACCACCAGAAATTATAAAATCTTGAGTTCTTGTATATACTTTTTTATAACCACCAAAACCCATTTTAAACAACGACAATCCTGCCCATGGATGTTTAGATTTTTGAGCATCCTTTTCGGTCTCTACTTTTGGAGCTATTCCCCAAAAATTATATGCAACACATCCTAAAGCTTTTGCTTCTTTTATTGCCTCCCATTGTAATAAATACGAAACTGGTATTTTATTAAACCTGCTCAGTGAACCAGAATGATGATAATAACAAGTTCCCTGCCAGACAACAAAAATAGCACAGGAAACAACCCGCCCCTTGTATTTGCCTAGAAAAATTATTATTTGCCTATCATTTGCAAAACAATTAAATTCTGCGCTCAAATATTTTTCAGAAAAAACTACAAAATGATGTCTCTTAGCAGTTTCCTTATAAACAGGCCAAAAAAGTTTTAAATCATCAATATTAGTGCTTTTTACAATTTCTATATCAAGATTTTTTTGGGCCTGCTTAATTAAATAGCGGGTTGTTTTACGCATATTAGCCAATAAATCTTGCTCTGCTGGCGTAATATCTAGCTCCCAGCTATTTTCTGGGTGCATGTGTATAGGAGCTGACCTAAAACCTAAATCTTCAAAAACTAAATTATTTTCTTGTGAGTTTCCTAAAATTGGTGAAACTCTAATAAAACTAGCTTTTTCTTGTTTTGCTATATTTGAAATATGGTTTAGTAACAATTCAAAAATTTCTTTTTTGTCCTTTCCAGCCAAACCAGAAATAATTACAGGCCCATGTGGAATAAATAAAAAAGTTCCCCTTCTTGCTGAAATTTTATACATAAAAATTACAGCCAAAAGATTTTCCTGGCTATAAACCCCAAAACGCCATATTTTCTGCCCCATTTGCAAATTGAACTCACCCCAATTCCATGATTGCAAAAATGTTTTTTCAGTACACTTTAAAAGAAAATCTTCCCACTCTTGCTTATTTGTAATTTCTCTAATTACCATAACTCTATAATAACAAAAAACCGTGGCTTTTAAAAGCCACGGTTTAAATTTTGAGGTTATCTTGTTGGCATTTCACCATCTCTTTCTCTTTGAAGTCTTTCTTCCTCTGCTTCTAATTGTTTGCAAACCCTTAGCTTTCTTTCTAAATTATCCCTTTTTCTATCAATATTTTCTAAAATTCTTCTAGATGAAACAGTTTCTTGTTCGCCTGGCCAATGTATTACGCCTCTCTCAACTGTTTGATAATCTATAGCTGCTTGTAATAATTGTATTTTAGACAATGGAATTTTTTTAGGAGCCTTGTCGATTTTACGTTGAAATACAACGGAAAACTTTCCATCACTCTCTATATCTTTTATCGTGCATGTAACATTATTATCTACAGTTCTTTCTCCACCAGGAACACAAATATCAATTTGCCCGCCAGCTTTAAATTCTTGTAATTCTAAAAGCTTAGGTAAGTAATCTCTATTGTATTCTTTAAATCCGGTGCCTTCGCCATCTTCTACGCGAACTTTGGTTGGATCATTTTTGCTTACGCCAACCACCTTCCAACCACCCTGCTTCCATGGCTCACGCTTATATTCTTCTTTGGCGTCCTTATCCCCAGATCGCATAACAGTCACTTCTCTATGTTGGCCCCTAAGAGGAAATGCTATTTCAATGGCTTTTAATGTTTCTATGCGAGCATTTTGTTCTGCCTGGGAGGCAAAATCTTGGGCTTCGTCTTCCCCTCTTACTTCTTGATCGTCCTCATGTTCGTCTGGATCCAATTGAGCAAACTCGCCTATTTTAAGAATTCTTCTGCGCATATTTAAATTTATTTAATTTTATATTTTAATATAATACTTTGTAAATAATTAGTCAAATTTTTTAAGAAAATTTACTATTCTTTGAGCGTCTTTTTCTGAAATATTTATATGCGTTGGCAGGTTTAATGTTCTTTTTGCTAAATCTTCGGCATTTTTACAACTACCGGGTATATATTTTACATTTTCAACAATTGTATCAAAGGGAGCTATTGGGGTAGTATACCAATCCCCTAACAAAATATTTTGCTTATGCCAAGCTTGATAGATTATGCTATGAGCATCTTTATGCCTTATTACAAGCCTTAAAAACACATTTTTTCTCTCTTGAAATTTTTCTGGCAAAATAAATTTGCTGCCAGCCAAATTGCCGTAATAAAAATTTGCTACTTTTTGCCTATGGTTATTAAACTTATCTAACTTATAAAATTGATTTAATGCCAAAACAGCCAAAGCATTTGGTAGCGCTTTTGGAAAATAATCTGGCATCAATCCCCTTTTTTCATTCCAAGAAACTGCTTTAGATAAAATGTGCGTTATTTGAGATAAAATTAATATTAGCTTGCCAAAGCCTAAAAACCCATAAATTGGCAAAACTACATAGTTTAAAAGTATTGGGTGCAATAACTGCTGAAAAGTCCAAAAACGGCTTGGAAGGCCAAATTTTGCCTGTTCTTGGCGTAATTTTTCTCCAATTACAGGATCATTGGTTACGGCCATACCGCCATATACAGAAGAGATAATTTTATCTCTAGAAAAACTAAAAAATGCTGCCTTGCTATGACTGCCAACCTTTATTCCATTATATTCAGCTCCCAATGAATGCGCGCAATCTTCTATTAAAATTAAATTATTTTGTGAACAAATTTCTCTTATTTTATTCATTTCTGCTGGCATTCCAAACGCATGCTGAACAACCACTGCCCTAGTTCTAGCATTTATTTTTGATTTCAAATCTTCAGCTGAAATATTTAAATCATCTTTATTGCAATCTATATATAAGGGTTCTAAACCTACCCACAAAATAGGATTTGGAACTGCATTGCATGTAAAGGCTTGGATTGCTACATTATTTTGTTGGCCTAAATCTAATGCTTTTAAAATTGCAAAAAAAGCGCTTCTCCCAGAATTAAATGAGACCGCATATTTTACGCCCAAAAAATTCTTAAATGCATTTTCTAAATTTTCAATTCCATTTTCACTTCCTCTTTTTCCTTTGCGCCAAAGCCATGGCCTTATAATTAAATTTAAAGCAAGATGTAAATCATCTTTTTCAACATTTGGAGACAATGAAATTGATATAGGTTTAAAATAATTCATTTAATTTAGCTGGAACACGGCCTTCAAGCAAAACTGCATCACCTTGTTTACAAGAAAGCGTAATCAAAGAATAAATATCTTGGGCATTATCGCAAAATACGCACTTTGTTTTTTGCGAGACCTCCTTTATACCAACATTTATATCTTCAAAATTATCCTTACTAGTTATTATTGCCAAATCACATGTCTTTCCTATCTGCTTTCCTATTTTACTATGAATTTCCTTTGATATTTTACCAAGTTCAATTAAGCAAGGCATTACAATTACTTTTTTACCGCCATATAGTGATAAATACTCTAAGTCGGCATAAACTCCATCTGGATTTGAAGAATAAGAAGAGTCAATAATATTTATGCCGTTTTTTTCTATTTTTACAGCCATACCTGCTTGTTTTTGTTCAATTCTATTGCAGGCGTCTGAAATTTCACCAAAACTCATGCTTAATTCATGGGCCACAGAAATTGCCCCCAAAAGATTTTGAATATTTTGCTTACCTAAAACGCTTGCCTGGAAATGAGCCATTTGGCCACTTTTATTTAAACCAATAAATGAAATGCTACTCTGTGTAACGCTTGGGCTATCGGCCCAGGTATCAGCATCTATTTTTGAGTTATCTTCACAATAAATCTTTTTTTCTCCAGAAAAATCTTTATATAAATCTAAGCAATATTTATTATTTCCATTAACAAATAATTTACCAGCCTCCCTTGCTAAAATTTCTGCCATTTCTACACCTCCTTCAGCCGACAACAAGTTGCCCATAGATCCAAAAAGAGCCAAATGTTGTTCATTAACACCAGTAACTATTCCTAGATTTGGTTTTAAAATATTACAAACCTGTTTTACTTTTCCTTTATCATACGCTCCAACCTCGGCTATAAATATTTGATGACTAGGTTTTAAATTATCTAAAATACATTTTGCAATTCCAATTTCTGAGTTTTGATGATCTTTTGTAGACAAAACTCTATATTTTGTTGATAAAATTGTTGTTAAAAATTCTTTTGTTGAGGTTTTCCCATAACTACCTGTAATAGCTACTACCTTAATATTATTAATTGCCCTAATGCTATTTAATTTAACTCTTGCTTTTGCTAAAACATTGTTTCTTAATAGAACAAAAATTGGTTGAAATAAAAGAACAACAATTGCAACAAAAATAGGTAAAATTATGTCGGCAAGCAATAACAACAATAAGCTTTTTGTTTCTGAAAATTTAGTATTTATTAAAAGAAACCCCAAGACTGAAACAAATGTAATTGCGCCTAAAAATAAAATTTTTGCTGTTTTTTGAGGGACCTTCAAAGACTTTTTAATAACGCTTCGTATTGCTATAGCGCTTTCAACAATATAAATAAAAAGTAAAACCGCAAACACTACGCTAAAAGCATCTGTGTTCAAAAGAAGTAGTAAAAGTAAAAATATTTTAACACTTTGCTCTATATTTAAAAATACTTTTTTCCCTTTAAAGGTTCTAAAATGATCAACAAATCTAGCTACATGATAGTCTTTTAACTGCCACAAATATAGCCAAAACAAAACATATTTAATTTCCCAAATTAACCAAAAAATTGTTATTAAAATAAACATTATGCTATATTTTCTAAAATTTTCTTAGCTAAAACTTCCGGATATTCGCGGTTTAAAATATGACCAGCTCCCGGTATTATTATTAATTTAGATCCGTGTATTTTTTGCTCCATAAAGCGCGCGTCTTCTATTGGAGTGTAAGTATCTTTATCACCCCAAATAATAACTGTGGGCACTTTTATAAATCCAGTAAATTGAGATAAATCTTCGGCAATAACATTTTTATATGTTTCTATCATAGATAAATCAACATATGGATAATCGCTATTTCTTATAATAAATTTATAAAATGCTTTACGAAAAAAATTATATCCTGGAATTGAATCAAAGAGTTTAGCAATTTTTGAAAGATTTTTAAAAATTGTTTTCTTGGCTGTTTTTTTCCTAACCGACGCAGATGAAACTAGAAAAAGTTTTCTTACTTCTTGTGGATGATTAATTGCAAGTTTGGCTGCCAAAGCTCCGCCAAATGAATGACCCATTAAATAATATTCTTTTAATCCAAGGGCTTTAACAAAATCTTCTATCCATTTTACGTAATTGTTCATTTTCCACGGATAAGAAAGTGCGTCTGATCTTCCAAAACCAGGCATATCTGGAACAATAACCTTATATTCCTTTGCCAATTCCTCGGCTACAACTTGCCATCTTTCTGAATTAGAACCCCAACCATGTAACAATAACAATGGTGTTCCCTGTCCAAAAATTTGATAATAAACTTTTACTCCGCTTGTTTCTAGTTCCATTTATTTAATAACCTTGAATCCACAATATTTTTGTAAAACCTTTGGCACTTTTATGCTTCCATCTTTTTGCTGAAAGTTTTCCATAATCATTAATAATGGCCTCATTGAAAATACCGTGCCATTAAGCGTATGAACAAATTTTACAGCGCCTTCTTTGTCTTTGTATCTTATATTTAATCGTCTTGCTTGAAAATCAGTGCAATTTGAGTTAGAGTGAGTTTCTCTATATTTGTTTTCTGAAGGCATCCAGGCCTCAATATCATATTTTTTTGCAGCTGGCCTGCCCATATCGCCAGTACAAATTCCAATTACCTGATATGGCAAACCCAAGCCTTTCATTAATTTTTCTTCAAGCCTTAAAATTAATTCGTGCTCTTTTTTACTTTGTTCTGGAGTAGACAAAATAACCATTTCTAATTTATCAAACTGATGTACTCTTAAAATTCCCTTTGTATCTTTTCCATAACTTCCAGCTTCTCTTCTAAAACATGTAGAATAACCCACATATCTTTTTGGCAAATCTTTTTCACCTAAAACCTCGCCTGCATGCATAGCAACCAATGATTGTTCAGAAGTTCCAATTAAATATAATTTGTCTTCTGGAAAAAAATATGCCTCATTGCTATCTGTACCTTCAAAATAACCAGTACCTCTAGCCATTTCTTCTTTTAACATAACTGGTGGAAGCACTGGAATAAACCCTTCTTTTCTTAATGTGTCTAATCCGTAATTAACCATTGCAAATTGCAATAAAGCTAACTGGTTTTTAATATATCCAAAACGTGATCCTGCTACTTTTCCTGCTCGCTCAGTATCTATTAAATCTAATGCAGTTGCCAGCTCCATATAGTCTTTAGGAGCGTGAAATAATGATTTATGCGGGCTTCCAACCTTTCTCAAAACAACATTTTCTGAATCATCTTTTCCTACCGGCACATCTTCAAATGGGATATTTGGTAAAACCAATAATAAACTCTTTAGCTCTGCATCAACTTTTTCTAATTCTGGACAAAGTTCCTTTATCTTTGCTTTTAACTCCTTTGCCTGGCCAATTAGTGACTGATTGTCAAAATCTTTTGGATCTCCATCGTCTTCGCCAAAACCAGTCTTAACAGACTGCCTGCTAATTTTATTTTGCTCGGCTCTCAAAGCCTCAATTTCTGTCATTAAAGCCCTTTTTTGCTTATCTAAAGCTAAAATACGGCCAACATCTACATTAATATTTTTGTTTTTGCAAGCCTCTTTTAATTTCTCGGGATTTTCTCTTATAAAATTTATATCTAACATGTTTTTTGTTTGGTTAATATTTAATAATACCAAAAACAAGGCACATCAACAACCCTTGACATATTTAATATAATTCTTATTTATTTTAGGCGGTCGGGGTAGTTTGAGAACATTCCGTCTACGCCAAGGTTTTTCATACGCTGTATATCATCTACATCATTTACCGTCCAAACACAAACCTTTAATCCCCTTTTGTGAGCATCATCTACAAACTCTTTATTTATAAATTCCATAGAAAGATTAACAGAATATGCCTCTAGGTCTTGCCCAAACTTGGCATAATCTACTGGAATTCCAGTTATTAAAGCGCCAATTTTTATATTTGGCTGTAAATCTTTGAATTTTTTGAGTTCTATATGATTAAACGAAGAAACTATAAAATTATCATTGCTCCAACCATTTTCTGTAACATATTTTTCAATAATATCAGAAACTGGTTTTGCAGTTTCCTCTCCTTTAAGTTCTATATTTACTATTACTTTATTATTAACTAAATCTAAAACCTCATTTAATGTTGGAATTTTTTGGCCTTTGCCTGCATCTAAAGAACGCAACTCTTCAAACGTTTTTTCTTCAACATACCTATCATGAACAACAACTAACTGGCCTGATTTGCAAACATAAACATCCAACTCAACAGCATCAACGCCAAGTTCTAGCGCTTTTTTAAATGAGATTAAGGTATTTTCTGGTTCGTAACCTGCAGCTCCTCTATGCCCTATTCTAAAAATTTCGTTCATTTACTTTGGTCTCATTAGAGGGAATATTTGGCATTCGCGGGCGGGTTTATCCATAAAGAATGCAAATAATCTTTCAGAAACTCCAAATCCACAAGTTGGTGGCATACCATGCTCTAAAGCTTCTACAAAGTCCTTATCAAATCTTTGAGCCTCCTGGTCGCCACTATCTCGCATTTTCTGCTGTTCTGAAAAACGCTCGGCTTGGTCAACTGCATCATTTAATTCAGAATAACCTTTACCATTTTCAGATCCTGCAATTATTACTTGAAATCTTTGAGAATATTTTGGATTTTTTTCATCTTTCTTGGCCAAAGGATCAAGTTCTATTGGTTGATGCAACAAAAATCCTGGACCTGCAATTTTCTTTCTGCAAAATTTCCACAAGGTATCAATTGCGCGTATTCTATTCCACCCTTCTTTATCATAGCTAATGCCCAAATCATGCAACTTCTTTTCCATTTCTTGTAAACTTGCCTCTTCTATATTTATTCCTGTGTGCTTGGCAACTTCAGAACAATAATCGTACTTTTCCCATTTTTTTTCTAAATCAATATCAAATCCTTTTATTTTAAATTGCAAGGTTCCAAAAGTTTTCTTGGCAACATACTTATACATATCTTCTACTAGTTTCATTCCTTTTTCGGCATCTGCATAAGCCCAATAAAATTCCATTTGCGCATAATCTTGCAAATGTTCAGCATCCATACCTTCATTTCTAAATTGTCTGCCAATTTCAAAAGTTTTTTCAAACCCTGCTACCATCAACTTTTTCTGCCACAATTCACCCATTGAAATACGCAAATAAACATCCATGTCTAATGCATTGTGGTGAGTAATAAATGGTCTGGCATCAGCTCCGCCCGGAACTGTTTCTAAAACAGGAGTTTCTACCTCTAAAAACCCTTTTTTAATTAAATATTCACGCATTGAACCCCAAAACTTGGCTCTTTTTATAACCATATCTTTTACTTCGGGGTTAAATATAATATCCAAATATCTTTTTCTTAATTTTTCTTCTACATCCTGAAGTCCATGCCATTTTTCTGGCAAAGGTAGCAATGCTTTTGCAAGCATTTTATAATCTTGGACTTCAATGCTTTTTTCTCCTCTTTGTGTAGCAAAAAGCGTTCCTTTTACTTCTATAAAATCTGCTATATCAAAGACGTCTAAGAAAAATTGATAACCATTTTGGCCTATTTTATCCTGTTTTATTACCGCTTGAAATTTATTTGAGCCGTCATTTATATCTATAAAACTCAAACCGCCCTGCCCCCTTTTTGCCATTATTCTTCCAGCTAAAACAACTACTTTTTTAGATTTTTCAAGCTTCTCAAAATCTTCTAAAACCTCTGCAATAGAATGAGTTCTTTTTGTTTTTGCAGGGTAAGCTAAAATTCCTGCGTCTTGCAGTTTTTTTAATTTTAATAATCTTGTTTTTCTTAATTCTTCAATGTCCGGCATATTTTTTTTATTTAATTCATTAATAATACCAAAACCAACAAAGTTCAACAACTCTTGACACACTTTTATTTATATGCTATGATTAAGATACAACGAACTCGCTCTCTATGTCGATGGTTCGGCGTAGAACGGGTTTACAACAGGAGGAACGGCAATGGCGAGGTTCAAGTTTTTCAGCGAAGAAGTGATGGTTCAGGAGAAGCCCGGGAAGGATGCCCCGAAGGGCACAATCGTGGTGGTAACCACGAAGTACCACGGGTGTGAAGAGTCGCCTGGACCGGATGGCCGTCGGCGTCACGTCGACAGCATCATACGCATGTGGCTGGACTGCGTCGGCCATGCCATCCACGCCGAGGAACTCGGCGATGTGGTGGTGGGCCAGTGCGATGGCTCGTGCGCTCACGTCGACAGGGGCGGATTCATCTACGAAGGATGATCCGTCGGCTAATCCGGAAGCATATCCGGATCACAAGCGGGGACCACTAGGTTGCCCGCTTTTTCTTTATAACGAATAAGTATTCTATAAGTGTTCTATTGGCTAATTCGTGCGAATTAATCCACGCACCACTAACATCAACTAATAAACCTTCTTATTTCGTTGGGTAAATTTGGATTCAAAAAATAAAACCTATTTGTATTTGACTGTCTGCATTCGATCAAATCTGCGGCGAACAATACTGCTAAATGCCGCGACACACTTTTGAAGGATAGATTTATCAACTCAGCTATCTTCCCCACCGTTAGTTCCTTCTTTTGCGCCAAATGTTTTAAAATCGCAAATCGCCTTTCATTCCCCATCGCCTTAAAAACTTTAACTAATTTTTTATTATTCATTTTAATATTATTTAATTTCTATAGGCTAATTCGCACGAATTAGCCTATATTACGTTATTATATCACGATTAACAAAGAATTATAAAATAAATAAATTATTCTTTGGTAAAATACCAGCCGAGCACATCCTTGGCTACTGGTAAAGTAACTGCTCCAAAGCCTTGAACATTTTCTACTGTAACAACTAAAACAATTTCTGGGTTGTCATACGGAGCAAAAACAGATGACCACAAATTAAACCTATCTTTATATCCAATTTCAGCGGTTCCTGTTTTAGCTGCAACTTTAACTGGCAAATCATTTAAATAAGCCGAACCGCCATAAGGCCTGCTAACACCGTCACGCATTCCCTCTCTAATAACCTGTAAATTTTCTGGCAAAATAAAATTACTGCGAACAATTTGTGGCTGAAAATCCTTAACAACATTTCCTGAATTATCTACAACTTTATCTAAAATTTGTGGCCTATACAAAGTCCCACCATTGGCAATAGCGCAATACGCAGTAGCTACCTGCAAGGGCGTTGTTTGCAAGTATGACTGCCCAATAGAAAGGTTATAGGTATCTCCATCCCACCAAGACTGACCTTTTGTTGCCTTTTTCCATGCAGGATCTGGAATAAATCCTTGAAATTCTCCAGGCAAATCAACTCCTGTTTTTTGATCCCAACCGTAAAGTGACAAATATTTTTTTATTCTTGCTGGTCCAAGCCCCGCTTGATCTTCATATCCTCCTCCAACTGTATAAAAATAAATGTTAGATGAAACTGCAATTGCCTTTCGCATATCAACCAAACCGTGCGGTTTTACTCCCGCATATGTGTAAACAATATCTGGGTCATATTTGCTTTGCACCAAAATATAACCTGGGTCATTTATAAGCTTTGTTGATGAAATAATTTTTTCTTGCAACGCTGCCGACGCCTCAAGCGGTTTTATAATAGATCCTGTTGGGTATCTAGCCTGAATAGCTCTATTTAGCAAAGGACTATTTGGATCATTTTGTAATTTATTGTAATCTTCGTATGAAATTCCTCCAGAAAATAAATTATCATCATATGATGGATAGGAAACCATAGCCAAAACAGCTCCTGTTCTTGGGTCCATTGCTACAGCAGCTCCTTTTTTAGCTCCCACATTTCTAATACTTTTCTCAAGGGCATTATAGATACGTTTTTGTAAATCTACGTCTATATTTAAAACTAAATTATCTCCTGGAGTTGGATTTAATAAAAATTCTTCTGGTTTTGTTTGTTTTTTTACACTTATAGGACTCTTTGCCTGCCCGGGCTTACCACGCAAATATTCTTCGTAACTTTTTTCTACTCCGCTTTTACCTATATAATCATTAATTGAATAACCTTCAAGGCTTGTATACTCTGACTTATTTATTCTACCAGTATACCCAAGGACTTGAGACAAAACCGGACCATAAACATAACCGCGCATGGTGTTTTGAACCATCTTACAACCTGGAAATTCACTCATTTTAACTTCAAAAATTAAAATATTATCATGACTTAAATTATTAGCTATTAAAACTTCTGAAGAATCAACATTTTGAAATTTTTGCCTAACACCCTGCTCATCAACTTTAAGAATTTCTGAAATTTTTTTAATTTCAACCTCTACATCTTCGTAAGATCGGCTAAGTTCAGTTATTTGTCTACCAGCTGGCATACAGACCAAATCATAAGCTGGTGAATTTAAGACCAGCTTTTTCATATTTTTATCATAAATTATGCCACGCGTAGGAACAACTAAATTTACGCTCCCTTTATTATTTTCAGCTTCTATTGCCAAGCTCTTACCGTTAAAAATTTGCAAGTTAAAAGCTTTGAAAAAAAGAATAGACGCTAAAATTAAAAATATCACAAAAAAAATATGCGAAATTTTTTCTTTTATGGGCACTTCAAATTTTTTTTCAGATAAACCAAGCTCATTCTCTTTGCTATGAGCCAATTTATCTAAAAAAACCTCGTGAGGTTCTATATCAAAATATAAGTTTTTTACTTTATATTTCTTTGGCATATTTTGATTTAAATATATAAAAACCCAACAAAGAAAAAACAAAACTGCACGCAATTGTAAGCCAAAAAATATTACTTAAAAGAAATTCAAATTGAGTGAATTCAAATATAGCGCAAAAGAATAAAAATAGAAAAATAAATTGATCTAAGGGGAATCTATCAAAACTTGAAAAAAAAAACCTTTGAAGTTTTTTTAATGCAAACCCCATTATTAAAAATAAAATTAAATAAACCCCTATAAATTTATATGGATTACTAAACATATCAATTAAAATCCCAAAAAATAAAGAGTAGAGAGCTTGATATAGTCCATATTTTTCGTTGCTAAAAAAGATAACCAAGAAAAATAAAACAAAAACTAAATTTGGAACTGCTCCAAAAAATGAATAGTTTGGCAAGAACCCTACTTGCAAGCTAGCAAAGATAAATGACAATAGAATAATTATTAAATGGTTTATTTGCACTAAATTATTTTTTATAATTTGTTATTACAAAAAAATTATTTAACTTAATATCAAAAAATGGATCAACATTAGCCTGTTGATATGGTTTTTGATCATTTTTAATAATACTTGTAATTTTACCAATAAGGAGATTTTTAGGAAAAATTCCATCTAGTCCCGATGTGATTAAAATATCATCTTTATTTAATGTTTCGGAAATTGGAACTAAATCAAAATATATTTTTAATCCACCCTTGCCCTTTACTATTCCGTCTGTTTCTGGGCACTTCTTGTTTTCATCTTGTGAATCTAAAATACATAAAATTTTTGAATCAACGCCGTTGCTTTTTGCAGATGAAATTAAAGTGACTTCAGAGTAATTATTGAAAACCTTTGAGACGCTTCCCAAAAGAGCTTTTTGCTGAGTTATCACGGGCATATTTACTAAAATTCCGTCTTCAGAACCTACGTTTATTGTAATAACGTCCGAGCGAGAAAATCCTTGAACCTGAACCATTTTAAGTTTAAACTTATCTTCTTGGCAAGACATTGAAACATTGCTTTGAGCTTGATTGGCGCTTACAATTGACTGCAAATAAGAAATTTGCTCTAACAATTCTTGATTTTTAATTTCTAACTGCTGATTTTGCGAAGAAAAGTTGCCTAAATTTAATAATGATCCCAAAAGTGAAGATGACGAGCCACCGGCTTTCCAAAACAAATTTGTTATAGGAGAAAAAACAAAATTAAAACCGCTTCTAAGCGGAACAGCAAAAATATTTAATATAAAAACAAATAAAGCAATAACAACAAAATATAAAAGAATCTTTTTAAAATTAGATCTTTTATGCCTAATTGAAAAATTTCCCAGACTTTTCATAATACACTATTCTACCTTACCCCATTTTAAAATGCAAGTATAAAAAAATTGAGTTCTCTGGTGACGACTACCTACTCTCGCGCAAAGCACTACCATTGGCCTTGGAGTATTTCACTTCTGAGTTCGAAATGGGATCAGGTGGGACAACTCCAGTATAATCGTCACCACAGAACTCAATCTGTGGCGTATATAAGATAATAAAATTAAAAGAAACCTACGAAATGTGTGTGAAAAATATTCAATACTCAAATTCTGAGTATATCGAAGGATAAACGATTTATTAGTACTCCCCGGCTGAAGCCATTACTGGCCTTACACCTGGAGCCTATCAACCCAGTCATCTCCTGGGAATCTACGAGTTCTCATCTTGGGGTTAGTTTCGCGCTTATATGCTTTCAGCGCTTATCTATTCCCGACTTAGCTACTCAGCAATGCACCTGGCGGTACAACTGATACACCAGAGGTCAGTTCGTTCCGGTCCTCTCGTACTAGGAACAAATCCCCTCAAAACTCAACGCCTGCAGTAGATAGGGACCAACCTGTCTTACGCTTAAATTCACTTGTTACCAAATGCGTGGACTATACCATATTCCGTTTATTTTTTTGCTGCAAATTCCAAATAAATTCTAAATTCTATTGACTTTTTACGCTTATAATTATATACTTCTATTAACCCTGAATCTGAAAGGAGAGAGTATGAAGAAGCAAAGAATTGCCATCTGTGTAGTACTGCTCGTTTTCTCTGTCGCATCTCTATCAACCCCATTTTGTAAATTGACAATACTTCGCGTCATTGACGCTCTGTTGCCAACTGCGTCAGCGATGGCAGCGTTTCTTCTTCTATTATCGGAAGGAAAATGAATTCTGTGTGCGCCGAAGCCAATTTGTTTGGTCAAGGCGCTCTTTTTTTAGAACTTATTTGGAATTTGCAACTATTTTTAACGGAACCCAACGTTTTATGGAGTAAAGCTCCATCTATTCTCTTTTGTAGAGAATAAGTCTCTAAGGGGTTAATGTACGAATTTTTCTTTTTTTGGAATAATTTAATTCCCGAAAAGTGTCTATTAATTTCGCAAGAGCTTGAAAATCTTTTTTACTTTGAACTTTATCCTTCACTCTTATAATTTTTTTTAATAGTGCGATTTGTAATTTTTTTAGGATTACGTATGGCTCTATTAAGTTTACAAACTTGATTATATTTTCTTGTCTTCCGATGATATATTCTAAAATACCATCTTTTCTAATTCTCATATAACCTAAGTTTATTATTGAGCAAAGTTTCTCAAAGTTTTTCTGGTCTTTTTGCGATTGAAACAAAACAATGTATGGCGCGATTTGAAACCCGAATTTATATGTTTTATTTGGTTTTAAACGCACATATACACTGCCATCTCCATCGAGAAAGCCAGCAAGATATGCTCTTTTTGTTTGCGAAATCAACTTTTTCATACACAACTTCCCTTGGTATTATCCTAACATATGACAGGTTAATGTTCAATACTTTGTTAGGACTTCACCAATATGAGTTGGTTTTGCGATCGCGATTGCTCGCGAATGCCGCCGTGTTGATCTCGTTGTAATTGGTTCTATTTGACGGTTTGAACCCAGCTCACGTAACTTTTTAACCGGCGAACAGCCGGACCCTTGGGACCT
>Ga0172371_10001361_pt1 | contig 38783 bp, 36 predicted proteins | sample Lak12m_FD_114543 | JGI IMG/M metagenome (GOLD analysis project Ga0172371, IMG submission 114543) | Freshwater microbial communities from Kabuno Bay, South-Kivu, Congo - kab_022012_12m | ecosystem: Environmental > Aquatic > Freshwater > Lake | place: Democratic Republic of the Congo: South-Kivu... | reverse complement strand
CTTTTCTTTGGCATGGGCGTTCCTCCTTCTGGTTTGTCTCGACAGGGTCGAGACTTGGTTAGTATGTATACCAAAAGGATACCTCATGCCGTTACTTTTTTACAGAAATTTTAGCACATTGCCATAAGGATAAAGAATATAAGTAAATTAAGTCTAAACCACCCATATTCAATGGAAAAAAGTATCTATATTTTACATTGTCCTCCTTCGTGGCTTAAAACCGCTCCGCTTTCCCTGGTTTATCTTGAAAACTATCTTAGAGATAACGGCGTTATCGTTAAGGTAAAAGATATGAATGTAGAGTTTTTCCGGTATATGAAAATTCAGCCGAAAGACTGGCTTGCGTTAAACGGTAATTTTGAAGAGAATTTATTTGCCGAGAAAAGCTCATCTGTATTATTGGAAAATTTATATCATGAAATCAAGGATTACGAATACATAGGCTTTTCTCTTCTTAACAGAAACAGCAGTTTTTCGTTTAAGCTTGCACAAAAGATCAGAGATATATTTCCGTCTAAAAAGCTGATTTTCGGAGGGCCGCAGACGCTTTTTCTTGACTGTCAAAATAAACTCGACAGAAATTCTTTCTGGGTGATAGGCGAAGGCGAATATGCTACGGCGAAAATAATAAACGGCGCTGCGGAAAAAATCCAGCGTTTCAAAGAACTCGAAAACCTCGATGACCTTCCTCTCCTGGATTTCAGCTGTCTTGAGGTGAAAAATTATTCAAATTCCATACCTCTGTTAAGTTCCCGGGGTTGTAAATTCAACTGTAATTTTTGTTCTGAAAAAAAATTATATAACAAATTCAGGCAGCACAGCCCGGAATATGTTTTTGATTTAATAAAATATCTGGCTGAGAAACATAAAACAAATACTTTTGTATTCTGCGACTCTATGATAAATGCCAGCAATCAATGGCTCGGAGAATTCTGTAAAAAATTGATCCAAAAACGTCTTAAGGTAAAATGGGAAGCCCAGATAAGGGTGGACGCGGCTTTTAACGCAGAGCTTGGCAGATTAATGAAAGAAAGCGGCTGTTATAATCTTTTCGTGGGCCTTGAGAGCGCTTCAAGCACTACGCTAAAAAACATGAACAAAGGCTTTGACCCTGAAACCGCCCTGAGTTTTTTTAAAAAGTTAAAAGAAGCGGATTTGCACTTTGAAATAAGCCTTATATTCGGTTATCCCGGCGAAACAAGCGCTGATTTTAACGAAACTCTCGATTTTGTCGTAAAAAATAAAAAAATTATCCCTAAGATTGCCCAAGCCAATCCTTTTGTTGATTACATGGGTAATTTTTCAGGTGAAAATTTTCCAAGCACAGAAGCGGATGAAAGAATAAAATTGTTTCTACACGCTGTTGAGACAGAAAAAATAAAATACACCAAAAGTTTTATTAATAATCTTGCATATTGATGAATATTAAACTTATCACAACCGAAAAGGCCCTCTCTCCTACGCAAATAACCCTTGCTGACTATTGCATTAATCCTTATCGAGGCTGCGAATTCGGCTGTCTTTATTGTTATTCAATGGAAAATAAAAACATCAAAACGCTGAAAAACCTTCAGGAAGTTGGAGCGAAAATAAATATCGATGAGGTTTTAAGGCGCCAGCTTAAATTCTTAAATCCAAAACGCGTATTGCTGGGTTCTACCACAGAATGTTTTCAATACGCAGAGCTAAAATACAGGCTTACTGAAGGGGTGCTGAAGACGCTTAATGAATTTGGCATTCCTTATACAATTTTAACCAAATCGCACCTCATAAAAGAATACCTCGGCTTGATTGCGCAGAACCGGCAAAATAAAATTTATTTTACCCTCAACTGTGAACCGATAAAACTTTTGGAATTAAAATCACCGGCTCAAGCAGAGCAATTGGAAGCGATTAAGCAAATACAGAAAATGGACATTGATTTAAGAATCCATATTGGCCCCTTTGTACCTTACCTTTCTACTCTCGGAGAATTGGAAAGTATAATACCGGCCGGTATAAAAGAGCTGGACATCGAGTTCTATCATCATAAAATGGGAAATTTAGAAAAAATTCTAAAGCTGATAGAACGCAGGTTCGGCAACGATTTTGCGGCAAAAATATCTTCAGTCTACGAAAATGAAAATACGTATTCAAGTTTCTCGCGTAAGCTAAAGAACGATTTGCTGGATTTTAAAAAAAAATTTAAGGGCATTTCCTTATTTTATATTATTCCAGATTTCAATAAGTTTTATGATAAAAATATTGATTACACATGCAAACTCGAATAGAACAACATGAAAAAGCCATTTTTTAGCGTAATCATACCTGCGTACAACCGGAAACAATTTTTGAAAATAGCGCTTGCTTCTGTATCTGCGCAAACTTTCGATAATTACGAAATCATCCTGGTTGACGACGGTTCAACCGATGGAACCGGTGAAATGATAGAAAAAATGCGTTGCGAGGCCCAAGGCAGCATAAAGAATATTAAATATTTCCGTAAAGAAAACAAAGGCCCTGCTTCAGCGCGAAATTTCGGAATAAAACAGGCAGTTGGGGAGTTTATCTGTTTTTTGGATTCAGATGACAGATTTAGAAGCGATAAGCTAAAAACAAGTTATGAATTTATACAAAAATACCCTAAATATAAAATATTCCACACAGAAGAAATATGGTACAGAAACGGCGCGCACCTGCCGCAAAAAAATTACCACAAAAAACCAAGCGGAGACGTTTTTAAAAATGCAGTTAAAATGTGTTCTATAAGCATATCAACCGCAGTTATCAAAAAAGGCATCTTTGAAGAAATAGGCATCTTCGACGAGATTATGCCTGCCTGCGAAGATTACGATTTCTGGCTTCGTGCAGCTAATAGATACAAGATTTTTCTTATACCCTTTTATCTTACCATAAAAGAAGGCGGGCACGCTGGCCAGCAGTCATTTAAATATCCGGCAATGGATACCTTTAGGATTTATGCCCTTAAAAAAATACTTGAATCTAAAGAGCTTTCCGGGGATAATTTTAAAATTGCTGCGGACGAGTTAAAACGAAAATGCAAAATATTCATAAAAGGCGCCTTAAAACGCGAAAAAAATAAAGAAGCAGCTTATTATCAGTCACTTATAGAAAAATTTTAGCCTTAAATGCTTGATATTTTAAAAAATAAACTTCAAGAAAGCTTTCATTTTGCGCCAAACAAAAACCAGCTGTGCGATATAGAGCGTCTTGTTTTCGAAATTATGCGCAGGGAAAACTGCCCAATGGATGAGATATTCTCATATCTTCAGGATAAATCAGGGGTTGAAAAGCACGGCGGCAGAAATAAATTTTTTGCAATAAAAAACTCATTGATTGCGCGCCGCTACCCCTTAACGAGCGCGAACGGGAAAATAGATACAAAAAGGATATTCTTAAACCAAATACGCACACCAATTAAGAATAACCTGCCGGTTAACAAGGATTTTACGCCTTCCAAAATTTTTGTAGAGAAAGAAGTGAAAAAAAGCTATCTGGTAAGAAATTTTCATGAAAAGTTTCCCGATGCGCCCATTGAGGAAATAAATCTTTACAGTGATTATTTAAAAAACAATAAATTCCATATTCAAAGGCTAAAGGAGCCGATAGTCTTTCTTATCAGGGAAAAATGGGATTTTCTTAAGCCTTGCCCCTGCACGAAAGTGCATCTAGGCTGCGGTTACTGGATACTTAATCTTGGTTTTGGCTGCCCGTTTGATTGCTCATATTGTTTTCTGCAATGCTATGCAAATTTTCCGGGAATAATACTTCCGGCCAACATCGAAGATTTCTTTACTGAATTCGACGCGCTATATAAGAACTTTAAAAAACCTATACGCATAGGTACCGGGGAATTTTGCGATTCCCTCGCCTTGGATGAAATAACCGGATATTCAACAAAACTTATACCTTACTTCAAAGATAAAAATGTTTTTTTTGAACTTAAAACAAAAAGCAACAGAATAGCAAATCTTTTAAATATTACGCCTTCAAAAAATATCGTAATTTCCTGGTCCCTTAATCCCCAACTTCTTATTGAAAAAGAAGAGGTCGCAACCGCAAGCCTTAAAGACCGCCTTGCTGCGGCAAAAACATTGCAACAGAAAGGCTACAATGTGGCATTTCATTTTGACCCTATAATTTACAGCGAAAACTGGAAAAAACTTTACGAACAAACAATTGAAAGCTTATATTCTTATCTTGAGCCGCCTTTTTCCTGGATAAGCTTAGGGACGCTGCGTTCCCACAGGAGCCTCAAGGCAATCAATGAGCTGCGTTTTCCTGAAAGTAATATTTTCTACGCAGAACTCTTTATAGGCGAAGATAAAAAATTAAGGTATCCTTCATTTTTAAGGAGAGAAATTTACAAAAATATGGTACAATGGATAAGATTACATGACGAGCATAGCCCGGTCTATCTTTGTATGGAAAACAAGGAGATGTGGGGCTTTTTAAAGAAAGGTTCAACTGCAGAAATAGAAAAATACCTTTTAAAAATATGATTAGGAAAACCTGGCGACACAACAATTTAACGGAAAGTTTTATCGGTGCCTTTCGCGGCATAACCATAATACTTAAGAGCGAAAGATACGCAAGGATAGTAAGTATTTACGGGTTGTTAATAATTTTACTTTCGATTGTTCTTAAGGCTTCGCTTGTCGAAATTGCGCTTTTAGTTGCAGTGATTACCCTGGTTCTGGTAGCGGAAATTTTCAATGCAATAGTTGAAAATATAATGAATATAGTAAAGCCTTACAGAGACCCTCATATAAAGGTATTAAAAGAAGCTTCAGCAGGAATGGTGCTCCTGGCTTCATTCGGCGCGGCTATTGCAGGCTGCTTAATACTTCTTCCCAAAATAATTCTTATATTCAGGTAGGTTAATAGCGTTTTACTATTTCTGTGTGCGGATAGTAATGCTTTATTATTTCCTGGTAGGTAAAGTTTTCTTTAGCCATAAATTGCGCGCCTTCCTGGCACATGCCCACGCCGTGGCCGAAACCGGCGCCCCAGAAAAATATCATTTTCGCTTTTTTATGCTGAGAAAACTTTATATCGACTTTAAATGAGGAGCTACGCAATTTATCGAAATAATTGCGTATGTTGAAATCCCCTTTTACAAGCACTTTATCCTTCGGGGTTTTAACTTGTATTACTTTATATGCGGCGCAGGAAATCTTTTCGGAAGGAGTAATTGAAATTATATCGCTAAGCGGATAGCCAAATGCCAGCTGAAAGTCTTCTTCGTCGTAAACCCTTTGCCAGCGGTAATTACTTTTATATGAATGCGAACAAAAACTCTCAGGAAACCCGGTGAACCAGTTTTCTTCCTCGTAAAGAGATGTTAAACAGCCGTTTTTCTTTGAATCGAAATTTTGCGCGTAATATTCTTTTTTACCGAAAACATCGCTTCGCAGGCATCCTCCGCAATTTGCATGGTAAGTTGCTTCAATGGGTTCTGATTTATACAGAATAATTTGCCCCCTGGTTTCATCAACTGCCCGGTTGGTCGAAGGCACTTCCACAGACATACCCTGATAAACCTGGCAATGGGTGTCGGCACAAACATCAAAATCGCTGTTTGGATGGCGTTGCTGCTTTATACATCTAAATGCGAGAGTGCGCGCCGCAACCGCCTGTGCATAAAGCGCTTCTTTGTTTGAATTTGCTGGAATTTCGGAAGGTAAAACCCCGTAGAGATATTCCTCTATCCCTAAAATATTGACAAGCGTTATATCTTTATCCGCGGTAAGCTTGAAATCCCCTCTATAAATTCTATCGATTTTTTTGTGCCAAAAATTAGCGCGGCCATAGCTTACGTCAAGAATGTAAAAAGGATAACCTTTGCTTTTTATAGATACCGGGCTTTTAAATTTTTTATAAACAGCTCCCGTTTTATTGTCGGTTAAATATACCCGCTTATTCTGAAATATTATTTTATAAAATTTGTTTTTTTCTCCTTTGAATGAGGTTTTAGAGTCAGAAATTACGAAGTTACCGCCGCAGCGAAAAGAAAAATCTTTAAGGTCGGTAGCAATGCCTACTCTTATAATTGGTATATTCTTTTCCCGTTTGTAAAACATAAGTTTCACAAGGTCTCTGGCGCGTTCTATTGTCTTCTTCGTCTCAATAAAGAAAGCTTTTCCTATTTTGTCTTTTATTTCAACAAGCTGGGTCCTGATATCTTTATTGTCGGGATAAAAATTTATGCTTTTCGCCGAGTAGGTATAAGCATTTTCGTAATCACCGATTTTTAAAAAACATTCAGCGAGATAATAATTGGCAATGCGTGTGCTTGAATCAAGTTTTATCAGCCGTGAAAAAAAACGGGAGGCTTTTTTATATGCTTTATGTTTATAATATATTTTCGCGAGCCTGTATAATGCGATGGTATTTTCATTTAATTTAAGCGACTGAAGGTAATTTCTTACAGCCAATTGGTTATTTCCCAGATCTTCGTAAGACAACCCAAGATAGACGTAGCTAATCCAGTCTTTATCTGTGGCCGAGTTAAGGATTTTAATTGCCTTTTCGTTTTGGCCGTCCAGATAATAAAGGCGGGCTAAAAAATTTCTTTCCTGTGTTTGAACAATCTGGTCTTTACTGGCTTCCAGGACAGAAATAGCTTCCTTATAGTCCATTGTCTCTTTATACGATGCAGCGTTGTCCAAGAATGTTTTTTTAGCCGGTTCATTGTTGCACAAAGAATTTTCTGGCAGAGATATGAAAAATACCGGCAGAAGAAATAAAAAAAATGTTTTGCAGAAAATGGCAGGGAAGGATTTAATAATTTTACGTATTTTAAATACTAGCACGCTTACCTATTTATGCCGATTACAGGTATTCGGTATTTTGATGCAAGCTCAAGAAACTTCATTTTTTCCAAAATTAAGACCTTATTGGTTTCTAAAACCAAAGCGGAGGCTTTTATTTTTCTAAGAAGGTTCAATGTTCCTATTCCAACCACAGGAACATCAAAGCGCAAGTCCTGATTGGTTTTGCTAAACTTAAGGACAACAGAACCCTGCCCTGAAAGGTTGGCGCCGCGTTTTATGGTATTATCTGTTCCTTCGAGAGCTTCAACGGAAACAACGCTTTTATTTTTAACCACAATGGTTTGTCCGATGTCTAAATCGACAAAACGGGAAATCATCTTGGCTCCGAACTCGATATCCTCTTTTATGCCGCCTGAATAGCTTAAACCGTTCATTACGCCTCCCGAAGCAAGGCTTTCTTTAAGATATGTCGTTGAGTCAATAAATTTTACTCCATGCTGCTCAAGATATTTTATAATACCTGAGAAAATAGTATGCGGCTGCATATCTTTGGTTTCATTAACAAGCTTAAGCAGTTCGCTGTCCCATTTTTTGCGGTCAAAAATACGTAGCGGCGTAATTTGTCCTGCCATTATACACTGCGACAAGCCCTCTTCCTTAATCCTGTCGCGTAATGCTCCGAGACTTCCCACAGAAAACCAGTGGGTTTTGTTGGCATATTTCTTGATAAGACCGGACGTTTCATGATAAAAACAAAAAGCAACAAGTTCAATTTGAGGGTTTTTTTGTTTTATAGCTTTGGCGAGTATAATAGGAAGGAGACGATTTCCGGCAATAATTCCAAGTTTCATATGACCTTCGATTATTAACGAGAACTATTGTCTGCCCAAGCCACGTTTTGATGAGGAAATGAATGAAAGTAGATAGCTGAGTTCTTTGGTTAAGGGCAGTTCCTTTTTAACGAGTTCTTCTGCTTTGTCAAAAGTATGGCCTTCAAAGAAAATAATTTTGAAAGCTTTTTTTAGAACACGTACGGTTTCCAAAGAAAAATTTGCCCGTTTCATACCTATAAGATTAAGGCCGCAGGTAACCGACGGATGTCCATCGCTCATTGAAAACGGAGCAACATCCTGCACGACCTTAGAGCATCCTCCTACTATGGAAAGCATACCCAGCCTGCAAAATTGGTGTATTGCAACAAGCCCGCCTATGGTCACTTTGTCTTCTATGGTAACGTGACCGGCTAAAGTTGCGCAGTTAGCCAGTACATTATTATTGCCTATTATGCAATCGTGGGCAATGTGAGAATAAGCCATGATAAGATTATTATTGCCTATTACTGTTTTGGAGCCTTTCTCCGTGCCAAGGTTCATTGTAACGAATTCGCGCACTATGTTGTTGTCTCCTACAATCAGGAAGCTTTGCTCGCCTCTATATTTCAAATCCTGAGGCGGGTTTCCTATTACCGCGTGAGAAAAAATATGACAGTTTTTGCCTATTTTAGTGTTTCCAATAACCTGTGCAAACGCATCAATAGTAGTGTCTGCGCCTATTTCTACGTCGGGGCCGATTATAGCATATGGCCCGACAATAACAGAAGAGTCCAGACGGGCTTTTTCGCTGACAATAGCATTCTTATCGATTTTGCTAGACATTTTATTTATTATAACAGAAAAAATATTGAGGACAATTAATTTCGATAAGCCTGCTTTGGCTAATCGACAAGGGCAAACATAAGCTCTGCTTCTGCGGCAAGCTTTTCGTCAACAAAAGCTTTTGCGCAAACTATGCCTGTTTTGCTGCGTATCTTTCCGGCAACCACTTCAATCACCAGCTGATCTCCGGGGACAACGGTTCTGCGAAATTTTGCGTTATTTGCTGCCATAAAGTAAGCAAGTTTACCTTTATTTTCTTCGCTTGATAGCATAAGCACGCCGCCCACCTGAGCCATTGCTTCTATAATTAAAACTCCCGGCATAACAGGTCTTCCGGGGAAATGGCCCTGAAAAAAGTGTTCATTCATTGTAACGTTCTTTATACCCACAGCCCTTTTAAACTTTTCCATATCAATTATGCGGTCAACGAGAAGAAAAGGATAACGATGCGGCAGGAGCTTCATTATTTCCTCGCTGCTAAGCTGGTTAGTCGTAGGCACAAATGAAGTATGCGAGCCAACTCCTGCTCCAACAGTTTTTTCCTTGTATCGGCGCAATTTCTCAAGTAATTTTATGTTTAATGAATGCCCACTTTTCACAGCTATAATATGGGCTTTTAACGGCCCAGCAAGGTATAAATCTCCTATCAAGTCAAGTATCTTATGCTTGACGAATTCATCCGGAAATCTCAATTTATTTTTTACTACGCCGCTCTTTGAAACTACGAGCGTATTTTCATAATTAGCGCCTTTACCCAGGCCTATATCTAGTAATGATTTTACTTCGTCTTCCAGGCAAAATGTGCGGGCTTCAAAAACATTTTCCTTAATATTTCCATCCAGGAGGATATCAACATACCCGGTGCCTATTAACGGATGGTCATATTTTAAAGCGTAAGACATACGCAGGCCGTCATAAGGAAGAGCCACGATGCTCGTCTGCGCTTCTTCAACCCAGATAGGTTCTTTTACAACCAGAAAATTTATCGGCGCATCCTGTTCTTCTAAACCTGTCTCTTTTATTTTTTGAACAAACTCTTTGGCGCTTCCATCCAGGCCAGGCACTTCTTCACCCCAGATATTTATCTGGGCATTGTCTACCCTTAAAAGATTAAAGGCAGCCATTAAGTGTTCGATTGTGTGTATGTAAATTCCGTTTGCAGAAATCGAGGTGCGCCTGGGAAATTTCTCAGCAGAACCTATGGAATAAAAATCAGCCTTGATTAACTGGCTTCCCAGATCTTGTCTTATAAAAATTATTCCGCTGTTGATGGGTGCGGGAAGAATTTCTATTTTAGACTTTTGTCCGCTGTGAAGCCCGATTCCTTCGAATAAGATTTTTCCTTTTATTGTGCGCTGTTTATCCATTTTTTTCTTTGAGCAGATTTTCTAATTTTTCAATTTTTCGCTCAAGCTCCTTTATGTGTTTATAGAGTTGCGGCAGATTTTGCACGCAGGCATTTACGCGTCTTGCAACGTCGTGAGGCCTTGCTGGATACCCTGATACCATAGTATGCGGCGGTATGGACTTGGTAACTCCTGCCTGGGCGGCTGCTATAGCGCCGTCGCCAACAGTGATGTGGCCGACCAGCCCGGCTTGTCCTGCCAGAATTGCCCCTTTACCGATGGTTGTGCTTCCGGATATCCCGGCCTGGGCAACAATTATGCAATTTTCACCTATAATTACGTTATGGGCAATCTGAACGAGATTGTCTATTTTTGTGCCCTTTCCTATAAATGTTTTGTCAAATCTCGCCCTGTCAATAGTTACATTAGCTCCTATTTCAACATCGTCCTCGACAATAACTGTCCCAATTTGCGGGATTTTTTCCTGAACACCGTGGACTTTTGCAAAACCAAAACCATCACTTCCGATAACCGTACCGCAATGGATAACTACCCTTCTGCCGACTACGATTCGTTCTCGTATGGAAACATTCGGGTAGATTATGCATTTTTCGCCTATTTTGGTATCGTAACCAATGTACGAATTGCCGTAAATGATTGTATCGTCGCCTATAGTTGCATCATCCTCTATAATTGCAAAAGGCCCGATTGCAACGTTTTTCCCTATTTTTGCTTTAGAGGAAATAAAAGCTTGGGGGCTTATGCCTTTTGGATGGCGTATTGCATGAGGTACAAACATAGCCACCACTTTCGCAAAAGCAAAAGAAGGATTTTTGGTTTTTATTAAAGGCTTGGATGAAGTAACTGGGAATTTAGAGGTAATAATTGCCGAAGCTTCTGTTGCTTCAAGCAATGATTCGTATTTTGGATTTGCCAGAAAAGTGATATCGCCTTTTTTGGCTTCTTTTATTCCTGAAATACCGGTGATTGGGATATTTTTATCACCTACCAGCTCCCCTTCAACCAATTTCGCTATGTCTTCGAGAGTAACCTTAATCATTGTGCAACCATAAACCGAATAACCCGTTAGAAATTCAATCAGCTAAAAATTTATTTCTAACGGGATTTATCTGGTTTTTTTAATCTTTTTTAATCATACACATCAAAAAAATATGTATGTTTTTTGCAAGCTACTTCTTTGACGAAGCATTTACTATTTTTAAAATCTCCTGGGTGATATCCATAGAGTTATTACCATACAATACAGCGCTTCCGTGTACTACTAAGTCGAAATTGTTCTTTTTTGAATAATCCTTTATGGCCTTATCTATGTCTTCTATTATTTCTTTCATTTTCTCATCTTTTTCTTTCTTAAGATCTATGAGGGACTGCCTTTTAAGCTGAAGGAAATCCTGCGCTGCTTTTTCGAAATTTTTTTGTTCTTTTTCTTTTTGCTTATCTTTGAGCACATTTAATTTGCTTTGCATTTTCTCTATCTCTGATTCCTTGGCTTTCAGCTCTTTTTCTTTTGCTTCGGCTTTCTTATTCAATACTTCATCATAATCTTTTGTTTTTTTGTATTCGTTAAATACTTCCAAAAAATTCAAATAGCCGATTTTTAAATCTTTGGCAAAAACCCCGGAGCAGAAAGAACATGTTACAAACAAAGCCACAAGAAAAATAACACATTTTTTCATTTCGTTCCTCCTTTTTTAAGATACGATATAACCTAATCTACTTCCTATTTACCTGTCTTTTCCGGCCTGCCTTGCTTAAAGAAGCAAACCAGAAACAACGCAAGAAGAGCATTTGGCGGGCAACTAGAAACCTCTACTGACATTAAAATGGAATCTCCCCTCTTTTGTTTCTTCTCCAGGCTCTAAATCAAGCGGCCAGCCATAATCAACGCTGACAGGGCCTATGGGGGTTTTTACTCTTATACCTAAACCGACGCTTTTAAACAATTTATCCTTAAAAAAATCGCCATTTTTACTCCAAACATTTCCAGCATCAAAAAAGGTAGCAACCTTTAAAAAATCTACCAATGGGTAAGTGTATTCAAGATTCGCAACAAACATTGATTCTCCGCCGAGAGGGTCATGGGTTTGAGGGTCAACCGGGCCGGCTTTTCTTTCCTGATAACCCCTTACGCTATTTGCGCCGCCGGCGAAAAACCTTTCATAGATAGGGACTTTTTTGGTATCAGAAAACGGGTCAGCCCAGCCAACGCGCAGCCTTCCCTCCAGAACAGATTTATTTATAAGCGGATAATAATAACTGAAACGTCCGAAATATTTTACGAAATCCCTGTCTCCGCCGAATGGGCCGCCGGTGAGCTGAACATTATTGGTAAAATAAATCCCCGTCAAAGGAGAAAATACGTTATCGCGGGTATCATATGCTAAATCAAATTGTCCGCTGCTTAAATTAGTAACGCCTGCCTCATCCTTTAAGTCACTTGTCGCGTTATCAACTATATCGGTAATTTTTACCCTGTCATAACGATAAGAAAGCTGTCCCTTAAGCGTGTCGCTAAACTCTTTTCCGAAACGGATATCTCCTCCGGTAATATCTTCGCTGTAACCGTAGCCCACGTCTTCATCCTGTTTGTGGCCTTTCTTGTAGGCGTCGAAACCAAATGAATACGGCCTGTCAAATATCCAGGGGTTAGTGAAACTTAATTCATAGCGGTTTGTCAAGCTTCCCAAGCTTGCATAAAGGCTTAGGTCCTGTCCGCCGCCGGAAAAAGTTGACCAGTTCTTGAAGTCAAAATTGGTTTGTCTTATTTCCGCAAAGCCAACAAATTCTTCAATTGAGCTATAACCTCCGCCGAAACTTAAATGCCCGGTTTTAGCTTCTTTTACATCTACCACCAAGTTTACCTTATCTGGCACAGTTCCCGGTTCAGTATCAAACCTAACTTCTTCGAAAAATCCCAAATTTTCTAATTTTTCTTTGCTTTTCCTGACTGCTTTGCCGTCAAACCGCTCTTCAGGATAAACTCTCAGTTCCCTTCTTATTACTTTATCTTTTGTTTTAATATTTCCTTTTATGTCAATACGTTCGATATAAGCTACTTGGTTTTCTACAATTTTATATGTAACATCAATTTTCTGGGTCTCCGGATTTAATACGCTGACAGGTTCGATTTGTGCAAAAATATATCCCCTGTCCACATATACCGAACGCATCCTGGAAGATTCCTCGTAAAGAGCGGTATCACTGTAGACGCTGCCCGTTTTAAGCTTCATTGCTTTTTTTATTTCATTAAGCGAAACATCTTTGTAGCCTTCGACCTGTATCGTTCCCAAATAGTAACGTTTCCCTTCGGTAATATTTATCGTAATATATAAACCTTTTTGTTCGAAACTAAGATCTGGTTCAACTTTTACGTCGGTAAAACCTTCCTGGCGATAGAAATCGGTTATTCTTTTTATATCATCCGTAAACGTTTCTTCCTTGTATAGCCCCGGATTAAAAATCCAGGCATTACGGGTTTTCATAAGCTTAATTATGCGTCCCGCTGATATAGCCTTATTACCCTGTATTTTTACGCGCCGCACTTTTAAAACGCCTTTCTCTTCTATGATAAATTTCACTTCCGCTTCGTTCGTTTCCTTTAACGCCTTAAGATCATAAGTAACTTTTGTCTGGGTGAACCCCTTTTTTGCGTAAAGATCCTTTATTTTGCTGGCAACTTCATTAAGCTTATATTCATCAACAAAAGAACCAACTTTTATCTCTATGGCTTCTTCTATTTTCTTTTCTCGTATAAAATGCGCGCCTTCAATGTCTAACTTAGAAAGCGCCGGTTTCTCTTTTACCTTGAAAGTTACAATAACGCCTTCCGGAGTTTTTTCCTTTTCAGCGTCTACGTTTTCGAAAAAACCGGTAGCGTAAAGGTTTTTTATGTCTTCGTTCACTATATTTTCGTTGTAAGGCTGGCCTGCGCGAAGTTTGATTTTTGAAATGATAGTTGCATCGCTGACTCTGCTGTGCCCCTTGATATCAACACGGGCAACTGTTTCGCTGTCAGCGCATAAAGCTGAAAAAATAAAAATGCAGGAAAAAAATAAAATTAATAGTTTACGCATTTATATATTATAAATATTTTTCGCCCCAAAGTCAACAATAAGAAGAATGGAAAAGCAAAATTAGAACTCTTCGCTGGCGCCTTTAGCCAAATTTACAAACTTCATGTATTCCCGGATAAAACCAAGGTTGACACTTCCTACCGGGCCGTTCCTCTGCTTTGCAATGATTACTTCAGCTACACCCTTGTTCTCCGGCGTGGGGTTGTAGTATTCTTCGCGAAGCAATAATACAACCACGTCTGCATCCTGTTCTATTGCTCCGCTCTCGCGTAAATCAGAAAGCTGCGGGCGATGGTCTGTGCGCGATTCAACTGCCCGTGATAGCTGGCTTACTGCAAGCACAGGAATATTAAGCTCTTTCGCCAAAGCTTTTAGAGCCTGCGAAATTTCCGATATTTCCTGCTGGCGGCTGTCGCCTTTGCGCATGCCTCTAATCATTTGCAGATAGTCAATTACAATAAGTTGTATATCATAATGAGCACGAAGCCTGCGGGCTTTTGCCCTTAATTCAAAAACGTTTATTGCCGGAGTATCGTCAATATAAATAGGCGCTTCTGAAAGTTTTCCTGCTGCGCTTGTTAAAATAGGCCACTCGCTCGGAGCAAGAAAACCAGTACGCAGCTTATGCATGTCAACTTTAGCCTGGGAGCACAGAAACCTTTGCATTAACTGCTCTTTTGACATTTCAACGCTAAAAAATGCTATAGGTATCTTTTCCTCAACCGCAGCGAATTCTGCGACGGAAGTAGCAAGAGCGCTTTTTCCCATGGAAGGCCTTCCTGCTACAATTATTAAATCTCCTTTCTGAAGGCCGGCAGTTTTTACGTCAAATTCGTGGAAACCAGTCGGTATGCCGGTTATATGCGATTTTTTATGGTATAAAGACTCAATGAGTTCTATCCCGTCTTTTATAATTTCTTTTATGTGGATATAACCGCCCTCGACGCGCCTATCGCTTATTTCGAAAATAAGTTTTTCAGCTTTATCAAGAACTGTACTTACCTCTTCATCTTCTTTGTATGCCATAGCAACTATCTGCGTTGCGCTTGAGATAAGAAAGCGCAAAACACCCTTTTCTTTGACGATACGGGCATAGTGGCTGACATTTGCCGAGGTAGGAACGAAATCCGCAAGCGAGGTTAGGTAGCTTGCTCCGCCAATTCGCTCGAGAAGCTTTTTTTTACTTAAATCTTCAGATACAGTTAATATGTCGACTTTTTTCCGGGAGTTAAAAAGAGAAACGATGGTTGAGAAGATTACCTTATGTTCTTCTTTATAGAAAAAATCTTCATCAACAATCTCCATGACCTCCGCTATGGCAGCTTCATTAATAAGCATCGCTCCCAGCGTAGCCATTTCCGCCTCTAAGTTTTGCGGCGGAAGCTTATCGATTGCTTGAGAAGAGTTTATCGAAATCATTTCTTCATTACCCACAAACGCAGGTTAGCTTCTACAGCAGGGTGAAGGTTAACCTTTAAATTATACACACCTAGTTTCTTTATTGCTTCTGGTAAGGCAATTTTTCCTTTGTCTAGGGCGAAACCCTCTTCTTTTAATGCTTTCAGTATCTGCTGTTCGGTGACTGAACCATACAGCTCTTCGGTATCTTTTGCTTCAACTGTGATTGTTACCGACAATGTTTCTAATTTCGCTTTCAGCTGGGCTGCTTCATTTTTTATTTTTTCATCCTGTTTATCTTTTCTCTTTTTCAGCTCTTCGATTTCCTTAAAACTATTCTTTGTCGCCTTAATCGCCGAGCCTTGCGGCAATAAAAAATTACGCGCGAAACCTTCCTTGACTTCTATGACATCGCCTTCTTTGCCCAGTTTTTCTACGTCTTTTGTAAGAATTATCTTCACCTCTATACCTCCTGGTAATTATTTAACTGTATTTAAAATGCGTTATCTGACTATGTAAGGAAAAATACTTAAGAAACGGGCTATCTTTATTTCTTTTGCCAGCTTTCTTTGATGCTTGGCGCAATTTCCGCTTATGCGCCGTGATAAGATTTTTCCCTTTGATGAAACATAACGGGAAACTAATTCAATATTTTTATAATTTATATCAAATTCTTTTTTGCAAAAAACACAACTTTTTTTAAATCCGATTATTTTTGGTTTTTGTTTAATCATGTCAGTTTACCTCTCCTGGTTCTTCATTGTTATTTTCTGAGTTGGGAACTTCCTGCGGTTCTTCGCCCAAATCAACATCCTTAGTTTCTTCTTTTACGCGGTTAGGCATAAACTGCACATTGTCAGCCCTAACCTCAATTGTTGTACGGTTTTTTCCTTCGTTGTCCTTCCAACTGCGCGACTGTAACCTTCCTTCGACTATAATCTGCCTGCCTTTAGCAAGGTATTGATTGCAAACCTCCGCCATCTGGCCCCACACAATTACATTTATGAAACATGTATCTTTCTGGTTTTGGCCGGATTTATCCTTAAAAAATCTGTTTACCGCAAGCCCGAGATTAACCACAGCTGTTCCCTGCGGCGTATAACGCAATTCCGGATCTCTTGTCAAGTTCCCCATTAGAAATATTTTATTCAAACTCGCCATATAACACCTATGCCTCGATTTTTTCTGCCTCTTGTATCCTACCCCGCAGTATCATACTGCGCAGTATGCTTTCTTCAAGCCTTATGGTTTCTTTAAGATCGCCCAATTTATCGGTATCAAGAGAAAACTCGGCAAGCCAATAACACCCTTTCGTATGTTTCTTCTTGTCGGCGCCCCTTGACTTTAAAAAAAACGCCAGGTTTCTCTCTTTGGCCCATATTTTGGCGCTTAATACTTTCCCATCAAGGCTTTCTATTTTTTTTGAAATCTTTTGGAAAATTGCTTCCTGGGCCGGGTCCCCTATGTCGGTAGTTAAAATTACCATGCATTCAAAATTCCTTTTCACTTTTTCCCTCCTGTTACTTGTTGTAATTGGTCATTACGTAATCCGTTCCTGAATCAATCCAGTCTATACAAGCCGATGCTGCAGTTTGTATGACCTGTTCGATTTCTTCTTTTTCATGATTGTAAAAATCAGAAAGAACATAATCAGCCAAATCCTGTTTTTCGGATTTGCCTATCCCGATTCGCAGGCGCGCGATATCTAAAGTGCCTAGTTTATCAATAATAGACGCCATGCCCTGATGCCCGCCGCTTGAACCGCTCTTTTTTAACTTCAATTTACCCACTAATAAATCTGCGTCATCGTAAACAACGAGTAAATCGCAAGGAGCTATGGCGTGTTTTGAAATAATTTTCTTAACACAGCTACCGGAATTATTCATGAAAGTGGAAGGTTTTAGCAGGATAACATTTTCCTTTCCTGTCTTTATTCTTGTTGTGTAGCCATTTGCCAGAAAACCCTTTTTAAAGACAGCGTTTTGCCTCTTTGCTATTTCATCCACAACCATGAAGCCAACATTATGCCGGTTGTTTTTGTATTTTATACCTGGATTGCCTAACCCTACGATAATTTTCATATTTTTCTCGCTGGATTAGGCATTCTTTTCAAAGATCCTTATCGCAGCTGGTTTACTTTTTACCTTTCCCAGCGTCTTTTCCTTTAGGTTCTTCTTTGGGTTTTGCTTCCTCTTTCGGTTTTGCCTCTTCTTTACCTTTTGCGCCTTCTTCCTCACCTTCTTCTCCCTCAGCAACTTCTTTCTTTTCTTTTATTACTTCAGGGCCCGTAGGTGCAGCTTCTTCAGCGGTTGCAGCCACGACTTCCTCGACTTTCTCAACTACAGTCGCAATTGTTTCTTCAGGAGAATTTATGATTTTAAGGTTATCAGCTAACTTTATTTCAGCAACGTGCACGGAATTTCCGATACCAAGATGCGATACCTCGACTTCAATTTTTTCCGGAATATCCAAAGGCAGCGCCTCTATGACAAGCTGCCATAATATCTGCTCCAAAACTCCTTCATCTTTCAAGCCTTTCGGTTCTCCCTTAAGAACTACTGGGACGTTTACTCGTATTTTTTCCTCAAGAGAAACCCTTATAAAATCAATATGCTGAATTGCCTCTGTCAACGGATTATATTGCATATCTTTTATAAGCACCGAAAAGCTTTCTTTCTTTTTTTCTCCGGCCAGCTCCATATCAATTACCGCGCTTTGCGAGAAATGTATAGAGTTAAGTATCTTTAAACTTGCCGGCGAAATCTGCACGGCGCAATTAGCTCCTCTTCCATAAACGATAGCCGGAATATTTCCTTTGAATCTTACTTTTTTTGCTGTTTCCTTGCCTGTTTTTTCTCTTAAAACTGCCTCAATCTTTACCCTTTCCATCTTACCCCCTTAATCAGTGCTTAGCGCCTTACCGAATCGAAAAGTACGCTGATAGACTGTTCGAAATGTATACGTTTGATTGCTTCCGCAAAAAGTTTGCTCACGGAAACTATTTTTATTTTTTTGCTCTTTTTTTCCTCACCCAGAGGAATAGAGTCAGTAATAACAAGGTAGTCTATATCGGAATTTTCCAGCTTTTCTACGGCATTTGCAGACAGGATTCCGTGAGACACCGCAGCAAATATTTTCTTTGCCCCTGCTTTTTTAAGCGCGCCGGCTGCTTCAACCAAAGAACTGCCGGTTGCAATTATGTCATCAACCATTATTACGTTTTTACCGTTGACTTCTCCGAGTATATGCATTACTTCAGTAGCATCCGGGCTGTTTCGCCTTTTATCTACTATAGCAAGCCCCGCGCGGAATTTCTTTGCATACGCTCTTGCCATTTTTATTCCGCCGACGTCCGGAGAAACAATTACAAGGTTATTCTCGCCTATCTTTTTAAAGTAATCCACAAAAACATCTATTGCAAAAATGTGGTCTACCGGAATATCAAAAAATCCCTGTACCTGGCCTGCGTGCAGATCTAAAGCCAAAACGCGGTTTGCACCCGCAACAGTTATGAGATTCGCGATTAATTTTGCCGTTATAGGAACCCTTGGCTGGTCTTTTCTGTCCTGGCGCGCGTATCCAAAGTAAGGCATAACTGCAGTTATACGATTTGCGGATGCGCGCTTTAACGCGTCTATCATTATCAGAAACTCCATTATGTTTTCGTTTACGGGCGGGCAGGTGGACTGAATAACAAAAACATCCTTACCTCGGACGTTTTCCTCGATTTTTATCCTGACTTCGCCGTCGCTAAAACGAGAAATTAAACCATGCCCCATTTTAAGCTTAAGATTTTTACAAATACTTGAAGCTAAATCCTTATTCGAATTTCCGCTAAAAACAATCATTTTATCCATAGCAGCCTCTGATTATTTATTTAATTTTTTTAAAAACTTTGCCGGGACGCCTACTACCACTGTTTTTGCTTTAACGTTACTGCGGACAACGCTTCCTGCTCCGGTTATGGCATGGTTACCTATATTAATAGGTGCAACCAAAACACTGTCAGAGCCTATAAAAGCGCCATTTCCTATTTTGGTTTTATTTTTGGTTTTGCCGTTGTAATTTGCAACAACAGTACCCGCGCCTATATTTACGTCTGTTCCTATTGTTGCATCGCCGATATAGCTAAAGTGTTTGATTCTAGAAGCTTTTCCTACTTTAGAACGGCAAATTTCAACAAAATTTCCAAGCCCAACACCGTTATCAATGCGGGTACCTTCCCTTAAATGAATAAACGGTCCAAGGCGACAATGACTGCCAATTATAACATCCTTTCCTATAAAGGTAAAGGGATAAATTAAAGTATTTTTGCCTATTTTTACGTTATCGCTGATAAAGGTAGATTGGGGGTCAAGAATATTTACTCCATTAGCCATAAACCGTTCAATTGCCCTGGTATTTAGAATTTTTTCTGCCATGGCTAATTCCCTGCGGCTGTTTATGCCCAGGATTTCGTCGTTATTTGTCAAAAGATAAGACTCCGCAGAGATACCCTTTTGATACAGTATTTCTATGATATCAGTAAAAAAATATTCACCCTTTTTCTCATTTTTTCTGATTTCTTCGAGGTTTTCGAAAAGAATGCGCCTGTCAAAAGCGTATATCCCGCTATTGACTTCTCGAAGGCTCTGCGTACCAGAAAGGTATTTCGCCAAATCCTGTTTTTCACAAATAGCTTGAATGTTGGCGCTGCTATCTCTGATAATTCTGCCGAAGTCATTTTCGGATTCAACCGAAGCAGAAATTAACGCGCATTCCGCGTTTTGCTTTTCGTAGGATGAGATAAAGGAAGAAATAGTTTCTTCGGTTATCAGTGGCGCATCTGCGCATAGGACTAAGACATTATCGTATCTTACTTTGTTCTTGGCGCATTTAACAGCGTCAGCGGTCCCCGCTAATTTATGCTGACGGGAAAAATTGACACCTCTGAAGTTATTTTTTACATAAGCCTCAACCCGGGGTGCTTTATATCCAGTTACAACTATTACTTGCTTTACTGCTTTTACTTTTTTTAACTGCGTAAGAACGTGTCCGATCAGCGGTTTACCCCTTAGCTCGTGAATAACTTTCGGGAGTTCCGATTTCATCCTGACGCCTTTTCCTGCAGCCAGTATTATTGCGGTAAACCCCGTTAGAGATTTACCACCTTTAGATAGTTTCATTTTAAGTTTCCTCCCAATATAAAATATTTCTGTTCATATTCATATCATTTACTGGAATATATCTGTTTTGCTTATCTCTAACGGGGTAAAATTTTTCATTTTATATTCCTTTTTCAGTTTCAAGCCCTGTAAAGTTACTGGCAAACCCTGTTAGCACATATCTTGCGAAAGACAAGCAAAACTGCCCTGTGTGGACTCACTCCTCGGGCTCACGCCCTGCGGCGTGGAACGCTTTTGTAAAAACCTGGATGGCCGCTTTGTGCGGCGCGTTAACTCACCACATGAATGCTTCGCATTCATAAGTGATTCTCGCCAACCAGGCTTCAAACAATATTTTCGACCCCGAAGGGGTGGAAAATATTGGCTGCCCGGTGTGGACTCGAACCACAAAAAACAGACCCAAATTCTGCTGTGTTACCAATTACACTACCGGGCAAACGTTATTGTTAAGCGAATCTCTCAAAATCAACCGTAATGATCTTTTGCCTTTTGTGGTCTTGAAATATTTCTCTCGCCTTATGGCATCTAACTTAGAGATAAAATATTCACAAAATATTAATTCTGATTCAGGGAATCTTGCCGTAGTCCAAGTATTCCCTCGTTTATGCTCAGCTATTCTTCTTTGCAAATTTTCAGTAAAACCTATATAAAATCGCTTGCTTTTTTGCTATATAGAATATAAACGCAATACATTTTTGACCCAACCATATACCAGAGTTCGCTTTGCTCACACGGTATATGGTTGCCGTGAACCGTGCTTTGCTCTGGTTCACGGCAAATTCTGCTGTGTTACTAATTTTTTAACCCTGAACCGTGTCGCCGAAGGAGACTCTGGTTCAGGGACACTACCGGGCAAACTATAAAAAACAAAAAAGGCTGAGGTTAAGGTTCGGAATATAATAAATCCGTTACTTTACTTAGCCTTAGCCTTAGCCTTAACTTTTTCTAACTTTGCACTTCAGGGCTTTCCTTCGTAAGCTCTTCCTTAGGCCCTAATGCCCTTTCTCTGTGATAAGCATCCAAAACTTTACTCTGAAGATAATCGCGAAATTCCTGGTTTATCGGGTGTGCCAAGTCCTGATGCGTTGTTTGCCTGTTTGCTCCCAAATCTTTTGGGGGCGGAGGCAGTTGTACTCCACAATGATTGCAATAGTGGCTGCCCATATCGACTTTTTTCCCGCAGCGCGGGCAAAACTGTTTTGCTTTTCTTGCCGGCATGGCCACAAACAAACCGCTATTGCCTTCCACAACTTTGATATTTTTTACAACAAATGAATTATCGAATGTAACCGTTGCATATGCCTTAAGCCGCTTGCCTTCATTTTCCCTGAGTGAAATCCTGAACTCTGTAATTTCCATTAGCTTACCTCCTTTAACCCAAGCTCTGCCCCAACAAAATGGGACAAGCAAAAGCAAAATTTGCTCTCATGCAGTTTATTTCGCCTCGCGCCTCACGAGGCAATTGCAAATAAATTAGCAACTGCATATGCTAAAGAAATTTTCAACCAGATATTAGAGGTTGGCATTTTCTTCAGCAACAAACCTGCTCTGCCCGTGGCTGTTAGTAACTGTGAGCTTAAAGAACAACCGCTTTTCTATAAAGAAATTGTTCTAAACGTACTTGGATTAAAATGTCTGAGCATGGAAAACAAAGTAATCTTCAGGCAAAATGCTTTTTACTTTTCGCTGCAAAGATTCTTTACAAAGTGTGTATATAGCACTACCGCTGCCGGTTACTTTTGAGAAAATCCCATTCTTAAGAAGCTTATTCTTAGCTGCAGACAACTCCACGCAAAGACAAAGAGCACTGTTCTCCAAAGCATTAAAAATACTATTTTCTATAAGGTAATTATCCCCTTTTTTTAATGCGCAAGCCAGTATATTAACATTATTAAGAAACTTTGTCAATTTACCTCTATAATTGCCATATACCAGTTTTGTGGCGAGGCTAACCCCCGGCCATATGATTGTATGCTTAAGGGTTTTGCCTTCTATGGGCAACACTTTTTCCCCTTTGCCGCTGATTATCGCAAATCTGCTTTGCGCCAGGAAAAAATTAACATCGCTCCCTATCAAGCTACCCAATTTATATAAAACCTTTTGGCTCAAATTAAGTTTGCAAAGTTCATCTATGGCAAGCATTGTCATGGCGGCATTGGAAGAGCCTCCTCCAAGCCCGGAGCCTACTGGAATTCTCTTAAAAAGGCGGATATCAAAACCGAAATTTATTTTATATTTTTCTTTAAGCAGGCGGGCAGCTTTAACGCAAAGATTTTCACAGTTTTCAAGATTTTTTTTATTGCAGTAAATTTTGATACCGTTATGCTTTGCTATTGTAATAGTTATTTCGTCAAAAAGAGAAATTCTTTCGGCGATACTTTCTATTTTATGAAAACCTGAAGGATATTTTCCTAGAATGTTAAGGTAAAGGTTTATTTTGGCGGGACTTAGAACCTTTATTTTACTTCCGTAAAAATTCTTCACACTTTTTCGCGATACAATCAGACGAGAGTCCATAACATTCCATAAGTTCTTTTGGCGAGCCAGACTGGCCGAACCTGTCTTCAACTCCAATGCGCTCAACCAAAATAGGGTAGTCGTGAGATAGTGTCTCACATACTGCGGAATATAAACCGCCGGTTATCTGATGCTCTTCGCAAACAATGATTTTGCCGTATTTTTTGGCAATTTCGATTATTAAATCTTTATCGAAGGGTTTTATCGTAGGAATATTAAATACTGCTGCGCTTTTCCCCTTCTCTTTAAGCATTTTTGCGGCAGTTAATGCTTCATTCACCATAACCCCGCAGGCAATTATTGCCATATCTTTTCCATCCGCGCACATATAGCCTTTGCCGAGTATAAACTCTTTTCTGGTTTCAATAGAAGGCACTTTGGCTCTCCCTAATCTTACGTAGAATGGGCCGTTGGTTTGATAAGCCGCAAGTATAGCTGCGCGAGTTTCAGGCCCATCAGCAGGGACTATTATCTTCATATTAGGTATCGCGCGCATAAAATTGACGTCTTCCAGGGCCTGATGCGAAGCTCCGTCTTCACCAACCGTTATTCCGCTGTGAGTGGCAACGATTTTGACGTTTAGGTTATTGTAACATATGCTATTTCTGACCTGATCCAACGCCCTTGCGCTTGCAAACATTGCAAAAGTAGAAGCAAATACCACCTTACCACAGCTTGCAAATCCGGCGGAAGTAGCCATCATATTCTGTTCAGCCACACCGAAGTTAAAAAATCTGTCGGGAAATTCTTTTGCAAACAGAATCGTCCGTGTCGAGCCTGACAAATCAGCATCCAGCACAATAACTCTTGAATCTTTCTTTCCAAGCTCAACAAGAGTTTTTCCGTAAACATCGCGCTGATATAATTGTTCTATCGCCATTATTCCTCTTCCTCTATTTCTTTCTCAACATTCTCTATCTCGCCGAGTTCCTTAAGGGCAATTTCCCTTTCTTTTTCAGTAGGAGCTCTTCCATGGAAATCAACTACGTGCTCCATAAAAGAAACACCCTTGCCTTTTACCGTATGCGCGATTATAACCGTGGGTTTTAATTTAACTGAATTTGCGATACGGAAAGCTTCAAGCAACTCTTTTATATTGTGGCCGTCGCAAGAAATTGCATGCCAGCCAAACGCTTCCCATTTATTAAGGAGAGGTTCCAGGTTCATGATATCATCGGTTCTTCCGTCAATTTGAAAATGGTTATAATCAATTATGCCGCATAAATTGTCGGCCTTAAAATGCGCCGCAGCCATGGCTGCCTCCCAGATATTTCCTTCCTGTATCTCGCCATCGCCCATAAGACAATATACCCGGTAGCCTTTTTTATCTACTTTTGCGGAAAGTGCCATGCCTAAGGCAACTGACAAACCCTGGCCGAGAGAACCGCTTGCAATCTCCACCCCCGGAACACGCTTGTCCGGATGGCCCTGCAGCATAGAATTAAATTTACGCAAAGTCCATAAAGCATCTTGGGAGAAATACCCGCTTAACGATAATGCCGCGTAAAGCGCAGGGCAGCAATGCCCTTTTGATAGATGGAACCTGTCTCTGTCCGGCCAAGCCGGATTCTTAGGGTCATGCTTCATTATTTCAAAATAAAGACATGCAATTATATCTGTTGAAGAAAGCGAACCTCCGGGATGCCCGCTTCCTGCTTTTGCAAGCATCTCTACGATTAACTTACGCATCTCGTTCGCTTTATTTTTTAGATGTTTTATTTTCGTTTCCATATTTATCTACTTTGCTCTTTAATTCTTTATTATCCGGAAAACGCTCAAGGCCTTTTTTATAAAAGCTAAGCGCTTCTTCTTTTTTGTTCAAAGTTATATACAGGTCTCCAAGATGTTCATAAATAACCGGGTCTTCCTGATAGCTTACGGCTTTCTTAAGATATTCTTCTGTTTTTTTGTAATCCTTTTTCTTAAAATAAATCCAGCCTAAGCTGTCCAGGTATGCGCCGTTTTCAGGTTCAGCCGTTAAAGCCTTCTTAAGCATGTTTTCGGCTTCGTCAAGATTTTTCCCTTCTTCCGCATACAAATAACCGAGGGAATTTAAGGTTTGCCCGTGAGTGGGCGAAATCTGCAAAGCTTTTTTCCAGGTTTTTATCGCGTCGTCCCGACGGTTCAGGTCTTCATATAAATAACCCAGCCAAAACAACGCGTCAACATAATCAGGCTGATGTTTTATAATATTCTCGTAAAGGCTCAATGCTTCCTGCGGTTGTTTTTTATAAAAATAAAACTGCGCAAGGTATTCGGAAATTTTTATATCTTCAGGTTTTAACTTGTGGGCTTTTTTTAGAAAATCTTCGTATTCCGTTTCAAGCTCCCTGTCTTTCTGGCCGTAGGAATAAAGAAAAATTAAGCCCAGAGAAGCATCGAAACTTTCGGGGTCAAGCGTTTTAGCCTCTTTAAGCTCGGCTTCTGCTTTTTCAAGCTCGCCCATACGTATCAAAACGCTTGCAATTTTAAGTCTCACATATACCGATTTAGGGTCGGTCTTTTTTACCTTGTAAAGCTCATTCAAAGCCTCACCGTAGTCTCCGGCTTCAGCATAAAACAAACCCTTAAGATACTCGCCGTAAAGCTCCTTGATTGATTTTTCACTGGCGGCAAATAAATTTGCAGTAAAAAGGCAGGAAATAAACAAAATCAGAAACGGCAGTAAAACCTTTTGCTTTACCCCGTTAGAAAATATTTTTCCAGCAGGGTCAGCTAGACAACGCAGTTCTCTAACGGGGTTTACTGCCGTAGACTTTCTAATATTAACAGCGTTTGCAGTATCGAAATGCTTAGCAGACGCCAACATTCGAAAAAATCTCATAGAAGTTGTAGAGCCTTTAATTGGCTGCGTGGAGATTATCGGTTTAGTGCAGTCAATTAATTATCTTGATTTATGTCTCTGTTGTTTTCTTCTCTTTTTAAACCAGTGTCTCTTTACTTTTTTTAGTTTTCTTTTTCTTCCGCAAGGCATTTTTATCCTCCGTATTGCACAGATTAGCACAGATTTTGAAGCGGATGATCACAGATGATTTTATCTGCGATCATCTGTGATGATACCTTATTTTTTATTAAGGTGTTTTTTATCTGTGGTCATCTGTGTATTAATATATAAGTTTATTTAACGGATATTCAATAATACCTTCTGCTCCGTTTTCTTTAAAAAGCGGCAGAAGCTTTCTTACTTCTTTTTCTTCGATTATAACTTCAAGCGCATACCAGCCTTCCAGCGTCAGAGATGAAATTGTCGGCTTTTTAAGTGACGGAAGTATTGACAAAATTTTCTTAAGATTTTCTTTCTTAACGTTAAGCTTTAACCCTACCTTATCTCTTGCTTCAAGTGCTCCTTTTAAAAGAAGCAATATGTAATTCATTTTTTTCTTTTTCCATTCGTCTTTATATGCCTCTTTATTTGCGATAAATTTAGTTGTGGAAGTGCACACAGTACCTATTTCCGTTAAGCCGTTTGCACGCAGGCTCTCACCTGTTTCCGTAAGCTCAACTATGGCGTCAACTAGCCCGGTTTTAACCTTGACTTCAGTTGCGCCCCAGCTGAATTCAACTTCTACATTTATTTTCTGATCTTTAAAAAATTTCTTTGTGTAGTTAGCAAGTTCCGTCGCTATGCGTTTGCCATCTAAATCTTTCAGCTTCTTTATTTTTGAGTCATCACGGACAGCGACTACCCAACGAACTGGATTTAATGTTCTTTTTGCGTACAAAAGCTCATCAACCCGTATTACGTCGGAATTATTTTCAAGTATCCAGTCTTCGCCTGTTATCCCGCAGTCCAATACCCCGTCTTCAACATAACGTGACATTTCCTGTGCACGCAAAAGTGTTGGTTTTATTTCTACATCATCTATGGAAGGTGTGTAAGAACGCGAGCTTACGGAAATGTTAAATCCGCCGTTTTTAAAAATTTCCAGGGTTTTTTCTTGAAGGCTGCCCTTGGGTAAGCCTAATTTTAGAACTTTCACGTAATACCTCCAATGAGCAGATATTTTTTTGAGGCTATTTGGCCCCAAAAAAATATAGCGTCGTTATTCACCTTATCTACAGAGCGTCTGCGAAGTGGACCCAGCACTAATTTTCTGCGTACGAATTGGTATTCATGAAAAATTAGTGCTGGGTCAAATTCAGCCTAACATTTCTTTGCACTATGTAGCTTGAAAAATGTTGGCTTCATTTGACCCCCATATTCCTTAATGCTTGAAATTAGTCAAAACTTTACAACCTGAAAATTATACAACCGGAAAGTATGCTTGTAAAGAAAAATTAGCCATAAATCTAAACTTTTAAAAGCGATTTAACCGCGAGGAATACCTCATCTACTCCAATTTCCCTGAGGCATTGCTTATCGTTGTTGCAGCCGCTGAAGCGAAAAGACTTATAACATGGCCTGCAGGAAATATGCTTTGAGAAAACTACGCAGTTATCCGTTATCGGGTACGCGCCATATACTTTTTCATCGACCGGGCCGAATAAAACTATTGAGCTTTTGCCTAACGCCTGCGCGATATGGAAAGGGCCTCCATCGTTTGTGATTACCAGATTACACAAAGAAATGGCTGCGCAGAATTCCTGTAAATCCAATTTTACGCATAAATCTATAACGTTATTTTTTAGTTCGCTTGAAATATAAGAACACACCCCTGCTTCTGCATTAGAACCAAAAAGCAATATCTTTATTCTTAATTCACCTGTAAGTTTTTCGCAAAGCTTTAGAAAATTTTCCTGCGGCCAGCGTTTAAAATAAGCGGTATCGCGCCAGCTGTCTCCGGAACCAGGGCAAACAGCAACAAGCAATTCATTATTATTGATTCCATTGGCCTTGAAAATCTCTTTTGCCTTTTCAAGCGGCTCTTTGGGAATAAAAAGTTCGAATTTATAATCTTTTGGCGTAATATTTAAAAATTTCAGAAGTTCCAGATGATACCTTGCAACATGCTTATCGCTATAGCCGTAAGTTATATCTATTTTATCCGTCAAAAACCTTCCTCTATCTTTGAAATTAAAACCTATGCGCTTTTTAATTGAGCACATTTTTAGGAAAAATCCATATTGAGAATTCAGCGATAAATCAAAAACAACATCATATTTTTCTTTCTTTATTTCCTTAAAAAACGAAATAGCTTTCTTAAGGAATTCTAATTTTGATTTTTTTAATACATCCCTCCACTCGTCTTTTTCAAAAATAAATATTTTATCGAGAAGCGGGTAATTTTTAAGAAGTGGAAAAACACGTTCGTTGCAAAGGTAGTCTATTGATACCTCAGGAATCGCTTCTTTTAAATTACGCACCAAAGGCGTAGAGAACAAAACATCCCCAATGCCGAATGGATTAAATATTAATATTTTCTTTATTTCCATAATTATTGCCTACTGTCGGTTGCTGATATCTGAAGGCTGATCGCAGACAGCTCCTCATAAGTATATCGCAATTTGTTTTGGGAAAAAAGAGTTTTGTTGTGACTGGCGGCAGGAATTAAGTAACGCAAGAATTAAGTATTATATCCCTAGAATCCTATATTTACGTCGTAAAAATCACTTTTTATTCTATTACTTTCCAGCCATCAAGATCACCGGGCAAATATAATTCATGATGTAAATAATATTTAATCGCAGCCCTAGCAGTTTTGAATTTTTTTTTACCTTCGTCTGAAATTTTCAACAAATCTATAGGGTGTGAGTAACGATAATGACAAATAAATTCTTTTTCACTTATTTTTTCAATAACTAACAAATCACCAATTAACATTCCGTCTTTTTTCTCAATCCACAACACGGGAAAGTATTTATGGGATTGTAAATATTCCGATATAACCTCAACACATTCATTGATTCTTAAAGGTTCATGTGGCCACAAACCTTTTTCAATGCGTGTTGACATATCCATATGACCGCCTTTTAATAAAAATAATAATGTTTGTTTATCCATATTATCCTAAAGATTTTACTCAGGCATATAAAACCAGTCTAATCGCACTTTATCTGGGTTGCTTGGTATAATTTCAGTAGCTCCACCAGTATTTTGAGATGCATTATGACTCGCGGGAGCTGATCCAGAAGTATATTTCCCCTCAACCCTTCCTTTAACTACCCAATCTGGTTTCCCTGAATTTTCCGCGGGAAGACCATATTTCTGTGCATAATTGGGGGCAGTCAATGGATTTTCTGGCGCCCATTTAGGCCCTTTAACATTACTATTCCCAGCAAATGTTCCTTGACGATAAACTATAGGTCTAGTGCTAATACCGCTAGAAGTGCCGATAAGTCCTATTTGTAAGGCAAAATCCAGACGGTTTGTTTCAGAGATTTGTTTTTGTATATCCTGCCACAGCTCTTTCCATTCGCCTCTGGTAATTGCTTTGCCTATTAACTGCCAACGTCTCCAGATTGCTTTCCAGGCGGGCTCCTCACACAATCCCCACAAATCCACAAAGTTTATAGGGTCGTTACTACAATACACGTAAATATTCGGTCCGTCAACCATTCCTGAAGGATCTGGAGTGATAAAGCGACCTATCCTTGGGTTGTAATAGCGCTTGCCAAAGTAAACCAATCCTGTCTTATCCTGCTCTTTGGTTAGGAATTGGCGGTTGTTGGGGGTTGTGCCGGTTGATTTAACCACATTTCCAAAACTGTCATACACATAGGAATTTATTTTTGTTGCGGAAGGATTTGAAGTTTCAGTTACGCTGCCTTGCGCGTCATAATGAAAATACATATCAGATGCACCAGGGGCTGTTCTTTTTATTATTCCGGATATTCCTCCTCCTGCTGCGGGATTACGCACATAACTTCTATTTGTTGAGCGCGAAGAATTTCTTTCGATAATTGCGTTTGAACCGTCATAAAGAAAACTTGTCAAAATTCCGGAAGAATTAACTTCTACTCTATTACCCACCCCGTCATATTTATAAATTTCGTTTAGGCTTTGCCCTGTTACCTTATTAAGACGATTAAATGAATCGTAATAATAATTAGTAGCGCTTCCTGAATTCGGCAGCTCTTTGATGAGATTTCCGTTTAAATCATAATAATAAGTAATATAGTTTGACCCAGTTGTTTCTTTTGTAAGCTCATTTAGCTGATTGTAGGTGTAAGCGGTAATTATGCCGGATTGATTCTTAGTAAGCCTGTTTCCTGCTGCGTCATATGCATAGGTTATCTGATAAGGATTAACGCTTGCGGTACGTTTTTCCTGGGTCAGCCTGCCAAGAGCATCATAAGAATAGTCAATTGTGCTATCCAGGGTTTTAGTTTTTATTTTTCTGTAAAGCTTGTCATAGCTATAAGTAAATTCAGAAAGCTTAGTGTACGGGCTTACTGATTTTTGGTTTACTACTTTAGCCACGCGGTTTAAGGTGTCATATTTATAGATAACGCCTGTTTTATTTGGATATAAACAACTTGCTAAATTGCCGTATTTATCATAAGTGTATTTAGTAACCAGGTTTTGCGGGTCAGTTATGGTTAAAAATCTGTTAGCTGCATCGTAAATATATTTAGTAAGTTTGCTGTCAAAATCTATCATAGTTTTACGATTGCCAACTAAGTCATAAGTATATTTGATTGTATCGGCTGATTGCGGGCCTTCAATTTCAAGAAGTTGCCCAATTGCATCATAGCTGTAATAAGTGGTTCCCTGCCAGTCAAGCATAGATGTAATTCTGCCAAGACTGTCATAGGTATAGCTTATGCTTACGTCAGGGCTATTTAAATTTTCAAGGCGATTAAGCTCATCGTATACATAGGTTGTAGTTTGGCCTTTTGGGTCTATTTCTTTAATGCGGTTTGAAACCTTATCGTAAAAATACTGCCATTTATAGCTGGCAGCGTCGGTTTTGGAAATTACGCGGTTTAACTCATCGTAGCTAAAGTTGGCTGTATTATTTTTCTGGTCTTTTATGGAAATAAGATTGCCTTCTGTGTCGTAAGTATTGGTTATCACTCCCCTCAAAGCATCAGTAATTGTGCTTATCTTGCCTACTACATTGTATGTATAACTTGTTTTACGGCCGAGCGCATCGGTTTTACTGGCTAAATTATCCACTGCATCGTAAGCAAAAAGATTGGTTGAAGCTTTATCAGGCAAAAGTATTTTTATTAGGCGGTTTGTGCTGTCGTAATAATACCTGGTTACATTACCCCTCGCATCGGTTGAGGTTATTTTATTGCCCAAAGCATCGTAAGTGGATTTGGTGGTTATGCCAGCTAAATCCTTTATGCTTGCGACGTTACCGTATTTATCATAAGTAAAATAAATTTTTTTACTGTAGGCATTGGTAATTGCGCTTACCAGGCCGCCTGTGATATATCGATAAGACGTTGATGCATTGAGGGGGTTAGTAACTTTGATCAAATTGCCTTTGCTGTCATAGTAATACCTAGTAAGGTTGTTCAATGCATCTGTTTTACTGGTTACGTTACAGAATGTTGGCTCATAAGTAAGATTGGTTATGTTATTAAGCGGGTCAGTTAGCTTAATTAAATTACCCTTCGTGTCATACTCCATTCTAATCGTGCGGCCTAAAGCATCTGTTTTCGAGGTGCAATTTAGGTTTTTATCCCAGGTTGAAGCTGTAGAGTTTCCTAAAGCATCTACTATTTTTGTAATCTGAAAGTCAGTTGAATAATAGGAAGTTGTCTGATAGCCTTTTGAATTTACAGATATAGTCCGCGAATATTGCGGCTGGAAAGTTAGAGTTACTTTCTCGTAATTATTTTCTCCTGAAGAACCAGTGCAGCGGTCGCTTGAATCATAGGTAAAGGTAACCGCCTTTGCATTGGGCAGAATTTTTTTGGTAAGATTATGGTTTGAATCATAAATATAGGTAAATTTATTGTTTAACGGATCAGTTACAGTTATAAGGTTACCGCTCGCATCATAAGTATACTTATAAACCCTACCCAGTGGGTTTGTGACTGAAACTATTTTTCCTGAAGCGTCATATGCGAGAGTATTTGCGCGGCCAACTGCATCAACAATTTTTGTAAGCTGATTGGATGCGTTGTAGGTAAGCGTTATAGTATTTGAATTACGGTCAACTACTTTAGAAAGTTTTCCTGCTGTGTCAAAATAAAATTGCTCCCCTGTTTTTAAGCGCCACACATACCCGGTACTATTTTTAGTAAGCGTTGAATACTCGCCTCTCTGGCTTGTAAAGGTATTATCCAAGTTATCCGTAAATACCAATTCTCTGCCCTGGCCGTCTCTGATTTTTACGAGTTTATTGGTTGAGTCATAGGTTAAGAAAATATTATAGGTGTGCGTCCAGCCATAGCCTAAAGGCCCGGAATAGCTGTCGCGGCTGTTGTAGGTGCGGGTAAAATCAAAATCAATTCCTCTTGCAGGTATATTAAAATCGGTTGTATTAACATACATATTGCCGGTTGTGACATAGATAGGATCACCGGTCGTCTGATTGGGGTTTTTCTCCTTGCCTCGCGCTTCGCTTTCTTCGGTTGCATTCCCCTGGCCAGGTTGTATTGCAAATGCCCAAGTCGCAGGTGTTGAATCAATATTTCCATCATTATCTTTGGCAGCAACGGAAAATTTATGGCTACCCTGGGTAAGATTTGAAAAGCGAACGCTAGACAGAGTAGTATAAGCCTGCGGCTGAGAATCAAGCCGATAATAGAAACCGGCAACACCGTTACTTGCATTTCTGGCTTCAAAATTAAATGTTGCCGTAGAGCTCGTTCCGCTCGCCGGTGGGCCTGAAGTTATCACTGTATTTAAGGTCGGCGTAGGCAGCGGTAAAATATATGGGGCCGTGACAGAGCCTGTTTCTTCCCTATAAACAGTTTTCAAATAAACACTTTGCCCTGGTTGTTGATAATAATACGATTCGCTGTAGCCCGTATATGCTAGATTCATCGTACCTGTTAAATGAGGCGGGCTGACAGTACCTGTGAAATTATATACAAAAGTTGCTTTAATATAATACATATCATCCTTCGGATATGTAAAAACAGTTGTTAGCTTAAGGGTAACGTTATTATTGGTTACATTTCCGGTTAATGTATACGTCCAGGTGCTGGCATCGCCGCCTGAAGTTATACCAATTCCATAAAGCGTGCCATCTGGATTTTGCACGACATCGAGGTCGTAGGGAGTATACATATTGCTGAGCTTGTCTTCCACCCTGACAGATTTAGTGCCATCGCTATATTCAGAGGTATACTTTATGTGATGATTTACGTTATTAAGGCTAATTTCTCCGTGGTAGTGTCCGGATGCGTCAAAGTCAGCAGCTGAGGAATAATTAAAAGCAGGCAGGCAGGAAAATAGAACAAGAAGAGCGAAAATTATTTTTATTTTTGACGAGAATAGATTGGATAATCTTTTCATCGTTTAACCTATGATTCTTTGTAGCACTTATTTGATGATTTGTCAAATATTATTTTTACTTTTTTCAAATTGAAAATATTGGGCTTTTTGCAGATTCGTAAAATATTATTGACAATCACGCAAAAATAAGTTACACTTTTTATACACAGATGATCACAGGCTTGGAAGCAGATGATCACAGATAAATTTTAATGTAATTGAAAATTTGTATTTCTATTTTATTTTTTATCGGCGACCATCTGTTTTGCATCTGCGATTATCTGCGTTAAACAAGTACTAAAATGAATATAGGCCCAGTTATCAGAAATTTACGCAAAAACCAAGGGTTAACCTTGGCACAACTTTCAGAATCAAGCAAAGTTGCTCTTGCGACTTTAAGCCGCATTGAAACCGGAAAAATGACCGGCACTTTAGAATCACATATGCAAATTGCCAAAGCATTTGGCCTTAGCCTTCCTCAATTCTATAGCGAAGTAGAAAAGCTTAAATCCAAACAAACCGAACCAGAAGAAGAATACCGCGCCAATATGTTCGTGCACAACAAAGATGCTTCCTCCACTATTTTAACCAAAGATATCTTTAATAAAAAAATGCTACCGATATTAATTGAGCTTAAAAGCGGCGGAAAAACGCAAAAAGAAGAATTAAAAATTGGCGCTGAAAAGTTTATTTATGTTCTTAGCGGACGCATAGAAGTAACAATAGACACAAACAAGGAAATCCTAGAAAAAGGTACTACGCTCTATTTCGATGCATCCCAACCGCACTATTTTAAAAATATAGGGAAAAGCGAAGCAATATGTCTTTGTATAGTTACACCGGTGAGTCTCTAGGCAGATGTAACACGTAGCACGTAACAGGTAGCACGTACAGAAAGGGAAGAATGCAAAGTTATAGAGATTTGGAAATATATAAAGTTTCTCATCAGATTGCACTTGATATACATAAGATGAGCATGGAACTTCCCAGATTTGAACTACACGAAGAAGGCTCGCAAATACGTAGGTCATCGAAAGCCGTATCTACCAATATCGTGGAAGGATTTGGGAGAAAACGTTATCGCCAGGATTATATTAAATTCTTAATATATGCACATTCTTCTTGCGACGAAACACAGGAACATCTTAAATATCTTTTTGAAACTATGTCCCTTAAGAATACCGGACTTTTTGAAAACTTGTCAGAACAACTTAATAAATTAAGCAGAAAAATTAATCGTTTTATTCAAGCAGTAGAATCTCAATTATAACTTTAACAACGTGCTACCTGATACTTGTTACGTGATACATTATAAAACTCATTATTGGAGGTACTTATGAATACACAAAAAACAATCCTCATCTGTGACGATGAAGAAGGCGTCCGGGAATCGCTAAATCTTATTCTTGGTGAAGAATATAAACTTGATTTTGTGAATAACGGCAATGAGGCTTTACAGTATCTTTCAAAAGCTAACCCTGATTTAATTATTATGGATATAAAAATGCCGAAGAAAAATGGCCTTGATGCACTGAAAGAACTGCGCCAGCAAAAACCAAAAATAAAAGTTATTGTGGTTACGGGCTATCAAAGCGTTGAAACAGCTGCTGAAGCAAGTAAATACGGCATCCTTGAATATATCACAAAACCTTTCGAATCATCCATGGTCAAGCAAACCGTCCAAAAAGCTCTTCGTTAGCACAAGAATTGCCACGAATAAAAAAACAAATATCCACGAATAGATGAATAGAATAATATCTAATAATGGATTTATCTCTTGTTTGGAAAATTCGTGGTAATTCGTCCCAGATTCGTGGTCATTCGTGTATAACATGAACTACCTCCTCCTAAACTTCATTATCGCCCTATGGATTGAAACTTTAGCTACTTTATTTTTCGGAATATTCTTGCTTATCAAAGGTACAGAAAAAAGTCATAAACTTTTTGGCTTACACACCCTTAGTGTTTGTTGGTGGAGTTTTTGCGAGATTCGGCTAATATCCTCTACTAACTATGAAACCGCATTATTTTGGGGACACACCATGTTTATTGGCATATTTCTTATATCAAATTTTTTCTTTCATTTTACCATTTCTTTTTTTGGAATAAAAAATAAAGGCTGGGTCATAAGATTTGTTTATTTAGCAAATCTTATATTTATTGCTCTCTCTCCGACAAAATATATTGTTACTGATGTAATGCCTAAATTCTATGTCAGATATTACGCAAGCCCAGGAATAGCTTTACATTTTGCTACTATTCTTTTCTTTGTTTGCGCTTCGTATTCTATATGGAAAATATTCGAAGAATATAGAAATTCGTCCGGAGGAAGACGAAATCAATTAAAATATTTATTACTAAGTATGTTGATGGGATTCGGTAGCGGCAGTGTAAATTTCCTTTTGGTTTATTCTATAAATATCAGTATCTTGCCATTTTTAAGCTACATAGGTAGTCTTTATGCTGGAGTAGCCACTTATGCTATCCTCCGCCATCACTTAATGGATATTAACATTGTCATCAAAAGGACTGCAGTTTATTCTATATTGGTTACACTAATTACTATCATTTACTTTATTATTGTATATATTATGGAATCTCTATTCCGTGGTTTTGTTGGTTACAAATCTATTCCTTGGACATTAGGGGTTATTGCTCTTTTTATTTTAATATTCCAACCACTTAAGAATTTAATACAGTCTTTTGTAGATAAATATTTTTTTAAAACTTCTCAAGCTGTATTGGTTGATGAACTCCAAAAAGCCCAAGAAGAGCTAAAAAGAACTGAGCGCCTTAAGGCAGTGGGAACTTTGGCTGCCGGTATGGCGCATGAAATAAAAAATCCATTAACAAGCATAAAGACTTTTACTGAGTATTTACCAGAAAAATACAACGATCCTGAATTTGTCGAAAAGTTTCATAAAATCGTTTCAATAGAAGTAGATAAAATAAATTCAATAGTTCAACAGCTCTTAGATTTTTCTAAGCCAAAACCATTGCAGTTAAAAGAAGTTGATATCCATCAAATCATCGACCAAACGCTTTCACTTCTCAGTAACAGCCTTATTAAGCATAAAATTATATTAGTTAGAAATTATGACAACTCGCTTCCTCTTCTACGCATAGATCCTAACCAGATGCAACAGGTATTTTGCAATCTATTCCTTAATGCTATCGAGGCAATGAAAGGTGGTGGCAAATTAATCGTATCCACGGCGCAAATTAATAATACTATACAAATAACTATTAGCGATACTGGCAAAGGTATTGCTAAAAAAGACTTGGAACACATCTTTAACCCCTTTTATACTACCAAGGAAACTGGCACAGGCTTAGGTATGTCAATTATTTATGGAATAATAAAGGAACATAGGGGAGAGATCAATGTAATTAGCAGGGAAAGGAAAGGAACAAATGCTATTATAATGTTACCAATAGAGATACCACGAAACTCCTGAACAACTGCAAAGGCACACGAAAGACACGAGCCCTATCCTTCGACTCGTTCCTCTTTACTCATGACTTGGCAACAGCTTGAAATACCACTATTTATAAAACCCCAGTATAGACGCAGTATAGGAACGCTTATATTTTTAGGGGGGGTAATCGATATTATCCGATCTTACAATGGAATAATTTCATTACGACTTCGATTGTCTTAGTTCATCTTTCAACAAGCAGCCCCCTCTAGTCAATTGTCCCCGTAAAATAGAATCAGCGGTAAATAAACCTGCATGCATCGCACCAAACATTCCTTCTCCGGGGAATGTTTTCGCTCCTGTCAGGTACAAACCTTTCATTGGTGTTTTATTTCTAATCCTACCCAAAAGCGCTTGTTTTGGCGAACAATCGATATCATACCATCCCCCTTCTGTTGCTCCAGTGTAACGCTCATAAGTCAGGGGAGTGCTAATTTCTTTAAATAAAATATGTTTACCTAAATCAGGGATAACATTCTGGGCAACCTGAATCATTTTTTCAGATATGTGTTCTTTAAGAATAGCATACTCATCTCGTGTGGTTTTTTTGAAATACTCATATGGAGCAGGCATATAGACCAGATCTAAAACGTGTTTACCGCTAGGCACCAAATCACTGTCTTTTAGGGTTGCGATTGACATACCAAAACCAAAAGATTTTTGATCCATTTTTCCCTGATCGTAAAGGCTAAATTGATGTTCATCTGTATCAAAATTAGGGAAATACATAATACCACCACAAGATAATTCTTCCGACAAATACATATCAACAACCAAATGAACAACCACACCCGAGACAGACTGCACATAATCTTTTACTCTTCTGCTTAACTTTTTAGGAAGGTCTTTTTTCTCGCAAAGATTTAAGAAAGTTTTTTTTGTATCCGCGTTAGAGATAATCTGGTCAGCAAAAAATTCTTCTCTTTTTTTTGTTCTTACGCCTACAGCTTTTTTGTTTTGAAAAATTATTTTATCAACCTCAACGCCAGTCTTAATAATTCCGCCGTATCTATTGAAATTTACTGCAAATGCATCGGAAAGACTTTGAAATCCCCCCTTGGGATACCAAGCTCCGCCCGTATGATAAGACATGAGCATACCAACCATATACAATGCAGAAACTCGTGTTATATTAAGCCCGAGGTATCCCCATCCTGCGCCCATAACTTTCTTTAGTTTATAATCGTTTGTAAACTGAGAAAGGAATCTTTCAAACGTCCAATTTTGATACTTAACAAGCCTTGGAAATATAGCTGGAAAAAATAACATACGAAACCATGAAGGGTCATAATATGTTGATATTATTTCCTTCCATATTAACGCCATTTCTTCTGTGATGCGGTTAATATTTTTTGTCTCTTTAGGAAAATTTTTTTTAAGTTCATTCTTGAACTTCTCAATGTCCACATAACAGGATATAGAATATCCGGCCAGTTTATACAAAAATATTTTTTCTATAGAATTAAATTGGACTTTACCATAAAGATTTAAGTATCTAAATATCCTGTCCAAAGGCGCCCCCTCTTTTAATCCACCGATCACATGGGGAACGTCAAATAGATATCCTTTATGCCGATAAGAACTAACATATCCTCCTATTTTAAAGTGTTTCTCTAAAATCAGCACCTTGTGGCCTGATTTGGCGAGAAAATTCCCTGCTGTCAAGCCACCTATACCAGCTCCTATAATTATTGTGTCGTATTGATTGTGAGTAGACATTTTTACTCAATTCGTATTTACCATTAATCAAGAGACAGAATTCCACCTCATCTTGAGATGAAAGCAAAAAACAAACATCAAAGAACCTAAAAAAAATTTTAGGTGCAACCAATAATACCTAACCTTGTAATAAAAATATTTTATCACAACACCAGAAAAAATCGATTGAAACTATACTGCCACTAGTTAACAAAACATCTATTTTAAGTTAGAATGAGCTCCTAAAAGAAAGGAGGTCATTCTATGCAAAAACGTCATTGGACAAGCCAGGAGAAATTCCGGATAGTCCTTGAAG
>Ga0172371_10001360_pt1 | contig 38785 bp, 31 predicted proteins | sample Lak12m_FD_114543 | JGI IMG/M metagenome (GOLD analysis project Ga0172371, IMG submission 114543) | Freshwater microbial communities from Kabuno Bay, South-Kivu, Congo - kab_022012_12m | ecosystem: Environmental > Aquatic > Freshwater > Lake | place: Democratic Republic of the Congo: South-Kivu... | reverse complement strand
TAATAAGTTTTTAAATGCGGGATTAAAATACAAAGAAATAGTAGAAGAATGTTTATATTTTAGTGATATTAATCCAACTAATATATTTATATGTAAATTACTACTAGATCCATATAATGAATATAAATTAAATTATAATGAAGGTGATACTTTAAAATTAGATATAAAAGAAAAATGGAATATTGATGGTTTTGATTTAGTGGTTGGAAACCCACCTTATAACAATAATTTATTTAGTAAATTTTCATTATATTTAATGAAAATAACAGATAGATTATTGTTTGTTGTACCATCTAATTTTACAAGTAATGTCAATGGTTTTAAATTTATGAATTTATTGATGAAAAATAAACTAAAATATATAAAATATCTGAATAAAACGAGTTTTAATAATTGTGTTGATATTGATACATTATATTTTTACACAGACATAAAATTAAATTCAGGAATTTATGTCAATGATATTAAATTAAGTAAGAGTGATAAAATATTGAATTATAGAAATAATATTGAAAAAAATATATTTAATAAAATACTATTAAAAAAAAGTATGAATATTTATAAGGGAAAAAATAAAACATTGAGTTATAAAAATCCTATTGAAAATGATAATATCAAAAAAAATAAAGATTATAAATACAAATATAGAATGTTAAGTAGATTGGGTGGAGGAAAAAATATTGAATATTATTGGATAGATAAATATAAAATGGATTATGAAAAAAAATATAAAATAGTTTTCCCAAGAGGTACTGCAAATTATAATTCCATGAATAATTTACTGAATTTTAGAAAAGATATTGTTTTTAATATGATTGTTGATAAAAGTACAATTTTATCAAATAGTATAATGTATATTCCTCTTGATGATAAAAAATATTATGACAAAATAAAATGGTATCTAATGAGATCTAAATTGGTAAGATTTATATTTATTAGACAAAATCATTATAGTGAATTAACGAAGGGGTTATTTAAATTTATACCATATATTCCATGTGATTATTTAGAAAAAGATAAAATATATCAATATTTATGTTTCAATAATGTTGAAATAAATTACATAGAAAAAAGTTTTTGGAAAGAGTTTAATAAAAATTGATAATATTTATTTTATTTATTAATGAATAAATTATTAATAAATAAAAAATGAATTATAAAAATATTTAATGGTTATTATAAATAAATATAATCAAAAAATAACCAAAAAATAATGAATATATTTAAATCATATATAACACTTGTATGTATAGCGAATTTATTATATATTTTTAGTTTTTCATATTTAATTTATGTATATTATCCAATAAATGATATATGTATTGGTAAATGTGAAAAATACAATTTTAAATTGAATTCAACTTCTAATATTGAGATATATTGTGAAAAGAATATAACGAATGAATGCAAAAATGAAGCAAAAAAAATATGTCATAATAGAAATAGATATTGTGAATTTTTTGATGATGATTCATTTTGTAATGGAAAATTTATTTGTGAATCAAAATTTGTTATTTTGATGCTGGTAATTATAGTATTAACAAATGTTGTTATATTGCATAGGATTTTCAGTATTATGATGATAGTATTTAAATTTGAGACTAATTTTGATGTGAATATATCTTTTGCATATGTTATTACTGTGCTTCAATTTTTATCGGAAGTAGCGATAGCAATAATTATATTTATTTATTTATTTGAAGAATTGCAGATGTTTATGGTAGTATTATTAATTATTTTACCATATATGGAAATATATGAGTTTATATTTTTATTTAAATTTTTAAAAGCAAAAACATTTTTTATTTAATTAATCTTAATAAAAAATTAGGATTAAGATTATTTAGTTAATTTAATGTTATTTTTATGTACATTATCGTGACATTTACTACATAATACAACTAGGTTACATTTTGAATTTATGGGGATATGTTTTTTATTAATAACAAAATTATTATAGCAATCTTTTTGTTTATTTATATGATGAGTTTCTAAATTTTGATTACTACCACATATATGACATTCAGTCATATATATTTTTGAATTGTATCTTGATTTTTTAATTTCTTTTAATCCCATTAATAAATTTTTAATTTTATTAGCAGAATCAATAAAATTTATATCATGAATTATATATTGGGCGACTAAGATTCCATAGAATGAGTCACCTGAACCAATTTTTAATTTTCTATCATAAATGAGAGTATCATTTTTTGTATCATATGACACCGATAAATGGAATGATTTAACGTTAGATAAATTATTGATATCATTTATTTTATTTAGGTCATGTAAATGTGTTGCTATTATGAATGATGTATTTTTATGGGATAATTCAATGACTGCTGATGCGACTATAGAAGTTGCAGATAAATTTTCTGTTCCTCTACATATTTCATCGCCGATTATTAATGTTTTTTTATTAGAATGTTTAAGTATTGTATTTAATTCTATCATTTCCAATGAGAATGATGATAATCCCCTATAAATGTCATCATTTCCGGTTATTCTTGTGAATAGAGATGAATATGGAGAAAATGTGAATTTTTTTGCTGGGACGAACATGCCGGATTGTGCAATTATTATTGATAATCCTAATGCTTTCATTAATACGGATTTTCCGGAGCTATTAAATCCATATATGAGCATACCTTTAATATTTTTTCCGAGAGTTAATGAATGTGGTATATATTCATGGTCAATTAATCTTTCAACAATTGGATGTCTGAGTTCTATAACATCAATAAATCCATAATTTTTGTCAATAATTGTTGGTTTAACATAATTGTATAATTTTGCTACTTTTGCATTTGATTTATAGAAATCAATTTGTGTTACTAAAATATTAATTATTTTAAATAATTCTTTATATTTATTGAATAAATAATTTTGCTTTTGTTTATAATATTTTTTTAGTAATATTTCTAATTGTGTATTATATTTTTTTAGATTATCTGGATTTTCATTTAATGCATTAAAGTATATTTTGGAAGTTTTTCCATAATCTTTAAAATTTAAGAATTTAGATATTTTTTTAGTTTTGATTATTTTTTTTAATTTTAATGCTCTTTGATTACTGATATTTAGATAGTATCCATCACGATTATTTTTTTTAACGGTTATTCCTTTTTTAATGCCAATATATTTCATCAATGTTTTTCTTAATTTTTCTATTCCAAAATTACATTTATTTATTTTTGATGTTAAATGATCAATATCTGGATAAATTTTTTTATTAAATATGGATGTTTTTATGTCAAAATTTGAATATTTGTTTAATTCATTGATATTGAATATTTTTTTACATTCATTAATAAAAATTTTCAATTTATATTCTAAATTATTTTCTTTTACAATTAGTGAATTAAAATATGTAGTTTTAAGGAATTTTATTAATTCAATAACATTTTTATAACTTGTTATTAAAATAGACAATTCAAAAGGTTTTAATAATCTTAGACCCATTTTTCTGCTAAGTTTTTCGATATCTTTTATTGTGTCTAAAATTTTTTCGACAGGTTTATATATTTTTATCATTTCGTCAATAAATTCATATGATTGTTTTAATTTTTCGATATTTGTTAGTGGTGATAGTAATCTATTTTTTAGAAATCGTTCACCTAATGCTGTTGATGTTTTATTAATTGTGTGGAATAAACTTTTAAAATGGGTATTATCGGTACTATTAATTAGATTGAGTTGTTCAATTGCATTATTTCCGAGTATTAAATGATAATTTGAAATAAAATGTTTTGGTTTTTCAATATTGAGTAGTAAATTTTTATTTTTATTTTTAATTATATCAAGTAAAAAAGTAAATGCGATTGTTGCATATGGTTGTTTTTCTAGATTAAGAAATTCAATTGGACTAATTGAGCTTTTATTTTTGAAGACAGTATTTAGTATTTCATTTTGGTAATCAATGGACGAATATTTTTTATCAATTGAATCGAATGTTCTGCATATTGTGTTATCTAATTCTAATAAATTTGATATTTTATTGGGATTAACGATATTAATTTCTTTAGAATTAGAAATAAATCTATAAATTTCGTCACATATTAATTTATTATCATTTGAAAAGAATTCACATGTAATACTTTTTCCAGTTGATAAATCAGTTCCGGCCATTCCTAGACATAAAATTGGAATTGTATTACGTTGTTTTTCTTCTTTTATAAGAATAGTAACAATATAATTTGCATCTTTATGTTCTATATTATCAATATAAGTGCCATATGAATATATTCCTGAAACATTTCGTTTTGAAGGGCAATTAATGTCTTGATCTATTACGACGACAACATAAAAATTATTAATTAAGATTTCTAAATTTTTAACTAATGAAACAGTTGGAAATCCTAATAAATAATGATTATTTATATCAATTTTAGCGATGCGTTTATTTTTTTTTGTTCTAATAATATTAAGTAATTTTGATATTTCTAATAAATCATAACCGAGTTCATTAGTTCCATATGCTTCATAAAAACTTCCGACTTGCATGAATACAATTGTTTTATCTCCATATAATTTTGTAAATTTACTTTGGTATTTTAAATATATGGTTATAAGTGATGACATTATATTTATAATTTTTTTTCTAATTATAAATATATTTAAATTTTTAAGATTTAAAAAAAATTATATTTTAAGATTTAACGAATTTGCGTAATTTTTTTTTAAGATAATGTTTAACTTCAGAATTAATTATTTCTTCAGCATGTGGAAGCATATACCATTTAATTGCATATTTAAGCGATACATCCATTAATATTTCTCTTAGTTTTTTTTCATCAAGAATATTATCTTCAATCCAATCGGCTTTTTTTTCAATAATTTCTGAAGAATCTTTGGTGGCGTCATTAGCATCAACTTCTTTTTGTGATCGTAATGGGAATATTTTTCCGTTTTCATATTTAAGATATGAAAGTATTTTAGAGAATTTTCTTTGATATAACCATCTATCGAGAAGTTTATATAATAAATATTTTGTTATTTGTTGTTGGACGAGATAATTATTTCCAACGTAGTCTGATTGTAGTTTAGTAAATTGATTTTCTATAACGGTTGGTGTGATTATGGTATATTTATATGGTGAAAAAGGGTTTTGTGTTTCTAATTCCGCCGCCAGTTCTTCGCCCGATAATGGATCTGATGATCTAATTATAAGGTGGGTCATTTATATATTAAGATTTTATTTTTAATGATAATTTATTTTTTTTGGTGACATATTTATTAAATTTAAGTAACATATCATCGATAGACATTATTGAATTATTTGAATGTGATAATTTAATATATTCTGATATGAAATTAAATAGTGAATCAGAATTTGTATATATTTTTTTTAGTTTAGATTTGAATTTTTCATGTATAATTTCCGAGAAGAAATCAATAAATTGTTTATCAATTATTTCAATTTGGTTACCGAAAACTTTAAGAGCGCAATTTACTATTCTTTTTCTTGTATTAATTGGTGTATATTTATGTTTTTCGATCCAAATCATGCAATCACCATATGTGAATAAATCGTAATAGATTTTTAGGAATTGTTCTTCATTGAATTCAATATAGGGTAATGAAACAGTAACATCAAACAGTTCATCACTCGTGTGTTTTTTCTTAACGCATTGGTCCATAATTATTGTTCTTTTTTTTCCATTAGTTATGTCGAGATGTCCAGTAATTGCACAAAAAGGTGATTTTAAATCCGTCATTCTTGTTAAATAAAGCGGATGAACTATTGTAACATTTGGGTCATAACAAGGTGATAGACACTGATAATTATGGATGCTTTTTTGGTACATTATTTTATATATAAATTGATGGTTGATAAAATAACGGATGATATTAAATTTAAGGATAACATAACACATGTTATAGAAAATGTATTTCCCCAAATGAATCAAAATGATCAAAAATATTTAGACGATCATTTGAATTATTTAATTAATTTTATTGGAATTGCATTATTTAATTATTATGGAAAAGATATGGAATTAAAAGTAAATATAATAAAACAATTTGAAAAAAATAATAATTATGATATAAAATGGTTGTTATTGCAATTGTTACCTAATATAAATGAAAATGTTGATTATAACAATATTAAGAGTATAGAGGATATAATAACACGAAAAAAAGAGAATGTTGATGTTATGAAAGAGGAACCAAAATATATATATTCAAATTTTCAGTATAGTTTTTGTAATGAAACAGGGGAATTGAAGTATGATGTAAAAATTATAGATAATAATTTTTATTTATTATTGAATACAATAAATGAGATTTCAAATAAATTATTTGTTAATTGGACGACTGTTGTACCATATACACTTGATAATTATGGAAATTCTAATTTATTTCAAGTTACAAAAGTAAAATATGAAATGGGTAATTTAGAATTATTAGATCTAAAAAATTTAAGAACACGATTTGGTTTATTTATTGGAGATATATACAATGTTTTAGTTAATGATTTTTATTTTTCAATATCAGGATACAATTGGATTATAAATAATATTTACATAAACAACATTGCATTTCCATTGATTATTGTTTTAGCGATGTCTATAAGAAATTTACGGTTATGTATTTATGGAGAGAGTGAAGATGATGAGGGTATTTCAAAAAAAAGAAATGGAATTCCATTGATAATGTTAGATGATGCTAAAATATTAGAATTGGATGAAGATTGGAATAAATTTAAATTAGTGTTTAAAGTTGATGGTAATATTAGATCAAGATTTAATGAATATGACTATGTAATTACAAAACAAGAAGCTGAAAGAATGTTTTCGTTATTTATTATGAATTATCAAATCAAGTATAAAAAAAATACATCAAAAATAAAAATAACGAAAGATTCAAAATTTAATGAAATATCTAAAGCATTAGAAGAAATAAGTGCGAGACAGATGTATGATTATTTATATTATATATTACAAGATATTAGATATACAATTTATGGTGATTTATTATTAAATGGTGATAAAACTGATTTTGATTATGATAAATTTAAAGTGACAAAAGATATAGATGTTACTAATAATGAATCTTTAATAATTTATACTTATGGCAGATTATTATGTAGAATGGAAAATAGTAAAAAAAATTTTTCAAATTTATGGTGTTCTTTAAGTCATGATGAAAAAAAATTGATATTAAACCGATTAAATGGAGTTGATATTAATTTTTTTCATTTACCATATGATTTTAGGAAGATGAGTATGTTATTGAAATTAAACATGAAAACATTAGTTATAAAAATGCTAGGGTGGCTTAGGGAGAATATTATAAATTATATTTTTGAAGATTTAATAAGAAAAGGTATATTAACAGAATTAATTCCTAATAGAGAGTTTAGTAAAAGTATATTTAACAATGAATATTTAATGCATTCATATAATTTTTTAACAGAACTACCATATAGTTCAACAGCAAGTTTTAATACATATGAAAATAACACGATAAAAACATATGATATATTTGAATATTTTTCAGAATTGAATTGGTCATATAGTGTATTAACATGGATTGGGCAGTTAGGTTTTTGTCATAAATTTATTAATAACAGGGTAATATTAATTACAGGAAGCACAGGTTCCGGTAAGTCTACACAAATTCCTAAATTAGTGTTATATTTTTTGAAAGTAATTGATTACAATAGGACAGGTAAGGTTGTTTGTACAGAACCACGAAGAAAGCCAACGGGTGATAATGCAACGTATATATCTAATCAATTAGGTGTTCCGATTTTATCGTCAGAGGAATATAAAGGAAGAGTTAGAGAAAAAGAAACTGATTATTATTATGTTCAAATGAAACATAAATCAAAAAAACATATATTGAATGTTAGATCGTTATGTTTGAAGTTTGAAACGGATGGTATGTTATTATTAGAAATTACAAATCCATTTTTGAAGGTAGCGGATGGTGAACATTTTAAACAAAATTTATACGACGTCGTAATGATAGATGAAACACATGAACATAATGTTAACATGGATATGTTATTAACAAATTTAAAAGTTGTATTAACATTGAATAATTCAATTAGATTAGTAGTTTTAAGTGCTACGATGAGTAATGATGAAAGTAGATTTAGGAGATATTTTAGGGATATTAATGATAATAGGAAATATCCATTATCGATTATGTTGAAAGAAAATAAAATTGATAGAATATGTGTTGATAGACATTTTCATATGTCAATGCCATTATCGGAAGAATTATATAAAATAACTGATACATATGTTCCAAATAAAGATATAGTAGCATTAGTAATGGAAATTATAGAAAGGGATAAATATGGATTTATATTGATATTTCAACCAGGGGCGAAAGATATATGGGATATAATTACTAGATTGAATAAAATTTTACCGAGGGAAACAATAGCAATTCCGTATTATTCTACATTACCGAATGATAAATTAGAATTTATCGAGCATATTGATAAGAGACTCTCAGAATTGCACATCAGTAAGGATGATAATTTTTTAGAAGTTCCACGACTTACTGATGGAAGTAACGTATATAATCAGGTGGTTATTGTTGCGACTAATATTTTAGAAGCATCAGTAACAATTGAAAATTTAAAATATGTTATTGATAATGGAAAACAAAAGGTTGAAAGATATGATTATACAAAACGAAGTGAAACATTAATAGAATCGGATATTTCTGAAACGAGTAGAATTCAAAGAAGGGGAAGAGTAGGAAGACAAAGTAATGGTGTTGTATATTATTTATATGATGAGGGGAAAATGGCAAAGAATATTAAAATATTTGATTTTTCGGCAAAAAACATTTCCATGTTATTGTATAAAAATATTAGGAATAATGTAAATGAAAAAGTATTATTTGATTATGAACATGATTTTAATGGTCACATTGGAAAATTATACGATGATAAAAAAGCTATATCGGATGTTATTAAGAAATTATATTATATTAATGATAATCCATATGATTATTTTGGGAAATATTTTAATACGGATGTTTATTACAAAAAATTAAAATATTATGAAACAGGATATGACATAGAAACATTGAATGATATTGATGGAAAATTTTATTTTATTCATCCTGATGAATTATTAATAAAGAGAAATATATTGGGTGACATAGTTAGTGTTAATGAATCATATTTTATAAATACGCCAATTGGGATGATGTCAAAAAAGATATTATCATTTTTTGAAATTATTAATGATTATAATTACTTAGATATAAAAATGAATAAATCGAATAATGGGATTGTTATAATGAATTTTATGGAGCATTTAGGATTAGACAGTCATGATTTATGCAGGATGATATTTTATAGTTTTGCTTACAAATGTACATATGATATTTTGAAATTATGTGCTTTATACAATTTAATTAATTTTGATATTAAACGATTAATATTAAAGATAAATAATAGTTATGAATATTCACTTGATTTTTTAAAGGTGAATTATGTTGATAATGACTCATTAATTATTTTAGATTTATTAAAGAAATTTGATGATTATTTTCAAGTTTCGTCAATGGTTTCAATAGGAAATAAAATTTTAGAGGCATATGAAGATGAAGATATGATTACGATTGCTAAAAAATATATAGATAGGAAACTAGAAAAAAAACTAAAATCAATTAAGTATTCAATTAATGAATGGTGTAATATGTATCATATAAATCCCTTAATAATGAAGCAATATTTAAAAAATTATGTTAATTTAGTTAATGAATTAAAATTACAATTACAAAATAAAACAATAACGAATAGTATTGAATATTTTGAAAATGATCTTCAAATATCGGATTTAGATCCAATATCAGCAACAATACTTTCTAGTTACAGATTTATGATAGTAAAACATATAGTGGCTAATAATTATGTATCTATATATTCACCTACAACAGCATCAATTTATAATATTGAATCAATTTCAAAATTCAAGTATAAACCAAAAATATTAATTAATAAATTATATTTGAGTGATTGTATATTGTATATGAATTTGAATATCAATGATAATATAATATCAATATTACAACACGTAGATCCAAAATATTTAAAGCAAATATATAAAGTTGAATCATTTAAAAAAATGGTTAATACTCAATATCCGGTGGATAATCCTGATGTATTAAAGTTTTTTTCAAAAACTATTAATGAAATAGTGTTAAGTATATCATAATAACAAAAAAAAATGAATTGATTAATTATTTAATAATATTATGTTTATGTATTATTAAATAAATCTAAACAGTGATATGGCTGTCATGGATAGAGAATGTTTAATAATTGTTGAAACAGTTGATCAATCGTTTAATTTTATTGATCATATTAATGAAACGGTACATGAAGACTTTAAAGTTATTACTATAGATGAATTAGAAATTCCATGTAAAACACAATTAAAAATAACTGGAATTTTTATAGATGATACTACAATTTTAACATGTTGTTATGCCATTCCTATAATACATAAAAAAATATATTGTATTAATGGAAACGGAGATACAATTGATATGATGATATATAAAAGAATTCCGGATATTGGAATAATTTTATTGAAAACAGTAAAACATGAAAGTTTAAGTTTGAAGAGTTTTTTGATAAATCATATATCATGTGCGGATCATGTTACATATATGGAACAAAACGATGATAGTGTTATTACAATAAATAGTGAGACTATTGTAATTAAATCGGTAGAAATTGAAACGATAGGAAGTATGTTAATACCGGATATTCCAGTACTTAAGTTTTATTGTACATCAAAAGATTTGATACCCAATGGGTCAATTTTACGTAATGATACGGGTTATATTGGAATAACATATACATTGAGGGAAAATTATTATATTGGATTAATATTTGATATTATATTACGATTGATTGAAAATCCATTAAAAGCCATTATATTAGGTAATAAATGTGATGAATATGATGAGTGTGAATGTGAATATAATGGAGATAAATTAAATATCATTATGACAACACGAGATTCAAATTATAGTTATAAAGTAAATGGTAAGAAAAATAGATTTAAATTTAAAAAAGGTGATTGTATAATTAAAGTAGATGGGAAATATTTCAATGAAGCGTGTTGTATACAAAATGGGAATAGTTGTTGTTATGTTCCATTTGAAACATATTCATTATTGAATGATAAAATATGTATTTTAATGGTTAGAAATGGAAAAGAAAAAGAAGTTGAATTAATGACGTCTGAGATATCTGATATATTTGATGTTAGTCTAAATGATGACAATAAAATAACTATATGGAATGGGAATATTTTTAGGCATATTACTGAAGAATTTATAATTGAATTATGTAAAACAAAAAAAATAAATGAAGCCATGGGATATGCATTAATAGAAACAAAAACCATAGCATTATTAGATAATAAATGTAATAAATTTATACGAAGGATTGGTAGGATGAATGTTAGTGAATCATTTAATTTTGGAGTTTTATCAAGAGGAAAAAAATATGATTGTATATTAATTGATGATGTTCATATTACTATATAAATTAATGAAACGATATAACGGAGCGAAACAGAGCGGAACATGAAAATGATATATAAAATATAAAAATGACAATTTTTATATTTTAAAATTAAAGTGAATTAATTAATTTGATTAATTCGGATGTAATAGAGTTTATTTGGTTATCTGAGTAATTATCATTTATCCAATCATTAATATCCATATCGGAATCTGATAATATTTGGTCTCGTAATTCTGTTATTTTGTAGCTATAATTTCTAATAAGGTTCCTAAAAGAGAGATTATACATTCTAATTGTTTTGAATAATTTTTTGATTAATTTTTTTCTATTTATTGAATTGTATGTAATTCTCATATCAACGTACCAAATACTCCAAGCTGCGCAAAATCCTAATGGGTCACCAATATTATAATTAATTTCATATTTTTCGATCATTTGGAATCCAATTTTAGGTTCGTAATCTGATGGTTTAATATATTTAATATTTTTATCATATGAAATGAATAAATTTTTTAATACTGCATCAAAAAATTTAGCATTATAATTGAATCCATTTGGGGCTGAATTACCTTGTGGTTCAAAACGTTCAATTTCATTTGATGTTTTATCATAAATTAAATAGTTCGCGTGACTTCCGTTACTTAGTTCAATTCCGATTGGGATAATAATGAATCTTTTTTTGTTTTTACATTTTGTGAATAATTTAAAGAAATCGTTAATTAAAAAAAGTTTTTGTTGTATCCAAACAATTTCAAAATTTAAAAATTCACATTTATCATTTATAATTATTCCATTTGATTTATAAAATTTACATAATTCGGCATTATGTGAAAAATCTTTAGTGAGTGTACTACAAGATGAATTATGTTTTTTTAGTAAATAAATAAGAGATACCAAAATATCAAGTGTATTTCCTGTATAATAGCAAGGATGTTTTTGTGAATATGAAAATTCAATACATTGTTTACTTTTTTTAATTGGATATGTTCTATCGTGACATGTTAATTTTAAACCATCGTGATATTTGTTCAATAACTTAATTATTTTATTTTTAATTTGTTTAGAATCCATGATTTCGATCCATTTACTATTACGGCTATTATTTTGAATATATTGAAAACTTGCAACAACAAGATCAATAAATTTATCAAAATCATCAGTAGGTACTAAATCAATAACAGCATCACCTTCTCTATTGATTAATAAAATATTTAGTTTTTTTTTAGATAAATCATAAGTTTTCCAGAGATTTAATTTAACAATAAGATGTAAACATGAATTTTCATTATTATCTTGTAAATTTAAATTACTTTTATCAATAAGATATTGTAAATAAAAACTATCGGTCATATTACGTTTAAGTGCTATATGTAAAGGAATTTCACCGAGATAATTAGTAAGATTAGCATTTAATTTTTTTAATGATGTTAATATTTTGAATATTTGTTTATTATCTTCGGTTAATGCATAATGGAGAGATGACATTCCTAATCTTGATTGAATATTAGGATTAGCATTTTTTTTTAATAATATTTTTACTATTGGAATATTATTTGAAGAGATTGCGTAATGTAACGGTGTTAATTCATGTTCGTAGTCTTGTAAATCTATATTTATACTATCAATATTTAGTAATAATTCTATTATGTCATTTAAGTGTAAGCTTGTAGCGATATGTAAAGCCGTTTCACCGGTTAGTGTTTGTGCATTTATATCTTTAATTAATGGTATAATTAGTTTACAAATATCAATACTTTTTGATTGGACCGCGATATGTAATGAATTTAATCCTTCTTTATTGGGGATATTAGGGTCTGAATTATTATTTAATAATAATTTTGATATTTTAGTATTTTTGAATTGTATTGCGTAATGTAGTGATATAAAACCATTAACATCTTTAATATCAACCAATGGAATACCAATATCATTATTACTATATTTAATCAACAATTCAATAATGTCATAATAATTAAATTTTATTGGAAGATAAAGAATTGTTTTTTCGTCTTGATCTAAAATGTCTAAATGTACCCCTTTATCGAATAATAGTTTAATAACGTTAATTTCGTTGTATAATATTGCATAAGTTATGAGATAATTATTATTTTCATCACGAATATTTGGATCAAAGTCCATATTAGCTAATTCATCGAATTGTCTTGATTTAATGAGTGTGAAAACGTCCATTAATAATTTTAGTAAATAATAAATTAACTAAAATTAAGTTATAATTTAAAAGTTTTTTTAGTAAAATATGCTATAATTTTTATAATAATTTTTTTTTTAATGATATGATAATCTCTTATCATGGATAATACTTCATCAAAACTAAAGAATCCTACACTACCTATTTCTCTTTGTTGGATTATATTAGTTTCATCAATTATTGGAATTTTATCAACATTAAGTTTGGCGATATAATAAATATGAATATATTTTTTACCGTCGGTTCCTGTCATTTCTTCTTTAACTGGATATATTGAAGACAATAAAGTAATTTCATTTTTGTTATAATCATAATTTGTTTCTTCTTTTAATTCTCGTGTGGCACACTTTAATACATTTTCGTTAAAATTATTTTTTCTACCTTTAGGAAAACCCCATTCTGGAGAATCATATAACAATGTTGTTTTTGAGAAAAAATCAAGAGATAAATCAATAGTTCCGGATTTTAATAAATTAAATTTACTTTTAGAATCATGATAATAGAAATTTTTATAATCTTTAATCCAAAATTCGGTCCATAATTCGTCGAATGTTTTTGTTTTAATGTCATGTATTTCATTTGAATTCATTTGTTGAAATAGATTCATGATGCTGATGCTATTGGATATTTTATAATTTCCACGAATAAATTCGCAATAACCAAGTGAATGTTTTCGGCTTATAAGTAGAATTTTTATAGTTTTTATATAATTATTTATTTTTTGTATTAGTTCATTGTTTGATTTATCTATATTTAATATTGTAATAATTGAGTCTAAATTTTTAACATCTCCTAATTGGATATCTTTATCATCATTGTAAAATTTTAGGAGGATGATTCCATAACTTTTAAATGGTTCGGTACAATCTTTGGATGAATGTTTGTCTGATCCGCAATTAATACATGGTTTCATTATTAAATTTTTTATGATAATGAATTAAAAACTATAATTAATATTATAGTTTTTTTATTTTATATGTGTAATTAATATTAGTATATGTTAAGTTAATTCAAGTGATTTCAGTAAATTTATCATTTTGTTTATCTATACTTTCAATCATATTATTAATTTCTTTTGATGTTGCAATATTTTCTAGTTGGCAATATGCGAGGATTCGATTAGATCCGTGTTCAAGATGAGTTTGGAGGATTCGTGTTTTTACATAAACACCATTTACAATTGGTTTTTTTGTTTTAGAATGAATCAATACATTTTGTTTATAATCATAACTAAAATTATCTAGATTGATTGAATTTTCCAGAGTAATTCCGATGATATTTCCATTTCTTAGGTTAATTATAAATTTATTAATTCCAACGACTTCAAAAACAATTAGGTCATCTTTAATAGGTTTACATAATTTGCAAGCAAATTTTACTGTGTATAATGAAATAGCGCGGGGGTCTTCAGGAATAACAATACCTCCTTTAATTTTTTCAATTCTGTAGATTTTATTTATTAGTCCAAAATGTTTATAACATTTTTCTTGATATTTTTCTATTAAATTTTTTTTAAGGTTTTTATATATGTTATTATTCATTTGATTAGGTAATAATTCAATTTCGACAGTTATATATGTATTAAAATATGGATTTGTTGTCATTAGATATAAATAATATATATATATATTGTTTTATTTTTAGATTATTACAAAATTCAATTTTTAATCAATGACGATATTCCAAATTCCGTTAATTTTTTTAGCGTTATATGATTGTAATATATCTTTATAATCATTTAATTTTTTAGTATCTTTAAATTCGATAACATAAGATTTTAATTTTTTTTTAATTGTAGTATTAATTTTAAGTTGTTTATTTAAAATTTCTGTTATATTAGCAGTTCTATCTTCAATATTAAGGGGGAATTTAAATGTAGGATGATTTTTCGGTATCATTATGTATGTTAATTTATCTTTTCCGTGACTATATTTTTCAAGTTCAATCATTTTATTTTGGATTTGTTGGCACATTTTATTTCTTGATGTTGATTTTTCAAAATGGATCCCGAATTCTTTTCCGACTTTATTAAGGTATTCTTTATTTTTAGCATTAGTACACACTGCACCTTTAATAGTTGAAACGCCAGTAGCTCTTTTTAGTTCTAAAATTTTATTACGTTTTTCTCTAAGTTTAAATACATCTTCACCGATATTACCTTTTGTTCTATTTATTTCTTTATCAATATAGCCGACATATTTAAATTCTTCTCTATTATCGTAGTATTCCATGGTTGAGTCATAATCATAAGGTGTAATGAAGCTTTGTTTAATATTTTCATCTAATTTTATATTAGTGAATGATTCTATATAGTGGAGTATACTAATTTTAGGGGTTATATATTTAGGGTTATTGATTCGGTAATACATTGAAATGTTTTCTTTTTGGTTGAATGGTTGGAATATATAAAATTTATTAACATATATGAGATATCCGGGTCTGCAATGTTTATCAATAATTGTATCTTTAAAAGTGTTAAAATCATTTTCAGTTATTGGGATCATTTCGTCTAAAGCTTTATAAACGAAAAATTCATCAAATAGGTCTTTTTTATCTTTGGAGATATTATTTTTGACATAATCAATGATTTCGTCTAATTGGTACATGTAATTAAAAAAGTACATTTCTTTAATTTTTCTTTTTGCTAGATTAATTTCAGCAGTTGATAGATTTTGGGTATACGTAGAGTAATCAAGATCTTTATTTTTTATTATTTTATATATATTTCTATCTGGGTCATAATATTGATCATTCAAAATTTTGTTAGAGCAAACATAATTACAATTAGTAAAATCACATATAGCTGGACATGTTAAACCTTCTTTACAATCTTTATATTTATCAATTTCATCTTTGGAGATATTCATTGCCATGTGAAGAGGACAATCAATGGCCTCTTCTTTAAGAATTCTTTCAACTTTTTTTATTAATAAATATTTTAATTCTGCTTTTCTATATAACTCTTCTTCAATGGATAATTCATTATCAGCTTTAATGACATATTTATAGACTTTAACAACGGGAAATTTATTTTTTTCGGACATTATTGAATAATGGGAACAAAAACGAATTGCACGTCCGATTACTTGATCATTTCGTCCTAAATGGAATGGTGCATCTAAAATATGAACTTCACCGATATTGAATAAACTAATACCTTCACTTAATACTTTTGATCCTAATATGAGTTTAATATATTTTCCATCTTTATTTTCAATTTTATTAAAAGTATTTTTTATAATTTCTTTTTTTTCTTCTGGGAGGTCTTCAATAGATTCTTCGGATGTTTTTCCGGTTATAACGAGAAATGTTGCAGGCATAAATTTATGTGTATTTTTATGATTTTTATGAGTATTACCACAAAAATAACAAATAGTTTCGTCAGTTATTTGTAAACTATTGAAATCTTTTTGAAATTCTAAATAACCATTTTGTTGTAATATTTCTTGGAATAATTCAATACCAACTTTAACTAGATTTGAATATACAAATGCAGTTTTTACGCCTTTTTTTCCATATATTAATTTATTTATTTTAATTAATGCATTATAGAATTTTGTTGAGAATGTTTTAAGGTATTTAAGTTTTAACATATCACCGGTGATTGATTTATTATCATGTGATAGAAATGCGAATTCGTGATTTTTTTTATTTAATAATGAAGATATTTTTTGGTTTATCATGCCACTATTATTTTTTAGTTGTATTTTAAATTCTTCAATACCTTGATTACCATAAGCACCAATCAGCTTATGTTTCCAAATGGGAAAAATAAAATTTGAAACTGCTTGTAAATTTTTATCTAAAGAATCATTTTTAATTTTTTTAACTTCTAAATATGTAGTTTTTTGAAAGGGGGACATATGACATCTAATTAATTTTGAAAATTTAAGACCTTGTGGAATAGTTCCAACATCAATACGTTTAGCATAAACTAAGGGGTCAGCGCCACGAATATAAGATACATATCCAGATATCATTTTTCTAAGATAATCAATACCATCTTCTTTTAATGTCATATGATAATTTAAATCGCCAGTGAATATTTTTTCTTTTTCCAATGGATATTTTTCAGGGCGAATTAGATTTATAAGTTCAATTAAATCGGATGCTAAATTTTTCATTGGTGTTGCCGTCATTAGTACAACTTTTAAATTGACTGAATTTTTAATTATGTATGATACTGCTTCACCATAAGAATTACCAGTTAAACCATGTGCTTCATCAATTATTAGCAATGTATTATTAAGATTATATATTCTATCAACAGAGACATCACGTTCAAATTCTCCTTCTTCTGTTTTTCTATATACAACTTCGCCCGTTCCTGTTTTATCCATTATTTTATCACCGAGAACATGTTTATAAAAACTACGAAAACTCATAAATCTATAGTATTGTAATGCTTCTGATAATGCAATATTTTCCAATCGTTTTTTTTCTGCATCATCAATTAGTACATTAACGGGTAATTTTTTCAGATATGTTTCTCCTGTACACATTAGTAATGATTCTTTCCAATTTTCTTTTATAAGAGGACCTGGAACAAGAACATGAATTTTTGTACCATATCGTTGTACCAATGATTTAAAATTTTCTGCAATAGTTATTCCAACACATGTTTTTCCTGATCCAAGTTCATGGAAAACTAAAATACCTTTATATGGTGTATTAGGATTTATAAAATTACTTAAAAGAATTTGATGATCCCTTAATTCTGGTTTTTTTGCACAAATATTATATCTATATTCTTTAATATCGTCATATGATGTAAATTTAGGTTTTTCTGGAATTCTGTGATAATGAAATTCTCGTTTTTTATATAATTTTAATTGCATATCTGGATCATTTTGATCTGGATATAAATCTGTTTCTTTCATTAAAACTCCTTCTTTTGATTTTTTTGACTCTTTTGACATTATTATATTATTTAAAAACTATTTATTCTAAAGAATTAATATTGACGATGTATTCAATGTCATCACGAAAAAAATTAGCTAATAAAATTGAAGAAATAACCGATCAAATTTTATTAGCAAAAATAAGAAATATAATTAGAGAATATAATCCTGATATATCAGAAACAAAAAATGAAAATGGTATATTTATACATTTTGGTGATCTGAAAAATAGGACTTATAAAGAAATTGATAATATATTATTTGATGCTTATTCTAAAAAAATAACCAAGACTTCATCGACACCAAATAGTGAAGAAAAAACTACATTAACAGAAACATTACAAAAGAGACCAAAAGATTTGATAAAAAAATATAGATTAACAAACACAGAAAATCATATTCTTAATAGGGTTCGTTATGAAAAGGAACTTAAGAAAAATGAAGGAAAAGAAGAAGATAAAAAAATGACAGATTTTAATATATTTGTAAAAAAATAATGTTGAATTAATGGAAAAAAATGATAATTTAAATATTTTTATAAAAATGATCCTAGAGATTAATATTATTCTTAAAGATTAATATTATTAATTTAATTAATGGATGAGTTGGTTATTCAATTAAAACGGTCAGAGGGGAAAAAAGTAAATATACAGAATATTATTGATTTTATAAATGCAAATTTTATTGATACAACGAAGAATGAACAATTAGAACAAGATGAATTTTTATCTATTGAATATGGAAAAGTTGAGATAATTAAATTTATTTCTTCTAATATCAATAATTTATTTGAATTTGACAGTAATATTTATCTTCGTGAGGGAATAGGAAATTTTTATGAATGTATACTGAAATGTTTTTATAATGAAATACGAACTAAAACAATTGAATATAAAGATAATTTTATTAAACATCTTAAAAAATGTTTTCATTGTTATGATGATGATGAAAATATAACGGAAAAAATAATACAAACAGTATCAAATTATTTACATATTAATATTTTAGTCATTTCAAATGATAATATTTATTATTATGATTATGCATTTATTCCATATAAAAAAATTATGATTTTAATAAAAAATGAATCAAAATATGATTTATTATTTACAGAAAAATCTAAAATTTTTAGTATGAATGATGAAGTGATAAAAAAAATAATCAAAAGTGAATATGTAAAACAATATAATTTTAAAACAAAAGAATTTGGTGTATTATGTATAGATGAAGATAATTTGGATAATTATTTAAATGTGAAGGGGAAGAAAGGGAACAAGAAAACAGATGATAATTTTTTTTATGATTTTACAATATTGAGTGATGATGAAAAAAAATGAATTATATTATAATTAAATAATTATTAGATTATTTAATTATGTAAAATTTATTATATCATGAGTATTTGCAAATTAATATTTAAACAAAGTCATTATAAAAATGCAGTAGAATATTCAGAACATGATAGAATTGAATTTGATATAAAAATTTCTAAATTTATTGGGTATAAAAAAAGAAATACGAATATATTGAAAATAATAGATGAGCATTTTTTATTTAATGAAGATAATTTTGGCGATATAGCAAAGAGAATTAAACAAAGTGGTATAACTGATATGCAATTTGAATGTTTATATATATATGCATTATTTAATACGAATCTAGAATTAGTTTGTAATTTATTCAATCTAAGAAATATAAAAAAACTAATAATAGAAAATTTACTGGGATGTTTTGAGTCGTTATTGATAAATAACAAATTAAATAATTTATTAATACTAAAAGTATTTGTGCATACTGATTTAGATATTGTAGTATTAATAAATATTTTAAATAGTAATAAGCAACTAAAAGAATTATATATAATTTCAAATAGAGATTGTGAAAATATACATGACATTGATTTAATAATTAAGTTAGTTAAATCAGATTTACAGTATATTTCAATAAAAGATATTTCAATAGGAGGGTTGGATATATATACTCGTCCGATGTTAATATATTTATATGAATCGTTTGATAATGCTATTGAGCTTGACTATGTTGATGAAACACATAAAGTAATTATTAAAGTAATACATGAAAATATGTATTTATTATTTTTATTAAGTGATGTTTTATTTTATGAGTTTTTATATAACATAAAAGATTTTTTATATTGATTTATAAAAAGGAATTATGAATATTTATATTATTATAAATATTTAGTTAACGAATATGCTATTATTGATTATTATTTTAAAATAAAATGTATTTAGTCTATAATATATTTAGCAATGAACGATGAACCAATGGATCCAACGGCAATTCCAGATCTTACTGAAATGACTAATATTATATTACAGATGATTGATTTTATGAATTCAGGAATTATGCTGAAGAAAAAGAGCGAAAATAAAGACGAATATGAGCGTATAGTCATATTCAAGTATCAAGATAAAATACCATATAATATAATTAGATTATTGTTAGAGGATATTAAGAATTTAGGTAAATTAATAACGATGTTTGAGACGTTGACGAATATTAAGAAGGGGAATTTAGATATTGAGAAAGAATATGATAAATTTGGAGAGAATTTAAATGAGGAGTATTTATATCCGCAGTTTGGTGGGAAAGATAAATTTATTAGTAAAATGACTGAATTGAATGAAAAATGAAAATGAATATGAAAATATTCATTTTTCAAGTTTAATTAATTTTTTTGCATCGGATGATGATTTATTGAAGAAAATTTTTATCCAATATTTATTGGCTTCTATTTGTTTATTTCTATTAGTATTATAAATTTCACCATAAAAATTACCATTATGGACGAAATTGATTATATTAGATATATTTTCAATTTGTTTATTTGCTATTTTTGAATTAATATATATTATTTTTTTGGTAATGTCTGGAAGTAATTCAAAATTAAACATAAGATTTTTTTCAAGAATGGATGTTAATTTTTTTTGGATATTTAGTAGAGTTGTATTTTTTTTATCAAATTTAAAATTAATACAAACGACGTATTTTTCTGAATTGGAAGGGCGACTCATTAAGGGTTTTATAATGAAAACATTTTTATATAATTGAGATAAGATTGATATTAATCTTACTGATGAATATGTGAATGTTTCGAAAAATTTACAGATAAAATTTCCTCCTTTTTTTTGTATTTTAATAGCCATTAATATTTCCGCTAAGATTAATTTTAATGATTCTTGTTCTTGTGTATTTTCATTTATACATTCAAATCCGCCGTCTGCAGTTATAAAATCAATATTATTTTTTACTGATTTTTCAAATGAGTTAATTGTTTCAATTGATGTTAAATCACTTGTTCCGTGATAAATTATATTATTTTTTTTTTTATAATAATTTATGAATTTTTCATTAATTGTATTTGGGTTACTTTTAACATGAGAGATTGCATTATATTTATCATTTTTTGAAAATTTAGAAAACATATTTCTAAAAAACATAGTTGCTTGTAAGAATCCTCCTGATGTTTCGCCAATGTGTGTTGATGTAAATTTTTTTTCTGATGTGTTAATTACATCAAAATAAAACATCAATTCCCATAATTTGTAAAAACTTCTATTTAGGATGTGTGGTGTTGGACTTTTTATATTGAAATATTTTATTGCTGTTAGATCAATACTGTCTGGATAATTATCAACAATATGTTCAAAGGGATTTAATACAAGATAATTTTTTTGTTTATTATCAATCATTTCCATTTGTTGTTTATTAGAGTGAATGGACATATTAAAGCCAAGTAAAAATTTTGGATATTCAAAATAATATTCTTCAAGGTCATATTTTTGGGATTTATTTGTAGTTTCATTTAGATGTGTTATGATTGGTTTCATTTTATAGTATTACTATAGTTATATATTTATCAAGTAATATTATAAAAATTGAAAAGGATTAACTATTTATTTAACAATGATAATTATATAATGTTAGGCGAAGATGTTAATAAGTTATATAAATCAATTGAGAAAGGAGATGAATTTGAGATAAGTTTTTTAAATTTAAGATTGAATGATTATATAAATTTGGTTAAATATTTAATTGAAAAAAAGATAACTGAGACGACAACATTAGATATTGCATATAGTAAAGGTAAGAATATGTCATATAGGTGTTCAATAAAAAACAATATAAATGGTTACATGAGGATGGTAAGTCAATATCATAATAATTTGATATTTAACATATTATCGGAGATGAAGAATGATAATATAGAATTAATGAAGAAAGAGAGGAAGAATGTGATTGATAATTTTGATTATGATATACGTATAAGATTATCGCATGAAGAAAAAGTTAAGACGATGGAAAAGGTAAGTTATGAAGAAGGTAGTAAAATATCATTTAGGTATAAGCAAAGGATATCGTCATATATAAATGATAATTTTAGGGTTGATTTAACATTAGTATTAATGAATAAAACATTTAATGGTTTGAATAGTGCGAATCCGATATATGAGTTAGAGATTGAGGTTATAAATAAGGATAGTAATTATAGTGATTTATTGGAGCAAGTTAATATATTTTTAAAAATTATACAACAGAGTAAATTTTTAATTAGTAAGACAATATCAAATGAAGTATTAAATCATTATTTTATGATAGTAGGAAAAACCGATGCATTAGTTATGAGACAAGCTATTTCAATGAAAATAAGTGATTTAATAAATATTTTACCGAATAATTATGCGGTGACAGATAAAGCGGACGGTGAAAGATATTTTTTAATGATTCATGATAAAAATACATATTTAATTTCGACGAATTTAGTCGTTATGAATGTTGGTGTAAAAATAAAGGATGAAAAATACAATGGCTCTATTTTGGATGGTGAATTAGTTTTAATTAAAGACAAGTATATATATTTAGCATTTGATTGTTTATTTAATGGAATTAATGATATTAGAAAGACAAAAAGTTTATTTGATAGACAAAAAAACATTGATGAAATTATATTTGAATGTTATACAAAAACTAAAATGGAGGATAAATATGAGTCTATTGGATTATTTATGAAAATGATTGATGATGATTTTAAGACGGCGAAGAATATATTAATAAGGAAAAAATATTTTGAAGGTGTGACAGGGGCGAGTAATACTGAAATTTTTGAACATGCATCTAATTTATGGAATGAATTAACGAAAAATTCTGAAATAAAACAGTTATATGGATTAGACGGGTTAATATTTCAACCGATAGAGCAAGAATATACGAATAATAAATATCCTGATTTGAAATGGAAGCCACCTAACAGGAATACGATTGATTTTTATATTAAATTTGAAAGGGATAAATACGGGAAGATAATAAATGTGTTTGATAATTCTAATGATGAATTTGAAAAAGATAAATTATATAGGATATGTTATTTATATGTTGGTACATATCGGAATGGTGCTGAATATCCAATATTATTTAAAGAATACGATAAATTACATATGGCAAAATTATTTTTAAAAGATGGTGAAGTTAGGGATGAGAGTGGGAATATAATAAATGATAATACGGTTGTGGAGTTTTATTATGACATTGATTCATCAATTATGGATTCAAGTTTTAGATGGATACCAGTTAGGACGCGATATGATAAGACGGAGAGTGTAATGAAGTATAAAAAGAAATATGGAAATTCAATGAAGACTGCGGATAAAATTTGGGAGAGTATAATACATCCGATATTAATGGATGATATTATAGAATTATCAAATGCAAAGATGTATAATAAAAAGATTTTTGATTTAAGAAAGCGATTAGATGGGAAGATTGAAACTATTTATCAGAGGGGGGAAAAACCTGCAAGTGAGATGAGAAATTTTATGAATTATATTAAGATGAATATTATTAGTTTATATTGTAATCCTGTTTATCATGATAATAAACAAATATCAGTATTAGATTTAGGAGTTGGTGAAGGAGGAGATATATTAAAATTTTATTATGCAAATGTGTCATTTGTTGTTGGTATTGATATTGATAGAGATAGATTATATTCCCCTATAGTTGGTGCCGTTAGTAGATATAATTCCCTGAAAAAGAAACATAAAAATTTTCCGAGGATGTATTTTATTCAAGCTGATATTGGAAAACAATTAGATGATCAAGAAAAAATATTTAAAATTGATACTGAAAATTTAAAGTTATTGGATAAATTTTTTGGTAATGATAAAATGATGTTTGATAGAATTAATTGTCAATTTGCTATTCATTATGTATTTAAAAATGAAATAGTATTTAGTAATTTTAAATCAAATATTAATGCATATTTACGTAAGGGAGGTTATATGATGTTATCAGCACCGGATGCGCAGGTAATTAATAGATTATTAAAAAAGGGGAAATTTAAGTACAGTTATACAAATAAAGAAGGTGAAAAGAAAATTTTATTTGAAATAGTTAAACGTTATCCTGATGTTGATGATAGTATTATTATAGGTTTAGGTAATGCAATAGATGTATATATGGCGTGGTATACTACCGAAGGAAGATATATACCTGAATATTTAGTTGATCCGAGATATTTAATAAGCGAGCTTGATAAAGATTGCGATATGGAATTAATTGAAAGTGATAGTTTTTCAAATCAATACGAAACACAAAAAGAATTTATATTAAATTATTCACAATTTGATTTAGGTGAGAAAACAAAAGATTTTTTCAAGAATATCGGAAAATTTTATATAAATAATGAGATTAATAATGGCGGAAAATTATACAACGATATAATGAGATATTATATTTTTAGAAAAAGACAAATTAAAGAAGAAAAAAAAGGTGGATATTTAGATCCAAAAGATTATACATTTATTAAAATTAGAGATAATGGACATACATGTTTAGATGGTATAGAATTTATTTTTAATAAAAGTGGGATTGTACCAAAACATATTAAACCAATTGAATTTTATAATGATCAAAAAATTAAATATTATCATGATTTAGAAATAAATGATAAAATATTAAATAAATTAAGTGAAATAGTAATTAAACATGAGGATGATAGGAATATTATAAAAACAGTTATTGATAAATTGAAGATTCATATTTTAGAAAGAGATGTAGATAATCATATAAATGATGTAACATTTGGAAAAAGTGGTAATAATATTTATATGATGCGAGATGGAAATTTGTATACACCACTATTTAAAAATATTGGTGATAAATTAGTTGGGATATTAAATAAATAAAATTGATTTATACTATTATTTAAATAATAATAATATAAAAAACGATATTATGAGACGATATAAATATTCTGATTTTATGAAATATAAGAAATGTAATGATGTAATGATTAATGAAATTTCGAAATATTGTGTTTCAAGAAATGATAAAAGTGTTAATTGTGATGTGTTTACGAAAGAAATGAATAGTATTATTGGAAGTGTAACGAAGGGAGAAAATCCAAATAATGTTATAACTAGAAATATGATTAAATTTTATGTAAATTCGTTAACACTAGATAATTTTGATGATAATATAAATAAAATTAAAAAACTTGATTTTACGGTAGTTAAAAACATTGAATGTTTATTTGATGATATAATAGCCGATGTGATATCATGTCCAATTGCTTATAATGGATTAATAATGGAAGAAGAGGGAAAAAGTATGCCCGAGATATATGCTGAAATGGTTGAAAAAATTATACATTTTTCGGTTACTATTGATGATCATGTAGTTAAATTTTATGAAAAATTTTTAATTAAATGTCAAGATTTTTTTAATAAATTTGTTAATATTGATGTTATATTGGATAATGATAATATACAGAGTGTTGATAATTATAAGGGATTAATGACATTTTTTGGATTATTATATAAATTGGATGTAATTCCATTAAAAGTGATAATTATATGTTGTGATATTATAAAAAATAATATTAAGAGTCGAAAAGGTATTGAAAAAAATAATTTATATTATGGATATGAATTTTTGATGAGTTCAGTTATTAAAGTGTTGAATAGTAAAAAAATTAATGTTTTAGAATTAAAAAAAATTTATGATGAAATAAAAAATGAAATATCTGAAAAAATTTGTCATAAACTTGCTAAGATATATAATTAAATACAAAAATATTTAATTATAAGTTTGCTGAGATATATAATTAAATATAAAAGTATTTAATTATATATATGGCTATACCGATATTACCACCTGATTGTTTATTGATTGATTTATCAGAAGATCATTTTTCGTGGAGTAAAGATCCAACACTTTGTAGTTTAATAACTATACGATATGATAAAAAGAATATTTATATTAAGTTTGATAATAATGAATACAGATTTTCAAAAGGTAATGATTTAAGTAATTTAGGAAAAACAATGGCATTGAAGATATCTGAATTTGTTGCATTACATAAAAATATTAAAAGTTTAGTTGATATTATTACATGTCTTGGATATCCGCCCAATATAAATTATTTTACGCAAACAATTTACTATGTTATTTGTGTAGCATTTGGAAGTATAGATATTAATAAACTGAAAAAAAATGATAAAGTTGCAGATGAAACGGGAATAGGAAGTCAAACAGATATTTAAATAGATAACATAAATGATATTGATATATATGACTGATTTATACAATATTTTAGGTGTTACTAAAGAATCAAGTATTGATGATATTAAAAAATCATATAAAAATTTAGCACTAAAATGTCATCCAGACAAAAATAATTCACCAGATGCATGTGAAGAATTTAAAAAGTTAGCGGAAGCTTATAGTGTTTTATCTGATCCTGACAAAAGGAAGTTATATGATGAAGGTGGAATTGATGCAGTCAAGGAAAGTATAAATTTACCAAATGATATTTTTACGGAATTTATGTCAAAATTTTGTGAACCGATGATTACAATTCAAAATATTGAGATAATTATTGATGTGACATTGGAAGAAATATATAGTGGATGTTCAAAAGATATTGAGATAGAAAGATATGATGTTGATGATGATGCAAAATATTTAATCAATAAACATAAATTAAATATTGTTATTCAAAAAGGATGTTTTAGTGGAAATTTATTACATATTCGTAATGAAGGTAATGAATATCCAGATCGTAGTGGAAGAACGGATGTTATTGTTAGAATTAGGGAAATTAAACATGAAAATTTTAAGAGAAATTTTATGAATAAAGGAAAAAATTATATTGATCCAATGGATTTAATGATGAAATTACATATTAGTTTTGAAGAATCAATAATAGGATTCACTAAAAGATTTAAACATATTAGTGGTGATACATTGATAATTAGTTATGATAAACCAACAAGACATAAGGATATTTTAATTATGGAACATAAAGGAATGCCAAATTTAAAAGATGATTCAAAATTTGGGGATTTATTGATAAAAATAATTGTTGATCATCCCGATAAATTGAATTTAAAATTTAATATTAAACAAAAAATATGTCAATTGATAACAAATAAATCAATTGAAATGATGACAAAAATGTCTGATGATATTATGACATTTGATAAATATAAGTCATTAAATTATAAAGAAGAAAATGAAGATGAGGATGAAGATGAAACTTTAAAAACGGGATATGAGTGTACACAACAATAATTACTTATTATCTAATTTTGATGTTATTATAAATAGTAAAATACCACCAATTGTAAATGCGCCACCGAGATATAATGTTGGTATTGGAATTTGTATTCCTGATATAGTTATATTATCGGTATTGTTTAATTTAGGAGTAACATGATTAGTTTTTTTAAATGAGACAGATTTTTTTATTTTTTTTATATTAGGTTTATCTATTGGAGATGAATTTATGATAACAACATCGTCGTCTGACATAATTTATATATAGTAATTATAAATATTTATTAGGATAATATAAACGAAAAAGTGAAAATTAATTAAATAATATAACATAGTTAATATTATATTATTTAATGGATAATCAATGGATTGAAAAATATAGACCAACCAAGATAGAAGATATAGTACAACAAGATGATATTGTAAGAATATTAAAAAATACAATTAAAACTGGAGAATTACCTCATCTAATATTTTATGGAGAATCTGGAACAGGTAAAACATCAACAATATTAGCGATTGCACATCAGTTATTTGGAAGTTATATTAATGAACGTGTAATGGAATTGAATGCTTCTGATGAGAGGGGAATAGGAATTGTTAGAGATAAGATAATACTATTTTCAAAATTGGCGATAAATGATAAACCGCCACCATTTAAATTAGTTATTTTAGATGAAGCCGATTCAATGACTATTGATGCGCAGGCATGTTTAAGACAAATAATGGAAAAAACTGCTTCAGTTACTAGATTTTGTTTTATTTGTAATTATATAAATCAAATAATAGAACCAATCTTATCAAGATGTGTAAAATTTAAATTCAAACAAGTTAATAAATATAATATGATCAATAGATTAAAATTTATTGCAAAATCGGAAAATATGGTATTGAAAAAAGAAAATATTGAGACTATAATAAAATTTTCAAATGGGGATTTAAGAAATGCAATTATGTTATTGCAAAATTTGAATTATATAACTAAAATTAATAAAAAGAATGTTATACATAATTTTAATAGAATTATTAATTGTATTGATGAACATAATATTATAAATATATGTAAAAAAGCAGATATTAAACAAATTAGAAATGAAGTTAATAGATTATTAAATAAAGGATATACTTATACGACGTTATTAACAAAAATAATTGATGAGTTAATAACATGTAATTTATCTGATGATTTGAAGGAGGATTTATTTATTAAAATTGGAAAAATAGAAAAACGGTTATCCGATGGTGGGGATGAATATTTACAATTATTGAATATATTCACTTTAATATCAAAAAAAATGAAAGGATGAATATTTAGTAATATTAAATATATTTATTGTATTATTTCAATGGACATTAAAAATTTCAGTTATGATTCGTTGGGAAATTTGTATTATAAAGATTATTTTTTCATGATTATTGATGAATGCATTAAATTGGAAAAAATGACTGTAAATTATATTGATGCTGAAGATAAGGATGAAGATGAAGATAATGAATGTTTTACAATAACAAACAAAAGAAATATAAAAGAATCAATCAAAACATTAGGAACTAAAACATTATTTGATAGTTGTATAATGGATGAAAACAAACATAAAATTTTAACAATAAAATCATCTAATCATTTACCATATAAAATAGTAATATATTTGATAGGAAAAATTGAATTGGAAATAGTTGGAACAAAAACAATTGTATTTGATTTTAATGATATGGTTAGATCAATTTAAATTAATTAATTTAAATTTTTATTAATAAAATGATATAAATAATATAATATAATATGAATATTATATTATTTATGGAACAGGAACATTTTTTTTGGAATAATAAGCCGATTATGAAAAAAGAAGAATTTGTTAATTCAAAGATTGAGAATATTAGTTTAAGAAAAGTATATGGTGATAAACCATTAATATTGCCTGATGGATATGAATGGAAAGAATTAACAGATCAAGATATTGGGATAAATACACATGGAAAACCGTATTTGATCATTGGAATAGTGATGTTGGATAAATTGATTGGATATATTGGGGGGATAGAGGAGACGGTTAAAATTCGTGATAAAGATGTTGTATTAATTAATGTTGTTGTTATGAAATCAATATTACATGGGGAACATATATCAGTTGTATTAATAGATGAATTTGCAAGACGTTGTATACATAAAGGATATGATGTTGGTATTTTTTTTAGTAATAAAAAACTATATAATCCAGTGTGTTGTATTAATGTTTATGAAAGAATAATTGATATGGCATATTTGAAGAAAAGTAATTATAAACATCAATTAATTAATTTAAAGGAAGAAATGTTTAGTGTAAGAGAATCAATTCCAGAAAATTGTATATTGATTGATGACAGTGATTTGGATGTTTTATACAAATTGTATAAAGAATATGTCGTAAAGTTTTCAATTTACAATATTTTTGGTATTGATGAATTTAAGGATATATTTTCAAATAAAAATAAAAATATAAGAACATATAAAATATTAAGAGATGATAAAATTGTTGATTTTATTAGTTGCATAATAGAAAATGATGATTCGGTAGTTAAATGTAGATTATTAATGTACACTGCTAATTATGAAACATTAAATACTATTATAATGATTTTAATTAAGATTGCAAAAAAACTTGAATGTCACATAGTACAAGTGGCTGATATGTGGGAAATGGGAAAAACATTATTATCAAGAAATGACGCGAAAGATGACGAAGTTTTTGAATTTAAGTTTTCAAAATTTGAGACACGATATTTACATTTATTCAATTGGAAATGTGAAAAAATTAGATTTGATCAATTATCTTTTGTTATACATTAATTTAATATGTATAAAAATTGAAAGTTATAATATCTTACAAAAGTTAAGTTAAATAATAATAAATCACTATACAAGAACAATGGAAGATGCATTTTATATGTGTGATGGTGCATTTACTTTTAGTGATAATAAAAAGATAAAACGTTTATTTTCATTTGAGCAATTAAGTGAGTATATAAAAGAACAGAAAAGGAAGGATAAGATAGATAATAAAGATAATAAGAAAGATAATAAGAAAGATAATAAGAAAGACACTAAAGAATAAATTTATATTAAAAATACAAATTTATTTTTCATAATATTTATTTTGGAGCCATTTAAAATCATTTCTTAATGTTTGTGCAAGTTTAGGATTTTGATTTTTATTCAAGACATATAATGCATTTATTCTTCGTAATACAGATAGTGGTTTAATATATTTTATTGCACGTGATAATGCACGTCGTCTTGAACTTAATTTCATTTGTCTAATATTTTGATATCCATATTTTGATAATACATCTTTTTCTAAAACAAATAATTGTTTTCCTTTTCCTGCTCTTCCGATGTCTTTAATACATGTGGGTTTTGTCCAATATTTAGTTGAGCCACGTTTTCGTTTTGAACCTTCACGAACTATTTCACCTTTTTTACATTTTGGCGTTCCAAATTTTTGTCTAGCAAGTTGATGAATTTTATGTAAACGCGACATGATTTTTTTATCAATACTACTACGTTTTAATCCTGATTGACTTGTTGCTTTAATACATTTTGATTTTACACGCGATCCAGTTTTACGTCTAAAACTTGATCTTTTTATAAATCCTTTTTTACAAGGCATTTGAATAATAGTACAAATATTATATAATTTAACAATACAATATTAATATTGATTATAATTAAAATATAATAATCAATATATTATATATTTTATTTTTATCATCCGATTTTTATAATTATTTTTTTAATTTTGTAGTAGTTTTTTATAATGAAAAAAATAGTAACCGATGATAATGATTATTATACATATGAATTATCAAATAAGATGAGAATATTTAATATAATCAATAAGAATATTAAACATGTATATGTTGCGTTGGTTGTTAAAGTTGGATATATGCATGATACAAATGATGGTATTGCGCATTTAATAGAACATTTAATATATGGTGAGGATTTTCTAGAATATATTCATGAGAATGATGGTACAACAAATGCATATACTGCATGTAATCATACATGTTATTTTTATAAAATAAATAAAGATAAGGCTAACGAAAGTATTGTAAAATTTTCTGAATATTTTGTTAAACCATTATTTAAGGAGGTTGAGAAAGAAATTACTATAGTTGATTCTGAACATGAAAAAAATAAGAAGGATGATAGATGGAGAATTAACGAAATAATTAAGAAATTATTTTATTCAGATCATGGTGCATCAAGATTTGGAACAGGTACAAAGGATACATTAAAAGATTGCGATGTAAATAGATTTTTTAATAATTATTATTCATCTGATTTGATGACATTATTTATAATTAGTAATGAGAGGAATGATGATATAATTAGAAAATCATTTAATAAATTTTCTATAAAAGATAAAATTTCTTTGAATGAAATGCGATATAAAGGTGATGTAATAAAAAATGGAACGATTTATTATTCATCTGTATGTAATAGAAATATTTTATGTATTTTTATTGATGTTAAAAATGGTAGTTTTTTGAGATATTTATTGAATAATGAAAGTCATGGTACAGTGAATGAATTTTTAAAAAGGAATAATTTATGTTATAATATTGAAATTGATGTAAATACATTTACTGATGACAGAGAAATAATAGAATTAAAATATGAGTTATTTGATGTTAGTAAAATTGATTATGTCATATCATTAATAATGGGTTATTTAAAATTTATAAGTAATGCGGATATAACTGAATTATGTAATGAATATGTTAATATAAAAACAATTAATAAGATGTATATGGATATTGATGATGTTGGAAATAGTTTATTAAATTATGTAGAAAAATGGATGATATATAAACCGGATCCTGAAGATTTAATTGTGAGTGATATTGTGTGTGATATGAAATTTGAGATTAATGGGATGATAATAGTTAAAAGTGGTAGGAATTATGACACAAAAAGAAAGTTAGAACATTATGATGCGATGTATGAAATTGTTGATGAAAAATATGATGAGTATAAATGGGATAGTATGCCTAGTATGAATAGATATATTAGTGACATTTATTGTAGAAATAATAAAAGTGAAAATATTATTTGTTTGAGTGAAAATTGTTTTTGTAAAAAGGAGAATGTTATGTCATCTGGAGTTATTATTAAATTATATGTACCGTTTATAATGGACATAGAAAAATATGTTAGTTTAGAGTTATATATTGGGGATATTTTATATTCATTATTTTCTGATATATATGAATTACAAGTTTTGGGGAATATTTTTTCTATTAAAATGAATTATAATCATATTAAGATAATATTTTATGGTTTTAATATTTCAAAATTTATTGATCTTATTATTAATAGAATTTTATCATTTGACATTAGTAATTTGGATCAAGTGAAATTTCTTTTTAAAAAAGAGATGGAAAATGAAATTTTTAAGACGCCGTTTAATCAGATTGATGATAAATTTTTAAAATATGGATCATCAATTTATTTTGAAAAGGATGATAAAATACTGATAACTGAGAAGTTAAGTAAAGTTGATATTATTAAAAATGTTAGGAAAATATTTAGTTTAACGACATATTATTTGTTATTATGTGGAAATGTTAGTGATAATGATATTGAGAATATTAATAATAGTATATCATTATTTAGAATGAATTATAAACCAGTTATATATGATTATGTAAATCCTAAATTTGAAAAAATATTTGAGAATTCATTGAATATTGAAGAGAACAATTCTGTTATTGGTTGTTATTATATAATTGGGAAGTCTGTATTTAATGGTTATTTAGAATGTTTAACAAGAGTTATAGAAATATTATTATACAGCCAATATTTTGAGTACATGAGAAATATTAAAAATTATGGTTATGTTGTACAAGCTGAGTGTATTAAATTTGGAGATAAGGCATATGGATTAAAATGCATTAAATTTATAGTACAGACATCAAAAGATAAATTGGAAGAAATATGTAATAGTGTAAAAGAATTTTGTAAAGTATTCATGAAATATTTAAAATCGTTATCTGATGAGCATATTCAAAGTATATGTCATAAACTTGCGAGAATAATGGAAGAACCATTTGAGAATTTAGTTGAAAAGATTGATTATTATTATGAAAATATTGATAATTATAGATTTACATTTGATATGAAAGATGAAATTATCAAAGGATATAAAAAAATTTCAAAAAGTGATGTTATTAATTTTTGTCATAAATATTTGATTAAGAACAAAAATATTTGTGTATTAGGCATAAAAAAATAAATATTCATTAAAATATACATATATGATTCCTATAAGTAGAAAGAAATATAAAGAATTTAGAGATATATTTTTAGGATGTGATAACATAGCCGATGCAATTAATATGGGTAATATTTATTGTAAAAGTAATATTGAAATGAAATGTTTAGCGGATTCATTGATATATGGAAGAGATTACAATACTCATATAGGAACGGATATGATAATTGAATTGATAACAAATATAAGTAATTGTGAATATAGAGAAGATGGTGAAAAAATAGTGAACGAAACAATAAAGGAAAGAATGAATGAACCTATTTCTAATACAATAACAAGAATATTAAATTTAAAACCGTTAAAACCAAATAATTCAAGAATGTGTGAATTGTTTGATAATGTAGTGAAATCATGCCCTCATTGTGGATATACAAGAACTGATATTAATGGTACAGAGAGTTATGTTGTATGTGGTTACAATGAAAAAGGTTATGATTCTAATGGGTGTGGACATGATTGGTGTATGAAATGTGGAAAAATGTTATGTAAAACATGGATAGACAATAAGTTATTCTTAGCCGATAATAGAAAACATAATAATGAATGTTGTATGAAATATGCATTATTAATTAAAAAGAAATATCCTGATGATTTTTGTATGTGTATTGATCGAAATGAAAGTAATTATGATTTTTAAAATTAATTAATTTATGACTAATTAATTAATTTATTATAATTTATTATAATTTATTATAATTTTTATGATTAATTTATTATAATTTATTATAATTTTTATAATTGATTTATTATAATTTATTATAATTTTTTATAATTAATTTATTATAAATTAAACATGGCTACATGATAATTCTAAATAGTGTTTTCTACATACGGCGATGTATTTATCATTAGAGCCAATATCAATTTCTGTTTTATCTCTGGATAATTTCAATGAAAATGGTGCTCTTGTACCATCTTTACATATTTGACAATAAGCGTTTAATTTTTTCACTGAATCTGCGAATGGGATTAATTCTAATAATTGGTTATTTTTAAATGGTTTTCGTTCGAATGTGCCATCAAGTCCAGCTACTATTAATGTTTTGTTATATTTTTCAACTAATGGGATACAAAATTGAATTAGATCATTAAAAAATTGTGCTTCATCAATGACAATTATTTCATATTCAATTATATCAGCGATCGGGATTGCGGTTAATGATGATACTTTTATACAATTAATTTTTAATTTATCATGACTACAAATGGTATTGAATACATCAGACCGTGTGTCTAATGAATGAGAAATGCCGAGTATTTTTTTATTAATGCTAGTATATCTGTTTACTATTTTGATTAACTCTGTTGATTTACCAGAGTACATACAACCAATGAAAATTTTAATTTTTCCAGACATTAATATGATGAATTAATGATATAATTAATATTTATTATAATAACAATATTCAATTTTTTAAACAAACTAAATAAATATGAAATTCGTTTTATTTATTTTATTTTATGTAAAATCAATATAATATATTATAAATGTTTAAAATACAACCATTAAAAAATTCTAATACTGTGTTATTGAGAAAATCCGAAGGAACATATTTATCTAATTGTGATATTATAAAATTTGGGAAAATACTGAATTATGAAGTAACTGGAAAAACATATATTTGTGGATTTAGTCAAGATATTATTGAAAAAATAAATAAATATCCGGTATTTAATATTGTAATTACTTATGATAAAAAATATGTATCAGGGTATTTATTTTCAATAGTTTGTTTTTATCATGGGGATATTAAGTATAAAGAGGAGACGGATGGATATTATACAATAGAATTTATAGATATTGAAGAAATGAAGAATAATTACAAAACGATGATAAAAGATGAAATATTTAATGAAAATGTTGTAAATTTTGGGAAGATGGATGATAATAATTTAGTGAAAAAAATTGATAATGAATTGAAAGAACGCATAAATAAAATGGAAGAAAAATTTAAAATAATAAGAGTTGAAAAATATACAGTAATTGATAATATGGTTGATAATTTAAAATTAATGGATGACGATATTATTTTGAAAACAATTAAATATCAATTATTAGATAATGACAATAAGAGAAGAGGAGATAGTAGTTTTGATATTCCAAAAAAAGTAATAAAATTATCAGATGTGATAAATACCACAGAGAAAGATATAGAAGAATTAATAAATGAAAACGGAACATAAATATAAATAATGAGTCTAAACAATATTATAAAAACTACGAATTAAAAATATAGATAAAAAATGTTTTTTACGATTATTAGTAGAATACCATTTTTTTTAGATAATCAGACAAACAAAAAATATTTATATATATATGTAATTGGTGCGATTTGTTATTTAATTGTACATTTTTATTTATTTTCATGTTGTACTGGACAAATTGCTACAAAAATAAAATCATTTATCTATTATATTATAATATGTGATTTAGTCATTGCATTTTTACTTGATAAAATACTGAATAGGGATAAAAATACATTTGTAAATGGAATAAAAGGAATTCAAAATGGAATTCAAAAAGAATTAGAAACATTAATGAAGAAAAAAAATAAAGAAAGTGATAAAACTGATAAAACTGATAGTATTTCTAACAAAGATGGGAATATTTCTCGTAAAAAACGCGATACAAGTATTAAATATGAAAATAATGAATGTGATGATGAAAAATGTAGTTTACATGATAAGCATGAAAAGTGTAAGAAGTGTGATAAATCCAATGAAGATGATAATGATGTAGAAGATAATAATGACGATACTAGTATTCCTAAATATAATCCCACTAAGAAGGATGATTAAATAATTTTTATGGAATTATTTAATTTATTTTTGAATGTTGGGGACCCAATATGTTGTTTTACCACTTAATATTTTATCTCGTTTAACTGGATTTTTAAAATGGTCATATTTTTGTTGATATACTACGAAAACATTTTTAATGATATGTTTAACATCAGGATGATAATTTTTATGTTTAATTTTTCCGAGATTATAGTGTCCTAATGTTGATGTATTATAATACGAAGATTTTGTTATTAATTTGATTGAATGACTAATTTGTTTAATATCTGATTTAGTTAAAGATGATAATATTCTATGTGGAGATATTTTTGCATTATATAGAATTTCCGCTACTAGGTAATTACCTATTCCTGATCCTATTGCTGATTGATCAAGAAGTAATTTAATAATTTTAATTTTTTTTCTTGGTTTATATTTTAATAAATAATTATTAAAACTATTATAAAATTCTGTATTAGTAAAATTTGTTTTTAAAAAATCTGGAGCTATTTTATTTAATTTTTCAAGACTAGTTGAAAACTCATAACTGCTAAAACCACGAGAGTCATTATAATATAAATTGAAGTTATTAAACATTAAAATATGATTAGTATGTTTATTTTCTTTAAGTTCCCACATTCCTGTCATTTTGAAATGATAAATAATGTAGATAGTTTGATGTTTATTATTTTTTAATTCAAACCATGATATTTTTCCTTTTGAATTTACATTAACAACTTTAAATGTATTTTGTTTAAAAAGTTTAAAATTTTTGAATGGTTTTACTAGAATAATGTTTTTTATTATTTTATTTTTGCATTTTTTATTTAAATATTCAGCGGTTGTTGCTACAGTTGATACTTCGGGCATATATATATTTTGTTATAATTTTTATTATTAAAATAAGTATAAAAAATTGAAAAATATGAATTATTGAATAAATTAGATAAATTACATTAAATAACAAAATGTTTTCCATGAATAAAATTGCCATTACGTTCAATCTAGATGGTGTTATTAAATATAGAATTATCCAATCTCCAGCTACGGATACATTAAATGATTATGTAGGTGCAATTAAAAATGATTTTAAATTAGGTGATGCAGTTAATATTAGTTTTTTTAAAGACACCGAAAAAATATCAAAAGAAAAAACATTTACTGAATTAAAGTTAAAATCAGGTAATAAATTAAATGTTTATATTGATAATATAGTTGAAAGTGGATGTATATCAAAAATTCAAGAAATATTTTCATTGGTATTATTCAGGATATGTTCAATTAAACCATATAAAGAAAGATTACTTGATAATCCAAGTGCATTTGCTCTAGATGTAATAAATGATCCAGATTTTTATAATTTAATAAGTGATGTCGTAAATAAACAGTTAATGAAACAATTTACAACGGAATGTCCGGATGCAAAAGCTGACGTTGGAGTTGATACAACTGAAAAAAAACCTGAAGAAGATAT
>Ga0172371_10001357_pt1 | contig 38836 bp, 38 predicted proteins | sample Lak12m_FD_114543 | JGI IMG/M metagenome (GOLD analysis project Ga0172371, IMG submission 114543) | Freshwater microbial communities from Kabuno Bay, South-Kivu, Congo - kab_022012_12m | ecosystem: Environmental > Aquatic > Freshwater > Lake | place: Democratic Republic of the Congo: South-Kivu... | reverse complement strand
GGGGTATTTTTTCTATCTTTGGGGTTTTCGATTTCTTTGGTAGCGGTAGCTAATTATTGGAGATTAGTTATGTTGTTAGTATTTGTTTTTGGCTTGATTAAGGTTGGGGTAAGTTTAGCCGGTTTGCTTTGGTGGAAGATTCACCCTAGGGTGGCGTTGACGGTAGCGATTTATCTTTTTGAAGCGGGTGAATTTGCTTTAATTTTAGGTCAGGAAGCAAATTCTAAGGGTTTATTGTCGAGTGATTATTTATCAGTTTTGATAGCAGTAGTGGTAATTTCGATGTTGATTTTGCCGGTTTTACTTTTGTTTGAAGAAAAATTATATTTTTGTTTGCGGCGAGTTTGGAGAGGGAAAGAAGAAAATCTGATGGATTTGGAGTTAGGAAATGATAATTTTTCTAGTGGGGTAGTTTTGTTAGGTTTTGGTAGGGTGGGTAGTTTTGTAGGTGAAAAATTGTTCCGATCGGGTAGGGGATTAGTGGTGGTTGATTATGATTTAAATGTGGTGGAAAAACTTAAACGAAGAGGGGTAAAGGCCATTTATGGTGATGCACTAGAGATGGAAGTTCTTAAGGCGGCGGGCGTAGGGCAGGCAAAAGTAATGGTAATTGCTGTACCTGAGGCAAAGTTAGTAAAGAAAATTATTGAGATGGCGAAAAAAATTAATCCAGGAATAAAAATATTAGCCAGAGCTCATAGGAGAAGTGAAATGAAAGAATTTGTTAGTTCCGGGGCGAGAAAGTGCGTTTTAGTCGAGGAGTCAGTGGGAAGACTAATGCACGGTTATGTTAAGAAGTTTTTACGTTCGAAATGATTAAAAAACGCTTGGGGATTTTTTGGCTGATAGTGGTGGTATTGGTATTGATAGTTGGTTACGGGATCAAATTAAAAAAACAGATTAAATATGACCCTGTTTTGGGAATTAATTTACTTTTAGTAGGAGAAAATAAATTGGCGGTAGTGGTGTTAAAAAATGAGGAGGAACAAGCCAGTTTTTTGATTTTGCCTGAGGAATTAGCCGTTAGCGTAGGGAGTGATGGTGGACGATATCGAGTGGGAAGGTTGTGGGGGTTAGGAGAACTGGAAAAGAAAGTGCCAGAACTGATATTAACAAACGTAAGTGCCGAACTAGGCTTAAAACTGACAGGCTACCTAAAAGTTGATGACGATAATATTAAACCGGAAAAATTATTATTGACGATGACCGATATTTCGGTAAAGACAAACTTAAGTTTCTGGGATAGATGGAGATTGTGGTTGTTGCTTAGAAAAGTAGTGGTTAGTGGTAACTTGATCGAAACTAATTTGGGGTTAGATTTGGTTGAAAAACAAGTTGATCCGGATGGCCAAGTCAATTTTTGGTTGGATAGAGATAAATTTCATCTATGGTCGCAGAGGGAATGGGTAAACCCAATTATTTTGGAAGAAAGGGCAAGTGTGGCAGTTTTCAACAATAGTAGTTTTTTGGGTCGAGCAAGAGATATGGCAAGAATGTTAGAGACGATGGGGGTAAAAATTGTAGAATTGAAAAATGTTGATTATCAGTCGAATGAGTGTCATTATTTAGTTTTTAGAGAAGGATTGGAAAAAACAATTAGGCTACTAGAGAGGGATTTCGGTTGTAAGGAGGGGGAGTTTGAGCCAGTACTTGGATCGGGGAGGGTGGATATTGAAATTTTAGTTGGGTCTTCTGGTTAAACAAACAGGGTTTTTTTAGATATCTTCGTCGATATCGTTTTTTGAATCGAAGATTTCCAGAGGTGTCTCACTTAGTTTATGGGGGCGGAGTGTGGGGTTACTTTTCTTGGTTTTGGGAAATGAGTCCATACCTTTAAGCCGGGCGGATTTTTTGATTTCTCTAATAAAAATGGTTATTGACCGACAGTTAACTGACTTAATCAAAATCTGGTATTTGTTACCTAATCTGAGACAGTGAACCAGGGAAAGACAAAGATCATCAGGTAACGAACCAAGATATTGTTGTTCTGAATTGGTGATTTTAATTTTTCGACCGGCTAGTTTAAAAAAAACTTCTAGACCGACAGAAAGTTGGTTGATAATATTTGGGTCGCCAAGGTTGGTAAGTTGAACAACAATAGTTTTTCCCGGCTCTTCAATAAAACAGATGTTACGATTTGTATTGTTTGTGGAGGTAATAGGAGAAAGGGGTTTTAAAGTGGTTCTAAGTTTTTCTAAATTAATTTTGGCGATCGAATTATAGTTATCGAGAGAAAGAATCGTTTTTAAAGTTAGTTCGGCATCATCTAATTGACCAAGTTCAATTTGAGCCTTAGCGAGACGATTAAGAGTGTTTACGTCTGATGGAATTTGTCTGAGAATTTCTTTATTGGTGGTAATGGCACTAACCCAATTATGACAAAGAGCTTGCCTAATGCTCTTTTTTTCTAGATTGTAAAAATCAAACATGATGAAGTGAAATATATAGTGATTTGTTGTTATAATCAAGTGGATGTCTGGACACTCAAAATGGTCAACAATTAAGCATAAAAAAGCCTTAGGAGACGCAAAGAAGGGGAGTGTTTTCACCAAATTAGCAAAGAAGATTTATATAGCGGTTAAACAGGGTGGTGGAGGAGATCCGGATAAAAATGCGAGTTTAAGGATGGTTTTGGAGGAAGTAAAATTAGCAAATATGCCCAGAGACAATGTGCGACGTGCAATAGATCGAGGTTTGGGAATTAGGGAAAACGGAGATTCGATGATTGAGGTTTGTTACGAAGGTTATCTAAGTCACGGTGTAGGCGTTATAGTGACAGTTTTAACTGACAATCGAAATCGAACGGGGGGGGAAATGAAAGTTCTGTTTGAGCGGGGAGGTGGATCGATGGGGAGACCAGGATCGGTGGCCTATTTACAGAACATTAGCCCAAAAGTGGAAGTCAATGTTGAAAAAGAAGATAGGACAAAATTAATGGAAGTGCTAGAAAAAATTAAGTTGATGGACGAGACGATTAGTGTTTGGACTAATTTAGCCGAATATGAATAAGCGAACGGGGTTTGTAGTGGTTTCTTTGGTCTTAGCCTTTTGTTTGTGGGTGGTTCAGTTTTTTAACGTTGATCTTCGTTTAACTCTAGTGTTGGTATTGACATTGGTGTCTTATGTTTTAGCGGCTTGGGTTCTGTTTGAAGATATGAAAGGGATTGAGTGGATAATGCTTTTAATTTTGCCAGTAATGTTTACTTTAGGGTCAGGTTTATTTTCTTATTATTTGCCGACAGCGATACCTAATTTAGCCGGAGTTAAGTTTGGAATTGAGACAGCAATATTTTTGGCCGGGGTGGTGAGATTCTTATTTTTTGTGATTTACGGGGCAGGGATGTATGCAATATTGTTGACGGAAAATATTTTTTCAGTAGCTTCAATCCGAACGATTCAATTATTAAGAGCGGCTAGGTCAGTTGGTTTCATCTTTTGTTTGGTGGTGGGTTTGTTTTTTTTCCACACCTTTTTTTGTCTGAGATTGCCCTTTTATTTTATGGGTCTTATGGTGATGGCAGTTAGTTTTGTTTTGTCTTTATCTAGCTTATGGTCGGTGGAATTGAAAATGGCGGGTCTCGGTGAAGTACTGATTAACAGTCTGTTAATTTCCTGGTTGATGGCCCAAACGGGAGCAGTTATGTCATTTTGGCCAGTTGAACCGTTGATGGGGGCCTTGATACTGATTGCTGGTTTCTATTGTCTTTTGGGGTTATTCCAACAAAGAATGGCTAACAGAATGTACATGGGCGGAGTGGCTGAGTATGTAGTGTTTTTGTTAATTGTTTTAATAACTGGATTTTTGACGACTTCCTGGCGGGGATAGGGAAGTGGGTGACCTATAGTAGTTAACCCTATAATATTACAAAATTATAAAATGTTTTCACGATATCCTTAAGTTTTCACGCATTATTAGCGGTAAATGTGGATAAGTGCTAGTGATAGGGAATGATACAGTGGCTAGTGGGGGTTCGTTTAGGGAGCGAGGAAGCCCTTTAAGGGCAGGTAGAAAAGAATAATTCTCTTAATAATTCACCGACAGAATGATTTGTGTTTTGTTTAAGTTATTTTTTCTCACCCGCCACACTACCCTGTTTGCTTTTTAGGAAGAGGGTGGTGGAGATAAACATACTTAGTCGTACAATAATACTTTTGTGACGTATGGTAAACATTTGAGACTAGAGAAGCTTGGTTTATACCCTGTCAATGATTCGTACAAATACCCGAAAAGATTTGTGTTAAACCTGACGGTCGTCTATTCTCCTCTATTTCTCAATGATTAAATTAAAAATATGTTAGACCAAGGAAATTGTACAATAACCCGAAGAGATATGTCTTTCAGTTTGATACAGTAAATTTGAGGCCAAAACTCTCTTTGATTAAATGAATACCAACGATTAACTAGCCGTAAAAAAATCCAGAAGCCGTTTTAGAGGCATCAGGTGAACTTGTAAGTTTGTGGCTATTCGTTGTTCAAAAACGATTGCTAATAAATTAATGGTTAAGTTTTTAAAAAACAAAATATATTATTTTCCGTTTATTGACGCTTTAAATAATTGATTAATTTTTAATCATTAAATTTTTTATTAAATTTTAATTTTGAAGTAGGACATTCGTATCAATAGGTTTATTTTTTTATTCTCTACGCTGGGAGATGTTTCCCCCAATAAAGGAAGTAGTATTAAGAATAAGGAGCTGAACCTTTAGTTGTCGCACAATTTTTATTGTGCTATGATTTTTTTAGTTACTCCCCTACTCTAGTCTGAATATGGTTGATAAAAAACAAGATTTAACACTAAAAAGATTGATAAATAAGTATTTATCACATATAGAAATAGAGAAAAACTATTCTAAATATACCTTAAGAAATTACCGCCACTATCTTGATGTTTTTAGGCGCTTCTTTGAAAAAAATTATGAGCAAGAATATATCGAAAGGCTGACCTTAGAAATGGTTAGACACTATAGATTATATTTATCCAGAGTTGAAGATAAAAAGGGGCGAAAACTATCGGTAACGACACAAGGTTATTATGTCATTTCTTTAAGAGCGTTTTTAAAATATTTGTCAAAAAGAGGAATAAAAAGTTTAGTGCCAGAGAAAGTTGATTTGCCTAAAAGTGAAAGCCGACAGATTAAGTTTTTGACCCGAGAACAAGTAGAGCGGTTAATGTCAATGCCGTCGATTTCTGAAGTTTGGGGTTTGCGAGACAAAGCTTTATTGGAGGTGCTTTTTTCGACCGGTTTGCGGGTTAGTGAAATAGCCAAACTTGGTTGGGAGGAGATAGATTTTAAAACGAGAGAGTTTGGAATTACCGGTAAGGGCAGAAGAGTACGGGTGGTATTTTTATCAGAGAGAGCGGCTGGGTGGCTAAAACGATATCGTAATGCCCGGGAGGATAATTTTAAACCGGTTTGGGTTAGGTTTTCGGGAAAGAAAGTTGATCCAACAACTAAAGGTGAAGCACTTCGTTTATCAGTAAGAGGAATTCAACGAATTGTAGAAAAATACAGAAAGAAAGCCGGTTTGCCCATTAAGGTAACCCCACATATCTTGCGTCATTCTTTTGCCACGACCTTACTATCTGGTGGAGCAGATCTGAGAAGTGTTCAAGAAATGTTAGGACACAAAAGTGTTGCGACAACGCAAATTTATACTCATGTAACTAATCCGCAGCTTAGAAGGGTTCACGAAAAATATTTAAAATAGAGTTTTAAGAAAGATACTTTTGCCATAAAAGGAAAAGTTCTTTAGTGGCAATAACATCCCGAGAAACATAATCTACGATTTCTTGGTGTTTACCTTCTTCATATAGATGACTTACGTGAAGTCCGGAAACATCTTTTTGCTTGGGGTTTGTTAGCCCCAAAAATCGAGTTAAAGCTTCCAGTTTAAAACCACGATTCCCCTGTTTCAATAATTCGAAGAGATCGTAATGGATTGATTTATCAATTTGGATTAATTTTGAAGGTACTTTTATATGATTAACAAGTGAGCGTAAGTAGAGAAAAGGGAAATCGAATCCCCTACCGTTGAAGGTGACAAAGTTTTCGAATTTTTCGGCAAATTGCCAAAAATCCCGAAGAAGTTTAGCCTCGGTTTTGAACTGATGAAGGGTAAATTCGTTGCCAGTGGCGGAAGGAAGTTTGGTGTCGCACAAGTGATAAACTTGGCCCTTACCTTCGGGGAGCTGAAAACAGCCAATAGTGGAAATAAAAGCAAACATTGACCAGAGACCGGTTTTGGTTTGAGCTTCTTCTTTGTCTTCAGTGTTCTTTTCAAGATGATTAAGGAGATAATCTTGTTCCCACTCCCCTAGCCTATCAAAATTTTGGCCAACCGTTTCGATATCGAAAATTAAAGTTTGAGGTTGATAAAGATCAGTTTGTGGATCTAAATCAGTGATTATCTTTGACTTGGTTAGAGTTATTTCCGCTGTACCCTGAGGCCATTCCCCTACCCTACCACTGGCTTCGATTATTTTACCCTCCCCTATCTCGCAAGCGGCAAAATTATCGGACCAAATTTTGGCTTGTAAGTTAGCAGAAGAATCGCTTAAGGTAAACGCTTTATAAGGTTTTTGATTGCTGGTGGTTTTATCTTTAAGATTAGTGACGGCAAAAGTTTCGTTTTTAAAAACAGTGCCAATTTGCAGGTCTTTAATCATTTATCTATTTTGGTAACGGCAACTATGGAATCACCTGATTTGCCGAAGCGCATTAAAATTACTCCTTGAGTTGTCCTTTGAAGGATGGGAATGTTTTTTATAGGGAGCTTTATAGCTTGGGCGGCGGTGGTGGTAATAAGTAGTTCGTTAACATCCTGATCGACAATTAAGGCGCCAGCGATCTTGCCTGTTTTAGGAGTGACATCGCTAACTTTTAGCCCCTGACCGGAACGTTTTTGCACCGGATATTGATCTAGGGGTGTTCTTTTACCCATACCGGCTTCAGTAACGACAAGGAGATTGCGAAATACCTTGCATCTTTTATCAGCAAGACCGTTAACTGTAGGAGGAAAGCTTTCCATAGTAATAACAAAATCATCAGAATTTAATCTAATTCCCCGAACGCCAAAAGTGTCTCTGGCGGTGGGCCGGACATCTGTCTGTTTAAAACGAATGCACTTACCGAATTTTGTGACAAGTAGAACTTGCTCCTCGCTGGTAGTTTGGTTTACCCAGACCAATTGATCATCGGAATTAAGTTTAATGGCGATCAGACCATTACTTTTTATATTGGCATATCGTGAAAATGAGGTTCTTTTAACTACTCCCTTTCTAGTGGTGAAAAAAAGGAAAGAATTTTTATCACTAGCGGCATCTTTACTGATTGGAAGAATTGATTGAATTGTTTCATCGGTGTCGATGTTAATGAGATTGATGATGGCCTGACCCTTCCCAATTCGGGAACCTTCAGGCAGTTCCCAAACTTTTAAGGAAAAAACTTTACCTTTGCTGGTAAAAACCAAGAGGTTGTCGTGGGTACTGGCACTAGTAATTAAGTAAATTTCATCTGAATCTTTGACGGTCATACCTACTACTCCCTTACCGCCACGACGTTGGCTTTTAAAGGTATTAGGAGGCATGCGTTTAATGTAACCGGATTTGGTTAAGGTGACGATGCAATCTTCATCGGCGACAAGATCTTCTTCGGAAAAAACACCAGCCGGGGTTTTGATGATTTTTGTTTTGCGGTTGTCACCATATTCTTTTTGGAGAAGAATGATTTCTTCTTTAATAATATGAAGTATCTTATTTGGTGCTAATAAAATTATAATTAACTCTTTTATCTTTTGAATTAAATCATTATATTCATCTTCAATTTTCTTCCTTTCTAGAGCGGCCAATCGTCTAAGTTGCATTTCTAGTATGGCAAGAGCCTGGAGTTCGCTTAAATCAAATTTGGAGATTAAGTTTAGCTTGGCTTGTTCGGCGTCGGGACTCTTCTTAATCGTTTCGATAACTTCGTCAATATGATCTAAGGCTTTGAGTAAACCTTCGAGGATATGGGCTCGAGCTTTGGCGTTTTTCAGTTCAAATTGGCTGCGGCGAATAATGACCAGCTGGCGATGGCGAGTATATTCGATGAGGATCTGTTTTAAATTTAAAAGTCGAGGTGTACCGTCTGAAGTTAGAGCAACCATATTGGCGGGAAAGTTGGTTTGCAGTTCGGTGTGTTTATAAAGGTTGTTGAGAACATTTTTGGGTTTGGCGTCTCGCTTAAGATCGATAGCAATGGTTAAACCACGACGATCTGATTCATCTCTTAGATCGAGGATACCTTCAATTTTTCGTTTTTTAACTAGGTTGGCAATGGCGGTAATTAAACGAGCTTTGTTGACTTGATATGGAAGTTCGGTAATCAAAATTTGATATTTGCCGCCCTTACCTTCAACGATTTCGGCCACTCCCCTATTAACGATACTGGCCTTACCCGTGAGATAAAGATTTTTTATCTCGTTTTGGTCATAGATAATGCCGCTGGTGGGGAAATCCGGTCCTTTAATATGTTCAACTAATTCTTCAATTTCGATATCAGATTCTAACTGTCCGGCAAGAAGTTTGGGATTGGTGTTTTCAATATCGTTTTCTGATGGACTTTGGTTGTTAGTAACTTTACTTTTGTCAATTAAAGCGTTAACGGCGGAGACAACCTCGGTTAAATTGTGAGGAGGAATTTTGGTAGCCATACCGACGGCAATACCATCCGAACCCATGAGTAATAGGTTGGGAAGTTTGGCAGGTAAAACTACTGGCTCTTTTTGACTACCATCAAAGTTGTCGATGAAATCAACAGTGTTTTTATCAATGTCTTCGATAATCATGTCGGCAATTTTGGTGAGCTTAACTTCGGTGTAACGCATGGCGGCAGCTGAATCGCCGTCAATAGAACCAAAGTTCCCCTGACCATTGACTAACGGATAGCGCATGGAGAAATCTTGAGCTAGCCTAACTAAGGTTTGATAAACTGCTTGGTCCCCATGAGGGTGATATTTGCCCAAAACATCACCGACGACACGAGCAGATTTTTTATAAGCGCTTTTGTAGGTTAAACCCATTTCTTTCATATCAAAAATGATTCGACGGTGGACAGGTTTTAAACCATCCCGAACATCAGGAAGAGCGCGAGAGACGATGACACTCATGGCGTAATCGAGGTATGATTTTTCCATCTCCTCGACGATGTTAACGGTCACTATTTTGCCAAAATTAGTTTGAATGGTAGTTTTTTCAGACATAATAAATTATTTAATCAGTGATTAATGGTTATTTGCCGATGAAATTATTGATAAGCGGGGCAATTAATAGGGCGACAATCTGAACGATTTTTATCATAGGATTCAGAGCAGGGCCAGCAGTATCTTTTAAGGGGTCGCCAAGAATGTCGCCGGTGACGGCAGCTTTGTGGGAGTCACTCCCCTTTCCGCCCAAATGTCCGTCTTCGATGAATTTTTTAGCGTTATCCCAGGCACCACCAGTGTTGCACATAAAGAAAGCGAGGGTTAGGCCAACAACCACAACACCACCAAGAAAACCCCCAAGAGCTTCTGTTCCCAGGAGGCCAGTTAGTATCGGTAAAACAATAATGACGGTTGCCGGAATAATAAGTTCTTTTTGGGCGGCGGTGGTAACAATTTCGATGACTTTGGAATAATTGGGGGCAGCAGTGCCTTCCATGAGGCCCTTAATTTCCCTGAATTGGCGGCGAACTTCTTCTACAACTTGGTGGGCGGCACGACCAACCGAGTTAATAAGACGAGAGCTAAAAAGGAAAGGCAGGGCGGCGCCAATAAGCAAACCGACAAAAACTTTGGGGTTGGCAATATCAATTGAGTCAAGCCCGGCAGCCTTGAAATAGGTGACAAAAAGAGAACAAGCGGCAATGGCGGCCGAACCAACGGCAAAACCTTTAGTTAAGGCTTTGGTAGTGTTGCCGACAGCATCAAGTTTGGTGGTTACCGAAGCAGCTTTTCCGGAAAGACCAGCCATCTCGACTATCCCTTGGGCGTTATCGGAGATGGGACCAAAGGTATCGAGGGCCATGATAATACCAGTTGTGGCAAGCATGCCCATGCCAGCAAGAGAAATGCCGTAGAAGCCAAGGAAAATATAACCGGCAAAAATAGTGATGGCGATAACGATAACTGAAAAGAAAGTTGAAGACATGCCTTCGGCAAAACCGCTAATGAGATTGGTACCAGCGCCGGTACTGCTAGCCTTGGCAATGGTGATAATGGGTTTTTCCCCTGGTCCGGTATAAAACTTAGTGAGATAAAGCAAGGCGAGCATAGCAATTATGCCACTTATGGCGGCATAACCGGCTTTGGGTTCACCCAATAGATAGATGGCCAAAACCATAAAAATAATGATGGCGGAAACAGCGGAAACAATGAAACCACGGATTAAAGGGGTGAGGGGGTTTTTCTGATCGTTTTTAATTTTAACAAATAGGGTGCCAATAATAGAAGCGAGAATAGCTCCGGAGCGAGCCAAAAGAGGAAAGACAACGCCCTCAAGGCCAAATAAACTGCCACCTAAAATCATGGCGGCGACAATGGTCAAAGCGTAAGACTCAAAAACATCAGCGGCCATGCCGGCACAATCGCCAACATTGTCCCCGACGACGTCAGCGATAGTGGCGGGATTTCTGGGACTGTCTTCGGGAATCTCCTTCTCAATTTTACCAACTAAATCGGCGCCAACGTCAGCGGCTTTAGTAAAAATACCGCCGCCAACGCGCATGAATAAAGCTACAAGAGCGGCACCAAAACCATAACCAACCAGAACATCGACGGCCTGTTTGGTAACCGTATCAACCCCCTGATTAATGAAGCTTAAATAGGACCAAGCGTAGATAAGAGAAACTCCTAGTAAACCGAGACCAACGACCAACATGCCGTTGATAGTTCCGGCACTGAAAGCAATATTTAAAGCAGGAGCTATTCCCTGAGTTGCACCATGAGCAGTTCGAACATTGGCTTTGACAGCAATCCACATTCCGAAGTAACCAATGATGGCGCTAAAAACGGCTCCTATTATAAAAGTGATGGCGATACTAAAACCTAAGCCGAAAGTGATAATAATGGCCAAAACAGCCATGAATAAAGCAATAATTTCGAATTGGTGTTTGAGATAAGTCATGGCACCATCACTTATAGTTTTTGCGATAGTACGAAGGTGGTCGCTACCAGTGTCTTCCTTTAGAATTTTTCTGGTTAAAAAAAGGCCGTAGAGAAGGGATAAAATAGCAGTGGCGGGAGCGACAAATAAAGCGATAAGTTGGATGTTCATGAGGCTATAATTATATATCAAGGTTGGCGTTTTTGGCGTGAGTTTGAATGAATTTTTTTCGGGGAGGAACTTCGAGTCCCATTAAAATGGTAAAAACTTCATCGGCTTTGGCGGCATCTTCGATATTAACTTTTTTAAGGATTCTGGTGACAGGATTCATGGTGGTATTCCAAAGTTGTTCAGGGTTCATTTCTCCCAAACCTTTGTAGCGCTGAATACCAACCCGATCTCTTTGAGTTTTTTCGAGAGTGCCAAGATAGCTGTCTTTTTCTTGGTCGGAATAGACGTATTTTTCGGTTTTTTCGTGGGCGATTTTGTACAAAGGAGGAATAGCGAGGTAAATGCAACCCTTTTCAATTACAGGGAGGGCATGGCGATAAAAAAAGGTAAGAAGTAGAGTGGCAATATGGGCACCGTCAACGTCAGCATCAGTCATAATAATAATTCGATGATAGCGGAGTTTATCAGTATTTAAGGTCTCCCCTATTCCCATTCCCATAGCAACGATTAAATCTTTAACACTTTCTGATTCAATAATTTTGTCAAGACGGGCCCGTTCAGTATTTAGAATTTTACCTCTTAGGGGAAGGATGGCTTGGTGGGCTCTGTCTCTCCCCTGTTTGGCACTGCCACCGGCTGAGTCTCCTTCAACAATGTAGAGTTCGCTATTAGCGGGGTCTTTAGATTGACAGTCGGCCAGCTTTCCGGGAAGAGTCAAACCGTCTAAGGCGCCTTTTCTAACAACCGCTTCTCTGGCGGCTCTGGCGGCAAGGCGAGCACGGCTAGCAAGATAAACTTTAGCGATAACAATTTTGGCAACGCCCGGGTGTTCTTCAAAGTATTCTTCGAGTTTGGCTTTAGTAACCTGATAAACGGCTGATTGGACTTCCGGGTTATTAAGTTTGGTTTTAGTTTGAGATTCAAATTGAATATTAGTAGAACTCATTTTAATCCAAACGATGCCGGTTAAACCTTCTCGTAAATCTTCTGTAGTAAAATCGGGGAGTTTTTTGCCTTTTTCCTGACCAAGATTATTTTTAACAATATAATCTTTAACCACTCGATTTAGGGCAGTACGGAAACCGGTTAGATGGGTGCCGCCATCGTAAGTATTAATGGTATTGGCGTAACTTTCTAGGTGTTCCTGGTACGAATCGGTATATTGAGTGACGATTTCAACTTCAATTGGAAAAATATCTTCTACCCGTCCCAGGATGTGAATGGTTTCATGAAGAGGTTTTTTATTGCGATTATGATGAGCAAGAAGAGATTTGATGCCTGATTCGAAGTAAAAATTGGTTTCGATTTGGTTTTCTTCTTTACCTAAATGAATAGAAACACCAGCGACTAAATAAGCGCGTTCGCGAAGTTGATTTTTAATGAAATGATAGTCAAACTTAACGTGCTGTTTGAAAATAGTTTGATCGGGTTTAAAAACGGTTAGGGTACCGGATTCTTGTTTAAGAAACCTGGAGTGAAAAGAGGGAATAATTTTTTCGGCTTCTTTAAGACCAATTTCTTTAACGGAAAAATCGGGCTTACCGATGTGGTAGCTTTGGGTGTAATACTTACCTTCACGTTTGACCAGCACCTGCATTTGAGAAGAGAGGGCGTTAACGGCGGAAGCACCAACACCATGTAGACCGCCCGAAGCCTGATAAGCGGTTTCGTTGAATTTACCGCCAGCATGGAGACGGGTCATGGTTAATTCGAGAGCCGATATTCCTGAAGAATGGAGATCAACGGGAATCCCGGCGCCGTCATCAGAAACAGTAACAGAATTGTCCTGGTGAAGATAGACAGTAATATTTTTAGCCCGATTAGCAATAGCTTCATCGAGAGAGTTGTCGGCTATTTCAGTTAAAAGGTGGTGAAGTCCTTTGGAATCGGTTGAACCGATATACATCCCCGGTCGCTTTCTGACGGGCTCGAGACCTTCGAGGACGGTAATATCTTTGGCGGTGTAGCTAGTAGACATAGGCATAAAATAAGTTGTCGAGTGACAACTTTAAGCCATTTTAATCTAAATAGGCTTGGGCTTCAAGTTGAGATTTGTTGACTGAGTTTTTGTTAATAGAGAAGAAAAAATTGTCAATAACTAAACGAGGATTAAGGTTGTGGTTTAAGTCATCAAGGCAAACGATTAAAGCTTTGAGAATATTGTTTCTAGCAAAATTAGGTAAATATTTTTGTTTGTGGTGGATTAGTTCTAAAGAATTAGTAAAATATGATTGAGGGTCAGATTTGAGTATTTGATCAGTAAGACTGATAGTTTTGGTGAGTGGAGCAATCCAGGAAATTAGAGGCGGAGAAGGTTTGAAGTTAGTCTTGGAAATGACAGAGTTTATTTTTTCTATTTGACAGCGGGAAATGATGGTTGGTAGTAATAAATGGGAATTGGGAGTTAGAAGAAGTAAAAGTTGGTTGGTAGTTGTTTCTTCAAGACTTTTGAGTAGACAATTTTGGGCAGGCAAGGTCATTAGATGGGCATCGTCAATAATAAAGAGAGCTTTTTCCTGGCGATTTAGAGTTAGAGTGAGTTTTTTGATTAGAGTCTTGACTTGTTTTATGCCGATGGAGTTTTTTTCTGGGCTTAAATGATAATGCAATTGGTGACTGGTTTGCAAGCCAGTTAGATAGTGTTGACGATCTTCTTTGTTAGTAGTAATAACTATTTTGGGAGTCATGTTTTTAGTATATAGTAGAAGTATGAACCCTGCCCAGGACAATCTTGAATCGGCGTTATTACAACTTGGATTTGTAGATCAAGGAAAAATAGACAAAGTTCGTTTAGAGGTAGCCCGGAGCGGAAAAAGTTTTAAAGACGTGGCAGTAAGTTTAGGTTTGGTGACGACCGAGCAGGTAGCCAAAGCAGAATCTTTGTTGTGGGGAATTCCTTATTTTGAGGGAACCAGTGTGGGAGTTAGCCCGGAACTTTTGAGTTTGATTCCAGAATCAGTGGCGGAAAGATTTTCTCTTTTCCCTTTGGAAGTAGACAGGAAAAAAGGAGAGCTGTCGGTGGTGATGACTAACCCAGGAGATGTTAGTGCGATTCAATTTTTATCAGGACGGACGGGATTTACGGTTAAACCATATATAGCTGAAGCGGTCAAAGTAGAGAATTTGATAAAAGATAGCTATTCTCAAGGATTGGTTGAGGATATTACAGAAACCTTGCGGACAGGAACTGATGTTAAGGCACGTGCGGGGGTAGTGGAATCAATGCCGGAAAGTATCGTATTGGGTCAATCAAAGTCAGTTCAGATTGTAGAGAAGATTTTGGAGTATGCAGTTAAGTCGCGGGCAAGTGACATTCACATAGAACCAGGAGAGGTTAAAACTAGAATTAGGTATAGGATTGACGGAATTTTGCAAGAGAAATTAGATTTGTCGAGGGATTTACATCCCGGGGTAGTATCGCGGGTAAAAATTTTGGCAGGGATGAAGATAGACGAGAGACGTCTGCCTCAAGATGGCCGGTTTAACTATAAGGTTGACGGTCTGGAGGTTGATTTGCGGATATCAAGTTTGCCGACAGTATTTGGGGAGAAAATTGTGATGCGGCTTTTGGATAAGACGGCTAAGGTACCAAGCTTGGCGGATCTTGGTTTGCGAGGTAAGGCCCTCAAAACCTTGGAAGAATCGGTTTTAGTGCCCCACGGAATAATTTTAATTACTGGCCCAACAGGTTCAGGGAAAACGACGACACTTTATGCTTTGTTAACCAAGATTAATACTTCTAAAGTAAATATTGTGACGTTAGAAGATCCAGTTGAGTATCAGATGCCCGGGGTCAATCAGGTACAGGTTAATCCTCAGGCAGGGTTGACATTTGCTTCTGGTTTACGCTCATTTTTACGTCAGGATCCGAACATTATTATGGTGGGAGAAATTAGAGATGAGGAAACGGCAGATTTGGCAATACAGGCATCTTTGACCGGACACTTAGTTTTTTCAACAGTACATACTAATTCGGCGGCTGGGGCACTGCCGCGGCTTTTAGACATGAAGGCGGAACCGTTTCTTTTGGCCAGTTCGATAACGGCGATTGTAGGACAGCGAGTGGTGAGAAAGGTCTGCCAGCTTTGCAAGGAAACTTATGTTCCGGAAGCGGCAGTAACGGCAGACATAAAAACTAGTTTGGGTAATTTATATGAAGCGTGGCGACAGGGTCATCCAGAGGCAGCGGAAATGGCCAAAAAAATGGGCGGAGAAATGGTTTTATCGCGAGGTAAGGGGTGTTCGGAGTGCGGTAATTCTGGTTATCACGGCAGAATTGGTATTTTTGAAGTGCTATTGGTGGACGAAAAAATAGCCAGGTTAATTATGGAACGGGCGGATGCTGGGGCAGTAGATAAGACAGCACAAGGAAATGGAATGATATTAATGAAACAAGACGGTTATTTAAAAATATTAGAAGGAGTAACAACGATTGAGGAAGTTCTCCGAGTAGCTCAAGTATGACAATAATCGAATTATTAAAAATAGTAGTAGATAAAAAAGCGGCGGATTTGCATCTTTTGATTGAGTCTCCACCGATACTTAGAATTCAAGGACGGTTGGTGCCGGTGGAAGGTTTACCGGAACTTGACGCGCAGTTAGCAGAAAAAATGGTGATGGGATTGTTGTCAGCGGAGCAGAAAGAGAAATTTCTGATTAATAAGGAACTTGATTTTTCTTTATCGGTTCCCGGCTTGGCACGTTTCCGGGTTAATGTTTATACCCAGAGAAATAGTTTGGCGGCGGATTTGCGGGTAATTTCGGAAAAAATACCGACAGTTGATGAATTGAAATTGCCGAAAATTTGCCACGCTTTTACTAAATTGAGACAGGGTTTTATTTTAGTGACAGGTCCAACAGGGCATGGGAAAAGTACTACTTTGGCGGCAATGATTGAAGAGATTAACCAAACCCGCGATACACACATAGTGACAATTGAGGATCCGGTGGAGTTTGTTTACCACAACAAGAAATCAATTATTTCTCAACGGGAACTGGGAGGAGATACAAGAAGTTTTAGGCGAGCTTTGAAAAGTGTTTTACGTCAGGATCCAGACGTAGTGCTGATTGGAGAAATGCGTGATCCGGAAACGATGGCCGCGGCGATTACCATTGCGGAAACAGGCCACTTGGTTTTTGCAACGCTTCACACCAATTCAGCGGCGCAAACAATTGACAGGATAATTGACAGTTTCCCTGAAGAGCAGCAGCAACAGATCCGAATACAATTGTCGGCTTCGCTGGAGGCGGTTCTCTCACAAAGACTAATCCCAACCAAGGATGGAAAGAGAATGGCGGTAACTGAAGTGATGGTGGCCACACCAGCGATAAGAAACCTAATTAGAGAAGGCAAGACGCACCAAGTAGATAACGTAATTATGACCAGTGCGGAATTGGGGATGTATATATTAGAGTCATCTTTGGCGGATTTGGTTAATCAAGGGTTGGTTGATAAGGATATGGCCAAAACTTATGCGATTCGGCCGTCAGTATTAGCTAGATTGATAGGGGCATGATCCGTTTTAATTACAAAGCGTTTAACAAAAAGCAGGAGAAGGTTGTTGGTGAAGTAGAGGCAAAGGATATAACTCAGGCGGCGGCGATTTTACGAGGTAAGGAGTTTTTAGTTTTGTCACTGACAGAATCAAAACCGGATTTGTTAACGGAGACATTAATGAAGTTTCAAAAGCCTTCACTTGAAGATATATCAAATTTTACCCGGCAGTTATCGACAATGATTACGGCAGGTCTGCCGTTAGTGGAGGCACTCAATATATTAAAAGATCAGTCAAAGCCAGCGATGAGCCAGGTGATTGGCAGGGTCGCCAGCAATGTGGAAGGGGGGATGAGTTTGTCTGAGGCAATGAAAAAAAATGAAGGAGTGTTTACGGAAGTATACGTAGCCCTGATACAAGCAGGTGAAGCAGCGGGAGTTTTAGACAAAATTTTGAAGAAGATGGCTGATGTTTTAGAAAAACAACGGCAATTTGCCAGTAAAACTAAAGGGGCATTGATTTATCCGGCGATTATCATAGTAATGATGGCGGTGGTGACGGCCTTGATGATGATTTTTGTAGTTCCCCAGATGACAGTGATGTATAAAGATTTTGGAGCAGAATTGCCCTTGCCCACTCGGGTTCTGATAGGCCTGTCAAATTTTATGGTTAGTTTTTGGCCGCTGCTTTTAGTTTTTGGATTTTTAGTTTTTGGGTTAGTTTCGCGTTGGGCAAAAATAGAAATTGGCGGTTTAATAATTGAAAAATATATGTTTAAGCTGCCGATTATTGGTCCGTTAAAACGGACAATGATTTTGACTGAATTTGCCCGAACTTTAGGGCTTTTAGCAGCGGCAGGAATTTCAATTTTGGATGCTTTACGAATAGTGGCTGAAGCAATGGGGAGTCGGATTTATCGTGATGGAGTACTTCAGGCAGCCGATCGAGTGGAAAAAGGAGTGAGTTTGGCCGAAGCAATGTCCGGGGTGGCAGAGTTTCCGGCAATATTGGGGCAAATGATTGCTGTGGGTGAACAGACGGGTAAAGTTGATGAGACATTGTTGAAACTATCTACCTATTATGAAGAAGAAAGTGAAACTAAAGTTAAGGCACTCACAACGGCGATTGAACCGTTAATTATGATTGTGATGGGGATTGGAGTGGGTTTTTTGGTTTTTGCGGTGATCACCCCAATTTATGACTTGACAAGTAAATTTTAATAGTTGATAGTTAGTTTTAGAAGTCTTATTTGTTACTTGACAAGTATTAGAAATTACCTAATACTGAAAGCAGTATGAATAAAAAAGGGTTTACATTAATAGAGCTTTTAATTGTTATTGGGGTTTTGGGGATTTTAGCGGCGGGACTTATGGCGGCTGTGGATCCATTTGAACAGCTGAAGAAAGCCAGAGATGCAAATAATCGAAATGCGGTTATCGAACTTCACAACGCAATGACCAGATATTATGCGACTCATGGAGCGTTGCCTTGGGATGATAATGTAACACAGGCTAATCCGACGTGTAATGCTATTTTGAATGCCCATGCTACTAATCCGATAGTGGCAGTTAGTTTGACTGATTTGGAAAATGCGGGTGCCGGATGTATAAATAAACTAGAAAATGACGGAGAACTGAAAGAAGGTTTTACAGCTGCGGTTGGGTCAGGCCAAGCAGCTAAGGTATGGATATCTTCCCCATCAGAAACATCTACATATGTTTGTTTCTCGCCAGAGGGTAAAGGATTGTTTAGAGATGCTTCGGTGATCTATGACAAAAATGGTGCCGATCTTAGTATTGGTGGTGCCCCAACCTGTGATGCCGCTTCAAAAGAGACACTAATAAGTAGCAATCAAACCGGGACAGTTTGCCATTGGTGTGCGAGATGATTTTTGTTTAGGATAGGTTATACTCAATTAATGATTTTGATAGTTGGATTAGTGTTTGCAATGGGAGTAACCTGGGGCAGTTTTTTGAATGTAGTGATTTATCGGACGGCCCATGGTCAGTCTCCCCTATTGGGTCGGTCGATGTGCCCCAGTTGCAAAATGCAGATCAGTTGGCGTTATAACATTCCCTTGCTTTCTTTTTTTCTACTTCACGGTAAATGCGCTAGTTGTGGTAAAAAAATCAGCTGGCAATACCCAGTAGTAGAATTTTTATCCGGAGCTCTTTTTGTGTGGTGGTTTTTGATGGGGAGGAGTTTTTTTCTTTTAGCTGGTCAGCCCTGGCAGTTAATTCAGCCTCTATTCTGGCTTTTAATAGGTATGGGACTTTTGGTAGTACTGGTAGCTGATTGGCGATTTGGAGTGATTCCCGATGGAATAAACTTATTTCTGACTAGTGTGAGCCTAGTTTATCGAGTTGCTTTAGTAAGCGGTGGAAAAATGGAAGTAGTGGATTTATGGGAGGCGCTAGCGTCGGCAGTAGGGTTAACGGTCTTTTTTTATTTTCTCTGGCGGGTAACCAAAAAGAAAGGTTTTGGTTTTGGGGATGTTAAATTGGCGCCGGCTTTAGGTTTGATTTTAGGGTGGCCGAAGGTGCTAATTGGTGTGTTTTTCGCCTTTGTAATTGGATCAACAGTAGGCTTGAGCTTAATTTTTTTGGGCAAAAAAAAGATAAAACAAACTATTGCTTTTGGACCGTTTCTGGTTTTTGGGGTAATACTGGCTTTGGTGTGGGGGGCAGACATTTGGAGTTGGTATTGGGGTTTGATGTGATATGCTTAAAATAGTGAAGAATAGAGGTTTTACATTGATGGAGCTTTTGATTGTAGTGGCGATTATGGGAATTTTGGCGGCAGTGGGGTTGTCTAGTTTTATTTTCAGTCAACAGAAGGGGCGAGACGCTCAGAGGAAATCTGATCTATCGCAGATTGCTAAAGCTCTAGAGATTTATTATGATGATTTTAAGACCTATCCCCTATCAGAGGGGGGTAAGATTAAAGCTTGTGATGATGGTGACGGTAATGTAACAGTTTGTAACTGGGGAGAAGTGTTTAAATTAACTGTTAGGGGTGCAGAACAGATATATATGGCCAAGATGCCCAATGACCCGCAGAACAGCAATAACTATTATTATGTCAGCAGCGATGGGAGGTCGTACACACTTTATAGCACCCTAGAGAATAATCAAGATAAGGGGTATGAACAAACTGGTTATGGTGCTGATGATAGTGGTAATTGTACCTGCGGCGAAGTTTGTCGTTATAAGTTAACAGAATCAGGGGTGGTGTTCCCTACCCGGGATTGATTGGTATATAGTTAAAGAAGATGATTAATTTTGAACACAACAAGAGAAGAGGGTTTACATTAATTGAGCTGATGGTGGTGGTAGCTATAATCGGAATGTTGACGGGACTAGTCTCTTTTAATTTTCAGCAGGCAAGAATGAGGGCCAGAGATGTGCAAAGAAAATCAGAATTGGCAGCGATTCGCGATGCGCTGGAGATGTATAAGAATGATCAGTTACCGCAAACATTTCCAGCTACTGGCAGTTTGGAGACAACCCTAATACCTAACTATATTAAAGAAATACCAATCGATCCGATAGAAAAATCTTCGGATGGTAGTTGGTTTGATTATGTTTATACTAAAGGAGTGGGTTTAGACTATACTCTCCAGACGTGTTTGGAGAATAAGAGTGATACAGATGCGAAAAAAGAGGCTGGAGGAGACGCGGTAACTTGTTTGGGCGGTGAAGGAGTTATTTATGAAATAAAACCATGAGAGTAATAAAAAAGAAGGGATTTACGCTTTTGGAATTATTAGTAGTGGTGGGGATCATTGCTCTTCTCTTAAGTATTGCGGTGGTCTCTTATTCCGGAGCGCAGAAACGGGCGAGAGATTCAAAAAGACGAAGTGACTTAAAAGCAATGCAGGGGGCACTTGAACAGTATTATGGTGCGAATAGTAATCAGTATCCAGTTGGGGATTGTAGTGTGGCAAAGGATTATATGAATAGTGCTTGGCCGGCAGATCCGGTGAACGCTGGAGATAATATATATAGTTATAGTGGGGTTGACGGATGTCTAATAACTGAATATTGTTTATGTGCTAAGTTAGAAGCAGAAAGTGGGGGTAACGCGAGTGACGGTAGTTGTACGTGGTCTGACAGCGGAAGTTATTTTTGTGTAGCTAATTTGCAATGAAAAAAAATGGATTTACGTTAGTAGAATTAATAGTGGCAATAACCATTATTGCTTTATTGACGGCGGCGGCGATTGTGTCCTATGCTGAAACAACTAAGCGGTCACGCGATGCAAAACGTTTATCAGATATGGAGACGGTTCGTTCAGCTTTGGAAATTTGTCGGTCACAGACGGGAGAATATCCAGATAGTGTGATTAGTGGGGGTGCGGTTACCTGTAGTGACGGTACGGTGACTTTAAAAATAGTGCCAAGTGACCCGAAGGCGGCAGATGGATATGCGTATGTTTATTCGCAGGCGACGACGACATATAATTTGAGATGTACGCTAGAGAAGATAACAAGCTGTACAGGTACGATTGACGACACGAGCTGTGTATTTAAAGAACCATAAGAAAGACTTGTACTTTATGAATAGAATAGAAAAAACGGGATTTACCTTAATTGAGTTAATGGTGGGTTTGGCTATCAGTTTGCTTTTGATGGGTGGGGGGGTGGTAGCCATGTCCCAATTTGGAGAAAGACGGGAGGTGTTAGCTGACGCTAAACTAGTGGCCGACCATTTGCGTTCAATGCGGACTCGGGCAGTGTCAATAGAGATACCGGAGGGGTGTGATGAAGGGGTAAGTGAATATCGAGTAGTATTTGGAGATGGAGTTGATCAGACGGTGATAAAGACAGTGATTGTTTGTGTGGGGGAAGAAGAAGATTGGAATTTGGACAATCTGAATCTTTCCAGTTCAAGTTTTCCAGCGGGAAGTGGAGAAATTGATTTTCAGGTGAAGAGTGGTGAAACGGGCGAAAAAACAATCTATGTTTGTGGTGAAAAAGAAGGTTTTCGAATAGACATTTCGGCAAATGGGCTGATAGCAGTGCCAGTTGACGATTTTTCTGGCTGTACAGAATGATAGACTGGAGATAGGATGAAAAGAAAATCTGGGCAAATGCTGGTGGAACTTTTGATTGGCATAGGAATAGTCTTGACAGTTTTAATTGGTGTAGTCGCTCTCTCGACACAGACGGTGAAAACCGGTCGGGTGAGCGGTAACCGAAGTGAAGCCTCGGCTTTAGCTGAAGCGGAAATGGAGCTTATTCGTAAGGAAAGAGAAGTGAACAAAGAGGTATTCTTTAATTATCAGGGCTTAATAGATTGTTTTTCCGGAGATATTCCAAAAGAAGGCTATGCCTGTAAAGCGTTATATAGGCCCGATGCGAATAAAACAACAATGGAAGTAACGGTTAAAATTAGTTGGCAGGAGGCGGGAAAAGAAAGCAGTTTAACTTTAACGACCGATTTAACCAAAAGATGAAAAAAAACGGTTATACAATTATTGAGTTGGTAGTCGGAGTATCGGTTTTGGTTCTTTTGGCGGTGATGGCGATGACGATATTGTCGCGATCAATGTCTAGCACGGCCAGAGTAGAAAGTGAGAGATTGTTGGATGAAAATGCAAAGATGATTAATGATTGGTTGACCAGATTTATCAGAGAAGGAGAAGTGATAATGGTGAACGAAAACGATAAAGAAGAATGTCTGGAAAACGGTTCGGTTTCAGGTGACGATTTGACGATACGGGCAATTGATGGTTACGATACTTTGATTGCCCTAAACGATGGGGTTTTGGCTTCTAATGAGGCAGAATTACATCTGAGTTCGTTAACGATGTCTAATTTTGTAGTTATTTGGGAATGTGGACAGGGGTTACCGGACCGAGTAGATGTAAGTTTTAGTTTGAGTTTAACTACGGGGTCGATGGGAATAGTTGAAGATAAAGACAGCCTTCTTAGTACAAAGAGTTACAATTTGAGTGTCGTGGCGCGCAACAAAAGCGAATAATCTTGTTATACTGAAAATATGAAGAGAAGAGTGAATAGTTCTGGCGGACAAGTTGTTTTGTTGGTGGTTCTGATAATGGCAGTTATTGGAACAGTAACTTTATCGGTGGCCAGCCGATCAACAAGTGCTTTGCGAGTTCAGGAGATTGCTAATAAAAGTGTAGCGGCCTTTAAAGCGGCGGAAACAGGATTAGAACAGGCTTTGCTTGAGCGAGTGGGGGTGGGAGGGGGGAGTGGAGATAGCTACCAGGCAGTTTATAGCACCGTAGGAGAAAATGGTTTTGTCACTGAAGAAAAAGTAACTGAGGGAGAGGTGGTTCAGGTTGTCACAGATGGAGGAGTTAATTTAACCGGTTTGAAAATACTTTGGTCGGCAGGAGCAGCTCTGAAGATTGCTGAGTTTTATGGTGATAGCAGTGTAGTTTATTATTATGTTGATTCGCAAGCAAGAGAGGAAGCAAATGGATTTGATTTAGTGGCAGATGGAGGAGCTACGGTTGAAGGGGTTGATTTCGATTTGGGTTATGAAATAGTTCTTAATCCGGAAACGAAATTTGTTCGGGTAATCGTTTTGTATACTGACAGTCAAGTGGGAGCATTGCCGCTTGGAAGTGGTAGTGCCCTACCAAACCAGAAAGAAATAGTGGATTCCCAGGGGATTTATGGAGCTGATGGGGATAGTGAAACACTGGTAAGGCAAATACATTATGTTCAAGGAGAAGAAAGACTACCGGTAATTTTTGATCACGCAATTTACGTTAATAATAGTTTGAACAAATAAATGGCGGATTTTTTTGGTTTAGATATTGGGAGTAGTGCGATCAAAGCAATTCAGGTTAAGGGTAAAAAGGTAGTGGGAATGGTAGTCGGTGTTAACCCAATTGGTAAGGTGGGGGGGAATTTGATACCGACAGAAAAACAGATCTTGGCGACGGCGATAAAAAAGATATTGGCGGAAAGCAGGATTAAAACCAAGGAAGTGGTAGCCGGAGTAGCAGAATCGCTGGTATATAGTAAAATAATGAATTTCCCGGTGGTTTCTAGTGCTGAGTTGGCGTCGGCAATAAAATGGCAAGCAGACCAAGAAGTGCCCTTGCCGACAGAGCAAGTAGAATTGTCTTGGGTTATTTTGGATAAGCCAAAGAAAAAAACGGGTAAAGAGCAAATGAAAGTTTTAGTGGTGGCGGTACCTAAAAGAGTCTCAGCAGGGATGGTAGATTTACTGGAAACTTGCGAACTCGAACCACGAAGAGCAGAAAATGAAGCAGTGGCTTTAACTCGATGGTTGCGGCAGTTCTCTTTTCCAGGGACAGTAATGGTGGTGGACGTAGGGGCAAATTCAACAAAAATGGTGATGATTAGAGAGGGTGAATTAATAGAAGTTTATAGTTCGACCATTGGTGGAATGGCCTTAACTCGAGCATTGATGCAGGAGTTTTCTTTGGGATTACTACAGGCGGAGGAATATAAGCGAAGTTACGGAATTGATAAAAATTTGTTGGACGGGAGACTTTTTAGAGCCATGGAACCAATATTGGGGAGTTTGGTGGGAGAAATAATTAAAATGACGATGGGCTACAAACGGAATCAGTTAGGGGTGGTGGATAAATTGGTGATCGTGGGAGGGGGAAGTTATCTTAAGGGTTTCTTAGGATTTTTGTCAGAGAAACTGGGAATTGAAGTGGTAATGGGTGAGGTATTTTCGGGCTTTAAAGCGGAAGGTGGTGGTCTAGGGGCTGGTTCAGCCTTTGCAGTAGCGCTGGGATTAGCAATTGAAGATGACGAATGAAAATAAATTTAATTAAAGGAGAAACCTCAGTTTATTCCCAAGTAGCAAAAATTAAACGAATTAATCGTTTAGTGCTAGAAATAACAAGTTTATTTTTTCTGGTTTTGCTTCTGATAGTTGGTGGCCAGTATGGATATTATTCAATAGTGGGACAGGAGCAACTTGAAAAAATTTCTAGTTTGGAGAATAAGTATAAAAGCAAGACAGAAGAAGTCGTAAATTATGTGAGATTAAAGCAGGTACTTGTCAGTGCGGAGGAAGTAATTGAAAGTAGGATGAAATATCAAGAGTGGCTGAGCGGAGCTTATGCAACTTTTCCTCCAGGTGTGGAAATTACTAATGCTGATTTTAACGAGGATAAGAGCTTGAAGTTTTTAGGAATGGCAATAGGAATAAATGAGTATAGTTCTTTCTTGAAGCGATTTGATGAACAGGCAGGGGTGTCCGGGTTCTTGTTTGAAAAGGTAGTTCAAGAAAGTTTAAACCGAGGAAGCAATGGGAATTATTCGTTTGCCTTAAAAATGATAAGTAAATGAAAAATAAACAAAACTGGAGAGGAACGACGATTGATGATGAACTAATAAGGCAGACGCTACTGACGTATATTGTGGTGATATTTTTGGTGATATTGGCAGTGTTTTTTGTTTTACCTAAATTTGGTAACTTGGTTACTTTGAGGAAACAGATAAAGAAGAATGAGGTCCGGATTGAGGCAATGGAACAAAGCTTGGAAGTTTTAGCCGGTTTTGACAAAACAATTTCGGAAACGGACAGGAAAATGTTGGAGAAAGTTTTACCAGCAAGTTATAACCCATTGGCAGTAATGATGAGCTTAAAAAATTTAGCGAAGGAAGTGGGGGTGGCGATAGTTGATTATTCTTTAGCCGGAGGAGTGATTGATGAAGAAGTGGGGGCTGATAAGCCAGGGGTCAGAAAAACTAAATTGGAAGTTAAAGTTGTTGGACCGACTAAGGCCTTAATGGAGTTTATGGAAAAATTAGAAAAGAGAGCCCCTTTGGCAAGTATTGCTGATGTTTCAGTAACGGCAGTGGCAAAAATGATTAGCAATGTAGAAAATGAACAAGGTATTGGTTTGTCTTTGAAAATAGATTATTATTACCTGCCGGCAGTGGCAATTGATAGCTTGGCAATGAGTAATTATCTTATTAACGAGAAAGATTTAGCGGTGCTGGCGGAGTTGGCGAAATACCGTCAGGATTCTAGTGGATCAATGGCAATTCAACTTAACGGCGGGAATCAAAATTTATTTGGTGAATAGGAGTTTTAAACGATTGATTGATTGTCTGCCTCCGAGGAATCGGTAATGGTTTCCGGGACATCGTTGATAGTTTCTACTTCTGAGTTTGAGGTTTCGTTACTGCTCTGGTTTTCTTCAGAAGAATGGTTTTTGTCAAGGACGTCGATGTGAATTCTCACCCCGCGTTTAACGGCCATGATATGAGCGATTTGACGAATAGCTTTGATGACTTTTCCGGCTTTGCCGATTACCCTACCCATATCTTCGGGATTGACGGAAATGAGGTAGCTGATGCCAGTTTCAGAGGTATCTTCGGAAATAACGACATCTTCAGGATGATTAACGATATTGGGGATAATGTATTCTAAAAGTTGTTTCATTGATTTTTGTCAACTAATTTTTTAACGGTGCCGGTGGGTTGGGCTCCTTTTTCCAGCCATGATTGATAAAGTTTGTGGTTGTAGTCTAGTTTATTTTGGGGGTGATGAGGATTGTAGGTGCCGATTGAATCGATGTATTTACCGGTGAGTTTGGATCGATCTGGGGCGACAACCAAACGGTAGAGGTGTTGGTCGCGTTTGCCGGTTGGACTAAGTTTGATTTTAAGCATGGCGTAATTATACCAGAGCAATGGCTTTTTGGGCGGCTTCCTGTTCGGCTTCTTGCTTGTTTCTGCCGCTACCAGTGGCTAATTGGCGACCATTGACATTGACGGCAACGATAAATATTTTATTATGATCAGGTCCAGTGGCTGATATTTGCTGGTAAGCGGGAGAGGGGTAACCCTTTTTTTGAACTAGTTCCTGAAGGTGGCTTTTGTTGTCTTTGATGGGAGTGATTTGAAGAATTTTATCGATTTGAGATAGTAAATGAAGGGTGATGAACTGAGTCGCGGTTTGAAAATTGCTGTCAAGATAGATAGCGCCAATAACCGCCTCGAGAGTATTGGCTAAAAGGGAGCGGTTTTCCCGACCGCCGGTAGCTTCTTCGCCCTTGCTCATAATCAGGTGATCACCTAAATTGAGTTGTTTGGCAATTATGGCTAAAGATTCTGTCCTGACAATGGCGGAGCGGTTGGCGGTTAAGATTCCTTCTGGTTCTTCTGATTTGTGGGTATAAAGATAGTGGGAAACAACTAATTCGAGAACAGCGTCACCCAAGAATTCGAGTCTTTCGTTAGACTCAGGGTGTTTGTTCTCATTGAGACTAGAGCGATGAGTGAGAGCGGTAGAAAGAAGTGATTTCTGATTAAAGTGATAATTGAGGATGTCTTCCAAATGGGTGAGAGAATTTTTTTTAGTCATGTTCCGGTCTGGTTAGAGGTAGAGCGCCGGCAAGGGCGCCGTTGACAAAACTACCACTGGTTTGACTGCCGTAACGTTTGGCAATTTCGACAGCCTCGTCAATAATAACCTTAGTAGGAGTTTTTTTCTTGTGAAGCAGTTCCCAAATAGCCAAACGGAGAACGGCCAGATCTGTACGATTGATTTGGTTTATTGGCCATTCAGAAGCGCACCGGGAAATGATTTGATCTAAAGCTGACAAGTCGCTAAGAACTTTTTTAGCGGTTAGTGAAGTGGCAGATTGGGGAGTGAAAGAAAAAGCAAAAATATTCTTGAAAGCCCGAATGCGTTTAAGATGACGGGGGTCGGCGGCGGTTTTCACTGGTTTTTAAATGTTTATTGGCAGTGTGAACACTGATGATGGGACAGTTTCAGCTTTTTACACTTTGGACAGACGACAGTCTTGAGTGATTTCAATTTAATTTGAGATCGACGCTTGCCCTGTCTTTGACTAGATATTTTACGTTTGGGAGTAGCGGCCATAAGTTATGTATTTTACCAAGAGCTTAGACGAATGGCAATAACACCCGCGTTTGCCGGTGATTTCTTAACTAAACGCAGGGCGTATTTTTTGGCTTTTTGGAAACTTTTTTTGTCCCAGAAGTATTGGAGACGAGTGGAATAATGGCCGTGCTGTTTGAGGCCGGCTATTTGGCCGCTGCCGCGAAGTTTAAGATCAAGTTTGGCGAGAGCTAAACCCGAATGGTAACGGGTAAGGAGTTCTAAGCGCTTGATATTTTGCAAGTCATCGGTTGAAGGGATGAGTAGGCAAAAACTGGGATCTGAGCCTCGACCAACCCGACCGCGGAGCTGATGAAGTTGAGCCAGACCGAAACGTTCGGCGGAGTGGATGATAATAATATTGGCGGTGGGAATGTCGATACCAACTTCAATGATAGGAGTAGAAACGAGAATGCCGTTTGGGGCGAGAGTAAATTTATTTAAAATTTCGGCTTTTTCTTCTGGGCTGAGACGGCCGTGGATCAAATAAACAGGGGCAATTGAAGCAAAAGATTTTTGGTATTTAAGATAAAGATTTTTGGCGGCCTGAACGGTTTTTAAACTTGACGATTGTTCAATGAAGGGGCAGACGACGAAGATTTTGTTACTAGTTTTAAGTTTATCTGAAAGCCAGGAGGAACTTTTCGAAAAACGATTGTTGGAGATAATCCAAGTTTTAGCAGGGGGGCGAGACTGGGGTTTGTGGCGAATAGTAAGGGTGTCGATATCACCAAAAATACCTAAGGCTAAAGTTCGAGGTATAGGAGTAGCAGTTAGATTAACCAAGTGGGGGTTTGGAGAACGATTTTTAAGCCAGTCGCGTTGTTTGACCCCGAATTTATGCTGTTCGTCAATAAAAACACAACCAAGAGGGTACTTGAGTGTGGTTGGGAGTTGCGATAAAAGAGCGTGGGTGCCAATAAAAATTTGTGGTTTTGATGAATTTGCTTGGTAGTGACTTTTGGCGGTAATAAGATTAATGGCTAATTTGGCGGGCAACAATTTTTTAAAAGTGTAATAGTGTTGCTCGGCTAAAATTTGAGTTGGAGCTAAAAGAGAAAAAGACAGGTTGTGATTTACTGTCTGCAAGGCGGAAAAGAGAGCCAGAACAGTTTTACCGGAACCAGTATCACCTTGAACTAAAATATGGCTGGGGGCAGGAAGAGCAAAACTGTGGTAAAGGCGGCGAAGGGTTTTATTTTGGTCCGGAGTTAGGGTAAAGGGAATTTTTTTGAGAAGTTCTTGATGAATTTTTAGGTTAGCTTTAATTTGAGGAGCTTGACCGTGACTTTGGTTTTCAATTTGGTTTTTGAGATTGATTTGCAAGTGCTGGTCAAAACTTAAGCGTCGATCAGCCTCAAGATGTTCTTGGGGATTTCTAGGAAAGTGGATTTGCTGAAAAGCTTTTATTAAAGGCAGGAGAGACTCAGCTTGGAGAATATCGGAAGGCAAAGGGTCGTCAATTTTAACTAAGCTAATGATTCTATTTATTAAGCGACGAAGGGTTTTAGAAGTTAATTTGTCAGTTTGGGGATAAATGGGAACTAGGCCTTGAGTGTGAAGGGGTTTGCCCCCTACGAGTTCGATTTGGGGGGCAACCAGGGTGATTTTGGGACCAAAATAGCTGGGTTTACCAGCAAGATAATAAGAACGGCCAGGTTTTATTAAAGTTTTGATGTAAGGAGAATTGAACCAAGTAAGAGTAATTTGTCCACTGGTATCGGTTGCAGTAGCTTGAGTGATAATTTTACCGGAACGGGTTCTAAATTGTTTGGGTTGATTAATGGTGGCAATGAAACTGGCTGGAACCTTTTCTTTGAGGAGCTTAATTGGGGTAGCTTGGGAAAAATCTAAGAAACGAGAGGGATAGTGTTTAAGAAGATCACCGATAGTGTTTATGTTTAGTTTTTGGAGACGGGAGAGGGTTTGAGGACCAATACCCGGGAAAGTACTAACGGGTTGTTCTGGGGATAACACAAGCGGTTAAAATGATAAAAATAAGGGCAAGAGAGAGGAAGCAACTAAGGCAAGAGAGCCGATAACCGTAAGAACCAAAAAAAGACGACGGGTTTTTTTGTTCATAGACATGATTCTATTATATATCTTGGGAATGGTGATAAGATAAAAAGGATATGTACGGAAGACGATGGCAACGGCGTTTTAATTTATCAAAATTATCAAAATTACAGCTGCCAGCCTGGAATTGGGGTAAGGTAGTTTTTTTATCTTTGATTTCTGGTTTTGTCCTATTGATACTGGTTTTTCTCTGGTTTTCAAGAGGATTGCCGGATCCGAATAAGGTGCAACGACGAAGTGGATTTTCGACGACGATATATGACCGGACAGGCGAGGAAGAGCTTTATGATGTCTATGTTGATGAAAATAGAAAATTCACTCCCCTATCTGAGATACCTGATTACTTAAAGCAGGCAACGGTGGCGGTGGAAGATAAAGATTTTTACAAACATTCTGGTTTTGACCCTTTATCTTATTTGAGAATTATTAAAAATGTTTTATTTAAACAAAGAGTAATTGGAGGTTCGACCCTAACCCAACAGTTAGTGAAGAATGTTTTATTAACCAACGAAAGAAGTATAAGCCGAAAAATTCGAGAGTTTGTTCTGGCGGTGCGAATTGAAAGAACTTTTAGTAAAGATGAAATATTACAAATGTACCTTAACGAATCGCCTTATGGTGGAACAGCTTGGGGAGTGGAGGCGGCGTCAAAAACTTATTTTGACAAAGAGCCTAAAGAGCTCAATTTAGTAGAATCGGTTATTTTGGCGGGAATGCCCCAATCGCCAAGCCGCTATTCACCTTATGGCAGTAATCCTCTGGCTTATGTTAGTCGGGCGACAGACGTGGCGAGAAGAATGAGAGAGGATGGTTATATTACTGCTGAACAAGAAACGGCGGTAGTGGGAGAATTATCACAAGTGGCGTTTCGAAAACAAGGTTCGAGTATACGAGCTCCTCATTTTGTGATGTATGTCAAGGAACAACTAGAGGAAATGTACGGACCAGAATTGGTAGAAACAGGAGGGCTTAAGGTAATTACTACCCTGGATTGGGGATTACAGGAAGAGGCGGAAAAAATTGTGGCTGAGGAGATAGAGAAGGTAGCCTCAAGTTTAGCAATATCAAATGGTGCCAGCGTAGTTCTTGATCCCAATAATGGAGAAATTTTATCGATGGTGGGTTCGAAAGATTTTTTTAATGAAGATATCGATGGTGAAGTGAATGTGGTGACACGGTTAAGACAGCCAGGATCGTCGATAAAACCTTTAGTTTACGCAACGGCGCTGGCTAAGGGGTTTACACCAGCAAGTGTTTTAATGGATGTAATAACCCAATTCCCAGGAAAAGACGAAAACACCCCCTATGAACCAAAAAATTATGATGGCAAAGAGCACGGACTTTTACATTTGCGTGAAGCTTTAGGAAGCTCGATAAATGTACCAGCAGTAAAACTGATTGCTTTAGTTGGGGTAAAAAATGTTTTAGATCAGGGATATAAAATGGGGTTTAGTGGTTTGGAGCCAACAAAAGAGAATCTAGCGAGATTGGGTTTGTCGATGGCTTTGGGGGGTGGTGAAGTGAAACTTCTGGAAATGACTCAAGGGTATAGTGCTTTCGCCAATGGAGGGATGAAGGTGATGCCGATAGCCATCCTTAAAGTTGAAGATGGGGAGGGTAAGGTAATTTTTGAAAAGAAAGAAGTGGAGTCGGAACGAGTGATTGACGAGAAGGTGGCCTTTCTGATCAACTCGATTTTATCGGATAATAATGCTAGGCTGTTAACCTTCGGGGTAAATTCTTACCTTAATTTAGGTTCCAGGGCAGTGGCCGTAAAGACGGGAACAACGAATGATTTGCGAGATAACTGGACGATTGGCTGGAGCCGTGATGGAATTGTTGGTGTCTGGGTCGGAAATAACGACAATTCGCAAATGAAGAATGTGGCGAGTGGTGTTTCCGGTGCGGCGCCGATCTGGAGAAGAATAATGCTGGCTTTCTTATCAAAGGTACCTGATAAACCTTTTGAAGTGCCACCCGGGGTGACTCAAGTAGATGTGGACAGGGTCTCCGGTTATCCAGCTCATGATGATTTTCCTTCATATAAGGAATGGGTAATTGACAACACCCTGCCCTCCGGTGATGACCCGATACATAGATATGCCAAGGTTTGCAAAGGACAGGGCGATAAACTGGCAAGCGAAACTCAGATAGCTTTGGGTGATTATGATAAGCGTGAGGTAGTTGAAATTAAAGAAAAAGATCCGTTGACAGGAGATAATTTATGGCAAAAGGCAATTGATATTTGGCTTTTAGCACAGACGGACTCGAAGTATAAATTGCCAAACGGGAGTTGCGACCAATCTAACGGAGTAGTGGTGTCGATTACTGCTCCTGGCAACGAAAGCCGAATTGACGCGGATGAGGTAACAATAAAATTTGAAGTGGCAAGTGGTAAAACTTTGCGTTTCGCTGATTTATACTTAGATGGCAATTTAGAACAGCGATTTACCAGTAAACCATATCAAAAGAACTATCGTTTAAGTCAGGGGAATCATAAATTAAGGATAGTAGCCCAGAACGAAGATGGTGTGGAAGGAACAGGAGAAGTAGAATTTGCGGTTAAACAAGATTTTTCCAGAGTGACGCCAACAGTGACACCAACACCAACAGTTACGCCAACACTAACAATAATACCAACGCCGTCAGGAAATTAAAAGGATACTTTGTTTGATTGAATTGATTTCTTTCTGGGTTAGATTTTTTTGGGGATGATTAAAGTGGACAATAAAAGTGTGACGATTTTGGTAGGATTCTGAATAATGGACAAAAGTAATGTATCGGTGGGTTTGTTTAATTGTTTGAATTAAATCACCAATGGGCCTTTTTGATTCAATGGTGATACTTTCAATAATGGCAGGATAAACAGGAGGAATAGTCAGTTTAATATTATTGTTCGATAAAGAACTAAGGGTAGTGAAATCAAGATTAATAAGATTAACTTTATTGGTAAGAGAAAAATTGTGGTTAACGGTTGAAGATATTTCACCAATAACGCCGAGATATTTTTTAGATGATTAAATTTCAGCCATTTTTGATTTAACAAAGAGAGTTGAATTATTTTTTGAGGGAATAAATTTAAGAGAGCTGATTTTTAGATAGTGCAATAATGCTTCCAAATCCCCTTTTGTTTTTAAGAAATCTTCTCCTTGAGTGGCCAAAGCAAGAATTGGTTTCTCTTCCGGCTGAGGAAAGTTTTCCAGATAAATATTACTTAACTCAAAAATTTTTAGAGGTAATTCTAGACGTCCCTGATTAACAGAAAGAGTGTTTAATAAACTGGGGATTAAACTACGACGAAGATATTGATAATCTTGACTAAGTGGGTTTTTAAGACCGATAGAGTGTTCAAGGGGTAAAGTTGATTTTTCGAGGATTGATTTGGAGATTAAGGAATTATGATATATTTCAGTAAAACCAAGGTGGGTCAGGATAATTTTAGTTTGATATTCCCAATAAAGTTTTATATCAACGTCAGTTTTAGGAATTGAAGCGGAAGGGAATTGATCGGAGAGCTTAAAGTAACCATAGATGCGAATTATTTCCTCAATGATATCTTCAGCGATAGCAATGTCATGGAGACGCCAGGTGGGAATACTGCAGGTAAGCTTTAAATTTTGGATTTTAGGCTGAAAGCCAAGAGATTTAAGAATAGCAGTAGTAGTTTTTGGAGGAATGTTGATACCGGCAATTTGATCTATTTTTGCCAAAGGAATGGTGAGGATTTTTCTTTTGGCTGGATTAGGATAAATATCGATTAGGGGACTGGCAACTTTTGCTTTAGCGGTTTGCTGTAGTAATTTAATACCAGTAATTAGAGTAGGTAAAACTAATTCTGGATCAGGCTGTTTTTCACAAATTTGAGCGGCTAGACTTCTCTCTTGAGTGGCGAGTGATGTTTGGCGGATTTTTAGGGGATTATAAGTTTGGACAAAGAGAATGGCGGCGGTAGTATTTTCGTCGACTTCAGAATTTTTTCCACCCATAATGCCACAAAGATCAACGAGACGACCGGAACCATCTTCGATAACAATATCATTACCGGGGAGAGAATGAGTTTTGTGATCTAGAGTGGTGACAGTCTCTCCTTTTTTGCTGGCTCTTAGCTTAAGGGTGTGATTTTTGATTTTGTGATAGTCAAAGATATGGCAAGGTTGGCCCAAAGAGAGAGTTAAATAATTAGTGATATCAACTAAGTTATTGATGGGACGAATTTCAGCGGCAAGGAGTAGCTGCTGAATATTTTTGGGGGAAGGATTTACTTTTAGGTGATTAAGAATAATGGTGGTAAATCTGGGGACAAGTGATTGGTCAAGGATCTGAACTTTTAAGGGTAGTTCCTTAGTGGTCATTTTAGGAACTCTGCCGTTTAGCTGATAAGGATTATTAATCAATTCAGCTTGAATACCGAACTGAGGGAGGATGGCAACGGCTTCGCGAGCTAGGCCGAAAGCGGAGGCGGTATCAATCCGATTAGTGATAATCTCGATATCGAAAACAATATCCGTTTTAGTTTTGATAATTCTATCAACTGAAGGACCGCACAAAGTCAAACACTCGGCAATTTTCTGGGGAGTAGCCCGTGTTTTTAAATAGTTTTTTAATAAAGAGTAGGGAATTTTGATGTTCATTAATTTAAATTAACTGTTTAAACTTGATTTAAGATTCTTAAATCAGTAGTGTACAGATAACGAATATCGTTTATTCTGTGTTTGATGGCGATAACTCTTTCTATACCCCAACCGAAGGCAAAACCAGTATATTTTTGGGGATTTATTCCCCCGTTTTTTAGGACTTGAGGGTGAACCATGCCAGCACCGCCGAGTTCTAACCAGCCAGCTTTACACAGGCGACAACCTTGACCATGACAGGAGCTACAGACAATATCGACTTCAAAGCTGGGTTCAGTGAATTGAAAATGGTGAGGTCGGAGTCTGATTTTACTTTCAGAATTGAAATAATTTTTGACAAAATAATTAGAGACGCCAATTAAGTGACTGATGTTAACTCCCTGGTCAACAAGGAGTCCTTCAAATTGGTGAAACATGGGAGTGTGAGAAGCATCTATCTGGCGGCGATAAGTTTTGCCAATATTGATCATCCTGATGGGCGGATTTTTCATAAGTTCCATTTCGTGAAGCTGTCCGTTGCTGGTATGAGCAGTAAGAACGAGATTGTCGGAGACATAGAAAGTTTCCTGGTCGTCTCTGGCTGGATGACTTTTGGGAATATTAAGACCCTCGGCGGCATACCAGTCAGTATCAATTTCCGGATAACGGCGGCGAATAAAACCGAGTTTGGAGAAAATATCTTCAATTTCTTTAATAGCCTGACTAATAGGGTGGAGATGTCCAAGAGGCGAAGTGATTCCGGGGATGGTAATGTCAAAAGAAGTTTCGTCTTGAGTTTTCTGAAGCAATTTTTTACGATCATTAAGAATTCGGATAATTTTGTTCTTTAATGCATTAATTCTCGGTCCCAAAATTGGCTTTTGTTGCGAGGGAACCTTTTTAAATAATTGATTGATTTGGCCATTTTTACCTAAATATTTAATGTTTAAAGAATCAAGATCTTTAAGAGAATTGACGGTCTTAATGTGAATATCGAAAAGTTGATCGAGAAGATTAACTTGAGTTTCGAGTTGCTTCATGACTATTATTTTATACGAAAAAACTCCCCTCTTGGGGAGTTGTTGATTTTAATTAATCCCCAAGATAATTATTGGTGACAAAAGTCAACAAGTTTTTCAAAAACTTGAGGATATTTAGTGGCCAAACCAGATAAAGATTGGCGATTAAGCTGACAGTTTTTAGTTTTGAGAAGATTGATGAAACGAGAATAACTTAGAGGCTTTGGCTGTTGCGAGAGAGCAGCTTTAAGGCGAATGATCCAGAGTTGGCGGAAGTCGCGTTTGCGGTGTTTGCGACCAGCAAAAGCATAGTCGCCAGCATGGAGAACAGCTTCTTTGGCGACTTTATAAAGACGATGACGAGACATACGGAAGCCTTTGGCAAGCTTGAAGACTTTTTTGTGGGCGGCGCGCTTAGTTGTTCCAGTTTTTACTCTCATAGTTATTGATTATGAAGCATGGATTTAATTTTTTTAGCGGATTTGCCTTTAACTTCTTTGTATTGACGGTAACGGCGGATTAATTTTTTGCTTTTTCGCCGTCTTAAATGACGCATGTTGGGGGTGCGCCGCAGAACCTTACCAGTACCAGTAATCTTGAAACGCTTGGCAACGATTTTGCGAGTTTTGTGTTTGGTCATTTTTTTGGTTTAATTTGGGCAATTAAGAGTTTGCCGATCATTTTAGGCTGTTCGACTATGGTGACAGTTTCAGATAGACGAGCAAGAACGTTCTCGAGTAACTGGTGGCCGAATTGCTGACGGCCCATTTCCCGACCGGAAAATTTTACCACGAGCTTGACGCGGTTACCAGTGTTGATAAAATTAGTAACCCGTTTGGTTCGGATAACGATATCGTTTTCTTCCATGAAAGGGGTAAAACGAACTTCTTTAGTGTCGGGTTGAGATTTTTGTCCGGACTTTTCCTTTTTAGTTTCTTGGTATTTAAATTTAATAAAATCAATTATTTTAACTACCGGAGGATTAGCAGAAGCGGCAACTTCAACCAAATCAAGATCAGCGGCTTTAGCTTTGGCTAGAGCTTTTTCGATTTCCATGACACCAACTTGTTTGTTGTCCTGGTCAATAACACGAACCTTGGGACTTTTGATGAATTGATTGATACGGTAGAACTTAGACAAATTAGATCAGAAAATTACTTTTTGGTTGATTTCTGTAGTTATTTTAGCAGTAAATTGTTCAATTGTCATCTGGCCGAGATTCTTTTCTCCTCTTTGGCGGAGAGAAATTAGTTTTTCGGTAACTTCTTTTTCGCCAAGAATGATCATATAGGGAATTTTTTCCGATTCAGCATTCCTGATTTTTTTGCCGAGTGATTCAGCTGATTGGTCAAGTTCAACTCTTGCCCCCTCTTTTTGTAAGTGTTGAAAGATTTTTTGAGCGTATTCAAGATTTTTATCGGAAATGGGTAGGATTTTTACTTGGATGGGTGAAAGCCAGAGAGGAAAAGCACCGGCAAATTGTTCGAGAAGAATCATGATGAAGCGTTCGGGTGAACCGATAATGGCACGATGGATCATAACCGGGTTTTTTTCTTGACCGTCTTTATCAATGTAGGTTAATTTAAAGCGTTCGGGAAGAACGTAGTCAATTTGGATGGTCGATAGCTGCCAATCCCGGCCAAGAGCGTCAGTAGCGATAAGATCCATCTTGGGGGCGTAAAAGGCGGCTTCCCCAGGGCCAGCAAAATAATCAATTTGGTGGCGCTTCATAATTTTTTCGGCCCAGGCTTCAACCTTATCCCAGGTTTGAGGATTGCCAAGATATTGGTCGATTTTTTGAGGATCCCGAGTAGAAAGGCGGTATTTATACTGAAAACCAAAATGGGACATGACTTCTTTGGTCATGGTCAGAGCGGTATCTATTTCCTGATCGACCTGATCTTCAGTGCAGAAAACATGACAGTCATCCTGGGAAAAAGACCTGACCCGAGCTAGACCAGAAAGTTCGCCGGGTTTTTCGTCCCGATAAAGCATGGCAAAATCGGTGAGGCGCAGAGGCAAATCACGGTAACTTCGGGCTTTACTGGCATATATTTGAGTGTGCTGGGGGCAATTCATGGGTTTTAAGAAAAGTTCCTCTTTGGAATAATTGGAGACAACCCGAAACATACTGTCCTTATATTTATCATAGTGACCAGAAACCTTGAATAATTCCGCTCGAGAAACTTGGGGAGTCCAGACCTGCTGGTAACCAGCTTTGGTCTGAATTGATTCGATATACTCGTTTAACAAGCGACGGACAAGGGCCCCCTTGGGGGTAAAAAGCGGTAGTCCGCTACCAACAAGATCAGAGAAAGTAAAAAGATCCAATTGCTTGCCAAGCTTGCGATGATCGCAGTTTTTTGCCTGTTCAATTCGTTGAAGATACAGATCAAGTTCTGATTGGTTAGGGTAGGCGGTGCCGTAAAGACGGGTAAGCATTTGGTTCTTTTCGTCCCCTCGCCAATAAGCGCCAGCGATAGATAAAAGCTTAAAGGCTTTAATATGCCCGGTTTTGGAAAGATGAGGTCCGGTACAAAGATCGACGAAGGAGTTTTCGTCCCCTGGCTTACCGGTATAGTAAACAGTTAATGACTCTCCTCTACTTTCCGCTTCGGTAATCCATTCTTGTTTATAAGGATTGTTTTTGAAGAGGACTCTCGCTTCAGCAGGGGTAATTTCTTGACGGGTGATGGGTAAATCGGCGGTGATTATTCGTTTCATCTCGGCTTCAATCTGTGAAAAGTTTTCGGTGGTGATTTTGATTTGAGTGTCAAAATCATAATAAAAACCGTCGGGGGTTGAAGGACCCATGGCAGGAGTAATTTTCCCCGGGTAGAGATTATTTAAAGCCTGCATTAGAACATGTTCGGTAGAATGACGAAGGGTAGAGAGATTTTCAGCCATGACGTTATTTTACTATTTTATTTGAAGTTTGTTGGTAACCAGCGGCTTGAAGATGAAAAGATTTAGCATAGAAGCCATTTTTCTTAATTAATTCTTCGTGACTTCCCTGCTCCAGGATTTCACCTTTATCGATGACGATAATTCTTTGAGCTTTTCTAACAGTGGAGAAGCGGTGGGAGACAATAATGACGGTTTTGTGGTGGATTTGTTGATAAAGGCGGTTGAAAATTTTATATTCGGAGGTAGCATCAATGGCGGCGGTGGGTTCGTCAAGAATAACAATGGGGGTATTGCGGTAAAAAACTCTGGCCAGGGCAATTTTTTGCCATTGGCCCCAACTGGGTTCTTCGCCACCGTAGCGCTGACTCATAAGTGTATCCAAACCTTGAGAATATTTTTTTACAAAAGGAAGGGCATCGGAAAATTTTAAAGCCCTTAAGACTCTTTTGCGACTGATTTTTTGAGGTCGACTGATAGTGATGTTGTCTTTTAGGGAGAGATTGGGGTAGGTGTTAAATTCTTGAAAAAGGATAGTAAGGTGGCGGTACCAGGATTTAAGGT
>Ga0172371_10001355_pt1 | contig 38853 bp, 31 predicted proteins | sample Lak12m_FD_114543 | JGI IMG/M metagenome (GOLD analysis project Ga0172371, IMG submission 114543) | Freshwater microbial communities from Kabuno Bay, South-Kivu, Congo - kab_022012_12m | ecosystem: Environmental > Aquatic > Freshwater > Lake | place: Democratic Republic of the Congo: South-Kivu... | reverse complement strand
GCCCAAGGCCTGGGCCGCGATGCCGATGCGGCCGCCGTCGAGCGTGTTCATGGCGATGCGGAAGCCGTCGCCGTCCTTGCCGAGCTTCCACGCGTCGGGGACCACGCACTCCTCGTACATGATCGAGCAGGTGCCCGACGAGCGGATGCCCAGCTTGTCTTCGGGCTTGCCGATCGAGACGCCGGGGTGGTTCATGGGCACCACGAAGGCGTTGATGCCCTTGTGCTTCAAGGCGCGGTCGAAGCTGGCGAACACCACCGCGAAGTCGGCCTGCGGGCCGTTGGTGATCCAGTTCTTGGTGCCGTTCAGGATCCAGTTGTCGCCGTCGCGCTTGCAGAGCGTGTGCTGGTTCGAGGCGTCCGAGCCGGTCTCGGGCTCGCTCAGGGCGAAGCAGCCGATCTTCTTGCCGGAGGCGACGGGCTTCAGGAACATCTCCTTCTGCGCGTCGGTGCCCCAGGCGTTGACCGGGCCGCCGTACAGCGAGTTGTTCACGCTCATGATGACGCCGGCGCCGCCGTCGCCCCAGCTGATCTCCTCGATGGCCACGGCGTAGGCCACGTTGTCCATGCCCGCGCCGCCCCACTTGTCGTCGACGGCCACGCCCATGAGGCCGAGCTCGCCCATCTTCTTCACGACGTCGGCCGGGAAGGTGTGGTCCTTGTCCCACTGGCGGGCCTTGGGGCGTATCTCGTTCACGGCGAAGTCGCGCGCCATCTGGCGCAGCATGTTCTGGTCTTCGTTCAGTTCAAAGAACATGGGTCATCTCCCTTCGAATTTCGCGGGACGCTTCTCGACGAAGGCGGTCATGCCCTCGAGGCGGTCCTTCGTGGTGAACAGGCCGCCGAAGGCCGCCTTCTCGATCTCGAGGCCGCTGGCCAACGCGAGGTCCTGGCCCTCGTTGATGCAGAACTTGGCCCTGGCGACGGCCACGGGGCCCACCGCCGCGATCTTCTTCGCGATCTCGAGGACGCGCGTCATCAGCTGCTCAGCGGGCACCACCTCGTTCACGAGGCCCACGGCGAACGCCTTCTCGGCCGGGTAGATGTCGCCCGTTAAGATCCACTCCTTGGCGGCGTTCCGGCCGATCTGGCGCGGCAGGCGCTGGGTGCCGCCGAAGCCGGGGATGATGCCGAGCTTGACCTCGGGCTGCCCGAACTTGGCCTTGTCACTCGCGAAGATCATGTCGCACGCCAGGGCGAGCTCGGTGCCGCCGCCGAGGGCGAAGCCGTTGACGGCCGCGATCACGGCCTTGGGCAGCTTCTCGACGAGGTTGAAGACCGCGTGGCCGAGCTCGGCGAACTTCGCGCCGCCGGCCTGGTCGAGGTCCTTCATGTGGGCGATGTCGGCGCCGGCCACGAAGGCCTTGCCCGTCCCCGTGAGCACGATGACCTGCACGTCGGCCGCGTCGCGCAGCTCGAGGAACATGCCGAACAGGTCGTGCAGCACGCCCTGATTGAGCGCGTTCAGCGCGTCGGGGCGGTTGATGGTGACGATCGCGACGCCGTCCTGCTTCTCGAGCTTCAGGTACTGGTAGTCCATGTGATCCCCCTCACCCCATCCCTCTCCCACGAGGGGAGAGGGGGCGCTCAGTACGTGTAGAAGCCGCGGCCGACCTTGCGGCCCAGCCAGCCCGCGTCGACGTACTGCTTCAAGAGCGGGCAGGGGCGGTACTTGGAGTCGCCGAGGCCCTCGTGCAGCACGTTCATGATCGACAAACACGTGTCGAGGCCGATGAGATCCGCCAGCGCCAACGGGCCCATGGGCTGGTTGGTGCCGAGCTTCATGCCCTGGTCGACGTCGGCGGGCTGGTCGGCCACGCCCTCGTACAGGCAGTACACGGCCTCGTTGATCATGGGCATGAGGATGCGGTTGACGATGAAGCCCGGGAAGTCGTGAGCGACGACCGTGATCTTGCCCATCTTCTCGGACAACGCCTTGGTCAGCGCGTAGGTCTCGTCGCTGGTGGCGATCCCGCGGATGAGCTCCACCAGCTGCATGAGCGGCACGGGGTTCATGAAGTGCATGCCCACCACCTTGTCGGGGCGCTTCGTGCAGGCCGCGATCTTGGTGATGGAGATGGACGACGTGTTGGTGGCCAGGATGACCTCGGGGCGGGTGAGCTCGTCCAGCTTCCGGAACAGGTCGTGCTTCCACTCGAGCTTCTCGGGGATGGCCTCGACGGCGAAGTCGACGTCCTTCAACCCCTCGAGGTCGACGCAGGTCGTGATGCGGGCGCGCGCGGCCTGGGCGGCGTCGGCCGTCATCTTCTCTTTCTCGACCAGCTTCTTCAGGCTCTTCTCGATGGTGGCCACGCCCTTGTCGACGAACTTCTGGTCGACGTCGCGCATGATCACGGTGAAGCCGGCCACGGCCGCCACCTGGGCGATGCCGTTGCCCATCTGACCGGCGCCGATGACGCCGATGGTCTTGATCTCGTTCATGATCAGATCCTCTCGACGATCAGGGCCGAGGCCTCGCCGCCGCCGATGCACAGCGTGGCCAGGCCGTAGCGGGCGTTCTTCGCCTTCATGGCGTGCAGCAGCGTGACGAACACGCGCGCGCCGCTGGCGCCGATGGGGTGGCCGATGGCGCAGGCGCCGCCGTTGACGTTGACCTTGGCCGGGTCCAGCTTGAAGTGGTCGATGGCGGCCATGGTCACGACGGCGAAGGCCTCGTTGATCTCCCACACGTCGATGTCGGCGGCGGTCTTCCCGGCCTTCTTCAGGGCCTTCTCGATGGCGCCGATGGGGGCCGTGGTGAACCACTCGGGCTCCTGGGCGAAGGACGCCTGGGCCACGACGCGCACCATGGGCGTGAGGCCGAGGGCCTTGGCCTTCTCGGCGGCCATCACGACCACGGCGGCGGCGCCGTCGTTGATGGAGGAGGCGTTGGCCGCGGTCACCGTGCCGTCCTTCTCGAAGGCGGGCTTCAGGCCGGGGATCTTCGTGAAGTCGGCCTTGCCGGGCTCCTCGTCGGTGTCGAAGATCGTCGGGCCCTTCTTGCCGGGCACCTCGACGGGGGCGATCTCGGCCTTGAAGGCGCCCGCCTGGATGGCGGCCAGCGCCTTCTTGTAGCTGTCGATGGCGAAGGCGTCCTGCGCCTCGCGGGAGTAGCCCTTGGTCTTGGCGCACAGGTCGGCGAAGCACCCCATGGGCTTGCCGGCGTAGGCGTCGACCAGCCCGTCGTTCATCATGACGTCGACGATGGTGGCGTTGCCCATGCGGTGACCGTAGCGCCCCTTCGGGAGGGCGTAGGGCGCGGCGTCCATGTTCTCCATGCCGCCCGCCACGATCACGTCGGCGTCACCGGCCTGGATGGCCTGGGTAGCGAGCATGACGGCCTTCAGTCCCGAGCCGCACACCTTGTTGACGGTCAGGCACTCGACGTGCTTGGGCAGCTCGGCGAACAGGGCCGCCTGGCGCGCGGGGGCCTGGCCCAGGGCGGCGGGCAGCACGCAGCCGAAGATGACCTCGTCGATGACGTTCGGATCGATCCCGGCCTTTTGGACCGCGGCCTTGATGGCCACAGCGCCAAGCCTGGGCGACGGGATGTCCTTGACCGTTCCACCGAACGAACCGACCGGCGTGCGGGCGGCGCTGACGATCACGACCTCGCGCATGAGAACCCCCTCGCAGCTCGTAAAACGAGCGTGATTGTGACGAAACCCCTTCTGGGAAAGCCTATCGGGGCATGGCCCTGACTATCAAACGCGCGCAACGGTGTCAACGTCGAACGGCGCGCTGCGTCAAGGACGACGCCCCGCGTCGCCCGACGGGATCAACCCCCGCGCGGCGGGACTGTTCCGCCCCGGCGTTCCGCGGTATCCTGCGCGGCGCGGAGGAGGGGAGGCGTACATGCACGCGACGGTGCGGTGGGGAGCGCTGCTGGTCATGGGCTGGTTGGTGGGGGCGTGCGGAGGTACCGACGGCGGATCCGACGCGACGGGAGCGGCCGAGGGCCTGCCCGACACCCCGGCGGCCGAGACCGGGACCGACCTCGGGGCCGCGCCCGACCAGTCCGGGCCGCTGCCCCTGTGCCGATGCCCGCTGGTCCCGGCCGGCGGTACGTGCCGGTCGTGCTCGACCCTCGACAACGCCTGCGAAGCTCGCAACGACCAAGCCTGGGCGATCCGCTGCACGATCGCCAAGGGCTGCCTCGCCGAAGAGAGCTGCGCCGACCTGGGAGCCGGCGCGACGTGCGCCGCGGGCGTGTGCTCCCCGGGCGTGACGGTCGAACCCGAGCCCGAGGTGGTCGAGACCGCCGAGCCCGACGTCGTCGAGACGGTCCTGCCGGGCTCGAAGCTGGTGGGCCAGTCCTGTACCGACAGCGTCGACTGCGCGAACGCCATGACGTGCGTCAGCGGGCAGTACACCATGGCCCACTGCAACCCCATGTGCGCGACCGTCGAGGACTGCAACGCGGCCTACCCGGGCGGCAACGCGCAGTGCGCGGCGTTGACGGGCGGCTCGGTCTGCATCTGGTTCTGCGGCTCGTTCGGCGGCGGCGCCACGTGCCCCGGCGATCTCGGCTGCGACGGCGCCACGTGCGGATAGCGCTGCGGCGCCGCCAATCCTCGGAGGCCCGATGGGCGCGCTCTTCCTGAAGGTGCTGGTGCTGGCCGCGCTTTCGGCCCTGCCCCAGCGCGGTGATCTGGTCTTCGCCGACCTCACGTGCGGCCCTCTCTGCGACGCCATCGAGGACACCACCCTCGCGCAGTTCGAGGTCGACGGCCCGCGCCTGTCGCACGTGGGGCTGCTCGACGTGGTCGACGGCGGGCTGGTGGTGCTCGAGGCCCTGGAAGGCGTCGAAGCCACGCCCTGGGCCGCGTTCCTCGCGCGCAAGGGCCTGGCGGCGGCCTGGCTTGCGCGCGTGCCCGTGGAGCCCGAGGTACGGAGCAAGGCCGCCCTGGCCGCCCGAACCCGACTGGGCGCTCCCTATGATGAGCGCTTCACCTGGGGCGGCGAGGCGCTCTATTGCTCCGAGTTGGTGGCGTGGGCGTACCAGCAGGCCGGCGCCCCGTCCGAACTGGTGGCGCCGCTGCCCATGTCGTTCACCGGGACCGACGGCGCGATCGGCACCGTGTGGCTCGAGACCTTCGCGAAGCTCGGGGCCCCCATCCCCAGCGGGGAGCCCGGGCTCAGCCCGCTGGCACTCTTCCTGCGCGTGAAGCTCCTCTCCGAGACGAGGTGACCATGACCACGATCGCCCGTGACGTGGTCCGCGAAGCCGCCCTGCGAGCCCGGCTGACCGTGGGCGGCTGGGCCTTCTCGCCCTTCTGTTGCGACGAGGTCGACTCGACCAACCGCGTGGCCCTGGCGCTGGCGGACGAGGGCGCGCCCGAGGGCACCGTGGTGCTGGCCGAGCACCAGACGGCCGGACGCGGCCGCTTCGACCGCAGGTGGGCCTCGCCGCCGGGGGGGCTGTACCTGTCGCTGCTGCTGCGCCCGCGGCCGCACGAGGCCCCCGAGGCGCGCGGGCTGTACGGACTGACGCTGTCGCTGGCGCTGCTGGACGCCGTGGAAGGCCTGGCCGGCGCCGGCCGCGTGAGCCTCAAGTGGCCGAACGACCTCTGCGCGGGGCGGTGCAAGCTGGCCGGGCTGCTCTCGACCACCGCCGTCGACGGTCGCGGCGACCCGCACGTGGTGGTGGGAGTGGGGTTGAACCTGAACCAGGACGCCGGGCTCCTTCCGCCCGAAGCCGTCACCCTGGCCGAGCTGGTCGGCCACCCCGTCGACATCGACGCCGTGGCGCTTACCTTCTTGCAGACCGCGGCCGAGCGCGTCGGGCAGTTGCGCCGCGAGGGGGCTCCCGCCATCCTCCTGCGGTGGCTGCAGCGCTCGGGTTGGCGCGGACGACGCGTGACGCTGGTCCCGGACGCCCTGGCGCCGGCCCGGACCGTCACGGGCGTCGTGCAGGGCCTGGGTCCCGGGGGCGAGCTGGCGGTGGCCGTCGACGGCGGGTCCGTGACCCTGTACCCCGCGGGCGACGCCACGGTCGCGAAGGAGGACGGCGCATGAGCGACGAGCGGAAGGCGGCCCTGGAGGCCTGGGAGACGGGCGTGCTGGGGCCGCAGCTGGCGAAGAACCCGGAGCGCCAGGCGGCGTTCACGACCGCGTCGGGACTGCCCGTGGAGCGCGTCTACACCGGCGCGCACGTCGAGGGCCTCGACGAGGCGACCGACCTGGGGCTGCCCGGCAGCTACCCCTTCACGCGCGGCGTGCAGCCCACCATGTACCGCGGCCGGCACTGGACCATGCGCCAGTACGCGGGCTTCGGCGGCGCCGACGAGACCAACCAGCGCTTCCGCTACCTGCTCGAGAAGGGCCAGACCGGGCTGTCGGTGGCCTTCGACCTGCCCACGCAGATGGGCCTGGACCCCGATCACGCCCTGTCGCAGGGCGAGGTTGGACGCGTGGGCGTGTCCATCGCCACGCTGGCCGACATGGACACCCTGCTCGCGGGCATCCCGCTGGACCAGGTCTCGACCTCGATGACCATCAACTCGACCGCGCCCATCCTGCTGGCCATGTACATGGTAGTGGCCGAGCGCCAGGGCGTGCCGGCCAAGGCGCTGCGCGGCACCGTGCAGAACGACGTCCTGAAGGAGTACATCGCCCGCGGCACCTACATCTACCCGCCCAAGGCGTCGATGCGCCTGATCACCGACGTGTTCGCCTTCGCCGCGGCCGAAGTGCCCAAGTGGAACCCCATCAGCATCAGCGGGTACCACCTGCGCGAGGCGGGCTCGACCGCCGCCGAGGAGATCGGCCTGACCCTGGCTGATGCCATCGCCTACGTCGACGCGGCGATCGCCGCCGGGCTGCCCATCGACAAGTTCGCGCCCAACCTCAGCTTCTTCTTCTCGTGCCACAACAACCTGCTCGAGGAGGTGGCCAAGTTCCGCGCCGCCCGCCGGCTGTGGGCGCGGCTGGTCAAGGAGCGCTTCGGCGCGAAGGACGAGCGCTCGATGATGCTACGCTTCCACACGCAAACCAGCGGCGTGACGTTGACCGCGCAGCAGCCCGAGAACAACGTGGTGCGCGTGGCCTACCAGGCGCTGGCCGCGGTGCTGGGCGGCACCCAGTCGCTGCACACGAACTCGTGGGACGAGGCCCTGGCGCTGCCCACCGAGAAGTCGGCCCTGACCGCCCTGCGCACCCAGCAGATCGCGGGCTACGAGACCGGCGTGGCCGACACCATCGACCCGCTGGCCGGCTCGTACCTGGTCGAGGCCTGGACCGACCGCCTGGAGGCCGAGGCGCTGGCGATCATCAGCAAGATCGACGCCCTGGGCGGCGCCGTGGCGGCCATCGAGCGCCGCGTGCCGCAGCAGATGATCGCGGACTCCAGCTACCGCTACCAGCTCGAGGTCGAGCGTAGCGAGCGCGTGATCGTGGGCGTGAACAAGTTCCAGGAGAAGGCAAAGCCCATCGAGGTGTTCCGGGTCGATCCCGAGACCGAGCTGCGCCAGAAGGAGCGCCTGGCCCGCGTAAAGCGGGAGCGTGACGCCGCGACCGCGAGCCGTGCCCTGGCCGCCCTGGCCGACGCGGCCCGCGGCACCGCCAACCTGATGCCGTTCATCCTGGCCGCCGTGCGCGCCGAAGCGTCCGTCGGCGAGATCTCGGACGCGCTGCGCGGCGTGTTCGGCACCTACCGCGAAGGAGGCGACGCATGAGCCGGCTGCCCACGAAGATCGACCACGTCGCCATCGCCGTGCCCTCCATCGAGCAGGCAGCGCGCTTCTACACCGAGGCCCTGGGGCTCACGCTGTCCGAGATCGAGGACGTGCCCAGCCAGAAGGTGCGCACGGCCTTCTTGCAGGTGGGCGAGGTGAAGCTCGAGCTGGTCGAGCCCACCCACCCCGACGCGCCCATCTCGAAGTTCCTGGAGCAGCGCGGCCAGGGCCTGCACCACGTGTGCTACCGCGTGGCCGACCTCGACGCGGCCCTGGCCGAGCTGAAGGGCAAGGGCCTGCGCTTGATCGACGAGACGCCCCGCGCCGGCGCTCACGGCGCGCGCATCGCCTTCCTGCACCCCAAGGCCAGCGACGGGGTGCTGACCGAGCTCTGCGAGCGCCAGCACGAGGGCTGACGCTCCCATGCGACACACGGCCCTCGCGCTGGTTGTCCTGGCGGCCACGCTGGCCTGCGGCGCGACGGCCGCGCGCGACGACGACGTGCCCGACGCCGCCGAGGTGAGGTCCGACGTGGCCCTCGACGCGGCCCCCGACCAGGCCGACGACGCCCCGGGCGAGGCCGACGCCCCGTCCGGCGACACGGTCGCGTCCCTGCCCTGCAACGGCCACACCGCGCTCTGCGGGCGGCGCTTCGACCAGGTGGCGTACGTCACCACCCACAACGCCATGGCCAACGCCGCCGACGGCTTCAAGCTGCCGAACCAGGACGACGACGTCCCGACGCAGCTGGCCAAGGGCGTGCGCGCCTTCATGCTCGACACCCACGACGAGGCCGGGGTGGTGATGCTCTGCCACTCGGTCTGCCAGCTGGGCAAGAAGCCGCTGGTCGAAACCCTGACCGCTCTCGCCACCTTCCTCGAGGCCAACCCGCGCGAGGTGGTGTCGATCCTCTTCGAGAGCTACGTGACCGAGGCGGCGACCGCGGCCGTGTTCGACGAGGCCGGGCTGCTGCCGAGGGTGCGCGCGCAGGCGCCGGGCGAGCCCTGGCCCACGCTGAACGAGATGATCGCGGCCGACACGCGGCTGGTGGTCTTCTCGGACAACGCCACCGGCACCGTGCCCTGGCACCTGCCGGTCTGGGACCACGCCTTCGAGACCCATTGGTCGGCCAAGACCGTCGACGACTTCAGCTGCGCGCCGAACCGCGGCGACCCGGCGAACCCGCTGTTCATCCTGAACCACTTCCTGACGAACCCCGCCGCCTCCAAGACGCTGGCGGCAGAGGCCAACGCCAACCCCTTCTTCCTGGAGCGCGCCGAGGCGTGCCAGCAGGCCACCGGGCAGCTGCCGAACTTCGTGACGGTCGACTTCGCGACCATCGGCGACGTGGGGGCGGTGGTGGACGCGTTGAACGGGGTCGACTAGGCCCGGAGCAACCCCGCCATCCAGGTGATGCCCGCGCCGTAGCCCGTGAGGGCCACCAGCATGCCGGGGGCGATGCGGCCCGTGCTGCGGGCCTCGTGCAGCGCGATGGCCATGGAGGCCGCCGCGGTGTTGCCGTAGCGCTCGACGTTGATCACGAAGCGCTCGCGGGGCCAGCCCAGGGTGGTGGCGGCCTTCTCGAGGATGCGCAGGTTGGCCTGGTGCGGCACGACCAGGTCGATGGCGTCGGAGGTCAGGCCGAATCGCGCGGTGACGCGCTGGAGTGCGGCCGGCAGGATTCCACTCGCGAAGTCGAAGACCGCCTTGCCGTCCATGCTGAGCGGGGCGTCGCGCGTCGGGACGTACAGCTTGTCGACCAGGTCGCCGGCCGAGCCCCCCACCGCGCCGAGCCAGCCGCCCGTCGCCACCGGACCCACCACCGCCGCGCCCGCGCCGTCGCCGAAGACGACCGCGGTGGCCTTGTTGGTGGGGTCGACGATCGACGTCATGCGCTCGGCGGCGATGACCAGCACGCGCTCGCGGGCGCCGACGCGCACGAACTGGTGCGCCGTCTCGAGAGCCTCGAGGAAGCCGGTGCAGTCCTTGCCGGCGTCCCAGGCGGCCACGCCCGTGGCGCCGAGCAGATGCGCCACGCGGGGCGCCATCTTCGGCACCGGGTGATCGGGGGTCGAGGTGGCCACCAGCACCAGGTCGACGTCAGCCGCCGTGAGCCCGGCGTCGGCGAGGGCCGCCGCGCCCGCCCGGGCGGCCAACTCGGAGGTGGGCCCGGTCGCGTGGTAGCGCTCGCGGATGCCCGTGCGCGCCTCGATCTCGCCCGGGGGCATCGTGAAGCGCTCGCCGGTCGACGAGGTGTACTCGCGCGCCTCGAGCCGGGCGTTCGTCACCGGGGCCCCGGGCAGGTACGCGCCGGTCCCCAGGAGGCCCGCCGCGCGAAGGGTCTGGCCCATGTCGATCTCCGCCGTGGTCGCCTGGCGAAAGGTTAACCACGATGCCCGATTGCGGGTCAAGCTCTTCGCCCTTATGTTCTAGATCTTGTCGAGCAATGGGGGGAGTTCGCCGCATGGATCGCAAGGCACGGCTCGAGGAGCTTCGGCGGCGCAAGGCCGAGGCGCGGGAGCTCGGGGGCAGGGAGCGCGTCGAGAAGCAGCACGCCGCCGGCAAGCTGACGGCGCGCGAGCGCATCGAGGCCCTGCTCGACCCCGGCACATTCCGCGAGGTCGACGCGCTGGCGCGTCACCGTTGCCGCGACTTCGGCATGGAGAAGAACCGCATCGCGGGCGACGGCGTGGTCACCGGCTGGGGCCTGGTCGACGGCCGCCCCGTGTACCTGTTCTCGCAGGACTTCACCTCGTACGGTGGCGCGCTGGGCGAGGTCTTTGCCGAAAAGATCTGCAAGATCATGGACATGGCCATGCGCGCGGGCTGCCCCGTGGTGGGCTTGAACGACTCGGGTGGCGCCCGCATCCAGGAGGGCGTGGTCTCGCTCGGGGGCTACGCCGAGATCTTCTTCCGCAACGTGTCGGCCTCGGGCGTGGTGCCGCAGATCTCGGCGATCCTGGGGCCCTGCGCCGGCGGCGCGGTCTACTCGCCCTCGATGACCGACTTCATCGTCATGACCGACAAGACCAGCCACATGTTCATCACCGGCCCCAACGTCGTGAAGGCGGCCACGGGCGAGGACGTCACCTTCGAAGCCCTGGGGGGCGCGCACACGCACGCCTCGAAGAGCGGCGTCGCGCACCTGGTGGGCACCGGCGACAAGGACACGCTGGCCCTGGTCCGGCGGCTGCTGTCGTACCTGCCCCAGAACAACCTCGAGGATCCGCCGAGGAAGCCCGCGAGCGATCCCGTCGACCGCATGGACCCCGGGCTCGACGAGGTGATCCCCGACAACCCCAACCAGGCCTACGACATCCGCGACGTCATCACGCGCGTGGTCGACGGCGGCGACTTCTTCGAGGTCCACGAGGAGTGGGCGCCGAACCTGGTGGTCGGCTTCGCGCGCCTCGACGGCATGCCGGTGGGCATCGTGGCCAACCAGCCGGCCTGGCTGGCGGGCTGCCTCGACATCAACGCCTCGAAGAAGGGCGGGCGGTTCGTGCGCACCTGCAACGCCTTCAACGTGCCGCTCGTCACCTTCGTCGACGTGCCCGGCTACCTGCCCGGCACCGACCAGGAGCACCACGGCATCATCGCCGAGGGCGCCAAGATCCTGTACGCGTTCTGCGACGCGACGGTGCCGAAGCTGACCGTCATCACGCGCAAGGCCTACGGCGGCGCCTACACCGTCATGTGCTCCAAGCACATCCGCGCCGACATGAACTTCGCGTGGCCCAGCGCCGAAATCGCCGTGATGGGGCCCGAGGGCGCGGTCAACATCGTGTTCCGCAAGGAGCTCGACAAGGCCGAGGACGCCGCGAAGCGTAAGACCGAGTTGGTCGACGAGTACCGCGAAAAGTTCGCCTCACCTTACATCGCGGCCGAGCGCGGCTACATCGACGACGTGATCGAGCCGCACGAGACGCGGCCCAGGCTCATCGAGGCGCTCCGGCTCTTCGCCAACAAGAGCGAGACCCGCCCGGCCAAGAAGCTCGGCAACATCCCGTTGTAGGGGCACCCGATGGCTCGCATCCAGCTGACCGAGACCCTGCTGCGGGACGCCCACCAGTCGCTGCTGGCCACGCGCCTGCGCACCGAGGACATGCTGCCGCTGCTGCCGCTGCTCGACCGCATCGGCTACTGGTCGCTCGAGTGCTGGGGCGGTGCGACGTTCGACGCGTGCCTGCGCTTCCTCGGCGAGGACCCCTGGGAGCGCCTGCGCACGCTGCGCGAGCACCTGCCGAACACGCGCCTGCAGATGCTGCTGCGCGGCCAGAACCTGGTCGGCTACCGCCACTACGCCGACGACCTGGTCGACAAGTTCGTCGAGCGCGCCGCCGCCAACGGGATCGACGTGTTCCGCGTGTTCGACGCGCTGAACGACGTGCGCAACCTCCGACGGGCCATCGAGGCGGTGAAGAAGGCCGGCAAGCACTGCGAGGGCACGATCTCGTACACGGTGTCGCCGGTGCACGACGCCCAGGCCTTCGTGACGCTCGCGAAGGAGCTCGAGGCGCTGGGTTGCGACACCATCTGCGTGAAGGACATGGCCGGGCTCTTGACCCCCACGGCCTCGTTCCAGCTGGTGAGCGCGCTGGTCGCGGCGGTGAAGGTCCCCATCCACCTGCACGCGCACGCCACCAGCGGCATGGCCGAGGCGGTGTACCTGAAGGCCGTGGAGGCCGGCGCGCAGATCCTCGACGTGGCGGCCTCGGCCATGGCCGGGGGCACGTCGCAGCCGCCCACCGAGTCGCTGATCGCCATGCTGCGCGACACGCCCTGGGACACGGGGCTCGACCTGGACCTGGTGGACCAGGTGTCGCGCGAGGTGGCGAAGCTGCGTCCCAAGTACGCGCGCTTCGAGAGCCCGCTGGCCGGGGTCGACACGCGCGTGCTGAAGAGCCAGATCCCGGGGGGCATGGCCTCGAACCTGGGGAGCCAGCTGAAGGAGTTGGGCGCGCTCGAGCGCATCGACGAGGTGCTGGCCGAGGTGCCGCGGGTGCGCGCCGACCTGGGGTACCCGCCGCTGGTGACCCCGACCAGCCAGATCGTGGGGACCCAGGCCGTCCTGAACGTGCTCGCAGGGGAGCGCTACAAGCAGGTGGCCTGCGAGACCCGCAGCTACCTCATGGGGTACTACGGGCGCTCGCCCGCCGCGCCCGACACCGCGATCGCGGCCCAGGTGCGGGGCGGCGACCTGCCCTTCGAGGGGCGACCCGCCGACCTGCTGGCCCCCGAGTGGGAGAAGGCCGTGAAGGAGGCCGGGCCGCTGGCCCGGAACGACGAGGACGTGCTGTCGTTCGCGCTGTTCCCCCAGGTGGCCGAGCGCTTCTTCCTGAAGCGTGACCAGCCGCCGACCGTGCCGCTGGCGTGGCACGCCGCGGTGGCGGCGGTCCTGGAGCACGTGGCGACCGCCGGCGCGGGCCGCACGGGCGCGGCCCCGGCGCGCGAGGCCGAGAGCGGCTGGAAGCGCGCCGGACGCTGGGCCAACCTGCACAGCCGTCCCCGCGGGGCCTGAGGAGCACGAGCATGAAGCACCGCATCCGCATCGACGGGATCGAGCAGACGTGCGACGTGACAGGCTCCGGCTCGCGCTTCGAGGTGACCATCGGAGGCGAGCGCCTGTCCGTGCAGGTCGACGCCTGCGGCTGCCTGGGCGACTTCCGCGTGGCCGTGAACGGGCAGCCGCTCGGCCTGCGCCTGGGGGGCGGCGAGGCGCGCGCCCTGCTCGAAGGGCGACCGGTGGTCCAGGACGTCGAGGGTCGCGAGCGCGTCCTTTCGCGCCAGGCCGACGAGGCCGGGCGCGCCGAGGCCCCGGGCAGGGGGCGCGAGCGCCACGCGTCGGGCGACCTGAAGGCCATGATGCCGGGCGTCATCGTGCGCACGCTGGTGGCGCCGGGCGACGCCGTGGCCAAGGGGCAGGTGGTCGTCGTGCTCGAAGCCATGAAGATGGAGAACGAGCTGAAGGCGCCCGTGGTCGGCATCGTGAGCGAGGTGCCCGTGACCGCCGGCCAGAGCGTGGCCAAGGGCCAGCTGCTCGCACGCATCGAAGAGGCGCGCGAGCCCCGAGATTCCGGAGTCCTTCCCACGAGGCCGGTCACGCCGCCAGCTTCACGCTGACGCGCATCCCGGCCCGTGTCGCGAGTGTGATCAGCATCTCGAGGCTGAACTTCTCCCACTTGCCGCGCACCAGGTCCGACACGCGCGACTGGCTGACGCCGAACACCTTGGCGGCATCCACCTGCGTCAGGCCCTTTTTTTCGACGAACTTGCGCAGATCGGCCATCAGGTCGGCGCGCATCCGCAGGATGGCGGCCTCCTCGGGCGGAAAGCCCAGGTCGGTGAACACGTTTCCCGACGACTCGGTGATGCTCGTATCCATGGTTCACCCTCCCAACTGCCGGTAGCGCTGACGCGCCAGTTCCAGATCCTTCCGGCTGGTCTTCTGCGTCTTCTTGTGGAACGCGTGCGGATCTCACGCACGCCGGGGCCCACCGTCAGCACTGGTTTCCAATCGGCGGGCTCGAGGCCCTCCTGCACCGCGTGAAGCTCGAAGCCTGCGACGCGCCGGGCCTCGGCCGGAAAGTCGCGCAGGTCATCGAGGCTGGAGCCCATGAACTTCAGCGGCTTCATGGTGGAGATTATATAAGTACTTATATATGCGTCAGGCACGATCGGCCGGAGTGCGTTCGGTCACGCCTCGGGCGCCGTGGACTGGTCGAGGAATTGGAGCGCCGTCTCGGCGTCTTCCTCGCGCACGAACACACGCATCGGCATCGCGGGCAGGAACGGGTGGCCCAAGGCCGCCACGCGCTCGCCGACCAGCACGGGGCCGAGCCCGGCCTCGCGAAGCCGGTGAACCCGGCCGCTCGCGTCGAGGGGGTTCTGCGGCTCGGAGACACAGGCCCAGTCTCGGGCGTCGCGCGTAGCACGCGCCGTATGCCATGCGTCGGCGAGCCAGGCGACGAGGAGGCACCACGGAACGAGGTTGACCAGCGCGCCGGTTCCCGGCCAGACCAGCGTCCCTGCCACCAGCCCCAAGACCAGGAGGCTCATCAGGTAGTCGCGGGTCCAGGTTCCCCGCAGGCCGGCGGCGACGCGCTCCTGGGACCAACCGAGTCCCGTCGCCAGCCGTTCGGCCGCGGCCGGCCGCCGGACGAGGAGCACGACAGCCAACCCGACGAGCATCGAGGCCTGCACGCAGGCCAGGATCCAATACCAGGGCACGGGGTCGAGCCCTCGGGGCCGGAGCACGCCCTCCGCAATATTCGGTGCCCAACTGAAGAACAGGAGGCTCGCCATCGGCAGGCGAAGGCCCCGCGCCCGGTCGCCCTCCCACGCTGGCACCCGCGCGAAGACCGCGAGCCCCGCTAGCAGCGACATGGACAGCGGGCTGGCGCGTGGTCAACGCCGGGGATGGTTCGCCACGCTGCCAGGATCCCTGCCCACCCCCCATGACGCACCCCACTCGGGAGGAGCTGACTGACCACCAGCAACAGCACCAGCCCGCTTCCAAATCCGGCCGCTGAGACGAGCTTCGCGAGCCCGAGCTGCAGAACGGCGCCCGCGAACAGGCACGCCAGGGCGACGAAGGGGTGCCAGCCGAGCCAGAAATCGTCTGCTGTGCCGAGCGCTTCGACGCTGCGAAGCCAGTACCACAGACCCAGGCACTGCGCGGCGTAGCCGATCAGCGTCGCCGCGCAGGTCGCGCGCAGAAGCGTCGCTCTCCCCGCGCCGTCCAGCGTGCGAAGCCGCCGCCAGCGCGGCACGGTCAGCGCGACGAGCTCGACGAGCAAGGTACACTCGAGAACGGCCATGGGCCCTAACGTCATCAGCGACCAGAGCCGACGCCCATCCGGGTAGATCGGGCTCCCTGGCACCGGGACGAGCCCGAGCGCTGCCCAGACGAGCCCCACGCCCACGACCGTCAGGACCCGCCGCGTCAGGGACCAAGCCGGAGGATTCGGGGCGTCGAGCAGGTCCCGAAGAAGGCGCCAGACTGCCACCAGCAAGGGCATGGGTAGAAACCTCGAAGGGGTTGCCGATTGTCTGGGCTTTTCACTCGCTGGCAGGAATAATCGCCATCGGCCAACGGTCGGTCAACGGTAAACCAAAGCGACTCGAGCGCTCGTAACGGCCCTCCAGGCGCCGATGGCCGACCAGCGCCGAAGAAAGCGCGCGGCCTCCGGCGCGGAGTCAGGGCCGCGCCGCTGGCCTGCGATCCGTCTGGACGCGTAGCGGCTCGTCGTGCACGCGGCCCCTTACGATTGAGCCTCGACTTCCCGCTCCGCACTTGATCCCGTCCGGCATTCTGCGACAATTCAAGACGTAATTACGTACGGGCAATGGACATGACCGCCCTGCGCATCGCTGAAGACATCGTTCCCGTTGGAGAGTTCAGGAATCGAACCGCCCAGTGGCTCAAGCACGCGGCCGAGTCCGGTCACCCCGTGGTGCTCACCCAGAACGGACGGCCCGCGGGCGTGCTCCTGTCGCCGATCGCCTACGATCGCCTGACCGAGAAGGAGCGCTTCCTGGCCTCGGTCGCGGCGGGATGGGAAGATTCGGAGGCCGGCCGGTTGCTGACGGCGGAGCAGTTGAAGGCCGACCTGGCCGCCCGACGCGCTGGCAAGAAGCAGCCATGAAGGTCTTCTGGACCGTCGAGGCCCGCGAGCGGTTGGCCGAGATCTACGCGTACGTCGCGCACGACAACCCCTCGGCGGCCGAACACCTCGTCGAGCGCCTGAGCGACTCGGCCGAACCGCTTGCCGTCCATCCGCACCTGGGACGCGTGGTTCCCGAGTGGGGGCGCGACGATCTTCGCGAGCGGATCGTCGATGCGTACCGCGTGGTCTACCGCCTCCGCGAGGACGTCGGCGAGGTCCACGTGCTGACCGTGTTCGAGGGACACCGCTTGCTTCGCGACGGGGACGTTGGCCCCTCGTCCGGTTGAACCCGACCGGACAAGCCGAACGTTCGAAACTCGAGGAGACACCCTCTTGATCCCCGCCCTCGTCGCCGTCGCCGTCCTGCTGGTCGTGTCGCTGGCGCTGTCGCTCCGCGACGCGCGCTCGGCCAGCCTCGGCCGCACGTTCTGGGTGGCCAACCGACGCGCGTCGGCGCTTCGCGTGGGGAGCTCGCTGCTCGCCACCATCGTGGGGGCCAGCGCCACGCTCGGAACCACCGACCTGGTGGCGACGCACGGGGTGACGGGGGCCTGGTTCCTGGCCACGGCGCTGCCCTTCCTGGTAGGCCTCGCGCTGCTGGCCCCGGCCATTCGCCGCTCGCAGGCGCGCTCGATCACCGACCTGCTGGGTCGCTTCGGCGAGGCGCCGCGCCGGCTGGCGGGCGGCGTGGTGGCGATCGCGTGGCTGGGGGTGCTGGCGACGCAGGTCGTAGCCCTCCGCACGCTCGGCGAGGTCGTGGCGCCCGGCCAGGGCACCGCGCTCGCCGGCGCCGCCATGGCCGTGGTGGCCGGCTACACGGTGCTGGGCGGCCAGCCCACGGTGTTGCGCACGGATCTCGCGCAGCTGGTCGTGCTCTCCCTGGGGCTGGTGCTGCCGGCCGGCTGGCTGCTGTGGCAGGGCGGGCCCGCCATTCCTGCGGGCACCTCGCTCCCCGCGGCGATTCCGCTGGCACCCCTGGACCTGGCGCTGCTGTCGCTGACGGCCGGCCTGCCCTACCTGGTGGGCCCCGACCTGTACAGCCGCCTGTTGGCCGCCAATGACGAACACGCGGCCCGCCGGGCCGTGGGCCTCGCGCTGCTCGGGCTGCCCGTGATCGTGGGGGCGCTCGCGGTGCTCGGCTTGGCGGCGCACGACGCGGGCCTCGCCACCGGCGGCGGCGCGGTGCTGCTCCGCCTGGCGGGCCTCTTGCCGCGCCCGCTCGAGGTGCTGCTGCTGCTCGGCGTGGTGGCGGCGGTGGTGTCGTCGGCGTCGACCATCCTGCTGTCGGGCGCCGTGGCGCTGGCCGGGGCGCTGGAGCCCGCCCCCAGGCGCCTGGAGCCCGGCGCCACGGGCCCGGCGCGGCGCGGGCTGGTCGCGCTCTACGGCTTGGTCGGCACGCTGCTCGGCCTGGCCGCGCCCGACCTGCTGGCGGCGCTGCTCACGGGCTACGCCGTGTTCGTGGGCGCGCTGGCCGCGCCCGTCCTGGCGAGCCTCGCGAACCTGACCGTACCGGGAAGCGCCGTGCTGGCGGCCCTGGCCACGGGCGGCGGCCTGGCCGCCACGGGGCGGGCGCTACGCCTGACGGGCCTGGTCGGCTCGGGCGGCGAGGCGCTGCTGTTGCTCGCCGCGCTCGTCGTCAACGCCGCCCTGCTCGCGGGCGGAGCGCTCTATTTCCGCAAAACAATTCTGAAAACGCGTCCGGACGGCCCGCCCCCTCCTTGACACCCCCGCCCCCGCTCCTAGATTCGCCTCGTGACGCCTTGATATCGTTCACCTAAGCCGACCCCGGGGAGGACCAGATGGCCAAGGAACTGTATGCGCTCGGCGAGCACCCGCCGCTTGGCGAAGTCCCCGCGAAGATGCACGCCTGGCTGGTGCGCGAGGATCGCTTCGGCGAGCCCCTCCAGGCCTGGAAGCAGGAGGTGGTCGACGTCCCGGCCATCGCCGAGGACGAGGTGCTGGTCTACGTCATGGCGGCGGGCGTGAACTACAACAACGTGTGGGCCGGCCTGGGCGTGCCCGTGAACGTCATCGCCGCGCGCAACAAGGCCGGCGAGCCCGAGCCCTTCCACATCGGCGGGTCGGACGCGTCCGGCATCGTCTACAAGGTGGGCAAGGCCGTCACCAACGTAAAGGTGGGCGACGAGGTGGTCGTGCACTGCGGAACCTGGGATCGCGACGACCCCCAGGCGCAGGACGGCAAGGACCCCATGTACGCCAACAGCTTCCGCATCTGGGGCTACGAGACCAACTACGGCTCGTTCGCGCAGTTCACGCGCGTGCAGGACCACCAGTGCCTGCCGAAGCCCAGGCACCTGACCTGGGAGGCCGCCTCGGCCTACATGCTGGTCGGCGCCACCGCCTACCGCATGCTGCACGGCTGGGACGAGCACGCCATCCAGAAGGACGACGTGGTGCTCATCTGGGGCGGCGCCGGCGGCCTCGGCTCCATGGCCATCCAGATCGCGCGCGCCCAGGGAGCCATCCCCATCGCGGTGGTCTCGAGCGACGACAAGATCGACTACGTGAAGAGCCTCGGCGCGGTGGGCGCCATCAACCGCAGCCGCTTCACCCACTGGGGCATGCTGCCGCACTGGAAGGACCAGGTCGGCTACGCCAAGTGGCTGAAGGGCGTGCGCGAGTTCGGCAAGGCCATCTGGGACGTGCTGGGCGAGAAGAAGAACCCCAAGCTCGTGTTCGAGCACCCCGGCGAGTCCACCATCCCCACCTCGATCTTCGTGACCGAGACGGGCGGCATGGTGGTCATCTGTGCCGGCACGACCGGCTACAACGCCACGGTCGACCTGCGCTACCTGTGGATGCGCCAGAAGCGCCTGCAGGGCTCGCACTTCGCGAACGACGTGCAGGCCAAGGGCGTGAACGACCTGGTCATCGAGGGCAAGGTCGACCCGTGCCTGTCGCGCACGTTCACCTACGAAGGCCTGCCCGAGGCGCACCAGCTCATGTTCGCGAACCAGCACCCCCACGGCAACATGGCCATCCTGGTGGGCGCGAAGGAGCTCGGCACCGGCATCAGCGCGCCGCTTTCGGCCCGCGAGGAGGTGAGCGCCGTGAAGCTCCCGATCCACACCCCCGAAGAGTTCTACGCGCAGCCACGCGTGGCGCTCTCGTACGAAGGGACCGCGGCCTTCGCCAAGGACGCCACCAAGGTGCGCGACATCCTGCACGCCGGCGTCATCACGTGCACCCCGGCCATGCCGGTCGACGAGGTGGCCCGGCTGCTGGTCGACTACGGCATCCACGCCGTGGTCGTGCTCGGCTCCGACGGCGGCGCCGAGGGCGTGGTCTCGCAGACCGACGTGGTGCTGGCCCGCCAGGGGCGCACCAAGGAACAGATCGCGGGCATGACGGCGGCGTCGATCATGAGCCCCAGCCTGCTCACGTGCCGCCTCGACGACTCGGTCACCGACGTGGTCACCCTCATGACCTCGAAGGGCGTGCACCGCCTCGTGGTCGCCGACGAGCGCAACGGCCGCAAGGTGCCCATCGGCGTGGTCTCGATGACCGACGTCATCCGCGGGATGATCGGCGCGCCCTCCGACTCCAGCAAGTGCCTGTGCCGCGATGCGAACTGAGCCCTCGTGAACGGATCACGAGCGCTCAGTCCGGTTGTTGTTTTCGGCGCGGGCACCCGGAGCCCACGCCGTGCGAGCGTCCGATAGCCGCTCGCGTACGAGCTTGGAGGATCCCATGAGCACCACCCTCGGCGCCTCGGACCTGACCGCCCTGCTCGGCCCCCTGGCCGACGCCAACCGTCGGCACGCCGCGGCCTATCCCGGCGATCCCACGACGCGCCAGCCCGTGCACACGGTCTACGGCGGCGCCAACCTGTTCAAGGCGGGCGTGCACCTGAAGCTCGGCCAGCTGGCTTTGAAGGCCCTGGACGAGTACGCCCCCGACTTCGCCACCTTCGCCCGCGCGGTGGGCCTGGCCGGCGCCGATCAGCTGCCCGCCGAGCCCGCGCGCGTCGCGAGCCTGGCCGCCCAGCTGCAGGACGACACCGAGCGCCTCCGCGTCGCGTACGAGCCGGCGTGGCGCGCCTTCACCGTGTACCAGCGCGTGCGCGAGAAGCTCGGCCGCGAGCCCATCGAGGAGCAGCGCATCGACTTCGAGGACGGCTACGGCAACCGGCCCGACGCCGAGGAGGACGGCCACGCGGTGCAGGCCGCGACCGAGCTGGCGAAGGCCCTCGCCGAGGGCGTGCTGCCGCCCTTCCTCGGCTTCCGCATCAAGCCCTTGACCGAGGAATCCCGCGCGCGCGCGGTGCGCACGCTGGACCTGTTCCTCACGACCCTGGCCGGTGCAACCCAGGGCAAGCTGCCGAACGGCTTCGTGGTCACGCTGCCGAAGGTGACGCACCCCGAGCAGGTGGCGACGCTGGCCAAGCTGCTCGACACCCTCGAGGCCCGCACCGGGCTGCCCAAGGGGGGCGTGGGCATCGACCTGATGATCGAGACGACCCAGTCGATCCTGAACGAGCGCGGCGAGTCGAACGTGGCCCTGCTGGTGCGCGCCGGCGCCGGTCGCGTGCGCTCGTGCGCCTTCGGAACCTACGACTACACGGCCAGCTGCAACATCACGGCGGCGTACCAGACCCACACGCACGCCGCGTGCGACTTCGCGCGCCACGTGATGCAGGTCAGCCTGGCGGGCACGGGCGTCACCGCGTCCGACGGGGCCACCACGTCCATGCCCATCGGGCCCCACAAGGCCAGCCCCGACACGCCGCTGACCAACACGCAGGCGGCCGAGAACCGCGCCGTCGTCCATGCCGCCTGGACCCTGCACTTCGCCAACGTACAGCACTCGCTGGAGCACGCGTTCTACCAGGGATGGGACCTGAACCCCGCGCAGCTGCCCATCCGCTACGCCGCCATCTACGACTTCTTCCTGCGCGGCCTCCACGACGCCTCGACGCGCCTGAACGCCTTCGTGCAGAAGGCCGCCCAGGCCACGCTGGTGGGCAACACCTTCGACGACGCGGCCACGGGCCAGGGCCTCTTGAACTTCTTCCTGCGCGGCCTGGCCTGCGGCGCCCTGACCGAGGCCGAGGTGCTGGCCACCGGCATCACGCTCGACGAGCTGCGCGGCCGCTCGTTCCTGACCATCGTCGCGAACCGCGCCGCCAAGGCCTAGCAGGAGGACCCAGATGTCGCGCTACCCGCTCCCCACCGGGACCCGGCTCGGCGCCGGTGCAAAGGCCGTGGCCCTGGCCGGCGCCGCCGTCGAGGCCGCCCTGAAGGCCCTGAAGGCCCGCGTGTCCGTCGACGGCAAGCTGTCGGGCGCCACGCTCGACGCGCTGCAGCTCGTCCCCTTCGAGTTGGCCTGGTGCACCGCCGAGCTGGCCGCCGCCGAGGCCGTGCTGGGCCACGCCGACCGCGCCCGCGCCGCGAAGAAGATACCCCCTGACGCGCCTGCCCCGCCTGCCCCGAGAGAAGTCGAGGGGAGCAGCGCCGAGGGGCTGCTGCTCGAGGAGCGCCTGGCCCTGGCCTGGACCGCCGAGGCCGTGCAGAACGCGCGCACCCGCCTGTCGGGCCATCCGCGCGACTTCGGGCTCGAGCGCGCCTTCCTGGCCACCACCGTCGACGCGCCGGCCACCCTCGACTTCCTCGAGGCCCAGCTGTCCGCCGAGACCCTGGCCGGGCTCGGCGACCTCATCCGCGCGCAACAGGGCAGCCTGGGCAACCGGCTGCTGCCGCCCGACGCCGAGATGATGCGCCAGACGTTCAGGAAGTTCGCCGACGAGGTGGTGAAGCCGCAGGCCGAGCGCATCCACCGCCACGACGCCGACGTGCCCGACGACCTCCTGCACGCCTTGATCGAGTTGGGCGCCTTCGGCCTGTCGATCCCGCAGCGCTACGGCGGCTTCACGGCCGATGAGCCGGGCGCCGGACCCGACGACACCCTGAACATGATCGTGGTGACCGAAGAGCTATCGCGCGGCTCGCTGGGCGCCGCCGGCTCGCTGATCACGCGGCCCGAGATCGTCACGCGCGCCCTGCTGGCGGGCGGCACCGAGGAGCAGCGCGCGCGCTGGCTGCCGCAGTTCGCGTCGGGCGAGCGGCTCCCGTCGGTGGCCGTCACCGAGCCCGACTACGGCTCCGACGTGGCGGGCATGCGCTTCAAGGCCACGCGCACCACGGGCGGCTGGCTGCTGAACGGCACGAAGAGCTGGTGCACGCTGGGCGGCCGCGCCGACGTGCTGCTGGTGCTGGCGCGCACCGACGCCGACCTCGCGAAGGGCCACCGCGGCCTCAGCCTGTTCCTGGTCGAGAAGCCGCGCTTCGCCGGCCACGAGTTCAGCTGGACCAGCCCCACGGGCGGCACGCTGAACGGCCGCGCCATCCCCACCATCGGCTACCGCGGCATGCACTCGTTCGAGGTGTTCTTCGAGGACGTGTTCGTGCCCGACAGCCACCTGATCGGCGGCGAGGCGGGCCTCGGCAAGGGCTTCTACTTCCAGATGGCCGGCTTCTCGGGCGGCCGCATCCAGACCGCGGCGCGCGCCCTGGGCGTGGCCCAGGCTGCCTTCGAGGCGGCGCTCACCTACGCCGGCGACCGCAAGGTCTTCGGGCGCCCCATCGCCGACTACGAGCTCACGCGCGTGAAGCTGGCCCGCATGGGCGCGCAGATCGCGGCGGGGCGCGCGCTGGCGTACGCCGTGGGCCGCCAGATGGACGAGGGCGGCGGGCAGATGGAGGCGAGCCTCGTGAAGCTGCTCACCTGCCGGCAGGCCGAGCAGGTGGCCCGCGAGGCCACGCAGATCCACGGCGGCATGGGCTACGCCGAGGAGACCGCGGTCAGCCGCTACTACCTCGACGCCCGTGTGCTCTCAATCTTCGAGGGCGCCGAGGAGGTGCTGGCGCTGAAGGTGATCGCACGATCTCTCGTGGAAAACGCATGAACCGGCGCGGGGCAATTCGTGAATTGCCCCTACATACAGGTGTGATGTTGTTCGAATATCCATGAACGGTGTGTAGGGGCGGTTCACGAACCGCCCTGCACGGTCTGGGCGATCCGAAATTGGCCCAGAGGAGGTCGAATGCCGTCCTTCCCCCTGCCCCCCCAGGTCGAGCTGGCCCGCGGCGTCCCCTTCGCCCGCGAGCAGGCGCGCTTCCCGCACTACGGCCGCTACCTCGAGGACTTCGTGCCCGGCCAGGTGTTCGTGCACCCGCGCGGCCTCACGCTGAACCTGGGGCTGGTGCGCGCCTTTGCCTCGACCTTCCACCAGGCAAACCCGATGTACCTGAACGAGCCGTTCGCGCAGGCGCACGGCTACCGGACCACGCCCGCGTCACCCCAACTGGTGTTCAACGTCACGCTCAGCCTGGGCGTTCAGAACGACAGCGAGAAGGCCGTCGCGAACCTGGGCTACTACCACGCCTCGTTCCTCCGCCCCGTCTACCCCGGCGACACGCTGCGCGCACTCACCAAGGTGATGGACCGCCAGGACAAGGGCCCCTCGGCGTCGCTCGGGGCAGGCGGCGGCAAGCCGGGCATCGCGCGCCTCCGCACGCTGTCCCTGAACCAGCACGACCAGGTGGTGCTGCAGTACGAGCGCAAGATCCTGGTCGCGCCGCGCGGCGCCCGTCCCGAGACCGTGCCGGCCCGGGGCGGCGACGTGCCCTTCCCGTGGGTCGAGGCGCCCGGGCTGGCGCTGCCCGAGCTGCCGGCGGCCTGGCCCACGGGCCTCACCGGTGGCGGCTCGTGGCTCGACGCCTTCACTCCCGGCGACGTGATCGTGCACGCCAACGGCCGCACCATCACCGACGAGCACGTGCCCTGGACCTACGCCGTGGGCAACACGCACCCGCTGCACACCGACCGCGTGTACTCCACGGGGTTGTCCGGCGCCATGAGCGGCGAGCCCATCGTCTACGGCGGGCTGGTGTTCGCCTGGCTCGAGGGGCTCGGCAGCCGCGACGTGTCCGAGAACGCGCTGGCCGACCTGGGCTTCACCGAGGGCTACCACACCCAGCCCACCGTGGCCGGCGACACCGTGGCCGCCCTGCACCGCGTGCTGGCGGTCGAGCCGTTGCGCGCCCTGAAGGCCGGCCTCGTGACCCTGCAACTGGTCGGCGTGAAGAACGTCTCGGCCGCCGAGGCACTCGACCGCTTCGGTGACGACCTGTTCGTCAAGGAGACCGACAAGAAGGATCTGGGCAAGGAGAAGCTCCCGGCCAAGATCTTCGAGATCGAGCGGCGACTGCTGGTGAAGCAGCGCCCCTGACGGTTCTTTTCAGGGCACCGGGCGACGGCCGAATCGACTAGGAGCACCGGGCGACGGCCCGCTTCGCGCGGGTCCTGCCGCACGGGCGGCTCGTTCATCCTCGGCGACGCGCCTGCGGGGGACGAACCGCCTCTGTGCGTCACCCGCGGTTCCGGGGCGGGCGGACCGTCGCCTGCCGTGACCGGAGCGGCCAACGTCGACCTGCCGCCACGTACGAGCGGGTGGCAGCCATTGGGGCGCTCCGCCCGCAGCCGCCGAGGCGAGGAACGGAGTGCTCCTGGCTGACAGGACCCGCAGAAGCAGGTCGACGTCCGCGAACCGGAAGAAACACGCGCTGACCGGACGAGACATCCGGTGGCCGGAGGTTGGTATGGCGCGAGAAGCCCCCTGGATGATGCGCACCTACGCGGGGCACAGCTCCGCGCGCGAGTCGAACGCCCTGTACCGCCTGAACCTGTCGAAGGGGCAGACCGGCCTGTCGGTGGCCTTCGACCTGCCCACCCAGGCGGGCTACGACCCCGACCACCCGCGCGCGCGCGGCGAGGTGGGCAAGGTCGGCGTGTCCATCGCGCACCTCGGGGATCTCACGCGCCTGTTCGAGGGCCTGCCCCTCGACCGGATGAACACCTCCATGACCATCAACGCCCCCGCCGTGTGGCTGCTGGCGCTGACCGCCGCCGCCGCCGAGGGCCAGGGAGTCGACCCCGCGCTGCTCCGCGGCACGACCCAGAACGACATCGTGAAGGAATACCTGTCGCGCGGGCTGTACATCTACCCGCCCGGGCCCTCCATGCGCCTGCAGGTCGACCTGATCGCCCACACCGTGCGCCACGTGCCCCGCTGGAACCCCATCAACATCTGCTCGTACCACCTGCAGGAGGCCGGCGCGACGCCGGTGCAGGAGCTGTCGTTCGCGCTGGCCAACGCCATCGGCGTGCTCGACGCCGTGCGCGCCAGCGGCCAGGTGCCCGCCTCGGAGTTCCCGAACGTCGTCGGCCGCCTGTCGTTCTTCGTGAACGCCGGCATCCGCTTCGTCGAGGAGACCGCCAAGATGCGCGCCTTCGTGCAGCTGTGGGACGAGATCACGCGTGATCGCTACGGCGTGACCGACCCGGAGCTGCGGCGCTTCCGCTACGGTGTGCAGGTGAACAGCCTGGGGCTCACCGAGGTACAGCCCGAGAACAACGTGCAGCGCATCGTGCTGCAGATGCTGGGCGTCACGCTCTCGAAGGACGCCCGCGCCCGCGCCATCCAGCTGCCCGCCTGGAACGAGGCGCTGGGCCTGCCCCGGCCCTGGGACCAGCAGTGGAGCCTGCGCATGCAGCAGGTGCTGGCCGAGGAGACCGACCTGCTCGAGGTCGAGGATCTCTTCGCCGGGTCGATCGTGATGGCCCGAAAGACCGACGAGCTGATCGCAGCGGCGCGCGCGGAGATCCAGCAGATCCTCGACCAGGGCGGCATCGTCGCCACGGTCGAGAACGGCTACCTGAAGCGCGCGCTGGTGGCGAGCCACGCGGCCCGCCTGCGCGCCATCGAGTCGGGCGAGCAGGTGGTGGTGGGCGTGAACGCCCTCGAAGAGAGCGAACCCTCGGCGCTGGTCGACGGCCGCGTCGAGGTCGTGCAGAGCGTGGACCCGCGCGTCGAGGCCGAGCTGGCCGCGGCCGTGCAGGCCTGGCGCCGCCACCGGTCGGGCTCCGCGGTGACCGCCGCGCTCGACGCGCTGAAGCGCGCCGCCGGGTCCGGCGACAACCTGGTGGCCGCCTCGCTCGCCTGCGCGCGCGCCGGGGTCACGACGGGCGAGTGGGCCGACGCCCTGCGCGCCGTGTTCGGCGAGTACCGCGCGCCCACGGGGCTGGACATCGCCCCGCCCCGCGCCGGCCACGCGGCCCGCACCGACGAGGTGCGCGTGCTGGTGAAGCACACCGAGCGGGAACTGGGCCGCCGCCTGCGCTTCCTGATCGCGAAGCCCGGCCTGGAGGGCCACGCCAACGGCGCCGAGCAGATCGCCCTGAAAGCGCGCGACGTGGGCTTCGAGGTGATCTACACCGGGCTCCGCGCCACCCCCGAGGAGGTCGTGACCATCGCCCTCCAGGAGGACGTGGACCTGATCGGCCTGTCGATGCTGTCGGGCAGCCACCTGGCCCTGACCGGCGAGATCATGCAGCGCCTGAAGGCCGCCGACATGCAGGACGTGCCGGTGGTGGCGGGCGGCATCTTCCCGCGCCACGACGAGCCGCACCTGCGAGAACTGGGCGTCCGGGCCACCTTCACGCCGCGCCACACGGACCTGAACGCCATCATGGAAGAACTGGTGCACGTCGTGGTACATTCCTCGCGCTGAGTCGAACCTGACCCACCGAGGAGGCCCCGTGGAGCTGTTCAACCCCAAGACCTTCGAAGGTTTCCCCAATGATCCCGTGCTCACGCGCATCGTGCGCGAGACCATCGACTTCTTCGAGGGCCAGGGCCTCGCGACCTTGAAGGAGATGGATCGCAAGCAGCACTGGTACGCCGAGTACCTCGAGTTCCAGGGCAAGCACGGCCACTTCGCCACGCTGCTCACGCCCGAGACCGACGGCGACGGCACCACCTGCTGGAACACCTGGCGCATTGCCATGTACAGCGAGATCATCGCGTTCTACGGCCTGTGCTACTGGTACACGTGGCAGGTCTCGATCCTGGGCCTCGGCCCCATCTGGCAGAGCGCCAACGGCCACGTGCGCCAACTGGCAGCCCGCAAGCTGCGCGAGGGCGGCGTGTTCGCCTTCGGGCTCTCCGAGCAGGCGCACGGCGCCGACATCTACGCGACCGAGATGGCCCTCACGCCTCGGCCCGACGGCACCTGGCTCGCCAATGGCAGCAAGTACTACATCGGCAACGGGCACCTGGCCGCGCTGGTCTCCACCTTCGGCAAGTTCGCCGACACGGGCGAGTACGCCTTCTTCGCGGTCGGCACCGACCATGAGAAGTACGAGTTCCTGAAGAACATCGTGAACAGCCAGTCGACCGTGGCTGCGTACGTGCTGAAAGACTACCCGATCGCCGCCAAGGACGTGCTGCACCGCGGCAGCGAAGCCTGGGACGCCGCGTTGAACACGGTCAACATCGGCAAGTACAACCTGGGCTGGGCCAGCATCGGCATCTGCGAGCACGCGTTCTACGAGGCCATCACCCACGCCGTGAACCGCACGCTGTACGGGAAGTCGGTCACCGAGATCCCGCACGTGAAGCGCCTGTTCCTCGACGCGTGGGGCCGCTTGCAGGCCATGAAGCTGGTCACGCGCCGCGCCGCCGACTACATGCGCTCGGCGAGCGCCGACGACCGCCGCTACCTGCTGTACAACCCCATCGTCAAGATGAAGGTCACGATCCAGGGCGAAGACGTCATGAACCTGCTGTGGGACGTGATCGCGGCCAAGGGCTTCGAGCGCGACACCTACTTCGAGCTGGCCGTGCGCGACATCCGCGGCATGCCCAAGCTCGAGGGGACCGCGCACGTGAACATGGCCCTGATCGTCAAGTTCATGGCCAACTACTTCCTGAACCCGGCCGAGCTGCCGGCCGTCCCGCGCCGCGACGACGCCGCCAACGACGACTACCTGTTCCGGCAGGGCCCGACCAAGGGCCTGTCGCGCATCCAGTTCCACGACTGGCGCCTGGCCTACCAGAGCCGCGAGACGCCGAACCTGGCCCTCTTCCGCACGCTGGTCGAGACGTTCGCCACGTTCGGCCTCGAGGCCCCGCCCACGCCCGAGCAGACGAAGGACGTCGACTGGCTCCTGACCGTCGGCGAGATCTTCACCTGCGTGGTCTACGGCCAACTGGTCCTCGAAGGCGCGGCCATCGACGGCCTGTGCGACAGCGCGCTGGACCTGGTGTTCGAGATCCTGGTGCGCGACGTTGGACGCTACGCCGTCGACCTCATCGGCCGCGCGTCGACCACGCCGGAGCAGGCCGAGTTCTGTCGGCGCCTGATCGTGAAGCCGCTGCCCGACCCCGAGCGCTCGAAGCGCGTCTGGGAGAAGCACGTGCAGCCGCTGGCCGGCGCCTACGTCATGAACCCGTAGCCTGGCTTGGCAACGGCCCGCCGTTCGGGCATGATGCCCTCGCCAGAAACGGAAGCAGTGGCGCCATGAAGATCACGATCTGGGGAGCACGCGGGTCCATCGCGGCGCCCGGAGTCGACATGCTGCGCTACGGCGGCAACACCACCTGCATCGAGGTCCGCTCCACCGCCGACGAGGTCATCCTGATCGACGCCGGGACAGGAGTGCGCCAGGCCGGGAAGGCTATCCGGCGCGCCGGCCAACCGCGGACGATCCGATTCTTCTTCACCCACTCCCACTGGGATCACCTGGTGGGCTTCCCCTTCTTCGAGCCCGCCTACTTCCCCGAGTACCGCCTGACGTTCTGCGGCGGTCAGCACGCCCAGGACTCCATCCGGCGCTACCTGGGCCACCAGATGGAGGCGCCCTACTTCCCCGTGGACTTCTCGAACCTGAGGGCCGAGGTCTCGTTTCGCTGCGACCGCGCGCATACGCACGACGATCTCTGCGAACTGGGGGACCTGCGGGTCCGGCAGGTGCCCTTGAACCACCCCAACGGCGGCTACGGTTTCCGCTTCACGGAGCGTAGCCGCTCGTTCGTGTTCCTGACCGACAACGAGCTCGGCTACGCGCACCCGGGGGGCCTCGATCCCGCCGGGTACGCCGACTTCTGCCACGACGCCGACCTGCTGATGCACGACGCGCAGTACACCGACGCCGAGTACGAGGTCACGCGCGGCTGGGGTCACGCGACCTTCCGCGACGCGGTCGACCTGGCGGTGGCGGCCGGGGTCAAGCAGCTCGCGCTCTTCCACCACGATCCCGACCGCACCGACGTCGACCTCGACGCCCAGGTGGCCTGGTGCCGCGCCCGCCTGCGCGAGGCCGGCAGCGACGTCCGCTGCTTCGCGGCCACCGAGGGCCAGGTCCTCGAGCTGTAGGGGCCCCCGCGTCAGGGGTTGGGCAGGCCGCGCAGGGTACGGAAGAAGTCGTCGATCCGAGCCTGAAGGGCGTCCGGATCGCTGACCAGGCCGGTCGCCTCGTACGGCAGGTTGTAGAAGTCGAGCGTGGGGTCGTCGTTGGCCACCGGCGTGATGCCGAGCAGGTTCGGGTGCTCGAAGGCCGCGCAGTTGGCGTTCAGCATGAAACGCTGCACGATGACGGGGCCCAGGTGCTCGCGGTGCTCGAGGCAGAAGCGGAAGGTCTCGTCGAGCTCGTCGCACGCGATGCCCGGGTATACGAGCAGGTACACGCCCGTCTCGATGCCCTGGGCGGCGCACGTGCGGAGGATGTCCCCCACGATGCGGACGTCGATGCCCTTGCGGTAGGCCTTCAGGCGGTCCGGGCGCACGGTCTCGAGGCCGAACCACACGGTTCGGCAGCCCGCCTCGTGCAACAGGCGCACGTAGGCGGGATCGGTGAACTCGCGGTTCAGGCGAGCCTGCATGAACCACCGGAGGCCCGGCACTTCGGCCCGAAGGAGCGTCGCCAACCGGCGCGTGTAGTCCTCGTCGACCGCGTTGTCGATGAACGCGAAGCGCGTGAACCCGGTAGCGGCCACCCAGCGGCGGATGCGCGCCACGACCTCGTCGGGCGGCAGGATCGACCAGGTGCGATCGGCGTGGTTGTGCCAGCAGAAGGTGCACTTGCGCCAGTAGCACAGGCTGGCTCGCTCCACCGGCAGCATGCGCTCGCGGTACAGCGCCAGCGGGAGACCGTCGAAGTCGGGCGCCGGCAGCGTGGCCAGCGCGCGGGACGGCGCCGTGGGCGTCGCCTGAATCGTCCCGTCGTCTCCCCGGTAGAAGAGGTTGGCGATCGAGGCCAGCTCGCGCTGCCCGTCGAGGTACGCCAGCAACCCGGCCAGGGGATCTTCGCCGTCCCCCGTGACCACGAAGTCGAAGGCGTCGAACAGGAAGCGGTAGCGCGGATCCTGGAAGAACGGCCGCCCCACCTTGACCCACGGCCCCCCCACCACGACCGGCACGTCGGGCCGCGCGCGCTTCCAGTACAGGGCGGTCTTCAACGCCTGGGGCACCTGCTGCACCGAGATGATCGACAGCCCCAGCAGGCGCGGCGCCACGTCGGCGGCCAGGGCGCGCACCCGCCCCGCCAGGAACGGATCGAGCAGCGCGTCGGGCGTTCGCACCAGGCGGTCGATCGTCGAGACTCGCGCGTCGGTCAGGCGCGTCTGCTCGTACAGCCAGGTGAAGATCTCCTTGCGGTTCCGGTGGACGAAGCGGCGGCACGCCGGCAGGTCGAGCTCGGGGCCGGACAGGAAGGTGCGGTAGAGGTCCAGCACCGGGCGCCAGGGGCCCTCGGTCGCGGGGGCCGGCCGCGCGCGCAGCCGGTCCACGAAGCGCCGGAAGGGCTCGTCCTGGAAGAGGAAGGCCTCCCAGTAGCGCGCGTTCCAGTCGTCCTGGTGCACCGTGCGGCCCTCGGCGCGCAGGACGCCGGTCAGGCGGGGCAACGCCATCTCGGGCAGGTAGAACGACTCGCAGGAGGGGGGCAGCACCAGCGCCAGGTCGGTCGCGTGGGTTCCGGCGAGCCTGTCAGCCATCCTGCAGCCTCGCCACGTCGCCGAGGATGGGGTGGTCGTCGCGCTGCCGCGCCACGTCGCCGGGCGTGAGCCGCCGCTCGTGGAAGAGGCGGAACGTGGCCTCGAGATCGGCCACCGTCAGGCTCGGCGAGGCCATGGGGAACAGGAACGAGTCGAGGTCCTCGGTGGCGCGACCGCTCAGCGAGGGCGCCAGGCGCGCGTAGTCTTCGGTGCCCGGGATGGGCGTGTACATGCGGAACGACGCGGCGACGCCGAGGCGTACCACGGCGGCCACGTCGCGCAGCAGATCCTCGCGGGTCTGTCCGGGGAAGCCCGCCAGCAGCACGACCTCGAGGGACTCCGGGGGGAAACCGGCCTCCAGCGCGTCGGTCACGATGCGGCCCAGGCGCGCGGACACGTCGCGGCGATGGAACTCGCGGAGCAGCGCCGGGTTGGTGGTCTCGAGGGGCAGGCTGAGGGTCCGGACGCCGGCCTCGCGCATGCGCCGCGCCAGGGGGAGCGTGAAGTGGTCGAGCGTGATGCCCGAGGGCATGCGCACGGCCAGGCGCGGGCGCAACGTGGCCAGGAAGTCGAGCAGCGCCTCGAAGGCGTCGCGGTCCGACAGGATGTCCGAGTCCCAGAAGTGCAGGTCGCGCAGGCCCAGCGACGCGTAGTGCAGGATCTGCCGCCGCACGTCGTCGGGCTCGAGCTGCGCGTGCCGCCCCTCGAGCTTGCGCGCGGCGCAGTACGAGCAGCGGCGGTTGCAGCCGTACGAGGTCTTCATCGAGATGCCGAAGCCGCCCTGGCGGCGCCACAGCTCGGTGTCGATCCAGGCCCCGGCCACCTCGGGCACGTGCCCGGACACGACCTCGTCGGCGCCGCACTGCAGCGCGTGCTCGCGCATCAGGGTGGCGTAGATGCCCCCCAGCCGGATGCGCGCCGAGGGGAAGCGCTCGCGAACCAACTGGACCGCTTCCCACACCGTGGGCCACTCGTAGGTGAACCGGGAGGTGACCGCCACCTCGTCGACGCCATCGGGGACCCGCGCGAGCGCCGAGGCGAGCTGATCGCGCGTCAGCCCCAGGCGGTACACCGGGCGCGTCAGCCCCTCGGCCTCGAAGTTGCCGCAGCGCGCGTGGCGCTGGATGCGCTCGGGCGTCATCACCAGGGCGGGCACGTCGGCGCCCCGGTAGAGGTTGGTGGCGTCGACCAGGTGCACGTCGTAGCCGTCGACGCGGTAGAGGTGGGCCAGCTTCAGCGCCGCCAGCGGGAAGTGCGTGACGGGCGAGTCGGCAGGGTAGGCCCGGATGGCGAGCTCCGGCGCGTCGAGGGCCGGCACGACCACGAGGGCGCCCCCGCGCCGCGCCCGCGGGGCCTGGCGCTTGCGGAGCGGGGCCGTTGGCTCGTCCGGGGCGGCCGGGAGCGGTGGCAGGGCGCGGGCCCCCGGGTGCTGCATCTGGCCGAGGGGGCGGCTCCGATCGCAGAAGTACGTCGCCGCGAGCGGCCCGAGCAGCACACGGGCGACCCCCACCTGGCGCAGCGACTCGGCCAGGTCGACGGCGGCCTCGGACACGATCACCGTGACGCGCACCCCGGCGCGCACCAGGTTGCGGAGCCCCAGCTCCAGGTGGTTGAAGCCCGCCGGGACGCGCACGTGCGCGTCGTACTCGGCCGGCGACGTTCCCCACACCGGCACCACGACCTCGCGCAGCCCGGCCTTGGCGGCGCGCACGGCGGTCTCGGCGCGCGCGAAGACGCGGGCGTTGGTCACCGCCCCGGCCGTGTGCCCGCTGGCCACCACGCGCCCGATGACCTCGAACACGCGCGGATCGAGGAAGGGCTCGCCGCCCCGCAGCCAGATGTCCTGCCAGCCGTCCCGGGCGTCGAGCGCGGCGAGGTCGGGCTCGGCCGTGCCCCGCGCGCGGCTGGGGCAGCCCTCGCAACCATTGGTGCACCCGGCGTCGAAGCTCACCTCGGCGAACGGTTCGAGGGTCACCAACTGCGTGGCCGGATCGAGCCCGCGCCGCAGCGCCGCCAGGAAGGCCGGCGACATCATGGGGCAGCACCCGCGCTGGTGCACGGGCGAGAAGAAGCGATGGCGCTCGGCGCGCTCGAGGATCAGGTCCAGCGGCTCGACGCGCGTGTTTCCGAGCAGGATGGGCATGAAGTTGCACGGCTGCACGTCCCCGTAGGGCGACACGAACAGGCTGCCGTCGGACACGGCGCCGCAGCCCTCGAAGCCGTGCTCCGTCATGCCCTCGGCCACGAACACGAAGCGGTTGTCGACCAGGCGGCTCACGTGGTCCCGTTCGGAGGGGGTCAGCAGCACGCTGTCGTCGAGGAACCACTCGCCGGCGCAGATGGGCAGGAGCAGCCGCACGCCGTTCACGCCACGCGCCCGCGCCACGTCGAGGATGCGCTCGAGCTCACCGTCCTGCAGGTGCTGGCGGAACACGCACACCGAGTAGAACACGGGCAGCCCCGCCGCGAGCAGGGCGCGGGTCGAGGCCTCGACCTCGTCGAACATGCCGAGGCGGCCGTACAACACGTCGCAACGCTCCGGGTTCGCGCCCAGCAGGCTCATGTACACGAGGTTCAGGCCGGTGGCCTTCAGGCGCGACGCTACCGCGTCGGTGATGCCGACGCCGTTCGTGTCGAGCGTGACGTGCTGGGCGTGCCGACGGGCGTGCCGCAGGATCCGGTCGAGGTCGGGGCGCAGCAGGGCCTCGCCGCCGAACAGGTTGACCTCCTTGAGCGGGCGCTTGGCCGCCGCGTCGATCACCGCGCAGGCCTCGGCGGTCGTGAGCTCCTGCCCGCGGACGGCCGGAAACGTACCCTGGCTGCAATGCACGCACTGGCATTGGCACCGGTAGGTCAGGCCGAGGATGAGCCGCTCGATCCGCTTCACATTCGCACAGCAAGGTGCGAGCAGGAGCCCTGGCCCACACCCCTTCGACATGCTACGTTGAAGGTTGATACCATGGCGGGACCCGCGTCGCAATGACCCGCACTTCCCAATCGGCCCCCCTCGCGGCCTAAGGATGATGGGAGCGTAGCCGAACTCATGGACCGTGGGAGCTTCGAGGACCTGTACCGCGCCTTCGCTCCGCTGGTCCTGCGGCGCTGCCTGCGCCTGCTCGGTCACGAGCAGGACGCGCACGACGCGACCCAGGAGGTGTTCGTGCAGCTCTTGGTGTACGAGGACCGCGTAACGTTCGACACCCGGGAGGCCACCTTGCACTGGCTGTACCGCGTCTCGACCCACCTGTGCCTGAAGCGCCTGGGCCGCAGCCGCCGCGTCGAGGTGCGGGACCCGGCCGAGCTCCCCGAGGTGCCGCTGGCCTGTACCATCGAGGGGCGCCTGGTGTCCCGCGAGGCGCTCACGCGCATCCTGGCCGCCGTCGACGAGAAGGCGCGCGCCGTGTTCGTGCACGCCTTCCTCGACGGGATGACGCAGGAGGAGATCGCCCTGGTGATGGGCGTCAGCCGCCGCACGGTGGGGACCAAGCTCGGCCTGTTGCGCGAGGTGGCGTTGCGTTTCGCCCGGGAGCCCGCTCATGCGTGACGACACCGTCGATCGCTGCCCCTCGGAGCTGGAGCTGGACCGCTGGGCCCTGGCCGGGCGCCCGACCGGCCACCGGGTGCCCGAGCACGCCCTGGGCTGCCCGGCCTGTGCCTCGCGCCTGGCGGCGATGGAGCACGCCGAGCGAGTCGTGGCGCCCGCCGTGTTCGAGCAGAACGTGCAGGACGTGCTGGACCGCGTCGAAGCGCGTCGCGTCGAACGCCGCCGGCCCTGGGCCTGGCTCTTCGAGGCGCAGGCGCGTTGGGCGCTCGCGACGGTCGCCGCCGCCTGCCTGGTGCTGGTGCTGGCGCACCGCGAGCCGCCGCTGCACGACCCCGTCACCGCGACCTGGAAAGCGGGCGAGGGCGTCGCGCTGCAGGTGCTGGCGGGCGGCGAGCCGAGCGCGGCCGGCGCGACGCTGGCCCCCGGCGTGGTGCTCACGATGCGCCTGACCGTGACGCGCCCCGGGCACCTGGCGCTGGTCTCGCTGGAGCAGGGCGGCCGCGTGAGCCGCGTGCTGCCCGCGAAGGGCGCGCGGCCGACGCCGGTGACGCCGGGCGTGGTGGTCACCCAGGGCGGCGTGGCGCCGGCGACGGGCGTCGAGCGCCTGGTCGTGCTCTTCGACGAGCGCCCCTTCGACCTCGACGCGGCCCTCCGCGACGTGCAGACCGCAAGCTGGGGCGACCTGGCGGCCGCCAAGGGCTCGAGCGTGCGCCTCGACCCCGCTCGAGACCAAGGGCCGCGCGTGGTCGCGACCTGGTGGTTCCGCCACGCCGGAGGCCAGCCATGAGCCGCACGCGACGGTGGGTGGGCCTCGGGGTGCTCCTGCTGGTGGCCCTGGCGCCGGAGGCGGCTCGGGCCGACTGGCGCCGCTGGGCCGTCGTGGCCGGCAACAACCGCGGCCTGGCCCGCGAGCAGGCCTTGCGCTTCGCCGAGGCCGACGCCCGGCGCGTGGCCGAGGTGCTCGAGGGCCCGGGCGGGGTGGAGCCGGGGAACCTGGCCCTGCTGGCCGGGGGCTCGCGCGGGGCCTTCCGCGCGGCCGTGCACGGCTTCGACGGCGAGCTGCGGGCCGCCGCCGAGGCCGGCGACCGCACGCTGCTCTTCGTGTACTTCTCGGGGCACTCCGACGGCGCCAACCTGCAGTTCGGCAGTGATCTCTTACCCTTTGGCGAGGTGCGCGCGCTGCTCGACACGTCGCCGGCCGCGCTCAAGGTGCTGATCGTCGACACCTGCCAGAGCGGCGCGCTCACGGGGTTGAAGGGCATCGTGCCCCTCGCCGACGTCGACCTGTGGCTGCGCGGGGCCGGCAGCGCGACGGGCACGGTCATCGTGGCGGCCTCGTCGGCGGGCGAGGTGGCCCAGGAGTCCGAGGATCTCGGCGGCTCGTTCTTCACCCACCACCTGGTGTGGGGCCTGCGCGGCGCGGCCGACTACGACCAGGACAGCCGCGTCACGCTGGCCGAGGCCTACGCCTACGCCTACAGCGCCACCGTCGACGGCACGTGGCACACGGTGGCCGGCCGGCAGCACCCCATGATCGAGCTGGACCTCGACCAGCGCGGCGAGGTGACCCTGACCGATCTGCGGGTGCAGGACGCCGCCATCGTGTTCGACGCGGCCACGGCGGGCTCGTTCGCGCTGCTGGACCCCCACGGCGGCGGCATCCTGGCCGAGCTCCGGAAACCCACGGGCCAGGTGCAGCGCCTGGCCGTAGCCGCGGGATCGTACTGGGTGGCCAACCGGCGCGGCGAGCGCATCTACGTGCAGATGGTGTCGCTGGCTCCGGGCGGACAGGTGCGCGTCGATCCTGCGGCCATGATCGACCACACCGCGGTGCTGGCGACCGTGCAGAAGAGCGGCCGCGGACACGGGCGGGGCCCGCTGCAGGTGCTGGCGGGCTACGGCCTGTCGAGCGGTACGCTGGGCAAGACCTCGGCCATGCACCACGCCATCGCGGGCGTGCGCTGGGACCTGGGGCCGCTGGCGCTGCTGCCCCGACTGGTCTACGGCGAGACGCACGGTCTGGGCGACCTCGGCACCGACAACACGCGGCGCTTCTCGGTGCGCGGGCTCGGCCTCGAGACCGCGCTGGCCTGGCGCTTCGAGGTGTCGCTGCTGGACCTGTTCACGGGCCTGAACGTGGGCGCGTCGTGGCTGTGGCAGCGCTTCGACGGCGTGGAACCCCTGCCCGACGCGACCTACAGCGGGTTGGCCGGCCTGGTCGGCCTGCTGGGTGGCGTCGACGTGCCGTTCGCGGGCGGCTGGTCGGCGCAGCTTTTCTGGGAGCTGGACGAGTGGATCTACGTCGAGGCCGGCCAATCCGACCCCAGCACGTCGTTCCACGTGAAGGGAAATGTAGGCATTGCCTACAGGTTCTAGGACGGAGGCGACCATGAAGACGCTCACGACCCTGGTCCTGACCTCGACGCTCCTGCTGCTCGCGCCGGCCTGCGGTGAGTTCGGTGACGCCGACCAGCCGCTGGACGAGGTCGTCATCGACGTCCAGGGTGGCGTCGTGGTGAACGGAGGGGCCGTGGCCGACATCCCCGGGGGGGCGGTCGACGGGCCCGTCAGCGTGTCGATCGGAAAAGTCAGCGACGTGCCGGAAGGCATCATCGGACCGGCATACCAGTTCCTGCCCGACGGCCTGCAGTTCGCGAAGCCGGTCACCATCGGCCTTACCTACGACCCGAAGGATCTGCCGGCCGGCACGCTCGCTTCCGACCTGGTGCTCGCCGCGCTGGTCAACGGCGTCTGGCGCGTGGCGCCCGGTTCTACCAGCAGTGAGGTCAACCACCAGGTCTCGGCGCAGATCCTGCACTTCTCGGTCTACGCCGTCTTCCAGGCGGAGCCCTGCGCCGTGTTGACCGATTGCGACGATGCTCCCTTGCCGGCCGACTACGACGACCAGGGGGGCGGGTGGGCGTGCTACGAGGGGCGCTGCCAGTGGCAGTACCCGGACGAGTGCCAGGAAGGTGCGGTGGGAGACTCGTGTAGCGTAGAGGGCTGCGGGAGCCACTTCGCGTGTGAGAACGGCTCCTGGACCTGTCGGGAGGTGGGCGGCGCCCAACCCGAGATCTGCAACGGCCTCGACGACGACTGCGACGGGTCGATCGACGAGGACCTCGAGTGCCTGCCCTGTGCGAACGACGACGAGTGCGGCGAGGGCTACGCGTGCGTCGACGGGGTCTGCGCGGCGGTTGGCATCCTCGAGGTCGCTCCGCCGGTCGTCGACTTCGGGCCCGTTCAGCTCGCCACCTGCGTCGGCCAGCAGTTCGCGATCAGCAACGCAGGCATGGCGCCCGTCGTCGTCGAATCCGTGGAGATCGTGGACGACACGCATGACGCGTTCCACCTCGACATCCCCCCGGCGATGGTCCTGCCCCTGACGCTATCACCCGGCGACCGGGCCGAGGTTCACCTCGAGTTCTGCCCGAGCCTCGCGGTCGCAGAAGAGGTCGAGCTCGTCATCGACGCCGACGTGGGCTCGACGACCGTGGTCATCTCGGGGACGGGCGTCGAGGAGGGTACGGACCTCGACGGCGACGGGTTCGGCGTCCCGCTGGACTGCGACGACGCCAACGCCGCCGTGAACCCGGCCGCCCAGGAAGCCTGCGACGGCGTCGACAACGACTGCAGCGGCGTGACCGACGAAGGCGACCTGTGCGGCGAGGGCGGAGCGTGCGTCGACGGCACGTGCACCACCGCCTGCCTGCCCGTGGCCGAGATCTGCAACGGCCTCGACGACGACTGCGACGGCCAGGTCGACGAGGAGGCCTGTCGGTACTGCTCGACCGCCGACGACTGCGACGCGGGCGAGATCTGCCTCGCGCCCGGCGACCACTGCTGCTCCGGCGCCCTGTGTACCCCCGACATGCCCTTCTGCGGCACCTGCGGCCTGCCCCCTGGACCCGACCTGGACGGCGACGGCGTCCCCGACGCCGACGACAACTGCCCGCTGTTGGCCAACCCGGACCAACTGGACACGAACGGCGACGGCCTGGGCGACGCCTGCCAGGACGCCCTACGCATCGTGCTGGTGTGGGACACGCCGGGCGACGCCGACCAGACGGACGAGGGCCCCGCCGCCGGCGCCGATCTCGACCTGCACCTC